>Ga0310345_10000124_pt1 | contig 160126 bp, 140 predicted proteins | sample HC15DNA20500_MG_FD_204667 | JGI IMG/M metagenome (GOLD analysis project Ga0310345, IMG submission 204667) | Marine microbial communities from station ALOHA, North Pacific Subtropical Gyre - HC15-DNA-20-500_MG | ecosystem: Environmental > Aquatic > Marine > Oceanic | place: Pacific Ocean... | reverse complement strand
CGACAAGAATAAACGACGCATACGCTGCAACGACGCTCAGAGGTCCGACGATGGTCATGGGGAATCTCCCTTGGCTCAACGCTGGGTCATGTAACGCGGACGCTACCAAGACGTTCCCCCTTCAAAAAAGTCAGACCTGCTGACGGATCATCGGCCGCGGCGCGCCAACATGGTTAAAAAACCTTGAATAACAATGCGTTGAAGAGTCTTTAATTATCTTCGGTGAACTTGCGCGGATGACGCGTGGAGTGAGTTGGTTCGTCGTCGGCTCCCTTGTCCTTGTTGCGCTGGCGGGTTGCGGCCGCGGTTTCATGACCGCCGAACGCGAACCCTGGCGGGCTGAGGCGGAGAAGGCGTGCCTGAAATCCGGTGCGGTCAAGGAGACTGCCGATCTCGTCCGCATCGATCCGATTTCCGGCCCTGGCGCGTGCGGAGCTGAATTCCCGCTGAAAGTGGCGGCACTCGGCGAGCCGATGAGCAGCCTCGGTTACGCCGACGACCTGCGTCCGCCCGGAAGCATCGGCAATCAGCCGCGCTGGCCGGCATCGCAACCGCAGTCTCCGTCCTATCAGCCGTCTTATTCGTCGTCGCAGCCGCCATCATATCCATCATCATCTTATCCATCATCATCTTATCCATCGCAGCAGCCTTATCCGGCGGCGCGTTCGCCGTCGTATCCAGGGCAGGCCGGTGCGCCGATGCGGTTGAATGCGCCGGGAACAGAGCCGCCGGATGAGGAAGATCTGGCGGGGGCTCCTGACTCCGCGTCGCCGACCATCAGCCGCCCGCAAACCCGCGCGCCCTATGCCGCGCAGCCTTATCCTCCCGCGAGCCAGCCTTACACGCCGCCGCGTCTCGGCCCTTCGCAGGGCTCGCCGGTGAACGGGTTCGGCGCTGTTGCGGTGAAGCCAGCGGCAACGCTGGCGTGCCCGATCGTCTCGGCGCTCGACCGCTGGCTGGCGGACGCGGTTCAGCCTGCGGCGCAGCGCTGGTTCGGCTCGCCGGTCGCGGAGATCAAGCAGATTTCGGCCTACTCATGCCGCGGCATGAACGGCAATTCGCGCGCGCATATTTCCGAGCACGCCTTCGGCAACGCGCTCGACATTGCCGCATTCACGCTGGCGGACGGGCGGCGCATCTCGGTCAAGGATGGCTGGAAAGGTTTACCGGAAGAGCAGGGCTTCCTGCGCGATGTGCAGGCCGCCGCGTGCCAGCAGTTCAACACCGTGCTGGCGCCGGGATCGAACGTCTATCACTACGATCATATTCACGTCGATCTGATGCGCCGTGCCAGCGGACGCATCATCTGCCAGCCTGCGGCTGTGTCCGGCGAGGAAATCGCGGCGCGCGCGGCACCACGCGGCTATGCGCTGCGCGATGGCGGCGTCACCGGCTCGATCGGGCAGCGCGTGAAACGGATGTTCGCGCGCGGTCCGCTGTCGAAGGAAGACCAAGAGTCGATCGAAGACGAATCCCGGATCAGGGAGCGCTGAGCTTTAGCTCTTGCTGGAAGCGCGATAGCCGGCGAGGAAAACTCGCGTGGCGCTGTCGACCACCGTTGCGATTTCCTTTTTTGTCGGGGCAGGCTTGACCTGAAAGACGTAAGGCTGAAACAGCGTCGCCTGGCACATCATCATGAACTGTGCACCAGCGAGATAGCAGTCGTCGATCGCAAGCTCCCCCGCTTTGACCCGCGCTGCAAGATAATCGCCGAGCAGGCGCATGGTGTGGGCGATAACATGATCATAGAAACGCCTGCCGACATCCGGCATCCGTTCCGCGATGGCCATCACGGTTCTGACCGCTGAACCGCCATCCGGGCGGCACACGATTTCCAGATAGGCGCGGCCGAATGCGCGCAGGCTGGTTTCGGCATCCTGCGCCGGGTCGAAGTTGAATGCCTTCTTGCCGTGCTCGAGACTTTCCTGTTCGACGATGGCCTCGAAAAGCCGGTTCTTGTCGGTGAAATAGACGTAGAGCGTGCCTTTGGAGACGCCAGCGGCCCGGGCGATCTCGTTCATGCTGGCGCCGTCGAAACCCAGATCCATGAAGACACGCCGCGCGCCATCCATGATCTGATGGCGCTTCGCGCTGTCTTCGTCGCCGGACGCGACCGTCAGGTGGCTCTGTGTAACCATTTGTTTAGTCTGTTTTTTCGTTCCGCTGTGGATCGCGCCGCCGGAAAGAATACGGGAACCCATAATGCGGTATCCAAGTATCGCCTTAAAATACATTTGACCGAACCGTTCGGTCAATGATAATTTTGTCGCAGGTCGGGTTGCCGCTATCGGCGCCGGGCGTGTGTTTGAGTTTAGAATTTAAGGAAATAGTGATGGCTGTGCCTGCCCGAGACCAGGTCGCAAGGGTTGTCCACCCCAAGCCTGATGCATCTGACACCGATGCATCGCACGCCGTTCCGGCGGCGGAGATCGAGCAGCGTTCACGTCCTGCGGAACAGCCGGCTCCCGAAGCGCCGGTGGCGGATGGATCGGATGATGCCGTCGGGCAATCCGCCAAACCGAAATCCAAAACCCGCAAGAGGGTTCTGGTTGGCGTCGGCGCGGTGGCTGCGCTTGCCGGCATCTATTTCGGCTACCACTACATGGTCATCGGCCGTTACATGGTGACCACCGACGACGCCTATGTGCGCGCCAACAACTCCACCATGGGCGCGAAGATCGCGGGGCACATTTCCAAGGTGATGGTGGGCGATAACGCGCGCGTCGGCGCGGGCAATGTCCTCTTTATGATCGACGACGGCGACTATCAGCTGGCTGTCGAAAGTGCGCGCGCCAAGGTCGCGACGCAGGAAGCCACCATCGAGCGCATCGGCCGCCAGATCGCAGCCCAGCAGAGCCAGGTCGATCAGGCCCGGGCACAGCTCGTTTCGGCCGAGGCCGGGATCAAGCGCGCGCAGTCTGACTTTGAACGTCAGGAATCGCTGAGCACGAAGGGCTTCGCCTCCAAGGCGACCTTCGATGTGTCGCAGGCCGGTCGCGATCAGGCCGTTGCCGCGGTGCAGGCCGCGCGGGCCACGCTTGAAGCCGCGGAAACGCAGGTCGACGTCATCAAGTCGCAGAAGGCGGAAGCTGAAGGCCAGTTGCAGGAACTGCGCGCGGCGCTCGCGAAAGCCGTGCGCGATCTTTCGTTTACGGTGGTGCGTGCGCCGGTGGACGGAATTTTCTCCAACCGCATTGTCAATGTCGGCGATTATGTGCAGCCGGGCCAGCGACTGGCCAATGTGGTGCCGATCGACGACGTCTATATCGATGCCAACTACAAGGAAACGCAGCTCGGCCGTCTGAAGCCCGGACAGCCGGTCTCCATCACGGTCGATGCCGTGTCCGGTCGCACCATCAACGGCGTTGTCGACAGCCTCGCGCCAGCCTCGGGCTCGGTGTTCACGCTGCTGCCGCCGGACAACGCCACCGGCAATTTCACCAAGGTGGTGCAGCGCGTGCCTGTCCGCATCCGCGTGCCGTTCTCTGTGGCGCGGGAAAACCTGCTGCGGCCCGGCATGTCGGTGATCACGACGGTGAACACCAAGCCAAACCCGGACCACGTAGATCCGATCGCGGCGCGATAACAGCATAGGTCCCGCATCGCGGGCCTTTAGGACAACGTGATGTCGTCAAACACCGCATCGCCAACCATGGACGGCATTCCGGCGTCGCCGGCCGTTCCCGAGACGATCAGCACGCGGCGGCTGATCGCGTTCCTCATCATGGTGTTCGGGATGTTCATGTCGATTCTGGACATCCAGATCGTCTCGGCATCGCTGTCCGACATTCAGGCAGGCCTTTCGGCAAGCTCCAGCGAAGTCTCCTGGGTCCAGACCGCATATCTGATCGCGGAAGTGATCGCGATCCCGCTTTCGGGTTTTCTGTCGCGCGCACTCGGCACGCGACTTCTTTTTGCGATCTCCGCTGCGGGTTTCACCGCGGCGAGCTTCATGTGCGGCCTGACATCGACCATCGAGCAGATGATCCTCTGGCGCGCGGTTCAGGGTTTTCTCGGTGCGGGCATGATTCCGACGGTGTTCGCGTCGGCCTACACCATCTTTCCCCGTTCCAAGATGCCGATGGTGACGCCGATCATCGGCCTTGTGGCGACGCTGGCGCCGACGGTCGGCCCGACGGTCGGCGGTTACATCACCGACGTGATGTCATGGCACTGGCTGTTCTTTATCAACATCGTTCCCGGCATCGGCATCACCATTGGTGTGTGGATGCTGGTTGATTTCGACAAGCCGAACTTCAAGCTGCTTGAGAAATTCGACTGGTGGGGGCTGGCATCGATGGCCGGTTTCCTCGGCGCGCTGGAATATGTGCTCGAAGAGGGTCCGCAATACGACTGGTTTCAGGACCCTTCGGTGTTCTGGCTGGGCATCGTCTGTGCGTTCTCGGCGTTCGTCTTCTTCTGGCGCGTGCTGAGGGTCAAGGAACCGATTGTCGACATCCGGGCCTTCACCGACCGGAATTTCGCACTTGGCAGCATGTTCTCGTTCTGCGTTGGCATCGGGCTGTACGGGCTCACCTACATCTATCCGCGTTATCTCGCGGAAGTGCGCGGCTACAGCGCCTTGATGATCGGCGAGACGATGTTCGTTTCCGGCATTGCAATGTTCGCCACCGCGCCGCTGGTCGGAAAGCTGATGACCAAGGTGGATCTGCGCTATCTGATCGCGGCGGGCCTCATCATCTTTGCCATCGGTTCCTGGCAGATGACCTGGATCACGCGCGATTACGATTTCTACGAATTGCTGTGGCCGCAGGTCTTCCGCGGTGTCGGCATGATGCTGGCGATGGTCCCGGTGAACAATATCGCGCTGGGTACGCTGCCGCCTGACCGCCTCAAGAACGCCTCCGGACTTTTCAACCTGACGCGCAACCTCGGCGGCGCGGTGGGTCTTGCGATCATCAACACGGTGCTCGATCACCGGACCGATCTGCATATTTCGCGGCTTCATGATCGCGTGACATGGGGCAACGCGATGGCGGTCGAGACGCTCAATATGCTGACGCAGAAATTCCAGGGCGCAGGCAATGCCTCGCTGATGGCGATGAAGCAGCTGTCGCAGATCGTGCACCGGCAGGCGGTGGTGATGAGCTTCGGCGACGCCTTCTTCATGCTGACGTGCTTCTATCTCGTGCTGAGCACGCTGGTCTTCTTTGTCCGCAAACCCAACGTGATGGGACCGCCGCCGGACGCGCATTGAAGATCGCCGGCAGCCGTGGCAAACCACGGTACGGTATCTCAATGACACGAGTGGCGAATGAGTTTCATCAGCGGCGTCGGACTGACCGCATTCGGAAAACATGAAGGCCGCTCGACGCTCGATCTGATGACCGAGGCGGCCGAAGGGGCACTGTCGGATGCAGGCCTCAGGCGTGCGGATATCGACGGTCTGCTGACCGGTTACTCCACCACCATGCCGCATTTGATGCTGGCGACGGTGTTCGCCGAGCACTTCGGTGTGCGGCCGTCTTATGCCCACGCCATTCAGGTCGGCGGCGCCACGGGTCTGGCGATGGCGATGCTGGCGCATGAACTGGTCGAGGCGGGAGTCGCCAAAACCATTCTCGTCGTCGCGGGCGAGAACCGACTGACCGGGCAGGCACGCGACTCGGCGATGAGCACGCTGGCGCAGGTCGGCCATCCTGACTACGAAGTGCCGCTCGGCCCGACCATCCCGGCCTATTACGGTCTACTCGCCTCGCGTTACATGCACGACTACGGCCTGACGCAGGCCGATATGGCGGAATTCGCGGTGCTCATGCGCAACCACGCGATGCTGCATCCCGGCGCGCAGTTTCACGATCCGATCACGGTGGCCGATGTGCTGGCGTCGCGCGAAATATCCTCACCGCTGAAGCTGCTCGATTGCTGCCCGGTGTCGGACGGCGGCGCGGCCTTTATCGTCAGCCGCGAGCCGACCAGTGACCATCATGTGCGCGTATTGGGCTGCGGGCAGGCGCATCTGCATCAGCACGTCACGGCGGCGAAATCGTTGTCCGATGTCGGTGCGGCAGTCGCGCTGAAGCGGGCGCAGGACAAGGCGGGCGTCGGTCTGAGCAATATCAGGTATGCCGGCATCTATGACAGCTTCACCATCACGCTGGCGATCCTGATCGAGGAGCTTGGCCTCGCGCAGCGAGGCGAGTCCGCGGCGCGTGCGCGAGGCGGCGATTTCGGCATCAGCGGTGCGCTTCCGCTTAATACCCATGGCGGACTGTTGAGTTACGGTCACTGCGGCTGCGGCGGTGCGATGGCGCATCTGGTCGAGACGCAATTGCAGATGACGGGAAGGGCAGGGCAACGGCAGGTGCGCGACGCATCGCTGGCGCTGCTGCACGGCGATGGCGGCGTGATGTCGTCCCATGTCAGCATGTTTCTGGAGCGGGTGCGATGAGCGAAGCAGCAGAACTCAAAGGCTGGACCGACGGAGCTGACGCGATCCTTTATCAGTCATGCGGCGCGTGCCGCCATCTCTGGTACTTCCGCCGCGCGTTCTGTCCGTCGTGCGGAGACGCGTCGCCGCAGACTCACAGGGCAAGTGGCAGGGGTGTGGTTTATTCCACGACAATCGTTCGCCGCGCGGCGACGCCGGACGCTAAGGCGCATGTGCCATATGCGATCCTGCTGGTCGATATGGCGGAAGGCTTTCGCATGATGGCGCACGGCGACAGCGATTTGCGCATAGGAGATCAAGTCGTCGCGGAATTCAGGCCCTTTACCGGCCTGCGCACGCCGTATTTCGTCAGAGCGTGAATGTTGCTTTTTACCTCTCCCCGTTTACGGGGAGAGGTCGCGAACGAAGTGAGCGGGTGAGGGGCTGTGTTTGGGGCATGTTGAAAATGCCCCTCACCCCAACCCTCTCCCCGCAAGTGCGGGGAGAGGGAGAAGAGATGCGACGTGTCGTCGCGCGGACATTGCCGAATTTCAATCAGCCGGTACAAAATTTGCCGTAATTATTGCCCAAAACATCATCAGCGGCTCACGCAACGTTGAGTCAGCATTACTCGAACGCGGGAGGATCGCATGGATTGGAAGTTTGCGTTTATCGCGACCCCGCGAGTCCTGCGCATTCGCGCCTCGGCATTCGGATACCCCATCGGTTAACCCCGCGGTCCTCCGCGCAAGGTTGCCGGCTGCCATCGGTTCTCCGATGGCCTGTCCGTGGTCGTCCGGTTCGAGTTGTCGCGAACCTTCGCTGACCAGATTCCACAACCTGTTTCTTTGACACGTGACGATTGCGCGCGGCGCTGCCCGCTGCGTCGTCCCTCATTTGGAGTCGGCTTGCGCCTGCGCAGCCGAAACATGCCATGACTCTGTCTCGTAATAAAAAGTCCGCCTTACGCGCGGTGCTTCCATTCGTCTTCCGCCACTGGCGCAATCAGCCGGCGCGGCTCTCCGTGGTTGCCGGTGGCCTGATCGCCGCTGCGGCTGCGGACGTCTTCATGCCGCTGTTCGCCGGAAAGCTGGTGGACTCAATTGCGCGAACCGATCCAGCCGCGGCGCGTCACGGCGCAATGATCGCCTTCGGCGCGATCGTTGCGCTAGGTCTGGTCGCGATGGTCACGCGTTTCGTCGGCCTGAAGGCGATCATCCCGTTCACGCTGCGCATCATGTCGGATGTAGCGCAGAACGCCTTCGTGCGAATCCAGCGCTTCTCGACCGACTGGCACGCCAACAGCTTTGCCGGCTCAACCGTGCGCAAGATCACGCGCGGCATGTGGGCGCTCGATCTGCTGAACGACACCATCCTGATGGCGCTGATCCCGTCGCTGGTGGTGCTGCTCGGCTCGACCATCCTTGTCGGCTGGCACTGGCCGGTGCTGGGTGCCGTGATCGCGCTCATGACGGTGATCTATGTCGGCATGACCGTTGCGCTGACCACCAACTACATCGCGCCGGCGGCCCAACTGTCCAACGCGCTCGACACAAAGGTGGGCGGCACGCTGGCCGATGCGCTGACCTGCAACGCGGTGGTGAAGTCGTTCGGTGCGGAAGCCCGGGAGGACGGGCGTCTCGGCGGGGTGCTCGGCAAGTGGCGCCGCCGCGCGACCCGGACATGGTCGCGCTACACCTATGTCGGCACGGCGCAGCATGCCGTGCTGGTGTTGATGAGCGTGACTGTGATCGGCGGCGTGCTGCTGCTGTGGGCCGCAGGCCGTGCGACGCCGGGTGAGGTGGCCTATGTGGTGACGACCTATTTCGTCATTCACGGCTATCTCGGAGACATCGGCCAGCACATCAGCCATCTCCAGCGTTCGGTGAACGACATGGAGGAACTGGTGGCGATGCATGACGAGGTCATCGGCATTGCCGACGCGCCTGATGCAAAGCCGATCAAGGTCGCCGGTGGCGGCATCGTGTTCGACGATGTGACGTTCCACTATCGCGGACACGACACGCCGCTTTACGACCGGCTTGCGGTCAGCATCAGGCCCGGCGAGCGCGTCGGTCTGGTCGGCCGCTCCGGCTCCGGCAAGACGACCTTCGTCAAGCTGGTGCAGCGGCTGTACGACGCAACTGGCGGCCGCATCCTCATCGACGGTCAGGATGTCGCGAAGGCCACGCAGCAGTCGCTGCGCAGCCAGATCGCCATCGTGCAGCAGGAGCCGACCCTGTTCCATCGCTCGCTCGCGGAGAACATCGCCTATGGGCGGCCGGGCGCGAGCATGGCGCAGATCGAGGAAGCGGCGCGTCTTGCCAACGCGCATGACTTCATCATGCGGCTGCCAAAGCGTTACGAGACGCTGGTGGGCGAGCGCGGCGTGAAACTGTCGGGCGGCGAACGTCAGCGTGTGGCGCTGGCGCGGGCCTTCCTTGCGGACGCGCCGATCCTGATCCTGGACGAGGCCACTTCAAGTCTCGACTCGGAATCGGAAGCCTTGATTCAGGAGGCGATGGACCGCCTGATCCAGGGCCGCACCGCGATCGTGATCGCGCACCGTCTGTCGACCGTGCGCAGCCTCGACCGCATCCTCGTGTTCGACCGGGGCCGGATCGCGGAAGAGGGGACGCATGCCTCGCTCGCGCGGCGTCCCGGCGGCGTCTATCGCTCGCTGTTCGAGCGGCAGGTTCTCGAACTCGACCGCATGTCGGCGGCCGAGTAAGGCCTTGTCCCACAAGAACGCGAAGCCGGAATCGAAAGGTTCCGGCTTCGTCACCCCGCGGCGCAGCCGTCGAACACGCAACGCTTTTCGACGCGGGTGATGTGGTCGGCGACCGCGCGGGCAGCGTCTTCGGGATGGGTCAGGATCATGAAATGCGCAGCGCCCTCGGTCGTCACGAGCGATGCGCCCTTGATGTAGATGCTCAACAGTTCGTTGGCGCGTTTCACGGCCGGGTGACTTTCCGCGCCCCGCACGACCATGACGGGAATATCGATACCGGCAAGCACCGGCGGGAACAGCTCGAAGGCATAAGCGCTCGCCCAATCGAGAATGTTGACGTGTGTCGTCTCCATTGCATAGGCGCGGACACGGGACGGCCATGACGCGAAGGTGCCGCTGCCGCCGTAGAAGTCGATCATCGATGAAATTGCTTCTTTGTCTCCGCCGCGGAAGGCTGCGAAATAGGCATCGGACATTTCCCGGAACGTGCGGTAGTGCCGGTACTCGCCAATTTTCCGCAGGATGTTGACCGCCGGGGCTTCCATGATCGTCAGGCTTTGCAACGGCACCCTGGCGCGCAGTGCGACGGCGAGCGAAGCAAGGCCGCCAAACGAATGACCAACCAGGTGGACAGGGCCGCCCGCTCGCCGGATGACGGCCTCAATAAGTTCGGCCTCGTGAGCGATCGAAGGATTGCGTGCGGTGCGGCGCTCCTTGGTTCCGCCATAACCGAGCAGGCTGGTGGTTATGCACCGAAAACGGCCGTTCAACGCGGAGATCACCGGCCGCCAGGCGGCGCCGGTGCTGCACGAGCCGGGCACGAACACGATGCTCGGGCCGTCGCCGGTCTCGTCATAGTCGAACGCGTCAATGATTGGTTCGGCGATCATCTGCTTGTCCTGACATCGGTTAGTTAAAACGGGCTGCGGCAATCGAGACGCAGCCCGTCCGCATTCAGCGCTTGTTGATGACGATCTCGAGATACTCGCTCGGCACAACCACGGTGCGGTCGCCGGAGCGGTTGAACTGGGTGATGAGGGCTCGGATGTCGCGCTCCAGAGCCGATTGCGCCGTGGCGTCGAGCGCGGCAAATGCCTTGAGCACCGGCCCGTAGTATGTCCTGAAGACGTCCAGCCAGTGATCCTGCGAGCGATAGCGGAAGACGAAATTCCGCTGCGCAGTGACAATGGATGAGGCGTCGGGCTCGAACATCTCCTGGATTCGCTCCCGCGTGCCCCACAGGGCGGGGGACTTGACACCCGCAGGCGGGGGAACGTGCTTGCCGATGGTCTTGAACAACTGGCCGATGAAGCCGTCGGGCGTCCAGTTCGCAAGGCCGATTTTGCCGCCCGGCTTGCAGACGCGAACCAGTTCGCTCGCGGCGAGGTCATGGTTCGGAGTGAACATCACCCCAAAGGTGGAGACCACCACGTCGAAGCTGTCATCCGAAAATGGCAGCGCTTCGGCATCGGCTTCACGGATCGTGAGATCGAGCCGGTCGGCAGCCGCGCGCTCCCGGGCGCGTTCGAGCAGCGCGCCCACATAGTCGGTCGAAGTGACATCGCACCAGCGGCGCGCGGCAGCGAGAGACACGTTGCCGTTGCCAGCTGCGACATCCAGCACGGTTTGCCCTGCGCGTATGTCGAGCGCTTCACACAACTGCTCGCCGACGATCTGTAGTGTAGTGCCGACGACGGCGTAATCGCCGGACGACCAGGCTCCTTGCTGGCGGGCCTTGACCGCCGTAAAGTCGATGGGTGCCTTGCTAGCGGTATCGACGGAAGTCAGCATGGTTCTTCTCCGATTGTCCTGGGATAGCCCCGCGAGCGGGGCAAGCATTGGATCCGGCCATCTGCGCCATTTCCTCGACACACCGTAGCGGCCGCACATGGAGACGAGCGTGGTAGCCGGCGTGGAAAAGCACGTGGAATCGGGTCGCGCCGGCCGCGGTGATTTGTCGCTGCAGGTGCAATTGCTTGGCGCCCTGACGATTTCCCGAAACGGCGGTGCGCTGAAGTTGCCGGCGTCGCGCAAGGTGCGCGCGCTTCTCGCCTATCTGACGCTGGCTCCGCACGCGGTGCCGCGAAGTCAGCTCTGCGAGCTTTTGTGGGATGTTCCGAGCGATCCGCGCGGCGAGCTTCGCTGGTGTCTCAGCAAGCTGCGAAGTGTCGTTGACGAGCCGGATCGGCCGCGCGTTGTGACCGATGGAGATACTGTCGCGTTCGATCTGACGGATTGTTTCGTTGACGCGGTCGAGATCGCGCAGGCGACACAAAAGGGACTGGACGCGCTGCCGCCTGAGCGGCTGCGCGCGCTGTCGTCGTTGTGTCACGGAGAATTTCTCGAAGGCTTCGAGATCGATCGCAACCCTGCTTTCAACACGTGGCTCACCGCGCAGCGCCGCCAGTTTCGCAGCCGCCACGCGGCGTTGCTTGAACGGCTCGCCGGAAGCGAAGCTGGCGTTGAGGTGTTCGGATATCTGGAAAAATGGCTGGAGCTCGCGCCGTTCGATCTGCGCGTTCATGAAAATCTCCTCAACGCGTTTGCCCGGCACGGCCGGATTCGTGAGGGTGAAGATCATCTGTCGGCGACGGCGCGGCTGTTCGATGCCGAGGGTCTCGATTGCGCACCGATCCGGGAGGCGTGGCGGGCAGCTCGGGCCCATGCGGACGGATCGCAGAAGCCTCAGGTTCATGCGGTTGATCTGTCGATCATCGCGCCGACCAGGACCGACAGCATCATCACGCCTGCCGAGAGTGTCATCACGTCACCTCGCCGAGCCTCCATCGCCGTCATGCCGTTTGTCGAACGGACCGCGGAGGCGTCGATAGCCCCGGGCGGGCCTGCGGGCGGTCTCGCTCATGACCTCATTACGAGACTCGCAAAGCTGCGAAGTCTCTTTGTCATTGCACAGGGCACAGTCTTCGCCTTGAGCGAGCGGCATGTGGGGCCGGAGGAAGCCGGCCGCATGCTCAATGTGGACTATGTTGTCAGCGGATCGCTGCAACGTCGGGCCGATCGCCTCATCGTGACCGTCGAACTCGCCGAGACCCGCTCCGCCCGGGTGGTGTGGGCGGAGGTCTTCGATCAGAAGTCAGACGATGCATTCTTCGTCCTCGGTGAAATCGGCGACAGGATCGTTGCGTCCATCGCGAACGAAATCGAGATGATCGAGCGCAACCGCGCGATGCTGAAGCCGCCCAGCTCGCTGGATGCCTGGGAGGCCTATCACCGCGGCCTGTGGCACATGTATCGATTCAACAAGGCCGACAACGAGCGCGCGCAACAGTTTTTCCAGACGGCGGTACATCTCGATCCCACCTTTTCGCGGGCGTATGGCGGTCTGTCCTTCACCCATTTCCAGAACGCATTTCAGGGATGGACCAGGCGCGAGCCGGAGGTTGAGCGTGCCTTCGATGCCGCCGGTCAAAGCCTGATGGCCGACGACCGCGATCCCGGCGCGCACTGGGCCATGGGCCGGGCCCTGTGGCTGCGCGGCCATCAGGATCAGTCGCTCGTCGAACTGGAGCAGGCGATCGACCTCAGTCCGAATTTTGCGCTCGGCCACTACACGCTCGCGTTCGTTCATTCGCAGGGAGGCGATCCGCGGGCTGCCGTGCGGTTCTCCGACCATTCGCGTCACCTGAGTCCGTTCGATCCGCTGCTGTTCGGCATGCTCGGCGCCCGCGCCATGGCGCTGGTGAGGCTCAAGCAGTTTGATGAGGCTGCGGAGTGGGGCCTCAAGGCCGCCGCCCGTCCCAACGCCCACGCGCATATTCTGGCGATAGCCGCTTATTGTCTGGCGCTGGCAGGCCGCCTTGAGGAGGCGCGTGCTCAAATGGCTGCGATCCGCAAACGACTTCCCGGATATCGTGTCGATGATTTTCTGACCGCCATGCAGTTCGCACCGGAGAGCGCCGAATTGTTCCGGCAAGGGGCACGGCGCATCGGCTGATCCGGGCGCCGAATGACTAACGCAGGTTGACCGTTTTGCGACTGATCGCGTTGTGGTCTTGAAAATCGTCGCCGTCGTTCAATGAAGGAACAAGGTGCGGCGCCACCGTGTAAACGGCGTAGCCGCTTCTCGTTCGTTTGGCCTGATAGAGCGCCTGATCGGCGCGGGCGAGCAATTCGTCCGGTGCGAGCGCGTCGTCCGTCAGCAGCGCAATGCCGACGCTGGTGCCGATCTCGATGGTGTAGCCGTTGACGCTGTAATAGCTGCCGATGTCCTCGACGATGCGGGAGGCCAGTCCGGTGGCTTGTTCTCGCTCGGCGACGCCGGTCTGCACCAGCACGAACTCGTCGCCGCCCAGCCGCACCAGCAGGTCGCTTGCCCGGGTCAGGCGGGTCAGCCGCCGCGCGACTTCCCGCAGAATCGCGTCGCCTGCGGGATGGCCGTAAAGATCGTTCGCCGCCTTGAAGCGGTCGAGGTCGAGGCTGTGCACGGCAAGGCCGCAGCCGTTGCGCTGGGCATCGCCGATTGCAAGTTCAAGCCGCTCGTTCAGTTCAAGCCGGTTGGACAAGCCGGTCAGCGCGTCCTGCCGTGCAAGCCCCGCGAACTGCCGTTTCAGGGTAATCTGGCTGACGGTGGTGTTGTAGCTGTGCCGGATGACGTCGAACGCGCCGACCAGGAGAATGCCGGTCATCAGCGCGAGGCTCAGGTAGATCGGCCCGCCATGGATGATGCCGGCGACAGGGGTGGGTATGCTGATAATGAGAAGATTGACAATCGCAAGCCGTGGCCGGTGTGCGACCCGCATCAATGTTCCTGCGCAATATGTCGACAGCATCCCGACGGCCAGCATGTGGATTGTCGGATCGGCGAGCATGAAACAGCGCACGCCAATCGCGCTGATGACCAGGGCGCTAGCGATACTTCGGCTGACGTAACGTCGCTCCCAGAGCGTGACGTCAGCACGGGAGAGCGGTTTACCGGATGCCGCATGACGATAGCGGCGCATCATGACAATGCGCTCGATCGAGATCAGGACGATGGCAATGGTCAGTCCGAGAACAGTCAGGTCGCCGGTGTGCAGGGAGATGGCCGAGCCGATCACGCCCTGGCTGATGGCGACCACGACGACCGAGGGGGCGGCGGCAAACAGCTCGTCGATCAGTTCGGCATAGACACCATCGGAAAGCCGTTCCGCCGCAAGCCATTGGAGGGATCGAAATTGCATCGTCTGCTCGCCAGTCCGCCTCGATCATGTGGGGCGATGCTACAGACGGCGAGTAAAACGAAGGGCTTGGGGATTGTTTCAATTTTAATGATTTGGAACTGCGGCCCAAAACTGGCGAGGGGTCCGGCGTATTCCGCCGAACCCCTCATTCTTGCGCATGATCTCTTTCGGATCATGCGATCGGTATCAGCCGGCCTGTAAGCCGGGTTCTGTAGGGCCTGAATGGTTCGCACCACGCAGACGTGACGGCCATTCCTCTGGGACGCAAGTTACCTTGCGCCTCAAGCAACCTACCCGGACAGCGGGCCTGACATCGCCCCGCGGAGTTATCGCCCGAGAGCGAACTTTCCACTGTGCCGTCCCTATTCGGTTTTGCTCCCGGTGGGGTTTGCCATGCCGTCTCTATTGCTAGAAACGCGGTGCGCTCTTACCGCACCTTTTCACCCTTACCTTCACGGAGTGAAGGCGGTTCGTTCTCTGTGGCACTTTCCCTGGGGTCGCCCCCGCCGGGTGTTATCCGGCACCGTATGTCGATGGAGCCCGGACTTTCCTCCCCGGCGACCTTTCGATCCTTGCCGGAGCGGCCGTCCAGCCGACTGACAGATGAGGACATGAGCGTTCCCGGCAGTCGCGTCAAGTCAAATGCGGTGCGGCGGGCCTCTCAAATAATTTATGCTGAAGATGTCGTTCGGGCCTCGCCCCGTTCGTCTAGGGTTACGGCGAACCGCGCCGGTCAAACGGAGTGACCCACATGCAGTATTTGTTGCTGATCTATCGAAACGAAGCAGATGAAGCCAAACGGAGCGAGGCTGAAGCCAAGGCAATGACCGACGAATACGGCGCGTTCACGCAATCCATTATCCAGAGCGGGAACTTCAAGGGCGGTGACCGGCTTCACCCGACGTCGATGGCGACCACGGTGCGCGTGCGCGACGGCAAGACCCTGACCACCGATGGCCCGTTTGCGGAAACCCACGAGCAGCTCGGCGGATACTACATCGTCGACGCGAAGGATATCGATGCAGCGCTGGCGATTGCAGCCCGAATTCCGGGCGCCCGGGTCGGTTCGATCGAAGTCCGGCCCATCTACATGTACAACAACTAGCAGAATGCCGCGGTCCACGTCCTGATGGGCAAGGCGATGACGATCGCTGACATCGAAGGCATATTCCGCAATGAGGCGGGTCGCGCGCTTGCGACGCTGATCCGCCTCGTCGGAAGTTTCGATCTTGCCGAGGATGTGTTGCAGGAAGCTTTTGCCGCAGCGTTGGAACGCTGGGCGAAGAACGGCGTGCCGTCAAATCCGCGCGCATGGTTGATCAGCACCGGCCGCAACAAGGCCGTCGATCGTATCCGCCGCGAGACCGCGTTTCGCGCGAAGGAAGGCCAGATCGCCCGTGAGGTAGAACTGCTTGGCACAAACGTGGTGGACGGCGATGGTTCGGCGGACGCGGTTGACGACGACGCGCTGCGGCTGATCTTCACCTGCTGTCATCCATCATTTGCCATCGAAACCCAGGTCGCGTTGACTCTCCGGACGATCTGCGGCCTGACGACGGGGCAGGTTGCGCGTGCTTTTCTGACCAGCGAGGACGCAATGGCGCAGCGTCTGACCCGCGCCAAGCAGAAAATTCGCCTCGCCGGAATTCCCTATGAAGTGCCGCAGCACGATGCGCTGAATGCGCGGCTGCACGGTGTGCTTGCGGTGGTCTATCTCGTTTTCAACGAAGGTTATGCCGCGACCGCCGGTGAGGCGCTGATGCGGCCGGACCTTGCACGGGAAGCGATCCGGCTGTGCCGCTTGCTCGATGTATTGATGCCGGGGCGAAGCGAGATTCGCGGCCTGCTTGCGCTGATGCTGCTGCACGATGCACGGCGCACCAGCCGCGAGACAGCGGAGGGTGACATCGTACTGCTGGAGCATCAGGACCGCACGCTATGGGATCGCGTCCAGATCGCCGAGGGACTGGCGCTTGTCGAACAGGCGCTGTCGGAGCCGGGCCGCCCCAATTCTTACGCGGTGCAGGCGGCCATCGCAGCGCTGCATGCGCGTGCGCCAAGTTTTGCGGAAACGGACTGGCCGCAGATTGCGGGACTCTATGAGGTGCTGGTCCGGATTGCGCCGTCGCCGGTCGTCGCACTCAACCACGCCGCCGCCATCTCGATGGTCGATGGACCGGCCAAGGCGCTGGCGCTGGTCGATGCTCTTGCCGCGCGCGGCGAACTCGACGGCTATGGTCTGTTGCCTGCGGTTCGTGCCGACCTGTTACGGCGGCTGGAATGCAGCGATGAAGCGCGCGCCGCCTACACGCAGGCGCTCGAATCCACCAGCCTTGAACCGCTGCGGCGTCTCTATCTGCGCCGTCTCGCGGAACTGGACTAGCTCACGAGCGCTTCTTTCGGCATCAGCGCGAGCAGATCGTTCAACGTCGTCAATGTCGATGTGTCGGCGATGCCGTCGATCCGCTCCGGACGGAAGTGCCGCTGGAAGGCGGCAACCACATCCATGGTGGCAGCGTCATAGAGTCCGTTCAGCGGAACGCCGTAACCGAAGCTCGCCAGCAGCTTTTGCAGGGCGAGTACATCGTCGCCGGATTGTCCGAGCATGGTCTGCACGCCGCGCACGATCGGCGCAGGTTCGACCCAGAGGCCGACGCCGGAATCCGCCAGCAGCCGCCACGGAAATTTCTCGCCGGGATCTTTCTTGCGGCCCGGCGCCACATCCGAATGTCCGAGGATGCGATGCTTCGGAATATCGCGGCGGATCATGATGCCCTTGCACAGCGCGATCACCGCCGCGATCTGCCGCAATGGAAAATCGGTGTAGCCGAGATCGTGGCCCTGATTGACGATCTCGATGCCGATCGAAAGCGAGTTGATATCGGTCTCGTTGCCCCACGACGATGCGCCAGCATGCCAGGCGCGATTGGACTCGCGCACGCACTGGACGATGTTGCCGTCCTCGAGCACGACATAATGTGCGGAGACTTCGGTGCCAGTCGTACACAGCCGCACGATCGCACTCGCGGCATCGGCCATCCCGGTGTAGTGCAGCACGATCATGTTCGGCGCCAGCACGCCCTTGCGGTCGCCGAAGTTCGGCGATGGCGTGACGGTCGACACGACGGATGAATCGGGCACGAAGTTCAGCATGTCAGCAGGTTCCCCCAGGAAAGTAATCGGGACGCTGACGCTTCGATCCAAATCCAGCAGACTCAAACGATCCTCGCGGCATACAGGGACTCGAAACTGGGCGAGAGAAGGGCGGTAGTGGGCTAGTGGTCCGATTCTGACATTCGCTTCGCGGACTCGCCGCCCGCTGGGCCGCGAATGTCAAATCCACTCCACCCGTCGTCATACGGCAATGCATTTCCGGTGCAATCGGCGCGGGTTCCATGGCCGGTTCTTGCCCCCACAACATTGCGCATGGCCGGGTTGCTCGCCGGCGCCGCGGAAGACACCTTCTTTAAAGGCAATCCTCCGCGTCAACCATTCCTTAACGATAACTGCCGCCAATGAAGGGTGGAGAGTCGCGCCGGAACGGTGCGGCTGTGGTCCTTAAATGCGCAAAAAGCCCTGCGAAAAGCTCGATGGCTGGCCAGAAAATCCCATGCGGAACCTCGAATTTAAGGCGCGTCATCGCCAGCGCTTCCGCGTTCAGGTCGATCTGGATGCCGGAAAGGGCCAATCTGGGGCTGTTCGGCCGCGATCTTGCGGACCGGCCCGGATATTCCGGCCGGCATGCGGCCGTCTTTCACCGGCAGGCGTTTGAAATGTCGCCCGACGATGCACCCGTACGTCATGTTCCGGTTCTCGGCCGCGAAGCGGTCGAGGCGCTCGCGCCTCGCGACGGCGGCATTTACGTGGACGGAACGTTCGGAGCGGGCGGCTACAGCCGCGCAATCCTGAAAGTTCCCGGCACCCGCGTGATCGGCATCGATCGCGACCGCACCGCAATTGCCGGCGGCTTCGATCTCGTGGACTCCTCGGGCGGGCGGCTGACGCTGGTCGAAGATCGTTTTTCCAATCTGGCGGACGTCTGCGCGGCGCAGGGCATTACGGCCGTCGATGGCGTCGTCATGGATGTCGGCGTCTCGTCGATGCAACTCGATCAGTCCGAGCGCGGCTTCTCGTTCCGCCTTAACGGCCCGCTCGACATGCGGATGGGCCAGGACGGGCCGACCGCCGCCGATGTGGTCGCGAAGGCGTCCGAAACCGACCTCGCCAATATCATTTATATCTTCGGCGAAGAGCGGCATTCCCGCGCCGTTGCACGCGCCATCGTCGCGGCGCGGAAGGAAGCGCCAATTACAACGACACGCGCGCTGGCTGACATTGTCTCGCGCGTGGTGCGCTCCAAGCCGAATGAAATTCATCCCGCGACGCGGACGTTCCAGGCGCTGCGCATCTTCGTCAACGAGGAACTGGATGAGCTTCACGCGGCGCTGGTGGCGGCGGAGCAGATGCTGAAGCCGGGCGGCAGGCTGGCCGTGGTGTCGTTCCATTCGCTCGAAGACCGCATCGTCAAGAATTTCCTTAACAAGCGCGGCAAGCGCGGCGGCGGTTCGCGGCATCTGCCGGAAGTCGATCAGGCGTTGCCGAGCTTTGAAATCCTCACCAAGCGCCCGATCGTGGCGGACGATGAGGAAGTCGCGGACAATCCGCGCGCGCGCTCCGCGAAGCTGCGCGCCGCTGCGCGCACCGATGCGCCTGCGCAATCGGAGACCGCATCATTCGACTGGCCGCAGCTTGCCGACGTGATGAGGGGAGGCTGACATGCGGTTTGTCCACCTCTTTGTCATCTGCGCACTGATCTTCGGCGCGGCCTACGTCTACCGCATCAAGATGGAATCGACGGTGCGGACCGAAAGCGTTCTCCGGCTGCGTGCGGACATCCGCAAGGAGCGCGATTCCATCGCCGCCCTCAAGGCAGAGTGGGCCAAACTGGAATCGCCGAAACGTTTGCAGGAACTGGCCACGCGTCACCTGTCGCTGCGTTCGATCGAAGCCATACAATATGACTCGCTGAAGAACCTGCCGCCGCGTCCGCCGAGCTTCGTGAGGCCGGGCGATCCCGATCCGATAGGGACCATGATCGAAAGCGTCGATCTGGAAGCGCTTGCCAAAGCCGCGTCGGAAGATGAATCGCTCACCGGCTCGATACCCAAACCGGAGGGCGCGCAGTGACCGAGCAAATCACACGGCCTCCGGAACCCTGGCGGCAACGGCTGATCCGCACGCTGCTTTACGGAAAGAACGTGGACCGCTCGGCCAAGGCGCGTGCGCGCGTCGGCCTTGCGATCATCGCTTTCGCTGCGGTTTACGCTATCATTGCCGGCCGCCTCGTCATGTTCGCGATCGGCGGCGATGGTCACGGCACGCGGCGCACGGCCTCGCAGGATGCCGTCGCCACGGCGCGGCCCGATATCCTTGATCGCAACGGGACGATCCTCGCCACCGACGTCAAGACGCCGTCGCTGTTCGGCGAGCCCCGCCGCATTATCGATAAGGACGAGGCGATCGAGCTGCTCACCGGAACGCTGCCGGATCTCGACGCGGGCGAAGTGCGAGATCGTCTTTCGTCGAAGAAGGGGTTTGTCTGGCTGAAGCGCGAAATTACGCCAACGCAGCAGAAGGAAATCTATCGTCTGGGTCTGCCCGGCGTCGGGTTCCTGCGCGAGAACAAGCGGGTGTATCCAAGCGGCCCTGTGGTGTCGCATCTGATCGGCCATGTGAACATCGACAACCAGGGCATTGCCGGCATCGAGAAGTGGCTGGACAGCAACGGTCTGGCCGACCTGCATCGGGCCGGCTTCGCCACAGACCGGCAACAGGAGCCCGTGCGGCTCGCGGTCGATCTGCGCGTCGAACATGCGCTGCGCGATGAACTGCTCAAGGCCAAGGACAAGTTCAAGGCTAAGGCGGCCGCTGGTCTGGTTTCGAACGTCAATACCGGTGAGATCATCGCAATGGTCTCGGTGCCGGATTACGATCCCAACAATCCGCGCGAAGCCAACGACCCGACCCGCATCAACCGCCTGACCACCGGCGTGTTCGAGATGGGCTCGACGTTCAAGTCGCTTACGCTTGCGATGGCGCTGGATTCCGGCCGCGCCACCGTCAACACGCTCTACGATGCGCGTGCGCCGCTGACCTACGGCAAGTTCAAGATTCATGACACCCACAATCTGGGACGTGCTGTCCCCATGTGGGAGGTCTTCACCGAATCCTCCAACGTCGGCGCGGCGCGTGTCGCGCTGTCGATGGGCGTTGAGGCGCACAAGGCGTTCCTGCGCAAGCTCGGACAGCTCTCGCGGCTTCGCACCGAACTGCCCGAAAGCGCAGAGCCGCTGGTGCCGAAACGCTGGGGCGAGTTGAACACCATCACCATCGCGTTCGGACACGGCATGGCCGTGGCGCCGTTGCAGGCCGTGATGGGCATCAACGCGCTGGTCAATGGCGGCTATCTGATCCCGCCGACATTCCTGAAGCGATCGCGCGAGGATGCGATGCAACTCGCCAAGCAGGTCGTGAAGCCGGAGACCAGCGCCAGCATGCGCTACATGATGCGGCTGAATGCGGAGCGTGGCACGGCGCGCAAGGCCGACGTCAAAGGCTATTATGTCGGCGGCAAGACGGGCACCTCGGAAAAGGTCGTCAACGGCCGCTATTCCAAGAAGCAGGTGCTGAATTCGTTTACGGCCATCATGCCGGCGGACAATCCGCAATATCAGCTGCTGATCATGCTGGACGAGCCGCAGCCGCTGCCCGAAACCCACGGCTTTATCACCTCGGGCTGGAACACGGTCCCGACCGGCGGCAAGGTCATCGAGCGAATCGCCCCGCTGCTCGGGATGGTGCCGCGGTTCGATTTACCGCCGTCCGACCGCCTTATTCTTGCGGCATCGAAGGAAAGCCGGTAACCGCTCACGGAGTTTTGTGGACGTGCGTATCCCGCAGCGCGGGCGCCGGTTCTGCGGTTAGAATACGCTATGATTCCAAATCCGGGGTGAGATGAAGTTACGCGATCTTTTCAGCGGGGATGCCGTGGTCGGCGCGCAGCATGCCGATGTTGCGGTCGCGGGGATTGCCGTGGACAGCCGCGTGGTGAAGCCGGGCGATGTTTTCTTCGCGCTGGCCGGGACCAGGACCGACGGTGCGCGCTTTATCGATCAGGCGATTGCGTCCGGCGCTGTCGCTGTCGTCAGCGACCGTGTTCCGGAGAGCGACGGTCGCGTTGCATTTATTGCCGTGCCGAATCCGCGACGCGCGCTGGCGCTCGCCGCGGCAAAATTCTATCCCCGTCAGCCCGCGACCATAGCCGCCGTCACCGGCACCAGCGGCAAGACTTCGGTCGCGGTGTTCACCCGGCAGATCTGGCAGCGTCTCGGTTATGCAGCCGCGAGCATCGGGACCATTGGCCTCGTGTCGCCGAAGCGCACTGTCTACGGCTCGCTGACCACGCCCGATCCGATCGCACTGCATCGGTCACTCGACGAGATCGCGGGCGAGGGCGTGACCCATCTGGCGTTCGAGGCGTCGTCGCATGGTCTCGACCAGCACCGCCTCGACGGGGTGCGCGTCAGCGCGGGTGGATTCACCAATCTGTCGCGTGACCACATGGATTATCATCCGACCGTCGAGCACTATCTCGCAGCGAAGCTGCGGCTGTTCACGGATCTGGTCGTCGATGGCGGCGCGGCGATCATCGCCGCCGATCACGAACATTCGCAGGCGGTGATCGATGCCGCGCGCATCCGCAAGCTGCGGATCATCACGGTCGGACGCAAAGGCGAAGGCATCAGGCTTGTCGATGCGGCTGTCGATGGCTTTGCGCAGAAGCTGACGCTGGAGCATGACGGCAAGCGCACTCAGGTGCGGCTGCCGCTGGTCGGAGAATTCCAGATCGAGAACGCGCTGGTTGCGGCTGGACTTGTAATTGCCACCGGCGGCGATGCGGAGCGTGTCTTCGCGGCGCTTGAGCATCTTCAAGGAGCGCCGGGACGCCTCGAACTGGTCGGCGAGCGCAACGGCGCGCCGGTGTTTGTCGACTACGCACACAAGCCCGATGCGCTGGCGAAAGCGCTCGAAGCGCTGCGCCCCTATACAAAACGCAAACTCGTGGTGGTGTTCGGCGCGGGCGGCGACCGCGACGCCGGCAAGCGCCCGCTGATGGGGGCGATCGCCGCTGAGAACGCAGATACTGTCATCATTACCGATGATAATCCCCGATCGGAGAATCCCGCCTCGATCCGGGCCGCCATCATGGCGGCTGCGAAAGGCGCGAAGGATATCGCCGACCGCAATGAGGCGATCCGCGCCGCCGTCGCAGGCCTGCAACAGGGCGATGCGCTGCTGATCGCGGGCAAGGGTCACGAGACCGGACAGATTGTTGGAGATAAAGTGTTGCCGTTCAGCGATCACGACGCCGCCGCGGCGGCATTGGCGGAGCATGCTGCATGAGTGCGCCCTTGTGGACGAGCGCGGCGATGGCGAAGGCGATGCAGGCCTCGACGCTCGGCGCATTGCCCGATGCGATCACCGGCATCTCGATCGACAGCCGCACACTGACGCCGGGCGAGGCTTACTTCGCCATCAAGGGCGACGTGCACGACGGGCACGACTTCGTTGAGGCGGCGCTGAAGAACGGCGCTGGGCTCGCGGTGGTCTCGAAGGCGCATGCGGACAAGTTCGCCGCGGATGCGCGGTTGCTCGTGGTCGAGGACGTGCTCGCCGGGCTGGTGGACCTCGGCCGCGCGGCACGGGCCAGGCTCGGCGGAAAAGTCATCGCCGTGACCGGATCGGTCGGCAAGACCTCGACCAAGGAAGCGTTGCGCGCGGTGCTCGGCGCGCAGGGCGAGACCCATGCATCGGTTGCGTCCTTCAACAATCACTGGGGCGTGCCGCTGACGCTGGCGCGTTGCCCGGCGTCGTCAATGTTTGCGATCTTCGAGATCGGCATGAACCATGCCGGCGAGATCGAGCCGCTGGTGAAGATGGTGCGCCCGCATGTGGCGATCATCACCACCGTTGAGCCGGTGCATCTGGAATTCTTCTCAGGCATCGAGGCGATTGCCGACGCCAAGGCTGAAATCTTCTTAGGCGTCGAGCCGGGCGGAGCGGTGGTGCTCAACCGCGACAATCCGCAATTCGCGCGCCTGACCAAGAGCGCCAAGGCAGCGAAGATCGAACGTATCGTCTCGTTCGGCAGTGACGAAAAAGCCGATGCGCGGCTGATCGACGTCTCGCTGCATCCCGCATGCTCGGCGGTGCACGCCAGCATTCTTGGCCAGGACATCACCTACAAGATCGGTATGCCGGGACGGCACATGGCGATGAATTCGCTCGCGGTGCTGGCCGCTGCCTCCCTCGCAGGCGCGGACCTTGCGCTGTCGGCGCTGGCGCTGGCGCAGCTCAAGCCCGCCGCCGGGCGCGGCGTGCGCGAGGTGCTGACCCTCACGGAAGGCACCGCCACGCTGATCGATGAAAGCTACAACGCCAATCCGGCTTCGATGCAGGCCGCGATCAACGTCCTCGGTCAGGCCAGTGTCGGTCCGCGCGGGCGGCGCATTGCGGTGCTCGGCGACATGCTGGAACTCGGCGTGACCGGCCCCGATCTGCACCGCGGCCTCAGCGAAGCCATCAAGGCGAATAATATCGATGCCGTATTTTGCTGTGGTCCGCTGATGCTCAATCTCTGGGAGGCCCTTCCTTCCGCCAAGAAGGGCGGCTATGCCGATCATTCCGCTGCTCTCGAACAGCAGGTTGTCGCCGCTGTTGGCGCCGGCGACGCGATTATGGTCAAGGGTTCGCTTGGTTCTCGTATGAAATTGATTGTGACTGCGTTGCAGAAGCGTTTTCCCGAAAAGGCCGCGCTCGACGGCGCCACACACTAAGGCAATTGGAATGTTTTATTGGCTCACTGAATTGGCCGGCACTATCCCCGGCATCAATGTGTTCCGTTACATCACCTTCCGCACCGGCGGCGCGATGGTCACCGGTGCGCTGTTCGTGTTCATGTTCGGGCCCTGGATTATCGACCAGCTTCGTCTGGCGCAGGGCAAGGGTCAGCCGATCCGTGCAGACGGTCCGCCGACGCACCTGGTGACCAAGAAGGGCACGCCCACCATGGGCGGGCTGATGATCCTGTCGGGACTGATCGTCTCGACACTGCTGTGGGCCAACCTGCGCAATGCGTATGTCTGGATCGTGCTGCTGGTCACGCTCGGCTTCGGCTTTGTCGGCTTCTATGACGATTACCTGAAAGTCTCCAAGCAGACCGACAAGGGATTCTCCGGGCGCTCGCGTCTCGCGGTCGAAGGATTGATCGCGCTGATCGCGTGCACCTGCATCGTCTGGTTCGGCCGCGACGGGTCCGTCACGGCTGTGTCGATCCCTTTCATCAAGGAATTCCTCCTCAACATTGGATGGTTCTACGTGATGTTCGGCATGTTCATCATCGTCGGCGCCGGCAACGCGGTGAACCTCACCGACGGTCTCGATGGTCTCGCGATCGTGCCGGTGATGATCGCGGCCGCGAGCTTCGGCATGATTGCCTATCTGGTCGGCAACGCGGTGTTCGCGGAGTATCTGCAAATCCGTTACGTCCCCGGCACCGGCGAACTCGCTGTGCTCTGCGGCGCGGTGCTTGGCGCGGGCCTCGGCTTTCTCTGGTTCAATGCGCCGCCCGCCTCGATCTTCATGGGCGACACCGGGTCGCTGGCGCTCGGCGGCATGCTCGGCGCGATCGCGGTCGCCACGAAGCATGAAATCGTGCTGGCGGTGATCGGCGGGCTGTTCGTGGTCGAGGCGCTGTCCGTCATCGTGCAGGTGGCGTCGTTCAAGCTGACCGGCAAGCGTTTCTTCCGTATGGCGCCAATTCATCATCACTACGAACAAAAGGGCTGGACCGAACCGCAGATCGTGATCCGCTTCTGGATCGTTTCGGTGATGCTGGCGCTGGCCGGTCTCTCCACGCTCAAGCTGCGGTGAACGCGTGACGCCTGTCACTTCCTTCAAGGGCAAGACGGTTGCCGTGTTTGGCCTCGGCGGATCGGGGCTTGCGAGTTGTCATGCGTTGAAGGCGGGCGGCGCGGAAGTGATCGCCAGCGACGATACGCCGGCGAAACTTGCGGAAGCGGCGAGGGCCGGTTTCATCACCGCGGATCTGCGGACGGTCTCCTGGGCGAATTTCGCGGCGCTGGTTCTGACGCCGGGCGTGCCGCTGACCCATCCTCAGCCGCACTGGACGGTACTTGCTGCAAAGCAGGCGGGCGTCGAGGTGATCGGCGACATCGAACTGTTTTGCCGCGAACGTAAACGTCATGCGCCCGACGCGCCGTTCGTCGCCATCACCGGAACCAACGGCAAGTCCACCACCACCGCGCTTGTCGCGCATCTGATGCGCGAAGCCGGTTACGATACCCAGATGGGCGGCAACATCGGCACCGCGATCCTGTCGCTGGAGCCGCCTGCCAAGGGCCGCGTCCATGTGATCGAGATGTCATCATACCAGATCGACCTCACGCCGTCGCTCGATCCAAGCGTTGGCATCCTGCTCAATGTCACCGAAGATCATATCGACCGTCACGGCAGCATCGAACATTACGCCGCAGTGAAGGAGCGGCTGGTGGCGGGCGTGCAGCGGAACGGGACCGCGATCGTCGGTGTCGACGATCACTGGTGCGCGGCGATTGCCGACCGCGTCGCGCAGGCAGGCAAGAATGTCGTCCGCGTGTCGGTGAAGCATCCGGTAGCCGACGGTATCTGCCTCGAAGGCGATACTATCGTTCGCGTCGACAGCGGCGCGCGCTCGCGGATCGCGAGCATCAATGAGATCGGTTCGCTGCGCGGACTGCATAACGCGCAGAACGCGGCGTGTGCGTCGGCCGCGGTGCTGGCGCTCGGCGTCAGTCACGAGATGTTGCAGCAGGGACTGCGCAGCTTTCCGGGCCTTGCGCACCGCATGGAGCAGATCGGGCGCCAGGGCAATGTGCTGTTCGTCAACGACTCCAAGGGCACCAATGCCGACGCCGCGGCGCGCGCATTGTCTTCGTTCAGGGACATTTTCTGGATTGCCGGCGGCAAGCCGAAGACCGGCGGCATCGAATCCTTGCGCGAATTCTTTCCGCGGATCCGCAAGGCCTATCTGATCGGCGAGGCGGCGCAGGAGTTTGCGGCGACGCTTGGCGATGTGCCGCACGAAATCAGCAAGACCCTTGAGGAAGCGGTGCCGCATGCTGCACGCGATGCGCAAGCGTCTGGTGTCGGAGAGCCGGTTGTCCTGCTGTCCCCGGCCTGCGCCTCTTTCGACCAGTTTCCGAATTTCGAGAAGCGGGGCGACCGTTTCCGCGAAGTCGCCAACGCGCTGCCCGGCGGCCTGACGCCTCCCTGAGGCGAGCCTCTTCCGTTATCCCGTTGCACTTTGACGAGATTTTTTCTCGTATTTGCCCATCCTTAACCCTCCGGAAACCATGATGCGGGAGTAATACCCCGTTAACCGCTCGTGTGGCGGTTCGCAGGTCCGCATCGCTGTGCAGCTAGCTCAATTTGCGGACCGGCGAACCAAGGCCACACGAGAAGTCATATTTATTCAGTGTCCTTCCGAATCCGAAGTTCGCTACGGAACGTGCAGCAGGACTGGCGAACTTCGGATTCGAAAGCACACTGGTACCAGGATGGCGGACGGCCCATGATCTCCCGCGAACAACGCACACCCTTGAGCGAATGGTGGTGGACGGTGGACCGGCTGCTGGTGGCGGCGTTCATCACGCTCATGCTCGGCGGCGTGATCCTGTCGCTGGCCGCGAGTCCGCCGGTGGCGGCGCGCATCGGCCTCGATCCGTTTCACTTCTTCAACCGGCATGTGCTCTTCCTGGTGCCGTCGCTGATCGTGATGCTCGGCGTGTCGTTCCTGTCGCCGCGTCAGGTGCGCCGCACCGCGCTGGTTGTGTTTACGGTCAGCATCCTGCTGGTCGTGGCGACACTGCTGTTCGGGCCGGAGGTGAAGGGCGCCAAGCGCTGGATCACCATTCTCGGCATCAACATTCAGGCCTCGGAATCCCTGAAGCCCGCTTTCGTCGTTCTCGTGGCGTGGCTTTTCGCCGAATCCACCAAGCGGCCCGAAATGCCGGCGACGTCGATGGCGCTCGGCTTGCTGCTGATGACAGTCACGCTGCTGGTGCTGGAGCCGGACTTCGGCCAGACCATGCTGATACTGATGGTGTGGGGCACGCTGTTCTTTATCGCCGGCATGCGGATGATCTGGGTGTTCGGGTTGATGGGCGCGGGCGCGGTCGGATTGTTCGGCGCATACATGATGGTGCCGCACGTGGCAGGCCGCATCAAACGCTTCATGGACCCTGCTTCGGGTGACACGTTCCAGGTCGACACCGCGATGGAAGCTTTCACCCATGGCGGCTGGTTCGGACAGGGGCCGGGCGAGGGCACAGTGAAGCGCATCTTGCCGGACAGCCATACCGACTTCGTTTTTGCCGTGGCGGCCGAGGAATTCGGCATCATCCTGTGCCTCGCGCTGCTGGCGCTGTTCGCCTTCATCGTGATCCGCGCGCTGTCGCGGGCCTATGCCAGTGAGGATATGTTCGCGCGCTTTGCCGCTGCGGGCCTCGCGATCATGTTCGGTATCCAGGCGTCGATCAACATGGCGGTGAACCTGCACCTGATGCCGGCCAAGGGCATGACCCTGCCGTTCATTTCCTATGGCGGCTCGTCGATGATCTCGCTGGCCTACGGCGTCGGCATGTTGCTCGCGCTGACGCGGCAGCGTCCGCGCGTCGAAATGGAATCGATCGGCGCTGCCAACGCCGCACACGGCTTCGCCTGACGAGGCGGTCATGCCCGACACACCTCTCATCATGCTGGCGGCGGGCGGAACCGGCGGTCACCTGTTTCCCGCCGAGGCGCTCGGCGTGGCGCTGATGAAGCGCGGCGCGCGCGTGCGGCTGATGACGGACTCGCGCGCAGTGCGCTACGGCGGAATGTTCACTTCCGACATGATGGATGTGGTGCCGAGCGAAACCGTCCGTGGGCGCACGCCGTGGGCGCTCGCACGCACCGGCGCGATGCTCGCGGCCGGCGGCGCGATGTCGCTTGCGCTGCTGTTACGGCAGAAGCCGAAAGCCGTGATCGGGTTCGGCGGCTATCCGACACTGCCACCTTTGATTGCGGCGAAACTGCTCGGCATCCCGACGATCATTCACGATTCCAACGCCGTGCTCGGCCGCGCCAATCGCTTGCTGTCGACGCGGGTCAGCGCGATCGCGACATCGCTGCCTGGTGTGCTCGACCGCGATCCGGCGCTGGCCGGAAAAGCGACGGTCACCGGCACGCCGATGCGGCCTGCGATCCTCGCTGCCGCTGCGGTGCCTTACGCCTCGCCAGATACAAGGGGACCGTTGCGTCTGCTCGTTGTCGGCGGCAGTCAGGGCGCGCGCATCATGGCGGACATCGTGCCGCCGGCGATCGAGCGGCTTGAGCCGGCGCTGTGGCGCAGATTGAGTCTGGTGCAGCAGGTGCGCGAGGAAGACATGAGCCGCGTACGCGCGGTCTATGATCGTCTCAAGATCGAAGCCGAACTGGCGCCGTTCTTCGCCGATCTGCCGGCGCGGCTCGCAGCAACGCATCTGGTGGTCTCGCGTTCCGGAGCAGGGACGGTCGCCGAACTTGGAGCGATCGGTCGTCCGTCAATTCTGGTGCCGCTCCCCGGCGCAATCGATCAGGATCAATTCGCCAACGCCGGCGTGCTGGAGAAAGTAGGCGGCGCGATCCGGATTCCGCAAAACGAATTCACACCGGATCGTCTGGCGTCGGAAATCTCCGCGCTCGCGGCCGATCCCGCGCGGCTGACCACGACGGCGACCAGCGCGCGTTCGGTCGGACGCCTCGATGCCGCGGAACGTCTCGCCGATCTCGCGGTAAAGGTTGCGGGAATTTAGCTAAAGCTTCACGTGCTCAACCAGGTAATCCAGAAACGCCCGCACCCGCGCCGGCAGTTGTCCGCCATGGCCGACGAACACCGCATGGATCGGTTCGAGATCGCCCGGGTTGAAGTCTTCGAGCACCGGCACAAGGCGGCCCGCCTTGATATCCGCATCGACATGAAAGCGGGCGAGCCGGGAGAGACCTGCGCCTGCAACGGTCAGCCGTTGCATGGCCTCGCCGTCGGAGACCAATGCGGTGCCGACCGGTGGCACCGAGACGATGCGGCCGCTGCTGTCACGAAACGGCCAGCCGTCCATCTGCTTTGAAAAGCAGAAGCCGAGCATATTGTGCTTGGCAAGATCGGCGGGCGTGCGCGGCGTTCCGTGGTCCGCGAGATAGGCGGGCGCCGCGACCACGACCATCCGACTCTCGCCGAGCTTGCGCGCGAGCAGACGGGACTCGCGCAGCGGTCCCACGCGGATGGCGATGTCCGCGCGTTCTTCCATCAGGTCCACCACCGTATCGGTCAGCGCCACGTCGACATTGACGCCGGGATGCAACTTGAGAAATCCGGGCAATAGCGGCAGCAGCCAGTGCAGCCCGAACGGCACGCTGGTATTGACCCGCACGCGGCCGCGCGGTGTTGCGCCGATCGCGGCTTCGCGCTCCGCCGTATTGATGTCGTCGAGAATGCGGATGCTGCGGTCGTAATAGGCCGTACCTTCCGGGGTCAGTTGCAGCTTGCGGGTCGACCGGTTGATAAGGCGCACGCCGAGCCGGGTTTCCAGCCGCGCCACAAGTTTGCTGACCGCGGACGGCGTCATCCGGAAGGCGCGCGCCGCCGCCGAAAAGCCGCCCAGTTCCACCACACGGGCGAACACTTCCATTTCGCCGGATCGGTTGACGTCCTGACGTGCCATTGTGACTTTGTTTCACAAATATTGTTACTTATGGCAGTCTAGTTCACGAATGGCTTTGCGTCCACTTCTCCGAAGTTGCCGGCGGTTGGCCGGATTCGCCTGAGGGATGCTCCATGCCACTCGCACTTTATGCGCTCACCGCCGGCGCTTTCGGAATCGGCGTCACTGAATTCGTCATTATGGGTCTGCTGATCCAGGTCGGCGCCGATCTCGGCGTCTCCATTCCGGCTGCGGGCCTGCTGATCTCCGGCTACGCCCTCGGCGTCGTGGTTGGCGCACCGATCATGACCATCGCCACCGCCCGTTGGCCACGGAAGACGGCGCTGCTGGTGCTGATGGCGGTCTTCACGATCGGCAATCTGGCCTGCGCCCTTGCGCCGAACTACTGGACCCTGATGGCCGCGCGTGTGCTCACGGCCTTCGCGCATGGCACATTCTTCGGGGTCGGCTCGGTGGTCGCCACCTCGCTCGTGGCGTCCGACAAGAAGGCATCGGCCATCGCGATCATGTTCACGGGACTCACCGTCGCCACCATTCTCGGTGTGCCGTTCGGGACCTGGCTCGGTCAGCATTTCGGCTGGCGTGCAACATTCTGGGCCGTGACGCTGGTTGGTGTGGTTGCTTTCGCCATCATTGCGCTGCTGGTGCCGGCCAGCAAGGAAGCGCCTGAAGCCTTCAATCTCAGGAAAGATCTTGCGGTTCTCAAGCGCGGCCCCGTGCTGGCGGGACTGCTCACCACGGTTCTGGGATGGGTCGGCGTATTCGCTGTCTTCACCTACCTCGCACCACTGCTGACCAAGGTCACCGGCTTCTCGGATGCTGCCGTGTCGCCGATCCTGCTGGTGGTCGGCATCGGATTGCTGATCGGAAACCTGCTCGGTGGACGGTTCGCCGACAAGCGGCTCATGCCTACCGTATTTGGCAGCCTGTTCGCGCTCTCGGTTGTGCTCGCACTGATGACATTCGCGGTTCACAACAAGATTGCAGTGGTTGCCTTTGCCGCTCTGTTTGGTGTTGCAGCGTTCGCGACGGCTCCGCCGCTTCAGATGTGGGTACTGGACAAGGCGCATGGTGCCGGCCAGTCGCTGGCCTCGAGTTTCAACATCGCGGCGTTCAATCTCGGCAATGCTATCGGTGCGTGGCTCGGCGGTGTTGTGATCGATCGCGGACCGGGCCTTGAGTCGGTGCCGTGGATCGCGGCGCTGGTGCCGCTGGCTGGTATGGTGCTGGCGATGGCGAGTTATCGGCTTGAGGCACGCGCGAAGCCGGTTCCGGCCCCTGTTTGTCCCGCTGCCGCCGAATAGCGGACGAAGTCGGGCCTTTCCGGCCTATTTGAAAAGAATCGTGTATTTTTCCGAGCTGGCCGGGCTTGTCCCGGCCAGCTTCGTCTGTTTGAAGGACGCCATGGATGCCTGAGACGGCGTCCCCCCATGACTGGAAGATATTGATGAGACTGCCGCGCGAGATCGGACCCATTCACTTCGTCGGTATCGGCGGCATCGGCATGAGCGGCATCGCCGAGGTGCTGTGCAATCTCGGCTACACCGTGCAGGGCTCGGACGCTTCCGAGAATGCCAACGTCACCCGGCTGCGCGACAAGGGCATCAAGATCAGCATTGGCCACAAGGCCGAGAACGTGAACGGCGCGGACGTGATGGTGGTCTCCACCGCCATCAAGCGCGACAATCCTGAATTGATGGCGGCGCGCGGATTGCGCATTCCGGTGGTGCGCCGCGCCGAAATGCTGGCCGAACTGATGCGGCTGAAAAGCTGCATCGCCATTGCCGGCACCCACGGCAAGACCACCACGACCTCGATGGTCGCGACCCTGCTCGATGCGGGCAATATGGACCCCACCGTCATCAACGGCGGCATCATCAATGCCTATGGCACCAACGCACGTCTCGGCGCAGGTGACTGGATGGTGGTGGAAGCCGACGAGAGCGACGGCACATTTCTCAAGCTCCCCGCCGACGTGGCCATCGTCACCAACGTCGATCCCGAGCATCTCGATCACTTCAAGACGTTCGAGGCTGTGCAGGACGCGTTCAGGGCTTTCGTTGAGGGCGTGCCATTCTACGGCTTTGCGGTGATGTGCATCGATCATCCGGTGGTGCAGGCGCTGGTCGGCAAGATCGAAGACCGCCGCATCATTACCTATGGCGAGAACCCGCAATCCGACGCGCGGCTTGTCGACCTGGTGCCGTTCAGCGGTGGTTCGAAATTCAAGGTTGCGTTCCGTCATCGCAAGACGGATGCGGCCCACGAGATTTCCGATCTGGTGCTGCCGATGCCGGGCCGTCACAACGCGCTGAACGCGACGGCGGCCATCGCCGTCGCGCATGAGATCGGCATCTCGGACGATGCGATCCGCAAGGCGCTGGCAGGCTTCGGCGGCGTAAAGCGGCGCTTCACGCGCACCGGCGAGTGGAACGGCGTCACCATCATCGACGACTACGGCCATCATCCGGTGGAGATCGCCGCCGTGCTCAAGGCTGCGCGGGATTCCACCAAGGGCAAGGTGATCGCCGTGGTGCAGCCGCACCGCTACACGCGCCTGCAATCGCTGTTCGAGGAATTCTGCACCTGCTTCAACGATGCGGATACGGTCATCGTTGCGGATATTTATGCAGCAGGTGAAGACCCGATCCCGGGCGTGGATCGCGATGCGTTCGTGCTCGGTCTGCGCGCGCACGGCCATCGTGAAGTGATTCCGCTGCCCGGCGTGGACAAGCTTGCGTCGGTGGTGCGCGATGTCGCCAGGCCCGGCGACTTTGTCGTTTGTCTCGGCGCGGGTAACATCACGCAGTGGGCCTACGCGTTGCCGGACGAGTTGAAGGCGCTGGACAAATAGAGTGGCCTTTCCCGACATCAGCGCCGATCTGAAGTCTGCGATGCCCGATCTGCGCGGGCGTCTGCTGGCGAATGAATCCCTCGCGCCTCTCACATGGTTTCGCGTCGGCGGCCCGGCGCAGATTCTGTTCACGCCTGCCGATGAGGACGATCTCGCTTACTTCCTTATGAGGCTGCCGCAGGAGATTCCGGTTTATACGGTCGGCGTCGGTTCGAACCTGATTGTACGCGATGGCGGCGTGAGCGGTGTGGTCATTCGCCTGTCGCCACGCGGCTTTGGGGAAGTGAAAGCCGAAGGCGATATGGTTCGCGCCGGCACGGCCGCGCTGGACAAGCGCGTGGCGGAGACTGCTGCCGCCGCCAACATCGGCGGGCTTGAATTCTATTTCGGGATTCCCGGCTCGATCGGCGGCGCGCTGCGCATGAACGCGGGCGCCAATGGTGGCGAGACCAAGGACGTCCTGGTCGAGGCGCGGGGCATCACGCGCGCGGGCGAGAAGGTCACGTTCTCGAACGCTGACATGAAATTCGTCTATCGCAATTCAGGTGTCGACACGTCGGTGATTTTCACTTCCGCGCTGTATCGCGGGCGCGTTACCGATCCCGAGACGATCCGCACCCGCATGGCCGAGGTGCAGAACCACCGGGAAACCGCGCAGCCGATCCGCGAGAAGACCGGCGGTTCGACCTTCAAGAATCCGCCGGGTCACAGTGCGTGGAAACTGATCGATGCGGCGGGGATGCGCGGTTTTCGCGTCGGCGGAGCGCAGGTCTCCGAGATGCACTGCAATTTTCTGATCAACACCGGCGACGCGACCGGTCACGACATCGAGACGCTGGGCGAAACCGTGCGCGCGCGGGTCATGGAGAATTCAGGTATCGATCTGCATTGGGAGATCAAGCGGATCGGCGTCGCGCTGCCCTAGTTCAGCTTTTCTAGTTTAAAGGGCGCGGCGTGATCGCTTCGGGCAGCGACAGGAGCTGCGCCAGAGGCGCCGGCGAAACCCTGAATGCGCCGTTGAACGGATATTCCTGCAGTGCGATGATTCCCAGTGTGACGATCACCGCGCTTGAAAACACGGTCATCGAAGCAGCGAATGCGCGCGGGCGTTCGAGGTGAACGAGGGCGATCGCCACCTGCGTGAACAGCGCCAGCAGGATCACGACGAGCCATTTCAGGTCATTCGTGTGGTCCGACGAGATGGCCACGCGCTCGTTTCGCGTTGTGCCGATGCGCAGTGCGGAGCCAAGCATTGCGGATTGGACGGCAGAGCCCGACGCTTTTCCGATCGATGGGACGCTTACTTCGTGCAGCAGGTCGTCGTATGCGGCCCCCGTGATCGGCGACGTTTGGCCCCTGTCGAGCGTCGGCCACTCGTCGGTGACGACCGATGTGACATACACTTTGATAGCCCTGCGAATGGACTGCATGTCCGAGACCGACGCCACGCTCAGCGTATGAAGGTTGTGTATTTCACCGGCTTCCGTTTCGACGGCGCGATGGGCGCGGCGGTTGCGTTCGCTGACATCGTTGGCGAGGAATCCGGTCAGGAGCGCGAACAGGATTGCAACCGAACCGAAGAATGGCGCGACCACGCCGGTCAGCGATTGCACGTGCCGGGCCAAAGGGCTGCGAAAAGAGATCAGCGCCAGAAACAGCGAGAAGCCGAAATAAAGCACGATAAGGACGGCGAAAATTCCGATGGCGGACAGGTCGAGCCAGGCTCGGATCATGAAAATAGCCTTCTTGTTGAGCCTCGCTGCCGGCTCCGATTGCTGTGTCGCGGCGACAATACCTGAATTGCTGCGGCTTGGTCATCGGCTCAAATCAGCGTAGGTAGGCGTATCGGGAGAGATCATGAATCAATTCAAACACGTCGCAGTGCTGATGGGCGGATGGTCGTCGGAGCGGGAGGTCTCGCTGCGCTCTGGCAAGGCTTGCGCCGATGCGCTGGAGCGCAAGGGCTACCAGGTCACGCGCATCGACGTGAAGCGCAACATCGCGACCGTTCTCGAACAGTTGAAGCCGGATGCGGCGCTGGTGATGTTGCACGGCAAGCCCGGCGAGGACGGCACCATTCAGGGCGTGCTCGAAACGCTCGGGATTCCCTATTCGCACTCCGGCGTGCTGTCGTCGTCGCTGGCGATGCAGAAGGATCTCGCCAAGACGGTGATGGCGACAGCGGGGGTGCCGGTGCCGGAAGGGCTGACGCTGACCCGCGCCGAAGTGGCCAAGGGGCACGCCATGGCGCCGCCCTATGTCATCAAACCGGTGGCGGACGGCTCCAGCGTCGGGGTTTTCATCGTCACCGAGGCCCATGCCCACCCTCCGCAGGAGCTGTTCCGCGAGGACTGGCCCCATGGCGACCAGCTTCTGGTCGAGAAGTACATCGCGGGTAAGGAACTCACCTGTGCCGTCATTAACGGCGAGCCGACGGGGGTGATCGAGATCGTACCTTTAATCAAATTCTACGATTACGAGGCAAAGTACTCTCCGGGCGCATCAAAACACATCCTGCCTGCACCTATTTTACCTTTTGTTTACCAGGAAGTCCGAAGGTTAACGCTGGCGGCGCATGTGGCGCTTGGCTGCCGGGGCGTAAGCCGTGCGGATTTCCGTTACGACGATCGCATCGAGGGAACAGGGGGATTGACCTGCCTCGAGGTAAACACCCAACCCGGCATGACCGAGACGTCACTTGTTCCAGAGCTTGCGGCTCACGCAGGCGTAACATTTGACGAGTTGGTGCAATGGATGGTGGAGGACGCCTCTCTCGATCGGTGAGATCGCAGAGGCCCCAATCTAATCCTCAGACGAGGGGCGCTTCCGCAGCCCAGCGTCCGCGCGCCCGCGCGCAAGGTGCGGCTCGCCGTGCGAACACCGCACACGTCACCCGATACGAAGAGCCGCAATGGATCGCCGTGCTGGAGCGCCGGCGTCCGCGCGGCTTCGGACTTTTCGCAACCGCCGTGGTGCTGATCGGCGCCGCCGTGCTGGGCGTGGTCAAGGGCGGTCACACCGACGAAGTGCTCGGGGCGCTGAGCGACGCCCGCAACGCTGCGGCCAATTCCGTCGGCTTCCGAATCACCAGCGTCGCGATCACCGGCCGCAAACAGCTTACGCAGGACGAGATTCTCGCCGTCGGCGGCGTAACCGGCCGCTCGTCGCTGCTGTTTCTTGACGCCGCGACCGCGCGCGACAAGCTGAAGGCCGACCCGTGGATTTCCGACGCCACTGTGCAGAAGCTTTATCCGGGCCGCTTGCAGATCGACATTACCGAGCGCTCGCCCTTCGCGCTGTGGCAGGAAAACGGCCGGGTATCGGTGATTTCGTCCGACGGAACGGTGCTTGAGCCCTATGTGGCGCGGCGTTTCGTGTCGCTGCCGCTGGTGGTGGGCAAGGGTGCCGAAACCCGCGCCAAGGATTTCCTCGGACTGCTGGAGCAATACCCGCAAGTGCGCTCGCAGGTGAAGGCGATCGTGTTCGTCGGCGAGCGGCGCTGGAATCTGCGTCTGGCCGACGGCGTCGACGTTCGCCTGCCGGAATTCGAGGTCGAGAAGGCGCTGGCGACCCTGTCCAAGATGGACAAGGAGACCGGCCTGTTCTCGCGCGACATCACCGCCATCGACATGCGGCTGCCGGATCGCCTGACCGTGCGCCTGTCGGAGGACGCGGCCAAGGCGCGCAATGATCTGCTCAAGGACAAGAAAACCCCGAAGAAGGCTGGAAGCGCATGACCAGTCTTGATGGCGTTCAAACCCCGAAGACCCGGCAGATGCCGCCGAACAAGACGGCGCTCGTCGCCGCGCTCGACATCGGCACCAGCAAGATCGCCTGCCTGATCGCGCGGCTGAAGCCGTGCCCGCCGAGCGATGCGCTGCGCGGCCGGACCCATGCCGTCGAACTGATCGGGCTGAGCCATATCCAGTCGCGCGGCGTCAAGGCCGGCGCGGTGGTCGATCTCAATGAATGCGAGCAGGCTGTGCGTCAGGCCGTGGCGCTGGCCGAGCGGATGGCCAAGGTCCGTGTCGAATCGGTGCTGCTGTCGGTCTCCGCCGGCCGCCTGCAAGGCGCTATGGTCGAGGCCTCCTCGGAATTGCGCGGCGGCGCGGTGACGCCCGCCGATATGAGCCGCGTCATCAGCGCCGGCATGCATCATGCGACCCCGCGGGGACGCACGGTGCTTCACGTTCTGCCCGCCACTTACTCGCTGGACGGCGTCAAGGGCGTCCGCGATCCGAGCGGAATGGTCGCACGCCACTTCGGCATCGACATGAACGTCATTACGGCCGACGCGACGGCGGCAAAAAACCTGATGCTGGTGGTCGAGCGTTGTCATCTCAACGTCGAGGCCATGGCTTGCGCGCCTTACGCGTCCGGGCTTGCGGTTCTGACCGACGATGAAGCTGATCTGGGTGCCGCCGTGGTCGAGATGGGCGCGGGCACCACGACGATCGCGACCTATTCCGCCGGTCAGTGTGTTCACGCCAGCGGATTTGCCGTCGGCGGACAACACGTGACGATGGATTTGGCGCGCGGTTTAGGTGCGTGCATTGCGGATGCCGAGCGAATCAAGACGTTATATGGCACCGTGCTGACCGGCGGTTCTGACGCGCGCGAAGTCATGAGTGTGCCGACGGTAGGTGGTCACGACGGTGACGCGCCGCAGATTGTATCCCGCGCCACGATTGCAAACATCGTGAAGCAGCGGGTCGAGGAGATTTTTGAGATGGTCAGGGACCGGCTCGCGGATTCCCCCTTTGCGGCAGAGCCGCGGGCGCGAGTGGTATTGACCGGCGGCGCATCGCAGCTCACCGGCATTCCGGATCTCGCCAGCCGCATTCTCGGCCGCGAGGTTCGTATCGGGCGTCCGCTCGGCTTCGGCCGGCTGCCCAACGAGGCCAAGAGTGCATCGTTCGCGGTGCCGACCGGCCTGCTGGTCTATCCGCAATTCGCACACCTTGAACACGTCGAACCGCGGCACACGCGGCAGCTCATGACAGGGACTAACGGCTACTTCGGAAAGGTCGGCAGATGGCTTCGAGAGGGCTTCTGATGATCTCAACACCGGATCGGACCAATTCATCAACCGCTTTGGCGTGCAGCCCAAGCCCCCACGCGCGCGCATAATCGAGAGGCAACCATGACCATCAATCTCACACCCCCGGATGTTCGCGAGCTGAGGCCACGCATCACCGTGTTCGGCGTCGGCGGCGCGGGCGGTAACGCTGTCAACAACATGATCTCCGCCGGTTTGCAGGGGGTCGATTTCGTCGTCGCCAACACCGACGCGCAGGCCCTCACCATGTCGAAGGCCGAGCGCATCGTGCAGATGGGCACCCAGGTCACCCAGGGTCTCGGCGCGGGTTCGCAGCCGGACGTTGGCGCCGCGGCCGCCCAGGAAGTCATTGATGAGATCAAGGATCACCTCTCGGGCGCGAACATGGTGTTCGTCACCGCGGGCATGGGCGGCGGCACCGGCACCGGCGCAGGCCCCGTGATCGCCGCGACCGCGCGCGAGATGGGGATACTCACCGTCGGCGTCGTCACCAAGCCGTTCCACTTCGAAGGCCAGCGCCGCATGCGCACGGCGGAGGCCGGCATCGCCGAGCTTCAGAAGGTGGTCGACACGCTGCTGATCATCCCGAACCAGAACCTGTTCCGCGTCGCCAACGAGAAGACGACGTTCGCCGACGCCTTCGCGATGGCCGATCAGGTGCTCTATTCGGGCGTCGCCTGCATCACCGACCTGATGGTGAAGGAAGGCCTCATCAACCTCGACTTCGCCGACGTCCGCGCCGTGATGCGCGAGATGGGCAAGGCGATGATGGGCACCGGCGAAGCCACCGGCGAGAAGCGTGCGCTGACCGCGGCGGAAGCTGCGATCGCCAACCCGCTGATCGACGATTCGTCGATGCGCGGGGCGCGGGGCCTGCTGATCTCGATCACCGGCGGCAAGGATCTGACGCTGTTCGAAGTCGACGAAGCCGCCACCCGCATCCGCGAGGAAGTCGACAACGACGCCAACATCATCGTCGGCGCGACGTTCGATGAAACCCTTGAAGGCGTTATCCGCGTGTCGGTGGTTGCCACCGGCATCGACACGGTCGCTGCCAGCCGCGCCGTGCCGGCGCCGCAGGTCACTTCAGGTGCACCTGAAAGCCGCCTTGCCGAATTGACGGCGCGTCTGCGCGCCGACAACCAGCGTATGGCCGAACGCGCACAGCAGCAGAAGACCGCTGCCGCACCTGCGCCGGTGCGTGCCACCGCCGACCAGATCGACCGCGCGGCGCTTGCTGCCATCGCGGAAGCTGTCTCTCCGACCGAGCGTCCGGCTCCGGCGCCGATGCAGCCCGCCGCCTATGGCGACGTCAGCGTGCGTCCGATTCCGCCGAAGCCCTCGCTGTTCCCGGATCACGACGAGCCGATGAATCTCCAGGAAGCTGCCCCGCCTGCGTCGTTCATTCCACAGCCTGCCGAGCGCATGCCGCTCCGCGCGCCGCGGATGCCGCAGTTCGAGGAATTGCCGGTTCCGGCGCAGAACCAGATCCGTCAGGCGCGCGGCGAAACCGCCGAGGAGCATCCGCCTCAGAAGCGCGCTTCGCTGCTGCAGCGTCTGGCCAACGTCGGCCTCGGCCGCCGCGACGAGGAAACCGAGCCGCCGATCGCCGCCCGTGCGTCCGGCCCGGCCATGCCGTCGATGCCGCCGTTGCCCGAGCGCAAGCCCCAGCGTCCGGTTCCCGCCGAGTTCGGTGGCTCTGGCGCTCCGGTATCTGAATACGCTCGCCGCCCGGTACCTCAGGGGCTTGATTCGCACGGACGTCCGGCTCCGGCTGCACCGCAGGGCGGTGGGGAGGACCATCTGGATATCCCCGCCTTCTTGCGGCGCCAGGCCAACTGACAATTGTTACAATCGCTGAATGCGGCAATGCCCCGGTCACAGGCCGGGGCATTTGCATGAGGCAACCGCGCAGTTGCCGGGATGTAAATTAAATATTTGTTTTTCCTGATAAAATCCTTGCGTTACAGGCTGCCCCGGATCGGGTGAAAGCCGTCCCCGGGATCGGGAAAATGGCCAGACCGGCGGCGTGATTGCGGCGAGTTTGGGGTAACAATCTGTAAACAAGCGTGAGTGGCGCTCTTTGTTGCAGAGGTTAAGGTTCTCGCACTTGGGGACGATCCACGGTCGCACCGCCGGCTCAACAGGCGAAACCAGTTCGGTTACAGCGACTTGGGATGACTAAAACTTTGGGCAATCGGGAATGAAATCGAGTCGGCAGACAACGCTCCGGTCGCAGGTCACCGTGACGGGCATCGGCGTTCATTCTGGATCTCCGGTCAGTGTGACGATCGGACCAGCCGAAATCAATTCAGGTTTTATCTTCACCCGCGCTGATCGTGAAGTTGCCGCCATCGCGGCCTCCGTCATCGCCACCGATTTCGCGACCGTGCTGGGCGACGACCAGGGTCCGCTCGTTTCCACCGCCGAACATGTTCTGGCCGCGCTGCGCGGCATGGGCGTCGATAACGCCACCATCGAAGTCGACGGGCCTGAAGTGCCGATCATGGACGGCAGCGCCGCGCCCTTCGTGGATGCGATTGATCAGGCCGGTATCGTTCAGCAGAACGCAGCTCGCCGTTTCATCGAAGTTTTGAAGCCCGTACAGGTCGAGATGGGCGAATCGTTCGGCGAACTCCGCCCCCATGCAGGCGGGTTCCGCGCCGAACTCGAAATCGACTTTGCCAATTCTTCAATCGGCCGACAGGCTTACGCCTTCGACCTCGACGCCGGCAGCTTCCGCCGCGATATCTGCCGCGCCCGGACCTTCGGCTGCGTCGGCGACGTCAACAAGCTCTGGAGCGCGGGCTACGCCCTCGGCGCTTCGCTTGAGAACTCCGTCGTGTTCGACGACACGCGCGTGCTGAACACCGAAGGCCTGCGCTATGCCGACGAATGCGTCCGTCACAAGGTTCTCGACGTGGTGGGCGATCTGGCGCTGGCCGGCCTGCCGCTGATCGGCCTCTATCGCTCGGTGCGTGGCGGTCACAAGCTCAACCATGCCGTGCTCACCGCGCTGATGGCTGATCGCCATGCCTGGCGGATCGTGGAAGCTGTCGAGCCGGTGCTCGAACGTCCGATGGTTGCACGCCGCGCCGCGCGAGGCCACGCCGATGTCGCGGGCGGCATGGTCGCCGTAGCCTACGGCCCGGACGTCTCCTGAGCGTTTGCCGTTTGCGCGCTGACGGGTTTCGAAACTCCCGGTTTAACCTATTCGTCGGTTGACCGGGGTACCGTTTAACCAAGCCATTGTTGAACTGCCGAAATCCGCCTTAATCCCGGCGAATTGTCCACCTATCCGGTTGGTTAAGGCCCGTTTTTCAGTTACATAGGCGCGCTGAACGAGCCTTTGGGGATTGTTTGTGCCGCGATGGCGGCAGCAGGCTGGTCAGCGACCCAAACCAAGTCGGATTCAAATTCAGGTCGGCCCAAACGTATGACGCTCGAACTGCGCAATAGTCCCGACCCGTCCCTGATGAGCCGTATCGGCCGTCAGGCGCGCCTTGCGTTCGGCCTGATGGTTCTGGCCGTGCCGCTCAGCGGCTGCGGCACCGGCGCCCTGTGGGACAAGTATTTCGCCAAGGAAGAAACCTTCGTCGATGAACCGGCGGACAAGCTCTACAACGAGGGCTTGTACCTGATGAACAAGAAGGGTGACCGCAAGTCGGCGATGAAGAAGTTCGAAGAGGTCGACCGCCAGCATCCGTATTCGGAATGGGCGCGTAAATCTCTTTTGATGTCGGCCTACGCGGCCTACGAGAACGGCGACTACGACGAGTGCATTTCCTCCGCCAACCGCTACGTCGCGTTGCATCCGGGCAGCCCGGACGCCGCCTATGCGCAGTATCTGATCGCCGCCTCGAACTTTGACCAGATTCCGGACGTTTCGCGCGACCAGGGCCGTACCGAGAAGTCCATCGCCGCGCTTGAGGAAGTGATCCGCAAGTATCCGACGTCGGAATACGCTACCAGCGCCAAGCGGAAGATCGAAGCCGCCCGCGACCAGCTCGCCGGCAAGGAAATGACCGTCGGCCGCTACTACATGGACAAGAAAGACTACACGGCGGCGATCAACCGCTTCAAGGTCGTGGTGACTCAGTACCAGACCACCCGGCATGTCGAAGAAGCGCTGGCGCGTCTGACCGAGGCCTATATGGCGATCGGCATTGTCGGCGAGGCGCAGACCGCCGCCGCCGTGCTTGGCCACAACTTTCCTGACAGCCGCTGGTACAAAGACGCCTACAATCTTGTAAAGTCCGGCGGTGTCGAACCGGCCGCCAACAAGGATTCGTGGATGACCCGCGCATTCAAGAAGGTTGGCCTCGGCTGATCTTCTCGTTGCAGGACTAACTCCGCATGCTGGCCCGCCTTTCGATCCGCGACATCGTCCTGATCGAGCGGCTCGATATCGATTTCCTCAAAGGTCTGGCTGTCCTCACCGGTGAAACCGGCGCGGGCAAATCCATCCTGCTGGATGCGTTCGCGCTGGCGCTTGGCGGGCGCGGCGATGCGAGTCTGGTCCGCAACGGGGCCGAGCAGGGCCAGGTCACGGCCGTGTTCGATGTTCCGAAGAAGCATCCCGCCAGCGCCATCCTCCGCGAGAACGGCCTCGACGATACCGGCGAGATGATCCTGCGGCGGGTGCAGCTTGCCGACGGGCGAACCCGGGCTTTCCTCAACGATCAGGCGATCAGCGTGCAAACCCTGAAGGCGGTCGGGACCACCCTGGTGGAAATCCACGGCCAGCATGACGAGCGCGCGCTGGTGGATACCGCCACGCATCGGCGGCTGCTCGACGCTTTCGCGGCCCTCGAGAAGGACGTGACCGCCGTCGAAGCACTCTGGGATGCGCGCCGCACCGCCCGCACGGCGCTGGACGAGCATCGCGCCGGGATGGAACGCGCCGCCCGCGAGGCGGACTATCTGCGCCACGCCTCGGACGAATTGAAGAAACTCAATCCGATGGAAGGCGAGGAGACCTCGCTGGCGGAACGCCGCACCGTGATGATGCAGGGCGAGAAAATTGCCGAGGATTTGCGCGAGGCGCAGGCCGCGGTCGGCGGTCCGCAATCGCCGGTCTCGTCACTGGCTGCGGCGGTGCGCCGGCTGGAGCGCCGTGCGGGCACTGCGCCGGCGCTGATCGAGCCCGCGGTGAAGGCGATGGACGCCGCGATCAATGCGCTGGAAGAAGCCGACCAGCATCTCAATGCGGCGCTGATCGCCGCGGACTTCGATCCGCTCGAACTGGAACGGATCGAGGAGCGGCTGTTTGCATTGCGCGGAGCTGCGCGAAAATATTCGACACCGGTCGACGGGCTGGCGGCGCTGGCGCAGCGTTATGCTTCGGACGTCGCGCTGATCGACGCCGGCGCGGACCAGTTGAAGGTTCTGGAAAAGGCGGCCGCCGCCGCCGACAAGGCTTACGACGCGGCTGCGCAGAAGCTTTCCGCCGCGCGCAACAAGGCCGCCGAGAAACTCAACAAGGCCGTCAATTCAGAACTCGCGCCGCTCAAGCTGGACCGCGCGAAATTCTCGACGCAGATTGAATCCGATCCGGCATCACCCGGACCGCAGGGCTTCGACCGCGTCGAATTCTGGGTGCAGACCAATCCGGGCACCAAACCGGGACCGCTGATGAAAGTCGCGTCCGGCGGCGAGCTGTCACGCTTCCTGCTGGCGCTGAAGGTGGTGCTGTCCGATCGTGGTTCGGCGCCGACGCTGGTGTTCGACGAAATCGATACCGGTGTGGGCGGCGCCGTGGCCGACGCCATCGGCGCGCGGCTGGCGCGGCTGGCCGAAAAGGTTCAGGTCATGGCCGTGACCCACGCACCGCAGGTGGCGGCGCGCGCGGATCATCATCTCTTGATCTCCAAGGATGCGCTCGACAAGGGCAAGCGCGTCGCAACGCGGGTGGCGACACTGGCCAAGGATCATCGCCGCGAGGAAATCGCGCGCATGCTGGCAGGTGCGGAGATTACCGCCGAGGCGCGCGCGGCGGCAGACCGGCTGCTTAAAGCCGCGACCGCGTGAGGCGCGTCATGGCAGTGAAACCGAAGAAAGCTCCCATCGCCGTCGACAAGCTCACCGAGACGCAGGCCAAGGTCGAGCTCGTTCGGCTGGCGCTCGAGATCGAACGTCACAACGAGGCATATTACAACGAAGACGCGCCGAAGATTTCGGACGCGGCCTATGACGAACTGCGCAAGCGCAGCGACGCCATCGAGGCGCGGTTTCCCGGTCTCGTTACACGGGACTCACCATCGCAGAAAGTCGGCGCTGTACCCACAGGCCGCTTCGCCAAGGTGCCCCACAGCGTGCCGATGCTGTCGCTCGGCAATGCGTTCAGTGACGAGGATGTCACCGATTTCGTTGATCGGGTGCGGCGGTTTCTGAAACTTGGTGAGGATGAGATTCCGGCCATCGTTGCGGAGCCGAAGATCGACGGGCTGTCGCTGTCACTGCGTTACGAGGATGGCGTTCTGGTACGCGGCGCGACACGCGGCGACGGCTCGGTCGGTGAAGACGTCACAGCCAACGTGCGGACCATCTCGGACATCCCGCACAAGCTGAAAGGCCGCAACATTCCGGCGGTCTGCGAAATCCGCGGCGAAGTCTACATGCTCAAGAAGGATTTTCTGGCGCTGAACAAGCGGCAGGCGGAAGCCGAGGATACGGTGTTCGCCAATCCGCGCAACTCGGCGGCCGGATCGCTGCGCCAGAAGGATGTTTCGGTCACCGCATCGCGGCCGCTGAAATTCTTCGCCTATGCATGGGGCGAGATGAGCGAGATGCCGGCCAAGACCCAGTTCAAGATGATTGAATGGATGGAGAAGGCCGGTTTTGTCACCAATCCGCTCACCACGCTGTGCGACAGTGTCGAAGGTGTCCTGAAATTCTACCGCAAGATCGAAACCCAGCGATCGCGTCTAGACTATGACATCGATGGCGTGGTCTATAAGGTGGATCGCCTTGACTGGCAGGAGCGTCTCGGCTTTGTGTCACGCAGTCCACGCTGGGCGATTGCGCACAAGTTTGCCGCCGAACAGGCAACCACGGTGCTCAACGATATCGAAATCCAGGTCGGGCGCACCGGGGCGCTGACGCCGGTAGCGAAACTCGCACCGGTGACTGTTGGGGGCGTGGTGGTGCAGAACGCGACGCTGCATAACGAGGATTACATCAAGGGCATCGGCAACGATGGCCAGCCGATCCGTGAAGGCGTCGATATCCGTATCGGGGACACGGTGATCGTGCAACGCGCGGGCGACGTAATCCCGCAGATCGTCAGTGTCGTGCTCGACAAGCGGCCCGCGTCCGCGAAGCCGTACAAGTTTCCGACGGTGTGTCCCGCTTGCGGCAGCCATGCTGTGCGTGAGGAAGATCCCAAGACCGGCAGGCCTGACTCGGTGCGCCGCTGCGCCAATTCTCTCGCCTGTCCCGCGCAGGCGAAGGAGCGGCTGAAGCACTTCGTCGCCCGCAATGCGTTCGATATCGATGGGCTTGGCGACAGGCAGATCGCGGAGTTTTTTGATGATAGATTGATATTGTCACCAGCTGATATTTTCACGTTAAAGCGACGGGACGCACGAGCATTAAAGAAACTTGCAAATCGCGAGGGCTTTGGCGCCACCTCGGTGCGCAACCTGTTCGCGGCCATCGATGCGCGGCGGACCATCGCGCTGCATCGCTTTATCTTTGCGCTCGGCATCCGCCATGTCGGCGAGGGCAACGCCAAGCTGCTGGCCCGGCACTACGGCACGGTCGAGGCATTCCGCGCGGCGATGATCGCGGCGGGTGAGGGGCCGCAGTCCGAGGCCTATCAGGATCTCAACGGGATCGAAGGTGTCGGCGCGGTTGTCGCAAACGCGCTGGTCGAGTTCTTCAGGGAGCCGCACAGCGTCAAGGCAGTGGACGATCTGCTCGGTGAGATCGAGGTCCAGCCTGCGGAGAAGGCGAAGACCGACTCCCCGATCGCGGGAAAGATCGTGGTGTTCACCGGGTCGCTTGAGAAATTCACCCGCGAAGAAGCCAAGGCCACCGCAGAACGTCTCGGCGCCAAGGCGTCCGGCTCGGTGTCGAAGAAGACCGACTATGTGGTCGCGGGGCCGGGCGCGGGCTCCAAGCTGGCCGAGGCGAACAAGCTCGGTGTGAAGGTACTGACCGAAGACGAATGGCTGGCGCTGGTGGGTGGTGCTTAACCCCACCTCTCCCGTGGGGAGAGGTCGACTTCGCGGCAGCGAAGTCGGGTGAGGGCGTAGAATCTCTCGATAGATCCACCCTCTCCCCGCCGGGGAGAGGGAGTAGCAGCATCGAGGCGGCGAAGCCTCGATCTAAAGGGAAGTGGTTGCCCTAGATCAGCCCCGTCTCTTCGGCTTCCGCTTCGACAATCTTTTCCGTTGTCACCGCGACATGCGTGCGCGGCACCAGCAGAACGATCACGACCGCGCATGACGCCGAAATAATCAGGATCGCGATGTTGAGCGGCAGCGGCGTTGTGAACTGGCCGCCGAGGAATGCGCCGAGCTGAGAGCATAGCGAACCGAAGCCCATTTGCAGGAAGCCCATCGTACCGGCGGCCGTGCCTGCGGCCTGCGGACGAATGCTGATTGCGCCAGCGGAGGCGTTGGCCATCGCGAAAGCATTGCCGAACATCACGATCATATGCGTGCCGAACAGCCACAGCGGCATCTGGTTGAGTCCGGTGACGCCCCAGATGACATTGATAATCGATCCGCCGATCTGAAGCGCGATTCCGAGCCAGATCATACGGTCGATGCCATGGCGCGGAGACAGGCGCACCGAAACCAGATTGCCGAGCAGGTAAGCCAAGCCCGACGTTGCGAACCACAGTCCGTATTCGGCGGTGGAGCGGCCCATCTGGTTGACGACGATGTAAGGACCGCCTCCCGCGAAGGTGAAGATGATCGCGGAGGCCAGCATTTGGCACAGCACATAGCCGAAGAATACGCGGCTGGCCGACAGCGCGCGCACATCCTTGAAGAAACCGCTGTCCTCCGCCGGTCCGCGTACGGGGCGGGTTTCCGGCAGACCAGCCGCAATTCCCGCCGCGACGGCGACCGACGTCGCCGCCATGAAATAGAAGATCGCGCGCCAGCCGAAGCTGGTTTCCAGCAAACCGCCGATCAGCGGGCTGAGCAACTGCGCGATCATCATCACCGCGATCACAAGGCTGATCATGCCGCCGACGCGCTCGCGCGGGTAGAGATCGCGGATGATGGCGCGGCTCATCACCATGCCGGTGGCGCCGCCCAGGGCCTGCAGGAAACGCCCGGCAATCAGTTGCGGCAGGGTCTGCGCGAACATGCAGATCGCGGTCGCAATCACCGCAAGGCCGAGCCCCGCCAGCAGCACCGGCCGCCGCCCGAAGCGATCCGACAATGACCCGGTCACGAGTTGCGAGATCGCCAGCCCGACCATGAACAGCGAGACATTGAGCTGCACGGCGGAGACGTCGCTGTTCAGTGTCTTCGCCAGGATCGGCAGCGCGGGTACGAGAATGTAGAGCGAGACCGGCGCAAGGCCGTTCATCGCCACCAGCATCAGCAGCAGTTTCCACATGGCGGGCGTTGCAGCCTTCACGGCTGCGATCTTTGGGTCGGTCACGTTGTCCGGACTCTTGTTCGTTTTATTCAGAGGAGCGCTCTTGGTGTTATCTTTCGTGTGTCATGGGTTCGGTCGCTGCGTCCAGCCACACTTTCGTCGCCTCGTCGACCAGCGGGCGGATCTCCTGGCGGACCCGCGCGTGATAATCGTTGAGCCAGCGCAGCTCCTGTTTGCTGATGCGGTTGGCGTCGATCAGACGCCGGTCGATCGGCGCGAGCGTCAGGGTCTCGAACGCGTTCATCTGCTTTTCCGCACCCTCGATCCTGGCCTCGACCACGAGTTCGAGATTTTCGATGCGGATGCCGAAAGCGTCGGTCTTGTAGTAGCCGGGCTCGTTGGACAGGATCATGCCGCGCTTGAGTGGCGTGGTGCCGAGTTTGGAAATGCGTGCCGGGCCTTCATGCACCGACAGATAGCTGCCGACGCCGTGACCGGTGCCGTGATCGAAGTCGATGCCGGCGTGCCACAGAAACTGCCGTGCGAAAGCGTCGATCTGCGCTCCGGTAACGCCGTCGGGAAACACCGCGCGCGAAATGGCGATATGCCCGCGCAGCACGCGCGTGAAACGGTCGCGCATCTCGTTCGTCGGCTCGCCGATGGCGATGGTGCGGGTGACGTCGGTGGTGCCGTCCTCATACTGCGCGCCGGAATCGATCAGCAGCAGGTCGCCCGGCGCGATGCGGCGGTTGGACTTGCGGGTGACGCGGTAATGCACGATGGCGCCGTTCGGGCCGGTGCCGGAAATCGTCGGGAAAGACACGTCTTTCAGCACCCCGGTTTCGCGGCGGAAGGTTTCCAGGGCTTCGACGGCGTCGATCTCGGTAAGTTTACCGCTCGGTGCTTCCTTGTCGATCCACGCCAGAAACCGTACCAGCGCCGCGCCGTCGCGTTTATGCGCTGCGCGAGTGCCCGTCATCTCGGCGGCATTCTTCACGGCCTTCAGCATGGCGACCGGATCGGTCACCCGCACCGGCTTGCCGCCTTCCGCCGCGATCATGCGGCTCAGTGCGTCGGCGGCGGTCGCTGAGTCGAGACCGATGGCGGCCTTGGTGCGCGCCAGTTCGGCGAGCTTCGGCATCAAGGCATCGGGCTCTTCGACGGTGGCGTTCTTCTCCAGATGATCGCGCGCGCTGTTCGACAGTTTGCGGTGATCGATGAAGATGGTCGGCCTGCCGTCTTTCGGGACCAGTGCGTAGGAAAACGGCAGCGGAGTGTGCGCAACATCCGCGCCGCGGATGTTGAAGGTCCAAGCCACGGCGTGAGAATCCGACAGCACCAGTGCCTCGATGTTGAGCTTCGCGATCTCCTTGCGGATACGCGCGAGCTTGTCGCTTTCGCTCTCACCGGCGAATTGTGCGGGATGAACTTTCACTGCCCCGAGCGGCGGGGCAGGCCGATCATTCCAGATCGAATCGACCGGATTGCTGTCCACCGCGACCAGTTCAGCACCGGCCTTTTCGCAGGCTCTGGCGAGGCGCTCCGCTGCTGCCGAAGTGTGCAGCCATGGGTCAAATCCGAGGCGGTCCCCCGGCGAAAGGTTCGCGGTCAACCAGGTTTCCGGCGGTGGTTCGATCAGGGATTCGATGGTCCAGGCGGTCGTATCGACCTGCTTGGCCGCCTGGATGGTGTAGCGCCCGTCGACGAAAACCGCGGCTTTTCCGGTCAGTACGACGGCCAGTCCCGCCGAGCCGGTAAAGCCTGTCAGCCAAGCCAGCCGCTCGTCGGAGGGCGGCACATATTCGTTTTGCTGGCTGTCGGCGCGGGGAATTACGAATCCCGTCAGTTGCCGGCGCAGCAATTCCTCGCGAACTGCGGACAGCCGCGCGGTCAGCGCAACGCCGCCTTCGGGCTCTTCAAATGTCTGGAACTGGGCTTCGAACATCGCTCGACCTTAGGATTCCGGGGCGGGCGCGGCAATCGGCTGCCGACGTCCGCAAGGGTGGCATGACTTGTGCTTATACATACTCAACCTCGCTTCCAACGACGGCTGTGGGGATTAACAGGTGACGGGGAACGGTTTGGCGATTGCAATTGTTGAGGTTACTGCGCCGCCAGGAAATGCGGAGGGGTGTGTTTTCCAACTCAATGAAGAGGGGATAGGGCATGCCAGCTTTTATGTTTGAGAAGATTTCGGCTCCGGCTCGCGCAAGCACTCCGGCGGTGACAATCAAGGAGCCACGCGGGGTTATCGTTCAGATGCTCGACCGACTGACGGAAAGCCGGTTGCAGCGTGAAGCCCGCAGGGCGCGATTTGAGGCTGGCTATACCGAGGCGGACATCACGCCCCACCGGATGAGACGGGAATAATCCCGACAATTGAGCGCAAGGTTTCAGCGCCGTTGCATCAAGAGGCTGCTCCAGCCTTCGATCTGAATTTGCTTGAGCAGCTTCAATCCTGCGCCGCGATAGGCGGCGACCACGCTGCTCGCCTGGTGCGGCAGCAATCCCGATAGGATCACGAATGCCTGCGGAGCCAGATGCGCCGCCAGCGACGGCGCAAGCTGCCGCAGCGGGTTGGCGAGAATGTTCGCCAGCACGAGTCCGAACGGACCGTTAGCCGCAAAATGCGGCGACTGAAATCCGGTGGCATGGATCGCCTCGACCCAATTCCCGGCGCCGTTAAGCTGTGCATTTTCCCGCGCCACGGCCACCGAGCGGGGATCTATATCGCTGGCCAGCACACGCCGCCGAAGCGCCTTGGCGGCCGCAATGGCCAGGACGCCGGTGCCGGAGCCGAGATCGAGCACGCGCTTCGGGGTGCGCCGGTTCAGGACCTGATCGAGCAGCAGCAGGCAGCCGCGGGTGGTGCCGTGATGGCCGGTGCCGAATGCGAGCGCGGCTTCGATCTCGATCCCGATCTTGTTGGGCGGGACGCGCTCGCGGTCGTGGCTGCCGTGGACGACGAACCGTCCGGCATTCACCGGCACCAGATCCGCGAGGCTGGCCTTGACCCAGTCCTTGGTCTCGACCGTGCTGAAGATGATCGACTGGGCCGCCGCGTCGCCGGCGGTCTCCGTCACCAGCGCCCGGATGAAGTCCTCATCCGGGGCTTCGGCGAAATGCATGGTGATGTCCCAGCGGCCGCCCGGCACCTCGAAGGCGGCAATGGCGAGGTCGTGGCTGGGGTAACGTTCAGTGATGGCATCCACAATGCGGCTGGCCGTGCGCTCATCGCCAATGGCGAAGGTGGCCTGCGTCGCGGGTGAGGAAGGAGATGACATCAGGGACGGGTCCAAATGGCTGAAATCACAGACTGCTTGGCCTATTTCCCCACAGTCTGTCCACAGGTTAGGGGCGTGCAGAGAGCAGGTTCTTCACAGGTTCTTAACCAGAGTTTTCCACACGTTAGTGAAGCTTTAACCATACGGAATTCCACAGGTTATCCACAGGCTTACCCACAGCTTTTCAACAGCCGTGCGGGCCACTTCAAGTGAATAATCCTTGATGATCTTTCAGAATCACCTGGGCGGCGTTGTGCCCCGGTGCACCGGTCACGCCGCCACCGGGATGGGCGCCCGAGCCGCAATGATAAAGCCCCTTGAGAGGTCCCCGATAGTCCGCATGGCCGAGCATCGGGCGGGCCGAGAACAACTGGTTGAGCGACAGCGCGCCATGGAATATGTCGCCGCCGAGCAACCCGAATTCCCGTTCGAGATCGAGCGGCGACAGCACCTGCCGCTCGATGACGCTGCGGGCAAATCCCGGAGCGTAGCGATCCACGGTGGCGATCATCAGGTCGGCAACCTCGTCGCGATGATCGTCCCAGGACCGGCCGCCCGGAAGCTGAGGCGCGACATGCTGACAGAACAGACTGGCGACATGCTTGCCGGACGGGGCCAGCGAGTTATCGAGCGTGGAGGGGATCAGAACCTCGACCACCGGCTCGCGGCTCCAGCCATGCTGGCGGGCATCGAGCCAGGCGCGGTCCATGTAGCCGAGGCTCGGCGCGAGGATGATGCCGGCGGTGAGATGGTCGCCAGGGCCGGGCAGCGCCTTGAACGAGGGGAGCGCCGACAGCGCCACGTTCATCCGGAAGGTACCCGAGCCGTTCCGCCAGTTCGTGATGCGGTCGAGGAACGGCTTCGGCAATGCGTCCGCCGGGATCAGCACGGTGTACAGCAGCTTCGGATTGACGCCGGACACGATATAGCTCGCGCGGACTGTTTCGCCGTTGTCCAGGATCACCCCAATAGCGCGGTCCTTCGCGACGACCACTTCGCGGACCCCGGCATCGGTCTCGATCTGCGCCCCATGGGCACGCGCGGCCGCAGCCATTGCCTGCGTGATCGCCCCCATGCCGCCGATCGCGTGGCCCCACAGCCCCTTCCGGCCGTTCACCTCTCCGAACGCGTGATGCAGCATGACGTAGGCCGAACCCGCCGCGTAGGGGCTGGCATAGTTGCCGACGATGGCGTCGAAGCCGAATAGCGCCTTGACCAGATCGCTCTCGAAGCGGTCATCGAGCATGTCGCCCGCAGAGCGGGTGAACAGGTCGAGCAGGGTGCGCTGGCTCTCCAGCGTCAACCTGCGCAGGATGTTGGCGGTGCCGGCCGCGTTGATAGCTTCGCGGATCGCGTGGAGGCCGAAGCCTTCGACGATATTCGGGGGCGCGCGGAGCACAAACGCGCGCAGCACGTCGGCAATGGTTTCCAGTTCGCGATTGAATTCGTCGATTTGCAACGCATCCCGTTCGCTGAATTTTGCGATCGATTGATGCGTGCGGCCGTCTCCAGTCAGCAGATAGCGTCCGTCCGGCGCGGGCAGAAAGTTCTGCGCGCGGCGCTCCACGATCCGCAGGCCGTGGCGATGCAATTGCAAGTCCGCAATGACCTTCGGATTGAGCAGGCTGACCGTGTAGGCGGCCACCGAATTGCGGAAACCGGGATGGAATTCCTCGGTCACCGCCGCGCCGCCGACCACCTTGCGGCGATCCACCACCTTCACGCGCAGGCCATTCATCGCGAGATAGGCCGCGCAGGTCAGGCCGTTATGGCCCGCGCCGATGATGAGTGCATCGTAATCCGACATGGCTCAGTCATAATCGCGGGTCGCGTCACGTGCGAGTGATTTCTGTCACGCGCATGTTATTGCCCGCTTGTGAAGGCTATGCTCCACTCCGCGCCGCGTCCGGTGATTTGCCGGAAACTGTCCCGGAGCTTCCATGATTTCAGTGCCGTCCGATACCGCGAGCCAGTCCACCGGCGCGAGGAATACGCTTGTCCTGGTGGTCTATACCGCCGCGATCTTCACCAGTGCCCTGCTGCTGTTTTCGGTGCAGCCGCTGTTCACGAAGATGGTGCTGCCCCGGCTCGGCGGATCGCCCGCGGTCTGGTCGGTGGCGATGGTGTTCTTCCAGTCGCTGCTGCTCGGCGGCTACGCCTACGCGCATTACCTGATGACGCTGAAAAGCCGGACCGCGCCGGTGGTTATTCACCTTGTACTGCTGGCGGTCGCGCTGCTCACATTGCCGCTGTCGATCGCGGGCGGGTGGGGCGAACCGCCGGCCAGCGGCTACGCATTCTGGCTGCTGGGCTTGTTCGCGGTCTCGATCGGGCTGCCGTTTTTCGCGCTCGCCGCCAACAATCCGATGTTGCAGGCCTGGTTCGTCCGCACCGGGCATCCTGACGGTCCCGATCCGTATTTTCTCTACGCATCGTCGAACATCGGAAGCTTCCTCGCGCTGCTGTCCTATCCCGTGCTGCTGGAACCGATGTTCTCTCTGCGGACCCAGAACCTGATCTGGACCGGCGGCTATGCGCTGCTGATCGTGCTGATCGCGGCATGCGGCGTGCTGCTGCTCCGCTCCCCGCCGATGACGGTCGCGGCGGTCAGCGCCAGCGAAGGAGACGCGCCGGCGCCGACGTGGCCGATGCGGCTGCGCTGGATATTCCTTGCAGCGGTTCCGTCGGGTCTGCTGATCGCGGTCACGGCGCATATCTCCACCGACGTTGCCGCAGCCCCGCTACTGTGGGTGCTGCCGTTGTCGCTGTATCTGCTGACCTGGGTGCTGGTGTTCCAGTCGCGTCCGCTGCTGCCGCATGATCTGATGCTGTCGTTGCAGCCGTTCGCGATTGCCGGCGTCATGGTTCTGCTGGTGGTCGGCGGCGAGCAGAACCTGCTGGCGACACTCGGCGGCCATCTGCTTTGCTTCTTCATCATCGCCATGGCCTGCCACGGCGAGCTGGCGCGCACGCGTCCGGCGGCTCAGTATCTCACCGGCTTCTACGTTGCATTGTCGTTCGGCGGCATGGTCGGCGGTTTGTTCGCCGGCCTGATCGCGCCCTACACGTTCTCGTGGATCGCGGAGTATCCGATCCTGCTGGCGCTGGCGGCGCTGTGCCGCCCCGCGGAGACGTCCACGGCCCGCGGCGGCTTCGCGCTGTGGGGTCTCGCGGCTGTTGCCGCGCTCGCGCTGATCGGACTGTCGTTCAGGGAAGGGGGCACGTCCGGGCTGTTCGAGACCAACAGGATCTGGCTGGTCGCCGGCGTGGCTTTTGTCATGGTGGTGCTTGCGGTGTTTTGGAAGATCAACCGCTGGCAAATCACCGCGCTGGTGGTGCTGGGGTTGATCCTGATCCGGGTCTATCCCGCCGATGACGGACGCGTCGAGACGGTGCGCAGCTTCTTCGGCGTCCACAAGATCGTGGTGACCTCGAACGGCCAGTACCACGTGCTGATGCACGGCACGACGATTCACGGCGCAGAGAAATTCCTGGAAGACGACGGCTCGCCGGTGAAGGGCCGGCCGGAACCGATCAGCTACTATCACAAGGATGGCGGCATGGGCCGCGCCATCGCTGCGATCCGCGAGCGTAAGGGCGGTCCGATCCGCGTCGCGGTGATCGGCCTCGGCGCGGGCACGCTCGCCTGCCACTCGCAGCCCGGCGAGGACTGGAAGTATTTCGAGATCGACCAGACCATGGTCGATACCGCGCGCGATCCGAAATATTTCAACTACGTGAACGCGTGCGATCCCAACATGAAGCCGGTGATCGGCGACGCGCGGCTGACCTTCGCCAAGGAGAAGGACGGGACCTACGACCTCATCATCGTCGATGCCTATTCATCGGACGCAATTCCGATTCATCTGGCCACCGAAGAAGCAATGGCGATCTACAAGGCCAAGCTCGCGCCGCAGGGTGCGGTGGTGATGCATGTCTCCAACCGGCATCTCGAACTCGCGAGCGTTGTCGTCGGCATTGCCGAGGAAAATGATCTCAAGAGCTGGGTCTTCAATGAGGATTCCGGACGTGACGGCGAATACATCTTCACGACCAATGTCGTGATCTCGGCGCATGAAGAGGCGGACGTCGGCAAGATCGCGTCGGACGAGAAGTGGGTGCTGACGGAAGCCACCGAAGGCCAGCGGGTCTGGACCGACGACTATTCCAACGTACTCGGCGCGGTGTGGCGCAGGCTCAGGAATCCCGACGAGTAGCTCACTCAGTCCGCGTAGTAGTAATATCCGCCACGCGGATTGGGAGATCGCGGCTGCTGGTAACGTGCGTCCTGTTCGTAATAGCCCTGTTGTGCGTAACCCTGCGGATAGCCGCGCTGCTGGTAGATGCGGCGCTGCATCGGTCCCGCATCACTGGGGCCGTAGTAAGCCTGATCTTGCGGATAGGACGGATCGCGATAGGCGCGGTCGGGCGTGATCTGGCGTGCGCGTGTGTTGGCGTTGAGGTCTTCGCTGTAAGCCTCCTGCTGACCGGGCGCGATCTGCAACGGCCGGCCATACGCATCGACGTCGCCGCGCGTGGTCGCGACATTGGTGCGCGGCCTTGGATTGCGTGCGAGCGCGACCCGCGACGATCCTGTCAGAGTGACTGTGGTGGTGAGCAGCCCTTCGGCCTTGACCAGGTCCCAGAGCTTCAGCGCATTGGCGCGCGACAGCCGCACACAACCGTGTGACGCCGGGGTGCCGAGACGGCTCACCGCATCGGTGCCGTGGATGGCGTGGCCCTGCTTGGTGAAGAAGATCGCATTCGGCATCGGCGCTTCGTCGAATTCCTTCGAATAATGATCTTCCTCCATGCGGAAGGTCTTGAAGCTGCCGTTGGGTGTTTCGTGCGAGGGATTTCCGCTGGAGACGGGCCAGGTGTACTTCGTCACGCCGTTGACCGAGACGGTCATCTGCTGCGCGTCCTTATCGACGAGAATGGACACGGCAGCCTGCGCCGCGCTGCCGGAAAGCAGCATCAAACCAGTAAGTGAAATCAATACCGCACGCATGACTGTTGCCTCGTCTCTACCCCTCTCTCTCAATAAAGCATGGAAAGCGGCTTTTTTAACAGTGTCTTCGTCTTAAGGTTGATGGAAGCGGCCATACAGTTTCGTGAACGGCGCACGTTTGTGGTGTCTTTTCGCCAAACTTGACGCAACTTTCCGGCGGTTAAGACGTTGCACGACTGGTCAGAATTCGGCCGCTCATGGAGACTTTCACGATGAAGACTGAGGCTTTGTTCATGTTTACCGCGGCGCATCGCCGCTTCACATTTATCGCAGCGGCTTTGGCGATCCTTGCATTGCCGATTGCGGCGCATGCGCAAGGCGTTTTCAGAGGCATGGAAGGCGGCGCAAATGAAGGTGTTTACCGGGGCAATCGCGCGGCAGGGCCTGTCGGCGGTGTTGTCGGCGGCGCGGTCGGGGCGGGCGTCGGCGGTGTCGTTGGAGGCGTGAACGGCGTGCTCGGCATCGACAACCGCCGCAGTTATCGCAGCCGGCACTATCGCAGCCGCCACTATCGCCATCACAGGCGTTATCGCTAACCTGATGTAAGATCATTTCAAATGGCGCATTCAGAAATGGATGCGCCATTTTTATGTGCCGATGGCCTCGGGCCTTGGGGCCGAATCTGAGATGAGAAATGCTCCAGAGACACCACAGTCGCGCATTGTGTTTCTTCCAAACCTGACGCAACCTCAGCGCTGCTGATTTGCTTCAGGGCGGGCCGGGAGTCGGCCGGGCAGGGAGGTTTCCTCACATGAGAATTGCAGCTTCGTTCATATCGATTTCGGTGCTGGCGTTTCTGGCAGTGCCTGCTGCCGCTCAGCAGCAGGATCCTATCAACGGTGCCATCAGCGGCGCGGCGCAGGGCACGTATCAGGGAAAGACCGCGGCCGGACCGGTCGGCGGTCTCGTCGGCGGCGCGCTCGGTGCAGGTGTCGGCGCGGTGGCCGGCACGCTCAACGTGGTCGGCACCGGCGTGAGCAATGCCGTGCAGCCGGCGACGGTGCCTCCGCCTCCGGGCACAGGCCCGAGCGGCTATTACGACAGCAACGGAAACTGGCGCCCGAACTAAGCGGGCCGCCGACCGATTTCCGATACGCCCCGCTTGCGGGGCGTATTTCGTTTGGGGTCAGGTCTTGAGCCGATAACCGGTGCGGAAAATCCACCACACCACGATCATGCACAGCGCGAGAAAGCCCAGCGTCATACCGAGGCTGACAGCGACGCTGACGTCGGCGATCTCGAAGAAGCTCCAGCGGAAACCGCTGACCAGATAGACCACCGGGTTGAATAGCGTCACGGTCTGCCAGAACGGCGGGAGCATGTGGATCGAATAGAAACTGCCGCCGAGAAAGGTCAGCGGCGTGATCACCAGCAACGGGATCACCTGCAATTTCTCGAAGCCGTCGGCCCAGATGCCGATGATGAACCCGAACAGGCTGAACGTCACCGACGTCAGCACCAGGAAGGTCAGCATCATGAACGGGTGCGCGATCTTCAGCGGCACGAACAGGCTTGCAGTCGCGAGAATGATGAGCCCGAGGATGATCGACTTGGTCGCCGCGGCGCCGACATAGCCGACCACCGCCTCGAACGACGAGACCGGCGCGGAGAGCAATTCGTAGACCGTACCGGTGAATTTCGGAAAGTAGATCGCGAACGACGCATTGGCGATGCTCTGGGTCAGCAGCGACAGCATGATGAGGCCCGGCACAATGAAAGTACCGTAGCTGACGCCGTCGATCTCCGTGATGCGCGAACCGATCGCCGAGCCGAACACCACGAAGTACAGCGACGTCGAGATCACCGGCGAGACGACGCTCTGCAGCAGCGTGCGGAAGGTGCGCGCCATTTCGAATTTGTAGATCGCGCGAATGGCATACAGGTTCATTATTGGTGCACCAGACTAACGAAGATTTCTTCGAGCGAGCTTTGGGTGGTGTTGAGATCGTTGAAGCGGACACCGGACGCATTGAGGTCGTTCAACAGCGCCGTGATGCCGGTGCGCTCGCCCTTGGTGTCGTAGGTGTAAATCAGTTCATCGCCGTCCGGTGACAGTTCGAGATGATGCGCGGCGAGGGCGGCGGGGATTGCGGCGAGCTTCTCCTGCAGATGCAGCTTGAGCTGCTTTCTGCCGAGCTTCTGCATCAGCTTGGCCTTCTCCTCAACCAGCACGATCTCACCCTTGTTGATGACGCCGACGCGGTCGGCCATCTCCTCGGCTTCCTCGATGTAGTGCGTGGTGAGAATGATGGTGACTCCGGCGTCGCGCAGTCCGCGCACGACCTCCCACATCGCCTTGCGCAGTTCGACATCGACGCCAGCCGTCGGCTCGTCGAGAAACAGAATCTGCGGCTCATGTGCCAGCGCCTTGGCAATCATCACTCGGCGTTTCATACCGCCGGAGAGCGTGATGATCTGGCTCTTGCGCTTGTCCCAGAGCGAGAGCTCCTTGAGCACCTTCTCGATATGCGCGGGGTTGCTTGGCTTGCCGAACAGGCCGCGGCTGAACGAGGCGGTCGACCACGGCGATTCCCATGCGTCGGTATGCAGTTCCTGCGGCACCAGTCCGATCAGCGAGCGGGCGGCGCGGTAATCCTTGACGATATCGTGCCCATCGACCGTCACCGTGCCTGCGGTCTGGACCGCGAGACCGCAGATCACGCTGATCAGCGTGGTCTTGCCGGCGCCGTTGGGGCCGAGCAGCGCGAAGATCTCGCCGCGGCGAATATCGAGATTGATATTCTTCAGCGCGGTGAATCCGGACGCATAGGTCTTCGAGACGTTGGCAACGGAGATGATGGGAGACATGGGGGCAATCTGTCGAGGCGGGAGCATGACATAAGCGCGCGGACGCGCTTGCGCAATGCACTATAACTATCGGGGGGCAGTTACGCGTATCAAAATTCTATTGCGACGAATTCAAATTTGTCATGCGCCTTGGGCGCAACGGCTATGCCTTTGTCACGAAACTGTCGACGACCTTCTTCTCACCGGCCTTTTCAAAGGCGATGGTGAGCTTGTTGCCGTCCACCCTAGCGACGTTGCCGTAGCCGAACTTCTGGTGGAACACGCGGTCGCCGAGCGAGAATTCGGAATTGGTGCCGGTCGACTTGGCGATCAGTTCGCCTTCGATCACGGTCGCCTTGCGGCTGAAGCTGCCGCGCGAACCGGAGTCGTAGCGTGCTCCGGTCTCATCAAATCCCTTGCCGCCGCTGCGGGCGCGATTGGCCTGTGCGCGTTGCCAGCCAGGCGTTGTGTAAGTCGAGCCGAACGATTCCACGTTGTCGAAGCGCGATGCGCCGTAACCGCCAGAGCCGCCCCATCCGGAGCCGCCCTTGCTTTCGGTGATCTCGACATTGGCCGTCGGGAGTTCATCGAGGAAGCGCGATGGAATGGTGGTGGTCCATGAGCCATGGATACGCCGGTTGGTGGCAAAGTAGAGCATGGCGCGCTTGCGTGCGCGCGTAATGCCGACATGGGCGAGGCGGCGTTCTTCTTCCAGCCCCGCGCGGCCCTGTTCATCGAGGGTGCGCTGGCTCGGAAACAGGCCCTCTTCCCAGCCCGGGAGGAACACGTTGTCGAACTCCAGTCCCTTGGCCGAGTGCAGTGTCATCAGGGACACGGCGTCGTCGTCGGCGCCGCCCTCGCGGTCCATCACCAGCGAGATGTGTTCGAGGAAGCCTTGCAGGTTCTCGAACTCTTCCATCGAGCGCACGAGTTCTTTCAGGTTGTCGAGGCGGCCCGCGGCATCGGCGGACCGGTCCTTCTGCCACATCTCGGTGTAACCGGATTCATCCAACACAATCTCGGCAAGCTGTGTGTGCGGAACGATGTCGCGTTGCGCGCGCCAGCGGTCGAAATTGGTCATGACGTCGCGCAGGCTGCCGCGCGCCTTCGGCTTCAGCTCGTCGGTCTCGATCACCGCGCGGGCAGCTTCCGTCAGCGGGATACGGCGCTTGCGGGCGACATCGTGCAGCATCTGCACGGTGGCGTCGCCGAGGCCGCGTTTCGGCACGTTGACGATGCGCTCGAAGGCGAGATCGTCGGCGGGCGAATTGATCACGCGCAAATAGGCCAGCGCATCGCGGATTTCGGCGCGCTCGTAGAAGCGCGGGCCGCCGATCACGCGATAGGGCAGGCCAAGCGTGACGAAACGGTCTTCAAACTCACGCATCTGAAACGAGGCGCGCACGAGAATCGCAATTTCATTCAGCTTCTGGCCGGCGCGCTGAAGCTGCTCGATCTCCTCGCCGATACCGCGGGCTTCTTCTTCCGAATCCCATGCGCCGGTAACAGTGACCTTCTCGCCGTCCTCATCCTCGGTGCGGAGCGTTTTCCCGAGGCGGCCTTCGTTGTACGCGATCAGGTGCGAAGCGGCAGCGAGGATGTGACCGGTCGAGCGGTAGTTGCGCTCGAGGCGAATGACTTTCGCGCCAGGGAAATCGTGTTCGAAGCGCAGGATGTTGTCGACCTCCGCGCCGCGCCAGCCATAGATCGACTGGTCGTCGTCGCCGACACAGCAGATGTTCTTCGGTGCGGCGAGGGGGGTAACTTTACCCGAGTTGTCATCACCGGGCCGACGCGAAGCGTCGAGACCCGGTGATCCATCTTGTGAAGATTCGATGGATTGCCGGGTCAAGCCCGGCAATGAGGAAGCAGAGGACGGTGCCTGCGCCAGCAGCCGCAGCCACAGATACTGCGCGACGTTGGTGTCCTGATATTCGTCGACCAGGATATATTTGAAGCGCTGCTGATACTGCCGCAGCACGTCGGGGTGCTCGCGGAACAGGCGGATGTTCTCTAGCAGCAGATCGCCGAAGTCCGCGGCATTGAGAATCTTCAGCCGCTCCTGATAGCTCGCGTAGAGCTTGCCGCCCTTGCCGTTGCCGAACACGGCGGCTTCACCAGCCGGCACCTGCGATGGCGTCAGCCCGCGGTTTTTCCAGCCGTCGATCAGTCCGGCCAGCATGCGTGCGGGCCAGCGCTTGTCGTCGATGTTCTCGGCTTGCAGCAACTGCTTCAGCAGACGGATCTGGTCGTCGACATCGAGCACGGTGAAATTGGATTTCAACTGCACCAATTCGGCGTGATAGCGCAGGATGCGTCCGCCGATGGAATGGAACGTGCCGAGCCACGGCATGCCCTCCACCGCCTGGCCGAGCATCTGGCCGAGGCGGTGCTTCATCTCGCGCGCCGCCTTGTTGGTGAAGGTGACGGAGAGGATTTCGTGCGGCCGTGCGCGGCCGGTCGAGAGAATATGCGCAATACGCGAGGTCAGGACCCGCGTTTTGCCGGTGCCCGCACCGGCCAGAACGAGGACCGGCCCGTCGAGCGTTTCCACGGCCTCCCGCTGCTCGGGATTGAGCGCGGTCAGATATTGCGGTGCAGCCGACGCGCGCGCCCGCGCAGCGATTCCGCCAGCGGCAGGCTGGTGGCTCGGCACGTCGCGGGACAGGTCTGACGGCGGCAGCTTGTTCGGTTCGGTCATGCGATTCGTCTTTGCCGTCACGATGGCATCGCGACGCCCGAAAGGGGAGGCTTCATATCAGGGTACGGGGACATATAGGCATGATTGGGCTCGCCTGACACCGTTGATTTCCCCGCAAACGGGCCGGCGCGGAGGCTGTCCCGCCCATTTTTGTTCCATTTCGGCTGGATTTTTTGACCTTCCAAGCAATGGCACCGGGCTGGAACCCGGGCGCGTCTGGCGGATTGGTTTTGCAGCAGGAGCGCTCGCCGCTCCCCGAACGAAACGCAGGAGCGTGTCATGATGAGTTGGGTGGTTACATTTCTGATTATCGCGCTGGTCGCTGCTCTTTTGGGCTTTGGCGGCATCGCGGGCGCGTCGATCGAGCTTGCCAAGATTGTTTTCTTCGTTGCCCTGATCCTGTTCGTGATCTCGGCGGTGGTGGGCCTTGCCCGCCGCAGCAGCGGTCCGTGATGTGACGACAGACAGCGGCGCGGTGGCGTCATTTGGCCGGCATGGTGATGCGCCGGCCAATGCCATCCGGCCGTGCGACAGTGCCATGCGCCGTGACGACGTCGCGGATGCGCGCAGCGATGTCAGCGGGAAATGGCGCGGTTTTGCGTGCGTTGATGTCCACATGAAGCGTCATGTTTTCGGACGTTGCCGAGAGCCAGCCTTCAGTCGCGTGGCGTAGCTCCTCGAAGGTGTGGATGCGCTTGTCGTCCGCTTCGATCAGATAAACCGACACCTGCACCGGATCGCCCAGATGCACCTCGCGCAGGTATCGTACATGCGCTTCGGCGGTGAAAGTCGATCCGTGTCTTCATGTAGTCGGGGCCGATACCGAGTTCGAGCCACATCTGATCGATGCCGCGGTCGAACAGCACGTTGTAGTAAGCCATGTTGAGATGGCCGTTGTAGTCGATCCATTGCGGCTCGATCTGCATCACCGTGGTCAGGAACGGCGCAGCGATATGTTGCGGCGCATTGTTTTTCTGAGGCATGCTTGATGTCATCTCAATTCCCGGTTGGCGTCGGCCCTCTCTCTTGACCCGCTATATATCCTTTGCCACGGTCCGCGCCATAACCGGATCAAAAGAAGAAACGAGCGACCGTGGCCTTTTCCAACGCAGCCCTGACACGTCCCGCAGCATCCGCGCTCTCCGGCGCCATCGAAGCGCTTGCCGCGCGGTTCGGCAATAATCTGATCACGTCGCAGGCGGTGCGCGAGCAGCATGCCCATACCACCACCTGGTTGCCGATGCAGCCGCCGGATGCGGTGGTGATGGCGCGGACCACGGAAGACATCCAGGATGTGGTGCGGATCTGCGCGAAGCACCGCGTTCCGGTGATCCCGTTCGGCACCGGCACCTCGCTGGAAGGGCAGGTCAACGCGCCGGCCGGCGGCGTCTGCATAGATCTGCGGGAGATGAATCGCATTCTTGCGGTGCATGCTGACGATCTCGATTGCGTGATCGAGCCGGGTGTGACGCGCAAGGCGCTCAATGAACATCTGCGCGATCAGGGTCTGTTTTTCCCGATCGATCCCGGTGCCGACGCATCGATCGGCGATATGGCATCGACCCGCGCGTCGGGCACCAACGCTGTGCGCTACGGCACCATGAAGGACAATATTCTCGCACTGAAGATCGTGCGTGCCGACGGCGAGATCATCACCACCGGCACGCGCGCCAAGAAATCTTCGGCGGGCTACGATCTCACCCACCTGTTTATCGGTGCGGAGGGCACGCTCGGCATCATTTCCGAAATTACACTCAAGCTGCGCGGCATTCCCCAAAGTATCGCCGCCGGTGCCTGCTCGTTCGAGACGGTCAAGGGCGCGTGCGACGCCACCATTCTCGCTATCCAGACCGGAATTCCTGTGGCGCGGATCGAACTGTTGAACGCCGCGCAGGTGAAGGCCTGCAACGCGTATTCAAAGCTAACCTTGCCTGAGACGCCGCTGCTGCTGCTGGAATTCCACGGCACCGAAGCCGACGTGGCCGAGCAGTCAGCAATGTTCGGTGAGATCGCGAAGGAATGCGGTGGCGGTGGATTCGAATGGGCGACACGCCCGGAGGACCGCACCCGGCTGTGGCAGGCGCGGCATGACGCCTACTGGGCCGTGCGCGGGCTTCGCCCCGGTGCGCAGGCGGTGGCGACGGATGTTTGCGTGCCGATCTCCCGGCTGGCCGAATGCGTGGTCGAAACAGAGAAGGATCTCGAAACGGTCGGCTTGATCTCGCCGATCGTCGGTCATGTCGGTGACGGCAATTTTCATTGCTCGATGCTGGTCGATGTCAGCGACCCCGACGAAATGCAGCGCGCGGATGGATTTCTGCATCGTCTGGTCGAGCGGGCTCTGGCCATGGGCGGCACCTGCACCGGCGAACATGGCATCGGGCAGGGCAAGCAGCAGTATCTGGAAACAGAACTCGGGCCCGAAGCCGTGCAGGCGATGCGCGCGCTCAAAGCCGCGCTCGATCCGCACAACATTCTGAACCCCGGCAAGATTCTGCCGTCATGACCGGGACCATAGCCCTGGATGCGAAGAGCGTCGCTGCCGAGGCGTTGTCGGTACTCGGTCAGGGCCGGCAGATTTCGCCGTTCTCGTCGCGCGATCCGGCCTTTGGTCTGGACGAGGCCTACAAGGTCACGCCGATCGTCCGGCAGATGCGCGAGGCGCGAGGCGAAAAGGTACTGGGCCGCAAGATCGGTTTCACCAACAGCACGATCTGGGCGCAGTACAATGTGAGCCGCCCGATCTGGGGCTACATGTACGACCGCACCATTCGCAACCTGAGCGACACCGGCGGGTTAGCCTCTCTTGCGGAACTGACCGACCCGCGGATCGAACCTGAAATCGTCTTCGGTTTGTCGGCTGTGCCTGATGCTGCGATGGACGAGCGCGGCCTGCTGTCCTGTATCGGCTGGGTGGCGCTCGGTTACGAGATCGTGCAGTCGATCTATCCCGACTGGAAGTTTGCCGCGTCCGATACGGTAGCCGCCTTCGGCCTGCACGGCGCAATGCTCATCGGCGAGCGGCATCCGGTGTCCGGCAACGCCGAGGCATGGATGAAGCAGCTTTCGGATTTCGACGTCGAACTCGCCTGTAATGGCAATGTCGTGGATCGTGGCCATGCGCATAATGTGCTTGGCGGCCCACTGTCGGCCTTGCGCCATTTCGTCGATGTGCTGTCAAAGGATGACGTGAACCCGGGCCTCGCGGCGGGAGAAATCGTCACAACGGGCACGCTGACGCGCGCGCTGCCAATCAAGCCGGGTGAGACGTGGACCACGACAGTCTCGGGTATTCCGCTCGGCAGTATCAGCGTCGCCTTCGGATGAAGCCGGCGATCAGTACTTCTTCCGGAAACTGTAACGCATCAGGCTGACCATCCCGGCCCGGAAGCCGCCGGCCGACATGCGCAGGTAGCGGCGGAATTCGTCGGTGTTCGACTTGCCGACAAGCTCCACCGCTTTATCGTAGTTGGCGAGCAGGTTCTGTTCCCACAGTACCAGCGTCCGGTAATAGTGATCGGCGTCGTTGCGCGCGGCGATCAGACTGAACGTGCCTTCGGCGGCCGCGATCGGCTCCCATTCCAGCGGCAGATCGCTTTCCGGGAAGGTCTTGTCCAGCAGCGGCTGAACCTTGGTCCGTTCGGAATAGGCGATGGTTTGCAGCGACACTTTTCCGTTGATCGCCAGCACGCTGTCGCAGTACGCGAAAAATTCGCGATAGGATTTGAGCTTGGCTGCGGGGTCGAGTCCTTTCTGGACGAAATGCTCGAACGCACCGACCGAAATGATGGCGTCGTATCGGCGTTCAGGCTTGTGGTCGCGCCAGTCCTGCTCCAGCACTTCGATTTTTGGATTCTTGCCGTCGCGGATCCAGGCGGCCTGGGACGGGCTGAGCGTCAGCCCGACCGCATGGGCGACACCGGCATGATCGACCAGCCGCCGGAGCATCGCGCCCCATCCACAGCCGATGTCGAGAACCCGCGCGGCGTTCGCTGCACCGGCGGCTTCGATATGGTGATCGAGTTTGCGGCGCTGTGCTGTGACAAGATCGTCGCCGTCCTCGAACAGCGCGCACGAGTAGATCATCTCCGGATCAAGCACGAGCCGGAAAAAGTCGTTGCCCATGTCGTAATGCGACATGATCGCCTCAGGCGACGCGCCTGTTCTCTCCGCGGGCCGCGCAATTTTCTCGGACATTTTCCCCACTGGGTTACAGGGTTGTGAACGGAGCCTGATAAACTTAGTATTCCAAGCTACACACAGGTTCAATATTCGTGCCATCCGGTGTCCGATCCCACTGAGGAAAGACCTTGCAGACCACGCTGCTCGGACTGGCCATCGCTTTCATCCTTGCGCTGATTGCGGCGCTGGTCGGCCCGTATTTCGTCGACTGGAACCAGTTCCGCTCGCAATTCGAGACGGAAGCATCCCGTATTGTCGGTGCGCCGGTGCGCGTCGGCGGCAAACTGGACGCCCTGCTGCTGCCGACGCCGACGCTGCGGCTGCGGTCGGTCGCCATCGGCGGCGACAGCGATCCTGCCAGGGTCCGGGCCGGCAAGCTCGACGTCGAGTTCAGCCTGGGCGCACTGATGCGGGGCGAATGGCGGGCCAGCGAACTGTCGCTGGAGGATTTCGCGCTGGATCTCGGCCTCGATCGTCAAGGCCGCTTCGAATGGCCGGCGACGGCGGGCCGCTTCAATATCGGCTCGCTCGCCATCGACCGGATGAACGTCGCCGGGCGGATCGCGCTGCACGATGCGTCCAGCGGCAAGACGCTGCGGATCGACGATCTCAAATTCAGCGGCGATGTGCGCGCACTGGCCAGCAGCCTGCGCGGAGATGGATCGTTCACGCTGCTCGGTGCGCGGACGCCCTTCCGCATCTCGTCGGGTCAGAGCAGCGACGGCAAGGGTACGCGTGTGCGCTTTGTCGCCGAGCCGGGTGAGCGGCCGCTACTGGCCGATCTCGATGGCGTGCTGACATTCGACAATGCCGTGCCGAATTTCGAAGGTGGCCTGACACTGGCGCGGCCGTCCGATGCCAAATCCGCGCTGCCCGGACAGCCGTGGCGTATCACATCACGCGTGAAAGCCAGTCCGTCGTCGGCAACGTTCGAGCAGGTCGAAGCGGCGTATGGCCCCGAAGACAATGCGCTGAGGCTGACAGGCGGCGGGGAAATTCGCTTCGGCGCGTCGCCGTTGCTGCGTCTCGCGCTGTCGGCGCGGCAACTCGATGCAGACCGTCTGTTGATCCGAGGTGCAGCGAGCGCCGAGCCGCTGCGATTGCTTCCTGCGCTGCGGACGCTGGTCACGTCGCTGCCGGTGATGCCGCTTCCCGCGCAAATCGAAGCCAGTGCCGATCAGATCGCGCTCGGCGGGCGGCCACTCCAGAATATTGCCATCGAACTGCGTGGCGATGAGCAGGCGTGGACCGTCGGAAAGTTCGAGCTGCGCGCGCCGGGCGCGACCCGTGTCTCGGCAAACGGCACAGTTGCGCAGCCGGGAGCGTCGGCCCGGTTCACGGGGCCGATCAATATTGAATCGTCCGATCCCGATGTGCTGGCTGCGTGGTTACAGGGCCGCAGCGACACCACGTATCGCAATCAGAAGCCGCTGCGCCTGCGCGGCGATGCGACGCTTGCGGCGGATCGGGTCGCGCTGGACGGTATCAAGGCCGACGTCAATGGCGGCACGATGGAGGGCCGCATCGCGCTGTTGAATGTCGCCAACGGCAAGACGCGGATCGAGGCTGCTCTGAATACGGCGAGCCTCGATCTCGACGCGATGTCGTCGCTTTCAGGTGCACTGGCCGGTCCGCAATCCGGATGGCCGGACGAAGGGCAAGTCGCGCTCAATGCCGAGAGCGCCGTGCTCGCGGGAGAGACGGTTCGCCCGGTCGCTGTCAGTCTGAGTTACAGTCCCACAAAATTCACGCTCGATCGTGTCGAGATCGGCAATTCGAGCAGTGATTTCGCCGTCAGCGGGACTGGATCGTTCGATCGCACCGAGGGCGGCGGCAAACTTGGCCTGTACGCATCGGCGTCATCGCTGGAGCGTGTCGGAAGCCTTGTCTCACCGTTCGCCCCCGCGCTTGCGGAGCGACTGGCAGCGGTTCCGAAAGAGCCCGGATCCGCGGTGATGCTGGTGGCCGCCACACTTGGCAAGGCGAAGGACCGCTCCGGCCGCACCGATGCGGAAGCTGTGTTCAATCTGGAAGCGCCGCAGCTCAAGGGTACGATCACGCTAAAGGGATCTCCGAATATCGATCTCGCGCGCGGGCTTGATCTTGCGGCGTTGCGAGGCAACCCATTCAATCTGGAAACCAGCCTGACGGCGAACCAGACTTCAACCATCGTGGCATCGCTCGGCCTGGACCGGATCATTTCGCCGGGTGATGGCCCCGCGCAATTTGAATCGTCGATCGCCGGCGTCTGGGGTTCGCCGCTGCAATTGAAAGCCAAGCTGACCGGGGCGGGCGTCGATGGCGACATTCAAGGCACCGGCAATCCATGGGCGGACCAATCGACGGCCGCGTTGACCGTCGCGGTGCGCCGCGCCGATCTCGCCGCGCTGTTCGATCTGCAACGTGGGAGCATGCCAGCGCCAGGCGTTTCGCTGTCGTCGCGTCTTGGTGTCGCTGGTAACGTCTTCACCTTCGACGATCTCGACACCACCGTGGGCGGGTCGCGGATCCGCGGACGGCTCGTGTTGACGCGCGGTGACGAGATCGGCGTCGACGGTGAACTCGGTCTCGACACGCTCGATCTTGCGGCGGTCACCGGCGTCGCATTCGGAGCTATGGGACGTGATGCCTCGGCGCCGCTCGGCCGGGGATGGTTGCGCGGCTGGCGCGGACGTCTCGCGTTTCAGGCCTTGAGCGGGGTGTTGCCCGGAAGCGGAGAGTTGCGTCCTGTCAGCGGCGCGATCAAGGGCGACGGACAATCCCTTGTGCTGGAGAATGTCAAAGCGAGCATCGGCGGCGGTGAAGCAGTGATCGATCTCGATGCGCGGCAGGCCGCGCAGGGAACCGGTCAGGGAACATCGTTCAATGCGCGGGTGCAGTTGACCGGCGTCGATGGCGCGGCGCTTCGCTACCGCGGCCTTGCGGTGCCGGACGGGAAGGTGGCGCTGCAAATGACACTGGCCGGGCAGGGGCGCAGCGCCGCCGGATTGACCGGTGCGCTCTCGGGCGCTGGCACGCTGACGCTGACCGATGCGCGAATCCCCGGACTCGATCCACGCGCGTTCGAGGTGGCCGTTCGCGCCAGCGACGGCGGGCAGGCGACCGACGATCTCAGGCTGAAGGAGATCGTCGAGCCTGTGTTGACGGCGGGTGCGTTGAAGGTTCCGTCGGCGCAGATTCCCTTCACCATCAAGGATGGCCGCTTGCGGATCGAAGCGGCGACGCTGGGCGCTGCGCGCGCCCGCGTCGCAATTGCCGGTGGATACGACCTGCTGGCGGATCAGGCCGACATCCGCGCGGTGATGTCGCCAGTCACCACGCGCCCGATTCAGGGCCGTCCCGAAATTCGCATTGACCTGAATGGTTCGCCGGACCGGCTGGTGCGTGCCGTCGACGTTGCTGCGCTATCCTCCTGGCTCGGCATGCGTGCGATCGATCGCGAAACGCGGCGGCTCGATCAACTCGAGCGTGGCGTCGGGCCGGGGCCTGAACCCGACGAACTGTGGGAGGAGGAGTTGCCGAAGGCGGAACCGATTCCATCGTCGGAAGTGAAGATTCCGACTCGCGATCCGCGTCGAAAGAATTCCGGAACAAAGGCCGCGTCTCCGAGACCGCCTGCTGCGCCGCCTGTGGCTGTCCAGCCGGTCCCGCAACCTGCTCCCGCGCCGAGCGGAGGGCCGCTGGTGCAGCCATTGCCGCCGCCGATCGACATCAAACCTGCGCCGGGTGCCATGCGGCTGCCGAAGCAGCGGCCGGCGACCCAGGCGCCCGCCGGGACGTTCTGATTCGATTTCTAGCTTGTCGGCGCGATGCTCGGGGATGGTTGCCGTTCGCCGATGAAGACTGACGTGACGGCGCGCGCGCGGAAGTGATCCAGCACGAACAATCGAATCGCGGACGACAGGTTGCTGGTCTTGCGGGTGCGATCGATGGCGTCGATCTGGGTCGAGAGCGGCAGGCCGCGCCGTGTCGCAATGTCCTTCAGGCTGGTCCAGAATGCGTCTTCAAGGCTGACACTAGTCTTGTGGCCGCCAACCACGACGGATCGCTTGACCACCGCGAATTCTTTCACGCCCCGGGTCCGGATGTTGTCCGCAGCATCCGCATCCGGCATCGTCGTGTCGTCCTGCATCGAAGTTTCCTCCGCTTCGGCCAAGCGTCCGCACGCGGCGAGACGCTGTCTCGCCGCAGAGGAACTCTGGCACATTGGGTACGATGTTCGCTCGGACTGCGCGGGATCAGATACAGATCGCTGCCGCGAAAACTGTAATGGCCGCCCCCGCAGCCGGTCTCGAAACGGTATGTGGTTCGAGACACGGGTACATAGTAACTGAAACCAGTTACCTGCGGTATTCGTGCGAAAACCTATGACGGAGTCAGGATCGTAGCTGGGCCGTGCGCAAAACTACGGATGCGAATCTTCCGCCTGCATTCGGCTGCTGCCGTTCCCCGCTGAAGGCATTGCCCGCGAGCGGAAGTAATCCAGCACGAACAGACGGATTGCGGAGGACAGGTTCCCCTGCTGCCGGCCGCCGTCGATCTCACCGACGAGTTCCGACAGCGTCAGGTTCCGCACCGATGCGATTTCCTTCATGCCATTCCAGAAGGCTTCTTCGAGGCTGACGCTGGTCTTGTGGCCGGCGACGACGATCGATCTTTTGACGACGGGGGATTTCATGCCGGCGTCCCATCATCGATGCGGTGGTGATCGAGGATGTCGCTGGCGCGCTGCGCCTGCTGTTCGTCGCGGCTGCGCTCGCCCTTGGTGCGGCCGAAGCGAATGCGATTGGTCTCCGCCTGCTTGTCTGCTTGTTCGCGCGCAATGCGCTTTTTGATTTGTTTCAGGTTGACCAGGTCGCCCATGACGCCTCCTTTATTTCAGGACAGGTTCAACAAAGGCGCGGCATGCAACGGCGCGGTTTGTTCTGTCCTGCGACTCATCCGAGCAGGCTGCTCACACGAGTCCGTTTAAAAGTTGTTCGTTTTGGTGCACGTGCAGTGCGGCAGCTCCCAAAAGTTAGCATGCGATAAGTAGGAGATGGTAGCCAATCGGCGTAGGACTTTAGAAGGTGCGACGAGATGTCCGAACGTTACAGCGAGTTAATGTAAGTGAAACGTGCTCTAACCGGGGTGCGTCATCTTGTCGGGCTTTACGAGCCGATCGAATTCTGCCTCCGAAACGAAGCCGAGACGCACTGCTTCTTCCTTTAGCGTCGTGCCGCGCGCGTGAGCAGTTTTCGCGACCTTTGCAGCATTGTCGTAGCCGATCTTCGGCGCCAGCGCCGTCACCAGCATCAGCGAGCGCCGCATCAACTCGTCGATGCGCTTTTCGTCGGCGCGGATGCCGACGACACAATGTTCGGTGAACGAACGCGCCACATCGGCCATCAACTGGATCGATTGCAGCATGCAATGCGCCAGCACGGGCTTGTAGACGTTGAGCTCGAAGTGGCCCTGGCTGCCGGCGACGGTGATCGCCGTTTGATTGCCGAAGATCTGGCAACACACCATGGTCATTGCCTCGCACTGAGTCGGGTTGACCTTGCCGGGCATGATCGATGATCCCGGTTCGTTTTCGGGCAGAATCAGTTCCCCGAGCCCGGAGCGCGGCCCCGAGCCGAGCAGCCGGATGTCGTTGGCGATCTTGAACAGGCCGGTCGCCATGGAATTGATCGCGCCGTGCACGAATACATAAGCGTCGTTCGACGCCAGAGCCTCGAACTTGTTCTGCGCGCTGGTGAACGGCAGCTTGGTGAGCGAGGCGACCTGTTTGGCGAACAGTTTGGCAAACCGCGGCTTGGAGTTAAGGCCGGTCCCCACCGCCGTTCCGCCCTGCGCCAGCGGGTAGAGATCCTTCGCGGCGGCGCGGATGCGTGCGATGCCGCTCTCGACCTGCGCGGCGTAACCGGAGAATTCCTGGCCAAGCGTCAGTGGCGTCGCGTCCTGTGTATGGGTACGGCCGATCTTGACGATCTTGGCGAAGGCTTTCTCTTTCTGGCGCAGCGCTTTCAGCAGGATAGTCAGTGCGGGGATGAGGTCGTGGGTGATGCGCTCGGCGGCGGCGATATGCATCGCGGTCGGAAACGAGTCGTTCGACGACTGGCTCATGTTGACGTGATCGTTCGGATGCACCGGCTTCTTGGTGCCAGGCTCGCCGCCGAGCAATTCGCTGGCGCGATTGGCGATCACCTCGTTGAGGTTCATGTTGGTCTGCGTGCCCGAGCCGGTTTGCCAGACCACCAGCGGGAAGTTGTCATCGAGCTTGCCGTCGATGACTTCCCGAGCCGCGCGGACGATGGCGCGTGCGCGGCGCTGGTCGAGCAGGCCGAGTTCAAGATTGGTCTGTGCCGATGCCAGCTTCACCATCGCCAGTGCGCGGACGATCGGCATCGGCATCCGCTCATTGCCGATCTTGAAGTTGTGCTTCGAGCGTTCGGTCTGTGCGCCCCAATAGTGGTCCGCCGGCACTTCGATCGGTCCGAACGTGTCGGTTTCGGTGCGCGTTGTTTTCTTCTGGGCGGCCATGATGCTTTTCCGGTGCGTTTTGGGGATGCCGAAGTCTAGGACTTCGCAACCGATCGACGCAACCGCCGTGCGCCTCCGCATGTACGGAAACGCGTGTCCGAATTTTAGAAAAGCTTCAAGATGATGTGAGGTGAGGGCGCGCCGGATTACTTCTTGCGGAAGCGATCGAGCCGCACGACTTCTGCGCCTTCGCCTTGCTTGACAGGCTCGCCGTCCGTTTCAGCAGGGGCTTCGGGTGCAGCAGCGACCGGCAGCGTCTCGACGGTGGGCGCGTCTGCCGCCGCGGCGGACTCCTCGACGGGCTCGAACTGCAAGCCGAACTGCACCGACGGATCGAAGAAGCTCTTGATCGCGCTGAACGGAATGACCAGGCGCTCCGGAATTCCATTGAACGACAGTCCAACCTCGAAGCGGTCATCGGTCACGACCAGATCCCAGAACTGGTGCTGAAGGATGACGGTCATTTCCTGCGGATACTGCGACAGCAGGCGCGGGGAAATCTTCACGCCTTCGGCCTTGGACATGAACGTGATGTAGAAATGATGTTCGCCAGGCAGGCCATGCTCGGCAGCGTCCGCGAGCACATGCTTCAGCACGCCGCGCAAGGCGTCGCGCGCGAGAACGTCGTAACGAATATGATCGGTCGCCATCAATGTAGTCCTGTCGAAAGGTAGCTGTCGAATTTCAGGTCGTCAGACGTGAACGTTCCGACTCGCAAATTCGATCCATGCTATCCGGTCATGGCCCGCAGGTCAGCACCTGCGCTTGGCAGATCGCAGATATTCTCATGCGCCGCAACGCATCCGCCTGACAAATTCAGTGCAACAAGATGAAAGTGGAGGCTTCTGTTGCCAGGTGCCTCCGAACCCCGCCTAGAGGGGCTTAATCCCCTAGGACTTTAGACTTGGTTTTTCAAACTGCGTTACGCAGCCTGAGCAACCGGAGCATAGTTGTCGTTTGCAACTATTGCATAGCCCGATAACGGCGGAACCATACCGGGAAAAAGCGAGCCCTTTACGCCCTCGTCGATCCTGTTTCGCCCCCGCCGAAGCCCGCCTTTTGGTCGGGAAATCCGCGCTTTGGTGGAGGCGCCGGGTGCTGCCCCCGGGTCCGAATGGTTTATTACGACGGCCATTTATTTCCATAGCCGGCGAACCGGCTCCCCCAATATAGGGGGCAAATCCTAACGACAAAAGGCCTTGTTTCCACTTTCGGGATGGCGCGCGCGGACGGTTTCAGGACGGAATGCAAGGTTGCGCACTTCCCCTGATCCGCGTCCAGCGCATGCGCCCCGCACCGGAATATCGATTGGCCGCCGCCTGCGGCCATTCTAAATCGGGCCATGTCTCAAGAGACCGCTCCCGCGATTCCCCAGACCCCTGATGCTTTCGCGCCGGAGCGGCCGGGACTGCTCGAACTGTTCGTGGCGTTCGCCAAGATGTCGCTTGCGGGCTTCGGCGGGGTACTGGTGTGGGCGCGCCGCGCCATCGTCGAGCAGCATCGCTGGATGACGCCTGAAGAATTCAACGAAGCGTTCGCGCTCTGTCATTTCCTGCCGGGTCCTAACATCGTCAATCTGTCCGTGGTGTTCGGCGCGCGCTTTCGCGGAATCCCGGGAAGTATTGCCGCTTTCTTTGGGCTGGTCGGACCGCCGGTGGTGATTGTCACGGTGCTGGCCGCAATCTACGCGCGCTATGGAGAGATTCCGGCGTTGCAGCGCACACTGGCGGGCGTGTCCTGCGCTGCGGTCGGACTATTCCTTGCGGTTATCCTGCGCATGATGTTGCCGTTGCTGAAAAAGCGCGATCCCATCGCGCTTGCGCTGCTCGTCGCCGTTTTCATAGCGATCGGGGTATTGCGGTTGCCGCTGGTGGCGGTTCTGCTGACAGCGATCCCGCTCAGCATTGTCGTGACGTTCCTGATGCGAAGGAGGGCGTCATCGTGAGTTCGCCTAGCGGTACGCTTCTGACGATGGCGTGGACGTTCGGTCTGATGTCGCTGCTCGCGATCGGCGGCGCCAATTCCACGATTCCGGAAATGCATCGGGTCGCTGTCGACGTGCAGCACTGGATGTCGAATGCGCAGTTCGCGGACATGTTTGCGATCTCGCAATTATCGCCGGGGCCGAATGTCCTGATCGTGACGCTGATTGGATACCATGTGGCCGGCATCGCGGGCGCACTGGTCGCCACATTCGCCATGTGCGGTCCGTCCGCGGTCTTTGCCTATTTCGTCAGCAACATGCTGACGCGGTCGAGCCAATCGATCTGGCCTGCGATCCTGCAGGCTGCGCTGGTTCCAATCTCGATCGGGCTGATGTGCGCCAGCGGCTTCATTCTCGCATTAACCACCGGCAGCACATGGGTCGGGGCCGCCCTTATTATCGGCGCCGGGGTGCTTGCATTGGCAACCCGGCTCAACCCACTGTGGATGCTGATTGTGGGTGGCATTCTCGGTTTTGCTGGCGTCGTCTGACGAAAATCGATAAGCAAAGTGCGCAGGGGACAGCCTGCCCGACAAGAATAGACCGGGCTCAAGCCCGTGACTTAAGGGGGATGACGATGAGTGAAGCGCCAGATAGCGCTGCGGGAAAACCCGCGCCGGGGCTTATCAAAGGACCACAGGACTTCTACGGCGGCCTGGCGCTGATGGCGATCGCGCTGTTCGCCCTGTGGGCATCGAGCGATCTGGCGGGGATGCGGGGATTTTCATTCGGTCCCGGCACCGCGCCGCGCATGTTCGCTTATCTCCTTCTGGCGCTCGGTGCTGGTGTTGCCCTTACCGGCTTTTTAGTCGAGGGCCCGCAGTTGCAACGCTACGGCATTCGCGGCCCTGTCTTCGTGACGTTGTCGATCCTGGCTTTCGCCGTCGCAATTCGTCCGCTCGGTCTGATTGTTTCTGCATTCGTGAGCTTCCTGATCGCGGCGATGGGAAGCGACGAGACGCGGTGGAAGGAAGCCGTCATCGTCGGAATATGCCTGACGATCGGCTGTGCTCTGCTGTTCCCGTATGCACTCGGGCTTCCGCTCGATCTCTTCCCACGCATTCTGCGCTGAGGCCTTCATGGATGTTTTTGCAAATCTCGCGCTCGGCTTCGGCGTTGCGTTCTCACCCATCAATCTTGGTCTCTGTCTGATCGGCGCGCTGGTCGGTACGCTGGTCGGCGTGCTGCCCGGAATCGGCACCATTGCCACTGTGGCGATGCTGCTGCCGATCACGTTCGGATTGCCGCCGGTCGGCGCGCTCATCATGCTCGCCGGCATTTATTACGGTGCGCAGTACGGCGGTTCGACCACGTCGATCCTGGTCAACATTCCCGGCGAAGCCGGCTCGGTTGTGACGGCGCTCGACGGCTTCCAGATGGCCAAGCAAGGCCGCGCCGGCCCGGCGCTGGCGATCGCCGCGATCGGCTCGTTCTTCGCGGGCTGCATTGCAACCTTTCTGATCGCATTGCTGGGCGCGCCGCTGACCAAGCTCGCACTGGCATTCGGTCCTGCCGAGTATTTCTCGCTGATGGTGCTCGGCCTGATCTTCGCCGTCGTGCTGGCGAAGGGTTCAGTGCTCAAGGCCATCGCGATGATCGCCTTCGGCGTGCTGCTGTCGATGGTCGGCTCCGACATCGAGACCGGCGCGTCGCGCATGTCGTTCAACATTCCGGAACTCGCCGACGGTCTTGGTTTCGCGACCGTGGCGATGGGTCTGTTCGGTTTCGCCGAGATCATCCGCAATCTCGATCACGGCGCGTCGATGGACCGTGAACTGGTGCAGCAGAAGATCTCGGGTCTGATGCCGACCAAGAAGGATTTGAAGGATTCGGCGCCGGCCATCGTGCGCGGAACGATCCTCGGATCGATCCTCGGCATTCTGCCCGGCGGCGGCGCGGTGATCGCGTCGTTTGCGGCCTACACGTTCGAGAAGAAGATTTCGAAGCATCCTCAGCGCTTCGGCCGCGGTGCGATCGAAGGCGTCGCGGCGCCGGAAAGCGCCAATAATGCCGCGGCGCAGACCTCGTTCATTCCGCTGCTCACCCTCGGCATTCCGCCCAACGCGGTGATGGCGCTGATGGTCGGCGCGATGACCATTCATGGCATCGTTCCCGGTCCTCAGGTGATGCAGAAGCAGCCCGAACTGGTCTGGGGCATGATTGCCTCGATGTGGATCGGCAACCTGATGCTGCTGGTCATCAACCTGCCGCTGGTCGGCATCTGGGTGCGATTGCTGCGGGTGCCTTACCGGCTGCTGTTCCCGTGCATCGTCATCTTTTGCGCGATCGGCATCTACTCGGTGAACAACGCGCCGATGGACGTGGTTCTGACAGCCGCTTTCGGTCTCGTCGGCTACTGGCTGGTGAAGCATGACTTTGAACCCGCGCCGCTGCTGCTCGGCATGGTGCTTGGCCCGTTGATGGAAGAGAACCTTCGCCGTGCGCTGCTGATCTCGCGCGGTGACTGGTCGGTCTTCCTGACCCGGCCGCTGTCTGCGACCCTGATGGCGATCGCAGCGTTCCTGCTGATCCTCTCGCTGCTGCCCGCACTTCGCAAGAAGCGCGACGAGGTCTTCGTCGAGTCCGAGAACTAAGGGTAACGAGGTGCGGCGTTGCGCCGCGCCTCTTCCCTTTGTCTTGGCTGCAAGTTGAATAGACATATCCGGCCCGGTGGTGCTCAGACTGCCGGGCCGAATTTCATCAAAATACTCGGGAGAGCCCAATGAATTTGCTTAAGCGTATGCTCGCGACGTGCGGGTTTTCCGCGCTGGCCGCGGTCGGCGTTGCCGTCGGCGCAGCTCAGGCGCAGGACTATCCGACCCGCAACATCACGATGATCGTGCCGTTCGCGGCGGGCGGTCCGACCGACGTCATCGCGCGCATCGTGACCGGTCATATGCAGCAGACGCTCGGCCAGTCGATCATCATCGAAAACGTGGTCGGTGCCGGTGGCACCACGGCGTCCGCGCGCGCCGCCAAGGCCGCGCCGGATGGCTACACCCTCATCACCGGCCACATGGGCACGCACGCCGCTTCTGTGCCGCTCTATCCGAAGCTGGCCTATCATCCTTCGAAGGACTTCGAGCCCGTCGGACTGATCGCCGGCACGCCGATCCTGATCCTGGCGCGCAAGGATTTCCCGGCAAAGGACCTCAAGGAATTCGTGGCCTATCTGAAAGCCAACACCGACAAGCTCAATGAGGCTCATGCGGGTGTCGGTTCGGTGTCCTACTCCTCGTGCCAGCTTCTGGACGCGGTGCTGAAGATCTCCCCGACGGGCGTTCCGTTCAACGGCACCGGTCCGGCCATGAATGCGCTGGTTGGTGGCCAGGTCGATTATATGTGCGACCAGATCGTCAACGCCGTTCCGCAGGTCAAGGGCGGCACGATCAAGGCCTATGCCGTGGCGACCCCTGAGCGCAATCCCTCGCTGCCTGACGTTCCGACCACCGCGGAAGCTTGGCTGCCCGAATATCAGGCGCAGGCCTGGAACGCGATCTTCGCGCCGAAAGGCACGCCGGCGCCGATCGTTGCCAAGCTCAACGCCGCACTGGTCAAGGCGCTGGATGACGAAGGCGTCAAGAAGCGTCTGCTCGACCTCGGCAGCGTCATTCCGAAGCCGGCAGAGCGCACCCCGGAATCGCTGAAGACCCTCGTCGACAGCGAAATCACCAAATGGTCGGGCGTGCTGAAGCCACTTTCGAACTGATATTGTTGAAAACGAACGGGTTTGGCAGGGGCGGGACGTGAGTTCCGCCCCTTGTCTTTTGTCATTTGGGGCATGATCTTCCGGAAAACCGGTTCCCGCTTTTCCAGATCATGCGCGTTCGCCGCGGGCGGCCACTTTTCAGGGTATAATTGCCCGGCCGAAATCGAATCGCGGCACGCGTCAGGCTAAATAGGTCCCATGAACCAGTATCACGACCTGCTCGAACGCATCCTCAGCGACGGCGCGGAAAAGACCGACCGCACCGGCACCGGGACACTGTCGATCTTCGGCCATCAGATGCGGTTCAATCTGGCATCGGGTTTCCCGCTGCTGACAACCAAGAAGCTTCATCTGAAGTCGATCGTCCACGAACTGCTGTGGTTTCTGGCGGGTGACACCAACATCAAATACCTGAACGACAACGGCGTTCGCATTTGGGACGAGTGGGCTGACGAGAACGGCAATCTCGGCCCGGTCTATGGCTCGCAGTGGCGGTCATGGCCCGCGCCGGATGGCGGCACGATCGACCAGATTTCCAATGTGATCGAGATGATCCGGAAAAATCCGGACTCGCGCAGGCTGATCGTCAGCGCGTGGAATCCGGCCGAAGTCGACAAGATGGCGTTGCCGCCATGCCACTGCCTGTTCCAGTTCTATGTCGCGAACGGCAAGCTCTCGTGCCAGCTCTACCAGCGCTCAGCCGATGTGTTCCTCGGCGTGCCGTTCAATATCGCGTCCTACGCCCTGCTCACGATGATGGTGGCGCAGGTGACCGGACTGAAGCCCGGAGACTTCGTGCATTCGTTCGGCGATACGCATCTGTACCTGAATCATCTCGATCAGGCACGGCTGCAACTGACACGCCCGACACGTCCGCTGCCGACCATGACAATCAATCCCGATGTGAAGGACATCTTCTCGTTCCGCTACGAGGATTTCAAACTCGAGAACTACGATCCGCATCCGCATATCAAGGCCGAGGTCGCGGTGTGACAGCGCCGCCGTCCGGGACGTCATCTCCGCAGATCGTCTTTGTCGTTGCCGTGGCGGAGAACGGCGTCATCGGCCTCGATAATGCAATGCCGTGGCATCTCAGGTCCGATCTTAAACGCCTGAAGGCGATCACGATGGGGCGGCCTGTCATCATGGGTCGCAAGACGTTCGCGTCGATCGGCCGGCCGCTGCCGGGGCGTACCAACATTGTCGTGACCCGTGACAAGGACTTTCAGGCGCCGGGTGTTGTCGTTGCGACGTCTCTTGAGGCCGCGCATGACATCGCGCTCGGCGATGCGCTGCGGCGTTTGGTCACTGAGATCATGGTGATCGGCGGCGCCGACATCTTTGCGCAATGGCTGAGCAGGGCGGATCGTCTCGAAATCACCGAGGTTCATGACAAGCCTGAGGGCGACACCTTCCTTCCGCCGGTCGATCCGGCGAAATGGGAAGAAACCGCACGCGCACGTCATTCCAAAGCGGACGGCGATACGGTCGATTTCTCCTATGTCAGCTATCGGCGGCGCGGCTGAACACCGCATTTCACGCAACCGCTATCCTTGGCATTAACTGCAAACAGCATGTTTGCATTGACAAATTCGCCCTGCGCCATAGCTGTCGTGGGCGGGTGTCCTGCGTTGTAAGGACCGGGCGCGTCCCCTATAAGGCCCCAAGAGTTTGCGGAGCGTGAGCTTCGCGCGGAGGAGATCGACGATGCCGTGGAAGAATCAAGGCGGAGGCCCCTGGGGCTCCGGTCCGAAAGGTCCCTGGGGCTCCGGACCGCAATCACCGGGACCGAAGCCGCCCGATCTCGAGGACCTTCTGCGCCGCGGCCAGGACAAATTGCAGACGATGCTGCCCGGAGGAAACTTCAGTAGCATGGGCATCGCGCTGATCCTCGTCGCCGCACTGGCGATCTGGGGATTGTCCGGCTTCTTCCGCGTGCAGTCCGAAGAACTCGGCGTGGTGCTGCGCTTTGGCAAGCACGTGCGCACGGTTCAGCCCGGTCTGAACTATCATCTGCCTTATCCGATCGAGACCGTGCTGCTGCCGAAGGCGCTGCGTGTTTCGACTCTCAGCATCGGCATGCGCGTTGTCGATGACTCGCGCCGCGGCGGTGGCACCACCATCCGCGACGTTCCCGAGGAAAGCCTGATGCTGACCGGCGACGAAAACATCGTCGACGTGGATTTCACCGTGCTCTGGCGCATCAAGCCCGACGGCGTCGGCGACTTCCTGTTCAACATCCAGAATCCGGAAGGCACCGTGAAGGCAGTCGCCGAGAGTGCGATGCGCGATGTCATCGGCCGCTCGCAGATCCAGCCGATCCTGACCGGCGCGCGCACCCAGACCGAAGCTGCGGTGCTTGAGCTGATGCAGAAGACGCTGGACACCTACGGTTCCGGTATCCTGATTCAGCAGGTGCAGATGCAGAAGGTCGATCCGCCGTCGCAGGTGATCGACGCGTTCCGCGACGTTCAGGCGGCCCGCGCCGACTTCGAGCGTCTGCAGAACGAAGCCCAGACCTACGCCAACCGTGTTATTCCAGATGCGCGCGGCCGTGCTGCGCAGATCCTGCAAGTCGCGGAAGGCTACAAGGAGCAGGCGGTGGCCGAGGCCAAGGGCCAGAGCGCGCGCTTCCTGAAGGTCTATGAGGAATACAAGAAGGCGCCGGACGTCACGCGCCAGCGCCTCTATCTTGAAACCATGGAGCGCGTGCTGGGCAACTCCGACAAGCTCGTGCTCGATCAGGGCGCGAACGGATCGGCTCCGGGCGTTGTGCCTTATCTGCCATTGAACGAGATCGGACGCCGCACGACGCCGGCTGCGCCGCAACAGGGCGGGAGCAACCGATGAAAAACGGCATCGCAGGTATCGTTTCTCTTTTCATTCTGCTCGTCGCGGTCGTCGTCGGCTACAGCTCGCTGTTCACTGTGAGCGAGACGCAGCAGGTTCTGCTTGTGCGCCTCGGCGAGCCGGTGCGCGTGGTGACGACGCCGGGCCTGAACTTCAAGGTGCCGTTCATCGACACCGTGATCAGCATCGACAAGCGCATCCTCGATCTGGAGAATCCGGCGCAGGAAGTGATCGCCTCGGACCAGAAGCGTCTCGTGGTGGATGCCTTCGCGCGTTATCGCATCAAGGACGCGCTGCGCTTCTATCAGACCCTCGGCTCGATTCAGGCTGCCAACATCCAGCTCACCACATTGCTGAACGCGGCGATGCGTCGTGTGCTGGGCGAAGTGACCTTCATCACCGTTGTCCGGGATGATCGCGATGCGCTGATGAGCAAGATCCGCACGCAGCTCGACCGCGAAACCGCGAGCTACGGCATTTCGGTGGTCGACGTCCGTATTCGCCGCGCCGATCTGCCCGAGCAGAACAGCCAGGCGGTCTACCAGCGCATGCAGACCGAACGTCAGCGCGAAGCGGCCGAATTCCGCGCGCAGGGTGGTCAGAAGGCCCAGGAAATTCGCTCCAGGGCTGACCGCGAGGCGACGGTCATCATCGCTGACGCCAACTCGCAGGCCGAGCAGGTCCGCGGTGAGGGCGACGGCGAGCGCAACCGGCTGTTCGCCGAAGCCTACGGCAAGGATGTGGACTTCTTCGCGTTCTATCGCTCGATGACGGCTTACGAGAACAGCATGAAGAGCAACGACACGCGCTTCCTGTTGCGGCCAGATTCGGAGTTCTTCCGCTACTTCGCCAACCCGGCGGGCAAGCCTCCCGCCGCTGCCGGTTCCGCGCGTTAGTATGCGGCGCGGGGTGCGGGATCAGGCAGGAGCCGTGTTCGGATGAAATCGATCGGATACGGCGACCTCCTTGTCGGGGTCGGAGTTATGCTGGTTCTGGAGGGCTTGCTGTTCACGGCGCTCCCGAACTGGATGCGTTCGGCGATGAAAAGCGCACTGTCCTCGCCGGACAACATCCTGCGCGCCGTAGGACTGGTTTCCGCGGTGGTCGGCCTGCTCCTGATCTGGCTGGTGCGGCACTAGCACACATGAGCCAGACCCGGCCCAAAGCCGGGTTTTCGCCGTAATCGGCAGCTTGATCGCTTGAATTACGCTAAATGGTGGTGCTTGCGCACCCGTCGTGTTCAGGCGCAATCTAGATGCAAATGATCCGCCCCTTTTCAGGAGATTTTTCGACCATGTCCGATGCGTTTCAAGCATTGAGCCGCCGTCTGTTGCCGCTGGCCGCGGCTGTCGGCTTCGCCATCGTAGCGACGCCGGCGCTGGCCCGCGGACCGGAAGGCATCGCAGACGTCGCGGAGAAAGTGATTGACGCGGTCGTCAACATTTCCACTTCGCAGACCGTCGAAGCCAAGAACTCCGACAACGACAAGGGGAGCGACGAGCGCGGCAACAGGCGCGGCGCCAATCCGCAACTGCCGCCGGATTCGCCGTTCAGCGAGTTCTTCGACGAGTTCTTCAAGAACCGCCGCGGCGGGCCGGGTGGCGGCAACAATTCGCCGCGCAAGGTGAATTCGCTCGGCTCCGGCTTCATCATCGACACCGACGGCACCGTGGTGACCAACAATCACGTCATCGCCGATGCCGACGAGATCAACGTCATTCTCAACGACGGCACCAAGATCAAGGCCGAACTGATCGGCCGGGACAAGAAGAGCGACCTCGCGGTCCTGAAGTTCACGCCCGAGAAGAAAATCACCGCGGTGAAGTTCGGCAATTCCGACAGCCTGCGTCTCGGCGAGTGGGTGATAGCCATCGGCAACCCGTTCAGCCTCGGCGGCACGGTCACCGCCGGCATTGTCTCGGCGCGCAACCGCGACATCAACTCGGGGCCGTATGACAACTACATCCAGACCGACGCGGCGATCAATCGCGGCAACTCCGGCGGTCCGCTGTTCAATCTCGACGGCGAAGTCATCGGGGTGAACACAGCGATCATCTCGCCGTCGGGCGGTTCGATCGGCATCGGCTTCGCCGTGCCGTCGAAGACCGTGATGGCGGTGGTCGATCAGCTCCGCCAGTTCAAGGAAGTCCGCCGCGGCTGGCTCGGCGTCCGCATCCAGCAGGTCACCGACGAAATCGCGGAGAGCCTCAGCATCAAGCCTGCGCGCGGTGCGCTGATTGCCGGCGTCGACGACAAGGGGCCGGCGAAGCCCGCCGGCATTGAACCGGGTGACGTCGTCGTCAAGTTCGACGGCAAGGACATCAAGGAGATGAAGGATCTTCCGCGCGCTGTGGCCGACTCACCGGTCGGCAAGGCCGTGGATGTCGTCATCATCCGGAAGGGCAAGGAAGAGACCAGGAAGGTGACCCTCGGCCGTCTCGACGATGGCGAGAAGCCGGTCGAGGCCTCGGCCAAGACCACCAGCCCGGTCGAAGCCGAAAAGCCGGTGACGCAGAAGGCGCTGGGCCTCGACCTCGCCGGTCTCAGCAAGGATCTGCGGACACGCTACAAGATCAAGGACAGCGTCAAGGGCGTGATCGTCACCGGTGTTGACGATGGCTCCGATGCCGCCGAAAAGCGGCTCAGCGCCGGCGACGTGATCGTCGAGGTCGCGCAGGAGGCGGTGACGAATGCCGCCGACGTCAAGAAGCGCGTCGACCAGTTGAAGAAGGACGGCAAGAAGTCCGTGCTGCTTCTGGTGTCTAACGGCGCCGGCGAACTTCGCTTCGTGGCGCTGGCGGTGAAGTAACGCCCCAGATCAACAGAATAAAAAATGCCCGGCCAATGTGCCGGGCATTTTCGTTTCGGACAGCGATCGATATGCGGTTTCAGCCCGCAACGAACTCGCTGCGCTTGTAACCCTGCATGTAAAGCAGCGCGGTGAGATCGCCGTGATCGATCCGCGCGCCGGCGGCGGCCGCGACAGCGGGCTTGGCGTGATAGGCGACGCCCGCGCCGGCCTGTTCGATCATGGCAAGATCGTTGGCACCGTCGCCGACCACCATCGTGTCCAGATTGTCGAGATCGAAGGACTCGCGCAGGTCCACCAGCGTCGCGAGCTTCGCTTCGCGTCCCAGGATTGGCTCGGCCACCTTGCCGGTCAGCTTGCCGTCCTCGACCAGCAGCACGTTGGCGCGGTTTTCCTGAAACCCGATCATTTCAGCAACGCGCTGTGTGAACAGCGTGAAGCCGCCCGAAACGAGGCAAGTATAGGCGCCGTGTGCGCGCATGGTGCGGACGAGGGCGACCGCGCCCGGTGTCAGCGTAATGCGGCTCTTGAGAACTTCATCGACCACGGTGACCGGCAGGCCTTTCAGCAGCGCAACGCGTTCGCGCAGCGCCGGCTCGAACTCGATCTCGCCGCGCATGGCGCGCTCGGTGATCGCGGCGACGTGCGTCTTGAGGCCCGCGAAGTCGGCGAGTTCGTCGATGCATTCCTGGCCGATCATGGTTGAATCCATGTCCGCCAGCAGCAGTTTCTTGCGCCGGTCGGCCAGCGGCTGCACCACCACATCGACGGGAAGCTCGCTCAGGGCCGCGCGCAGGCGATCCGAAATTGTGCGAATGTCCTCGGTGCTGCTAAAGCGAATGTCGGCGGCCACTTCGTTGAAAAGCCATTCCGCCTGAGACGGAGCGGGAAGCGCGGCGCTGGCCGCGTCAATCACGGTGGTGTCGAGTTGGGGATCGACGGGATTGCTGATCAGCGTGGCGACGAGAGACATGACGGCTCGATGTTGAAAGATGGCATAGACGGAAAGGGTGACACCAAGGCCGTGCTTATCGCAGGGCCGACGGCCAGCGGCAAGTCGGCGCTGGCGCTCGCTCTTGCGGAAGCGACCGGCGGCGTCGTCATCAATACCGATTCCATGCAGGTTTATCGGGACTTGCGGATCATCACGGCGCGGCCTTCACCGGAAGAAGAAGCGCGTGTTCCGCACCGGCTCTACGGATACTGCGACGCTGCGGTGAACTGCTCGGCCGGCACGTGGGTGGCGGATGCCGCCGCAGTGCTCGCGGAAGCCCGGACGGCCGGGCGTCTGCCGATTTTCATTGGCGGTACCGGCTTGTATTTCAAGGCGCTGACCCGTGGTCTGTCTGCCGTGCCGCCGATCCCTTCGGAAGTGCGCGACAGTGTTCGCGCGCGCATGGAGCGTGATGGTGCCGAGGCTTTGCATGCGGAGCTTGCGCGCCATGATCCGGTGTCCGGCGCAAAACTCAAGCCCCGCGACAGTGCACGCATCGCGCGTGCGCTCGAGGTGATCGAGGCGACAGGGCGCGCATTGCCGGACTGGCATAGCGAAGGTCTACCGCCGCTGCTCGAACCGGGCGGCGTGAAGGCGATCTTTCTCGCGCCCGACCGCAAGGAGCTTTATGCGCGGATCAATGCGCGCTTCGAAAGCATGCTTGAGAAGGGAGCGCTGGACGAGGTCGCGGCGCTGGCGGCGCGCAAGCTCGATCCGATGCTGCCTGCGATGAAGGCGCACGGCGTGCCGGCGATGATCCGGTATCTCGCGGGCGAGATCTCTCTGGAGCAGGCGATCTATACCGGCCAGATCGACACCCGCCACTACGCCAAGCGGCAATACACCTGGTTCAGGCACCAGCTGCCGGAATTCGAATGGATCGTGCCCGGCGAAGCGGCCAGCCGCTTTCGGGAGTGGAGCTTGCACTAGGTCATTGCGTGGGAATGCGCCGCAGGCCCCAGAGTGCGAGGATCGCAGTTGCCAGCATCGCGACGCCCACTGACACAAATCCGGCGGTCACAACGGCTTCTTGCAACGACGAAGCGCCAAATCCCGCACCCGCGAGCGGTGTCATGCTATTTGTGCCCGCCGCTGCGGCGAAGCAGGTCATTGCCCAATTGACGTAGGCGCCATACAGCGCGCTCCAGTACAGCCCCGCCGATAATCCCGTTGGAAGTCTGATGCAGTGCCAGATGGCACCGACGGCTATGAGGAAGGTCCCGTTCATCAGGCCTTCCATATGGGCGGCCAGTCCCATGCGCGGATTCGTGAACTGCATCTGCGCAAGGCCCGTCAGCAGGCCGAGCAGAAACAGAAACATCCCATGCCAGATGATGCTGCGCGCTGTATCTGCGGTCATCGAGCCTCCCGTCTTTCCGTTGGCGATTGGACGTAGCAGCGAGGCTCGCATGGTCGTCCGGCCTGATGCCAGTCCCCATGTCACTTTGGCTCTCGCCAAATGCGAGGAAACCGGTAAGCTCCGAAACCTGAGCGCGGGCTTGACTTTCCCCGACCGGGTCGTATAACCCGCGCAACCTTTGGAAATGCTTAGACGATCATGCGAAATAAAATTACCAGCCTTCTTATTACCGTCGTACCCTGGCGCACCGCTGGGGGTAGCTGACGGCTACCCACGAGAAGGCGGTGTGCGAAGGGTCCCTCTCGGGCCCTTTTTTGTTTTTTGCGCATAACCCCGAGAGTTTGAAGCGGTTTCAAATCAGGTCATGCGGTAAGGAAGCCTCGACCAAATCAGCGCCAGCGGCGCCCCGGAGCGAACCATGAGTGACAGCAAGACACACGATCCCAACCAGATGACCGGCGCGGCGATGATCGTCCGCGCGCTCAAGGACCATGGGGTCAAGCACATCTTCGGTTATCCGGGCGGCGCGGTGCTTCCGATCTACGACGAGATTTTCCAGCAGAGCGATGTCGAGCACATCCTGGTGCGGCACGAGCAGGGCGCGGGCCATGCGGCGGAGGGCTACGCGCGCTCCACCGGTCTGCCGGGCGTTGCGCTGGTGACGTCCGGGCCGGGCGCCACCAACATGGTGACGCCGCTGACCGACGCACTGATGGACTCGATCCCGCTGGTCTGCATCACCGGACAGGTTCCGACGCATCTGATTGGTAATGATGCGTTCCAGGAATGCGACACCGTCGGCATCACCCGGCCCTGCACCAAGCACAACTGGCTGGTGCGGCGGATCGAGGATCTGCCGAAGGTGCTGCATGAGGCGTTCTATGTCGCAACCACGGGCCGTCCCGGCCCGGTGGTGGTGGACGTGCCGAAGGACGTGCAGTTCGCGACCGGCACCTATCATCCGCCGCGCAAATCCGACGTGCATGTTTCCTACGCCCCGCGCGTGAAGGGCGATGCCGCGCAGATCCGCAAGGCAGTGGCGCTGCTCGCGTCGGCCAAGCGGCCGGTGATCTATTCCGGCGGCGGCGTCATCAATTCCGGGCGGGAAGCTTCCAAGCTGCTGCGTGAACTGGTCGAGGTCACGGGCTTTCCGATCACCTCGACGCTGATGGGCCTCGGCGCCTATCCGGCGTCTGGCAAGAACTGGCTCGGCATGCTCGGCATGCACGGCACCTACGAAGCCAACATGGCGATGCACGACTGCGACGTCATGCTGTGCGTTGGCGCACGCTTCGACGACCGCATCACCGGCCGCACCGACGCGTTCTCGCCGAACTCGAAGAAGATTCACATCGATATCGATCCGTCGTCGATCAACAAGAACATCCGCGTCGATGTGCCGATCATCGGCGATGTCGCCAATGTGCTCGGCGACATTCTGACGGTGTTCAAGGCCGAGGCGAAGAAACCGAAGATCGATCCGTGGTGGTTCGAGATCGGGCGCTGGCGCGCGCGCAATTCGCTGGCCTACAAGAAGAATGACGACATCATCCTGCCGCAGTATGCGATCCAGCGGCTGTTCGAGCTGACCAAGAAGCACGACACCTACATCACGACGGAAGTCGGCCAGCATCAGATGTGGGCGGCGCAGTTCTTCGGCTTCGAGGAGCCGCATCGCTGGATGACCTCCGGCGGTCTCGGCACCATGGGTTATGGATTGCCGGCCGCGCTCGGCGTGCAGGTCGCGCATCCGGACAGCCTCGTCATCGACATCGCGGGTGACGCCTCGGTGCAGATGACCATGCAGGAAATGTCGTCGGCGGTTCAGTATGAATTGCCGATCAAGATCTTCATCCTGAACAACCAGTACATGGGCATGGTGCGCCAGTGGCAGCAACTGCTGCACGGCAACCGGCTGTCGCATTCCTATTCCGAGGCGCTGCCGGATTTCGTCAAGCTGGCCGATGCATTCGGCTGCGTCGGGCTCCAGGTGATGAAGCCCGGCGATCTCGACGGCGCGATCAACGAGATGATCAAGGTCAAACGGCCGGTGCTGTTCGATTGCCGCGTCGCCGCGCTGGAAAACTGCTTCCCGATGATTCCGTCGGGCAAGGCGCACAACGAAATGCTGCTTCCGGCGGAAGCAAATGAAGAAGCAACGACCGCGGCGTTCGCCGGCGGCAAGGCTCTGGTTTAAAGGCGCTGGTGTGACAATGAAAGCAGAGACAATGGAACAGCCCGCATCCGCGTACTTCATGGAGGAGCGTCACGATCCGAACGAGACGCACACCTTGTCCGTGCTCGTGCAGAACGAGCCGGGTGTGCTCGCGCGCGTCATCGGTCTGTTTTCCGGCCGCGGCTACAACATCGACAGTCTCACGGTGTCGGAGACCGAGCATGCCAAGCACATGTCGCTGATCACCATCGTCACCACCGGTACGCCGATGGTGATCCAGCAGATCAAGCATCAGCTCGACCGCATGATCCCGGTCTATCGCGTCGTCGACATGACGCTGACCGGCCGCGCCATCGAGCGCGAACTGGCGATGGTGAAGGTCAAGGGCACGGGCGATCTGCGGATGGAAGCGCTGCGGCTGTCGGAAGCGTTCCGCGCGCGCGTGATCGATGCCACGACCGAAAGCTTCGTGTTCGAGATCACCGGCGGCACCGCCAAGATCGATCAGTTCATCAACCTGATGGTTCCGCTCGGTCTTGTCGAAGTGTCGCGCACCGGCGTTGCAGCGATCTCCCGCGGCCCGGAAAAGATGTAATCTCGCGCGCATCCCATGAAACCGATCGACATCGTGCTGGCGGTGGTCGTCGCCGTCATCTGGGGCGTTGGCTTTGTCGCGACCCGGTTTGCGGTTGACGAGATGTCGGCGACACTGCTGACCACGCTGCGGTTTGCCATCACCGCGCTGCCGTGCCTGTTTTTGCCGCGCCCGAAATTATCATGGGGACTGATCATTGCGATCAGTTGGCTGCTGGTCGCGCAGTTTCTGGCCCAGACCTATGGTCTGGCCCATGGCGTGCCGGCCGGTCTGACTGCGGTGATCGTGCAGAGCCAGGCGCTGTTCACGGTCGCCTTCGCGGCAATTTTCCTGCGGGAATTGCCGACGCGGATTCAGGTGCTTGGTATTGCGATCGCGATGTGCGGGTTGCTGCTGATCTGCTTCACGGTCGGCTACGACTTCAGCGTCTGGGCGTTTTCGGTGTCGATGACCGCGCCGGTCAGCTTTGCGGTTTCCAACCTGATGCTCCGCCGCGCTCAGGACGTGTCGATGCTCGACCTGTTCGCATGGATTGGCCTTCTGGCAATGGTGCCGTTGCTGATGGTGCTGTGGTTTGTCGATGGTCCCGCTGTGACATGGCAGGCATTGACTCATATGTCGCTGCTGGCGGCGCTGTGTGTGTTGGCGCTGGCGGTGCTCGGAACGACGCTGGGCTACTGGATCTGGGGCCGGCTGCTGCGGAGGTATTCCGCCGCGCAGGTGGTGCCGTTCGCGCTGCTGGTGCCGTTCTTCGGCGCGGGGGCGTCGAGCCTCGTTTTCGGAGAGACGTTCGGGACGCTGCGCCTGACCGGCATGATCGTCGTTGTGTTCGGGATTGCCGTGATGCTGCTGTCGCGCCGCCCGCCGCCTCTGGTGGAAGTGGCCTGAACCATGATCTCTCAGCAACTCGCCATCGCCTTCATCGCCTTCGCCGCTGCGGCGCTGTTCACGCCGGGGCCGAACAACATCATGCTGATGGCGTCTGGGCTGAACTACGGATTTCGGCGAACATTGCCGCATGTCGCCGGTGTCACCATCGGATTCTCGTTTCTGGTGGCGGTGATCGGGCTTGGATTGGGCGCGGTATTCGCGGCCTATCCGGTGCTGCACACGATCCTGAAGTATGCGGGCGCGGCCTATCTCATCTATCTCGCGATCATGATCGGGCTGTCCGGGCCTGCGGATACCGGCGGAGCAGGCGAGGGCAAGCCGATGACCTTCCTCGGGGCCGCAATGTTCCAGTGGGTGAACGTCAAGGGCTGGGTGATCGCAGTGGGCGCCATTACCGCCTATGCCGCCATTGCCGCCTATCCGCTGAACATCGCGGCGCTCTCGATCCTGCTGTTCCTGATCGGGCTGGGCTCCTCGCTGACCTGGGTGCTGCTCGGCACCTCGCTGCAAGCGCTGGTAAAATCCCCGCGCGCCGTCAGGGTCTTCAATATCGTCATGGCCCTGCTTTTGCTGGCCTCGCTTTACCCCGTTCTGAAGGAGCCGTGAGCTTACTGCACCGCAGAAATCGGGGTTGCGGGCTTGTCTCGCACCACCAGCCGCCCTACACAACGGCGGCAATTCATCCGGGCCTTGGCCCGATCCACCCGAAAACGTTCGATAATTGGCCAATCGGGGCCGCCTGAGAAGGAAAATGAAAATGCGTGTTTATTACGATCGCGATGCCGACCTGAACCTGATCAAGGGCAAGAAGGTGGTCATCGTCGGTTACGGCAGCCAGGGCCATGCCCACGCGCTGAACCTGAAGGACTCCGGCGTCAAGGATGTCGCCATTGCGCTCCGCAAGGGCTCCGCGACCGTCAAGAAGGCCGAGAATGCCGGCTTCAAGGTGATGGAAGTTGCCGACGCCGCGAAGTGGGCCGACGTCGTGATGATGCTCACGCCTGACGAACTGCAGGGCGACATCTATCGTGAGCACCTGCACGACAACATGAAGCAGGGCGCTGCGCTGCTGTTCGCACATGGCCTCAACGTGCACTTCAACCTAATCGAGCCGCGTGCCGACCTCGACGTGCTGATGGTCGCGCCGAAGGGTCCGGGCCACACCGTCCGCTCAGAGTACCAGCGCGGCGGCGGCGTGCCGACCCTGATCGCGATCCACAAGGATTCATCGGGCAACGCGCATGACCTCGGTCTGTCCTATGCGTCCGCCATCGGCGGCGGCCGCGCGGGCGTCATCGAAACCACCTTCAAGGAAGAGTGCGAAACCGACCTGTTCGGCGAGCAGGCTGTTCTGTGCGGCGGCACCGTCGAATTGATCCGCGCCGGCTTCGAGACGCTCGTGGAAGCGGGCTACGCGCCGGAGATGGCCTACTTCGAGTGCCTGCACGAGCTGAAGCTGATCGTGGACCTGATCTACGAAGGCGGCATCGCCAACATGAACTACTCGATCTCCAACACTGCGGAATACGGCGAGTACGTCACCGGCCCGCGCATCATCACCCCGGAAACCAAGGCCGAGATGAAGCGCGTGCTCACCGACATCCAGTCGGGCAAGTTCACCCGCGACTGGATGCTCGAGAACAAGGTCAACCAGGCCTCGTTCAAGGCGACCCGCGGCCGCAACAACGCCCACCAGATCGAGGCCGTTGGCGAGAAGCTCCGCGCCATGATGCCTTGGATCAAGGAAAAGGCTCTGGTCGACAAGACCAAGAACTGATTTCTGCCCCTTCCTTCTTGAGAAAGGCCGGTTGCCGCGAGGCAGCCGGCCTTTGCTTTTGGGGTAACTGAACGCCCGCTGAAAGCCGGCCTTAACCGAACGAAATATGTCGCAGGGCCAGTCCCTTGCGACTACATGACGGTTACATTACGTTTTTGTGACACGCTGCGGTTTCCGGCCGCGCGGTTGGCTTCCTGGCCTTCGCCAGCCAAGGCCTCAGACAGTGCCGGGGTTAGTTCGCGTCGAGGCAATGTTGCCGCTGCCGACACCAGGTTCTCCAGCGATGACCCCGATGGCTGCCCGCCATCGCTTTCCGTCGTAGCGGGCGCGCCGTGTCCGTTATCACCACATCGACTCCCGCCAGCAGCAAGGTTCAGCTTTGGCTGAAGTGGCTCGGCGATACCGGATGGTTATGGCGGCTACGCGTCGCGTTAATCGCCGCGATGCATCTCACGGCTATCTACGTTCTCGCCTCGGTCGAGTACGGACCGTTCGCGATGACGCTGGCGTTGTTGACATGGGGGCTGCTGAACTTCCTCTGGCTGATCGCGTTTCGCCGTCCCGGCGTATCCGCGGCGTTGTCGCTGGCGCTGGTCGCTGCCCTGATCGTGCTGTCGCAGTTCAAGTACGGAATCATGCAGCTTACGCTGACGTTCCTGGATTTCCTGATCATCGACCGCGACACGGTTTCGTTCCTGCATTCGATCTTCCCGCAGCTCAAGACGCAGTCCATCGTGCTGGGGGCCATCGCCGTGCCTGTGATGTGGCTGGTCTGGCGAGCGGACCCGTTCCGGGTCCGCCGCGCGACCGCCGCTGCCGGTGCAGGTGTCTGCATGCTCGGCATCGTCGGGCTGTCGGTAGCTAATCCAGAACAGCCGTGGGAGCCATTCCAGGGCGTCAATCACATCTCCAATCTGGCGCGATCCGGCGTTGTCTCTGTGTCGCACCTGACGTCGACGACGGGCTGGATCGAGGCCGACTCGAAGAGTCTCGTCGGGTCCGCGCAGGCCACGCCGCTCACCACATGCACGCCGCGCGGCAAGCGTCCGAACATCATCATGGTGCTCGACGAATCCAGCTTCGACATCACGGCTGCCCCCGGCATCAAAGTGCCTGAGGATTATCGGAGCTATTTCAAATCCTCCGACGGGCAGAGGCGTTCGTTTGTCACCGAATCCAGCGGCGGGCCGACCTGGTACACCGAGTTCAACGTGCTGACCGGTCTGTCGGCGCGGTCATTCGGCAAGATGAAGTTCTATGTCACGCGGATCACGGCGGGAAAGATTTCGCGCGGGTTGCCGCAGGCATTGCAGCGGTGCGGGTACCGGACGTTCTCGCTGTATCCGACTTACGGGAATTTCCTCAGTGCGCGCAACTTCCAGACCTCGGCAGGGGTCGGCAAGTTCATCGACATGGCCGACATGGGCGTCAGCGAGGACATGCAGCCCGACAAGTTCTATTTCGATCAGGCGTTGCAACTGATCGCGCGTGAGCGCAAGGCCGAGCAGCCGATGTTCGTTTTCGTCTACCTCACTGCCAATCACTTTCCCTGGACGTCGACGTATCGTTCCGATCTGACGCCCGCCGGCTGGAAAGCGCCGGGCAACACCGGGGAAGTCGACGAATACATTCGCCGCCAAGCGATGACGGCGTCGGACTATGCGAGCTTCGTGGCACGGCTGAAGAGCGAACATCCCGATGAGCCGTTCCTGCTGGTGCGGTTCGGTGACCATCAGCCCGCGATCTCGCAGAAGCTGCTGGAGCCGAAGCTGCCCCAACCGCTGCTGGCCGATCGCATCATGACCCACGATCCGCGCTACTACAAAACCTACTATGCGATCGATGCGCTCAACTACAAGCCGGATATGTCGTCGGCTCTGGAGACGCTGGACGCGGCTTATCTGCCGCTCGCGATTCAGGATGCGGCGGGCATCCCGCTCGATCCGTCGTTCGTCGAGCAGAAGAAGATCATGCTCCGCTGCCGGGGGCTGTTCTATGCATGCAAGGATGGCGCGGAAGCGAAACGCTTCAACCGCCTTCTGATGGACGCGGGGTTCGTGAAGAACCTCTAGCGCTTTCCGATTTTCTCCCATAGCCACCGCGCCACCGCGTCCGGTGAACTGGCCCCATCGCCGCCGCTGGCGCGCAGGTTGGCCTCGCGCATCGTGGCGATGTCGATCCTGCCGAGCAGCGGCTGTAATGCCTCGCGCAGCTTCGTGTCACTGGTGCGTTTCGGTGCGATCAGCATTACGGCGTCGTAGGGCGGGATCGTTGCTTTCGGATCGCCCAGCACGACCAGATCGTATTTCGCGATCAAGCCGTCGCTGGTGTAGCCCGCAATCACATCCACCTCGCCGGATGCAACCGCCGCGTACATGAAATCAGGCTGCATCTGCCGCTGCTGGCGAAAGGCGAGATTGTAACTCCGGCGCAGCGCCGCCCATTCCGGACGAGAGAAGAACTCATAATCGCCCGCGATCGAGAGCGAGGATGCGCGCGGCGCAAGATCGGCAATGGTACGGATGCCGAGTTCTTCGGCGCGCTTGCGCGGCATCACCAGCGCATAGGCATTCTCAAATCCAAGTTCGCCGAGCAGTGAAATCCCGTATTTGTCCTTGAGCGTTGTTGCCAAGTCGCTCAGCAATTCCTTGCGTGGCCTGATGTCGGTGCGCTTGAGCTGGTTAGCCCACAGCGTGCCGGAATAATCGACATAGATGTCGATGTCACCGGATGCGAGTGCCTCGAAGATCACATTGGAGCCGAGGCCTTCGCGCGGCGAGGCCGACAGCCCCGCGGCCTGCAGGCGCTGCGCGATCAGCGATGAGAGGATGTACTGCTCGGTGAATGTCTTGGCGCCGACGATATAGTTCGTTCTGGCGCGGGCCATTGCAGGCGTCAGTGTGGCGGCGATCAATGCGATCAGACCAAGGCACCCCGCGACGATGCGCGTGCGGCTGTTCAGTTTCACGCCGCCTTCGATCAGCGCCAGCAACTGATCGACTGCAAGGGCCAGCAAGGCCGCGGCGGCGCAGCCGAACACCACGAATACCCAGTTCTGCGTCTGCAATCCGGCGAAGATGTAGTTGCCCAGGCTTGTCTGGCCGATCGGCGTCGACAGCGTCGCCGTGCCGATCACCCAGACGGCAGCAGTGCGGATACCGGCCATGATCACCGGCAGCGCCAGCGGAAGCTCAACCATCGTGAGCGATTGCCGCTGTGTCATGCCGACACCTTCGGCGGCTTCCATGATCGCAGGATCGATCCCCTGTAATCCGGTGATGGTGTTCCGCAGCACCGGCAGCATGCTGTAGAGCGCCAGCGCCAGAACCGATGGCAGGAACCCGAAGGCCGAAAAGCCATGGCCGAACCATTGCAGCGACAGTCCGGCCAGCGCCAGTAACAGCGGATAGAACAGCGCGAGCAAGGCAAGGCCTGGGACAGTCTGCACGATGCTGGCGATGCCGAGCGTGATGTCACGCAACACCGGCCGCCGCCGCACGATCAGCGCCAGCGGAAAGCTGATCACAAGGCCGAGCGCCAGCGCCGTCAGACTGACACGGACATGACTGCCGAGATAATCGGGCAGGCGCGTCAGGGCGTCGTTCCATCGCGGATCGGACAAGAAATTCATGCCCGATCCTTTGGCAATAATTCCTGCAATCGCTCGGCCTGACGGCGCGGCGTGTTCAGCAGTTCGCCGACATAGGCGTCGCTGCTGCTCGATAACTCCTGCGCCGCGCCTTGCGCGACCAGACGCCCGGCGCGCATCACAGCGACCCGATCTGCGAGCAGCAGGGCCTCCGCCATGTCATGAGTGATCATGATGGTCGTCAGCCCGAGGCTGCGATGGAGCGCACGATAGTCTTCGCCAAGCGCATCGCGGGTGAGGGGATCGAGCGCGCCGAACGGCTCGTCCATCAGCACGATCTTCGGATTTGCCGCCAGTGCGCGCGCCACGCCGACGCGCTGGCGCTGGCCGCCGGAGAGTTCGTGCGGAAACCGGTCTTTGTGCGCCCGCTCCAGTCGGACCAGATCGATCAATTCATCGACGCGCGCGGAAATCTTTTGAGCCGGGGTGCCCAGCAGCCGCGGTGTGATGCCGATATTGTCTGCGACGGTCATGTGCGGGAACAGCCCGCCGCTCTGGAATACGTATCCGATGCTTCGGCGAAGCGCGATGGGATCGAGGCCGCGCACATCGTCGCCGTGAACGCGCACAGTGCCGCTGTCGGGGGCGATCAGGCGGTTGGCCAGCCGCAGCAGCGTGGTTTTGCCGGAGCCGGAGCCGCCGACGACGGCCAGAAATTCTCCGGCCGTCACATTAAGCGAGACGCCGTCGACGGCCTTGATACGGCCCCGCTCGAAGCTCTTGCCGACATTTTCGTAGGCGATGGACGGCGCGGCACTGGTCATGCCGCATGATGGACCATCGGTGCTAGGCTGTCGACGGGCCGTGCGCTGCCGTGTAGCGTGCCGCGATCAATCGGAGAGTTTTCGTTATGGCCAGGAACGGCAAGTCCGCGCAACCGAGCGCGAAACAGTTGAAGTCCTATGTGGACCCGTTCCGGGTCGATGGTTCGCAGGAATTTCACCTCAAATCACACAAGCCCGACGAGAAGGGCGGTCTCGACAAGGACGCGGCGCGCGCGCTCGTCGACGCCAATCGCGGAAGAATGCGCGAACTGCAGGAGAAGCTTTATGCGCAGGATCGCTGGTCGGTTCTGCTGATTTTTCAGGGCATGGACGCCGCCGGCAAGGACAGCGCAATTGAAAACGTGATGTCGGGCATTAATCCGCAAGGCTGTCAGGTCTATTCGTTCAAGCAGCCGTCCACGAAAGAACTCGATCACGATTTCATGTGGCGGACCTCCAAGTGCGCGCCCGAGCGCGGGCGGATCGGCATCTTCAATCGTTCCTATTACGAAGAGGTGCTGGTGGTTCGTGTGCACCCGGAGATTTTGGCGCAGCAGCGGATTCCGCCCGAACTGGTGACGAAGAATATCTGGCGCGAACGCTTCGAGGATATTGCGTCGTACGAGAGATACCTTGCGCGCAACGGCACGCTGATCCTGAAATTCTTTCTCAACATTTCCAAAGAGGAGCAGCGCCAGCGTTTTCTCGATCGGCTCGATCAGCCGGCGAAGAACTGGAAGTTCTCGCTCGGCGATGTGGCTGAGCGCAAATTATGGGACAAGTATCAGGCGGCCTATCAGGATCTGATCCATCATACGTCGGCAAAGCACGCGCCGTGGATTGTCGTGCCGGCGGACCACAAATGGTTCGCCCGCCTCGTGATCAGCTCAGCCATTGTGACCGCGATGGAAAAACTCAACCTGAAATTTCCTGAGGTGGACAAAAGCGACGCCGGTGAATTGAAAAAAGTGAAGGTCGCCCTCGAACGAGAGGGACGGAGCGCGGCCGTTCGTGCGCCGAAAGCAAAGGTTGCGCCCTCGAAAAAGGGAACTGATTGATAGGATTACGACCCGTATCGGTCTGCCCCCGCAATTCACAGTTCCCACATTGCGGGTTGCCGAGAGCGCCTGCCGAAAATATTATGCAGACGGGTGAGGATTCTTTCTGTGGCTAGTCTGCGAACGCTTGGTTTGTTGGTTATCTTGATCGGCCTCGGCGCCGCATCGAGCCCGATGGCCTATGCCGAGTGGTGGAAGCTCTATGCGCCGAAAGACTTCGAGGAATGTTCCCAAGGTGCGGAACAGCCGGGTCTGTCGAAGGATGCCCAGGCAAAGATCATCTCGGAGTGCGATTCAAAATTCGCAGGCCGCCGCAAAGCTGGCGGCGGCTACACTTATTTCGATTTCATGCAAAATCGTCACTTCGACATCGCGGGCCCAAATCCTACGCCGCAAGAACTAAAGCGGATGGATCAGGACTATCTGGCCTATCTGGAAACAAACCCGGAAACCCCGACCGAGGTCGTTGATACGGGTCAGGCACTCGCCGCGATTACCAACCAGATGAAGCCGGTCATTGATCAGAAACCGGCGGTTCGGACCAAAGCCACGGCCGTGGCCGTGGAGACGCCGCCTGCTGCCTCACCGGCACGCGTTCGCAAGAAAGACGTCTGTAAAGACGACGCCCTGTCATGCGGGCTGGCGAAAATCACGGACACCGTGAAAAGCCTGAAGCACGCCGTGCTGGGCGCGGACGCCGGCGTGAAGCGGCCACCTGGCGACCTCTCGAGGTCGCGGCCCGCGGGTGGAGCCTGACGGCTCGTCCGCGTATAGGGCAGCCTTGCTGACCAATCTTTGGCGTTGCGGCACCGCGCTTTTCTCGTCTAGAACAGCGTGACGGAACGCGTCGGCAACCATCCATCAACGGTTTTGGGCCGATTATGCGTTTTTCGGGATTGAATCGATGATTCGCGGCGGCATTCAGGGACAGCAGGGAACGGTGGCATTCGCCGCCGGCCTCGACGCGATTCCTGCTGCGCCGATGTCGTCCCTTCTTGGCGGGCTTCTGCTTCTTATCTGCCCCTGAGGGCCGTCTGGGCATTTGCGCCTGGGCACTCAGGGGTTCGACGACAGCACCGAAACCCGAGCGCCCTCATGTGGCGCATCTGACCAAAGGATTTTCCCAATGACCACCGCGAACAAGTCCGACAAGGACCGCGTCGTTATCTTCGATACCACCCTGCGCGATGGCGAGCAGTGCCCGGGCGCCACCATGACGTTCGAGGAAAAGCTCGAGGTCGCGGATCTGCTCGACTCCATGGGTGTCGACATTATCGAGGCCGGTTTTCCGATCGCCTCTGACGGCGATTTCGAAGCCGTCCGCGAGATTGCCAAGCGCACCAAGAATGCAGTGGTGTGCGGTCTCTCCCGCGCGGCCCACAAGGACATCGACCGCTGCGCCGAAGCCATCCGCCCGGCGCGGCGCGGCCGCATCCATACGTTCCTGTCCACCTCGCCGGTGCACATGAAGTACAAGCTGCAGATGGAGCCGAAGGACGTGCATGAAATGGTGATCTCGCAGGTCACCCGTGCGCGCAACCACACCGACGACGTCGAGTGGTCGTCGGAAGACGGCACCCGCACCGAATTCGACTTCCTGTGCCGCTGCGTGGAATCGGCGATCAAGGCCGGTGCCACCACCATCAACATCCCGGACACCGTCGGCTACAGCGTGCCAGAGGAATATTACGACCTGTTCAAGCGCGTGCGCGAGACGGTGCCGAATTCCGACAAGGCGGTGTTCTCGGTTCATTGCCACAACGATCTCGGCATGGCGGTGGCGAATTCGCTGGCCGGTGTGCGCGCAGGTGCGCGGCAGATCGAGTGCACCATCAACGGCATCGGCGAGCGCGCGGGCAATGCCGCACTCGAGGAAGTCGTGATGGCGATGCGTGTGCGTAACGACAAGTTGCCGTACTGGAACAACATCGACACCACGATGCTGACGCGCGCATCGAAGTCGGTGGCGGCGGCGACGTCGTTCCCTGTGCAGTACAACAAGGCCATCGTCGGGCGTAACGCTTTCGCTCACGAGAGCGGCATCCATCAGGACGGCATGCTCAAGAACGCGCAGACCTACGAGATCATGCTGCCGGAGACGGTCGGCGTGAAGCAGACCTCGCTGGTGATGGGCAAGCATTCGGGCCGCCATGCCTTCATCCACAAGCTGGAGGAGATGGGTTACAAGCTCGCCAGCAACCAGTTGGAAGACGCCTTCGTGCGCTTCAAGGCTTTGGCCGACCGCAAGAAGGACATCTACGACGAAGACATCGAGGCGCTGGTTGATCAGGAGATCGCGGAATCGCACGACCGGATTCATCTCGTGTCACTGACCGTCATCGCGGGCACGCATGGTCCGCAACGCGCGACCATGAAGCTCGACATCGAAGGCCAGATCAAAATCGAGGAAGCCGAGGGCAACGGTCCGGTGGACGCAACGTTCAACTGCATCAAGTCGCTGGTGCCGAACGAAGCGAAGCTGGAACTCTATCAGGTCCACGCCGTGACCGCTGGCACCGATGCACAGGCTGAGGTCTCGGTACGGCTGTCGCAGGACGGACGTTCCGTCACGGCACGCGCTGCGGACCCTGACACTTTGGTTGCTTCGGCCAAGGCGTATCTCAGTGCCCTGAACAAAATCGTCATGAAGAAGCAGCGTGACATGCCTGCGGTGGCTGCCGCGGGACACTGATCGCCCTTTCATCTGAACCAACGAAACGCGGTGCATCCTTGATGCACCGCGTTTTGCGTTGCAGCAATCGCGCGTTACGACCCCTGCTAACGGGCAATGGTCTTGACCACGCCGGTCTGCGATGATCCGGTCTGGTTCAGAAAAACTGGAGCTGCGGAACTGCCGTGGTCCAACCAAGCCTCCGGGAGGAAACATGAAAAAACTCATTCTGGCTGCGGCCTCAGTCGCAGTGCTCGCGCTCGTAGGCCCCGCCACGGCGCAATCGCCGATCGTCATCAAGTTCAGCCATGTCGTCGCGCCGAATACGCCGAAGGGGCAGGGTGCCGAGAGGTTCAAGCAACTCGCCGAGAAGTACACCAACGGCAAGGTGAAGGTTGAGGTCTACCCGAACTCGCAGCTCTACAAGGACAAGGAAGAAGTCGAGGCGCTTCAGCTCGGTGCAGTCCAAATGCTTGCGCCGTCGCTTGCCAAGTTCGGCCCGCTTGGCGTGAAGGAATTCGAGGTGTTCGATCTGCCCTACATCCTTCCGGACAAGGCGGCTCTCGGACGCATCACCAAGGGCCCGATCGGCAAGAGCCTTCTGGCGAAGCTCGAGCCGAAAGGCATCACGGGCCTCGCTTACTGGGACAACGGCTTCAAGATCATGACGGCCAACAAGCCGATGCATAAGGTCGCCGACTTCCAGGGCCTGAAGATGCGCATCCAGTCGTCGAAGGTTCTCGAAGCCGAAATGCGCGCGCTTGGCGCCATTCCGCAGGTGCTGGCGTTCTCGGAAGTCTATCAGGCGATGCAGACCGGCGTCGTCGACGGTAACGAGAACACACCGTCGAACGTTTACACCCAGAAGATGCACGAAGTGCAGAAGCACGCCACGCTCTCCAACCACGGCTACATCGGCTACGCGGTGATCGTGAACAAGAAGTTCTGGGATGGCCTTCCTGCCGACGTAAAGCCGCAGGTCGAGAAGGCGATGGCGGAGGCGACCGAATTCGCGAACGACATCTCGCAGAAGGAAAACGACGATGCCATCGCGGCGATGAAGAAGGCCGGAACCACGACCTTCTATGAACTGACACCCGCGGAGCGCGCCGAGTGGATGAAGGCCCTCGAGCCGGTGACTCAGGACATGGCTTCACGCGTCGGCAAGGATCTGATCGCGGCGTTCCAGAAGGAAGCCAACGCCAAGACCAACTAAGGCGGCTTTCACGACAGGATAAGTGGTCCGGGATTCGACCCGGGCCGCTTCCGTCTGATAGGATGACGCGGGGCATCGGCTATATCGGAACGCGCGAAGACGCGGCCGCTGCGGGTGGGGACGAACTTGAAATCATTCATGCGCATCCTCGATCGTCTCGAGGAAACCCTGATTGCAACGCTGATAGCGGCCGCGACGGTAGTGATTTTTGTTGCCGTCGCCCATCGCTACACCACGGATTTCGTGGTCAACCATCGCAGTTGGCCAGGCGCCGTGCCCGCTTACGTGTTCCTCAGCAAGATTCATCTGTCCTGGGCGCAGGAGCTTTGCATCTACATGTTCGTGTGGATGGCGAAGTTCGGCGCGGCCTACGGCGTGCGCACTGGCATTCACGTCGGTGTCGACGTTCTGGTGCTGGCGCTCAGTCCGAAATGGCGCAAGTCGACGATCCTGTTTGGACTGCTCTGTGGCGCGCTGTTCACCGGCATCATCGGCACCATGGGCGCCAGTTTCGTTTACGGCCTGTCGCACACCGACCAGACCTCGCCGGATCTCGAACTGCCGAGCTGGATCGTCTATCTCTGCATCCCGCTGGGTTCTTACCTGATGTGCTTCCGCTTCCTGCAGGTCGCCTACGCCTATTGGAAGACCGGAGATCTGCCGCATCACGATCATACGCACGTCGAAGGCATCGAGGTCGACACCGCGATTGGTCCGACGCCGGAGGGCGTCCGATGACCACGCTGTTTATCTTCGCACTTCTCATTGCCCTGATGCTGACCGGCATGCCGATCTCGATCGCACTCGGCCTGACGGTTCTGACGTTCCTGTTTTTCCTGACCAGCGTGCCGATCGAAGCGGTGGCGTTGAAACTGTTCACCGGCATCGAGAACTTCGAGATCATGGCGATCCCGTTCTTTATCCTCGCCGGTAACTTCCTGACCCACGGCGGCGTCGCCAAACGCATGATCAATTTTGCGACGTCCATGGTCGGGCATTGGTATGGCGGCCTCGGCCTTGCGGGCGTTATGGCCTGCGCACTGTTCGCTGCCATTTCAGGCTCGTCGCCTGCGACCGTGATCGCAATCGGTTCGATCCTGATGCCGGCAATGGTCGCGCAGGGCTTTCCCAAGCGCTTCGGTGCGGGTGTCATTACGACATCGGGCGCGCTCGGCATTCTGATTCCGCCGTCTATCGTGATGGTGATCTATGCGGTGGCGACTGGCGGCAGCGTTGCCTTTGGTCCCGGCGGCGAACGCGTGACATCGGCCTCCGTCGGGCAGTTGTTCATGGCGGGCGTGATCCCCGGACTGATGCTGGCCTCGCTGCTCGGCCTGACAACGGTCTACCGCGCATGGAAGTTCGATTATCCGCGGCTGCCCCGCGCGACGTGGGTCGAACGGTTCAAGGCATTCCGTGAATGCATCTGGGGTCTGTTGCTGATCGTGATCGTGCTCGGCGGCATTTACGCCGGCCTGTTCACGCCGACGGAAGCCGCAGCCATGAGCGCGGTCTATGCGTTCATCATCGCCGTGTTCGTCTACAAGGACCTGACGATCAGGGATGTGCCCCGCGTTCTGCTCGGTTCGGCCAGTATGAGTGCGATGATCCTCTACATCATTACCAACGCTGTGCTGTTCTCGTTCCTGATGACCAGCGAACAGATTCCGCAGCAGCTCACCGCGTGGATGCTGGAGAAGGGCGTCAACTGGGTCACCTTCCTGATCTTCGTCAATGTCCTGCTGCTGGTCGCAGGCAATGTAATGGAAGCCAGTTCCATCGTGCTGATCACCGCGCCGATCCTGTTCCCGATCGCGGTGAAACTCGGCATTCATCCGGTGCATCTCGGCATCCTGATGGTGGTCAACATGGAGGTCGGCATGTGCCACCCGCCGGTGGGCCTCAATCTCTATGTCGCCTCCGGCATCGCCAAAATGGGCATCACCGAGCTCACGATAGCGGTATGGCCGTGGCTGCTGACAATGCTGATGTTCCTGGTGGTCGTGACCTTCGTGCCGGAAATCTCGCTGTGGCTGCCGCGAACGTTGGGGATGCTGAATTAATGCGCGTTCACCTAGCTGTCCAAAGCTTAAGTTGAAAGCAGGGTGGCGGGTGTCATCTTCGAGGGAGTTTCACCCGGAGATGCCCCCATGAAAAAAGCTATCCTCGCCGGCGTCGCGGCGGTTGCTATTATCGGATCGACCGCCGTCTACGCACAGCATCGCCATCATCATCAGCGCATGAGCACGGAAGACCGGGCGGCCTTCGTCGATGCGAAGATCGCGGCGGTGAAGGCCGGTCTTCAGCTCACGCCGGATCAGGAAAAGATGTGGCCGCCGGTCGAGGCGGCGGTACGCGATTTCGCCAAGCAGCGGATTGCGCTGGCCAATGCGCGCGCCAGCGAGCGTGATGCGCGCCGTGCCGAACGGGATCAGAAGGGGTCCGAAGACAGCAAGCCGTCAACCGCCGATCAGACTCGCGATCCGGTGGCCCGTTTGCGCGACCGGGCCGACAGGATGGCCGAGACCGCTGCCGGCCTGAAGAAGATCGCTGATGCGGCTGACCCGCTCTACAAGAGCCTCAACGACGGCCAGAAGCGCCGGCTGGCGGTGCTGACCCGCATGGGCGGTCATCACGGCTGGCGCGGACGGGGGTTCGAGCGCGGGCTGGACGATGACCGATTCGACCGGGATCGCGGTCCTGACCGTGATCGCGGCACCGGCTCCGAGCGCCTCTGAAGGATCGGCTGAAAGCCTGTCGCGCCAACAAAAACCGCCGGATTTCCGGCGGTTTTTCGCATCCGGAACCATCTGGTTTTCCATTGGCCCCGGGGCCGGGAAAACACTGCAACCTTGCTGGACATGGCCGTTTCGCTTTGCTAAACGACGCCGTCCTCAACGGACATCCGGATTGGATCCGGGCGCATAGCTCAGTTGGTAGAGCAGCTGACTCTTAATCAGCGGGTCCCAGGTTCGAGCCCTGGTGCGCCCACCAAACAAATCAGACATCTCGTTGTTCTGGATTGGTGGAAACGAGCCGCAATTTTCGGCTCGTCTTGCGGTTTGCTTCGAGTCGGGATGGCCGCTTCGCAATTCCATCACTTGGGGCAGGCCGCTCCGGTCTTTGCACAGGCCTCGACGAAGGCTCCGGCTTCTGATTTGGGTGCCTGGAGCCGCAGAATGGCCAAAACCGGGCGGCCAGGCCCGACCCACCAACCTATCTTTTCCAATGTGGTCGATCAGGTCTTCGATCTTCCTGCCGCCGTTGCGCGCGGGATATTTATCTGCTCGCAGCTCTCCGCAGCGGTCTTGCCTTCCCACGCCATCTCGCGCGGCGCGAGGTGCCATTCCCGATCTCCCGGCACGCGCCCGCAACGGGGACAATTCGTCGATCGCATCCAAGGTGCGGGCATGAATCTTCCGGGCAATGGCTACTGCTTGTATGCGATCAGATGTTGCGAGATGTCGTCAGCCGCGGCTTTCAGATCCGGCATGAACTTCTTGAACAGCGCCTTCGGAGAATGGCGCGCGAGATTTGTGGACAGGTTGATGGCCGCGATGGTGCTGCCGTTAGCCCCGTAGATCGGAACGGCCATACCGAACGCGCCGAGTTCGAGCTCTTCGGTAACCACGCTCCAGCCCTGAACGCGCACCTTCTCGATTTCCTGCTCAAGCTTGTGGACATCGGTCACCGTCGTTCGGGTCCATTGACGCCGGTCCGAATTGGCGAGCACCGCGGAGCACTCGTCTCTTGGCAGTCCTGCGAGAAGCACGCGCCCCATCGATGTGCAGAACGCCGGAATGCGGCTTCCGGTGATCAGTCCTCGGCGCAGCACGCTCGTGACTTCGGCACGTGCGATATAGAGAACGTCTGCGCCGTCCAGCACCGAGATGGCGACGACCTCGTCAACCTTGCGGGAGAGGGTCTCGATCACCGGCTGCGCCACCTCGCGCAGCGACAGCGACGACAGATATGCAAAACCCAACTGGAGAATGCGCGGCGTCAGCATGAAGTCGTCACCCTCCTGACGCGCCATCCCGAGTGTAACCAGCGTGTACAGCAGCCGGCGTGCGCCGGCCCGCGGCAAGTTCGTATGCCGGGCGACGTCCGTGAGGGTCAGCTTGCGGTGATCACCGAACGCCGAAATGACGGCGAGGCCTTTTGCGAAGGCTTCGACAAAGGTGTCGCTGCCGCCCGGCCATTTCGAGATGTCCGTCCAAGGATCGCTGACGCGCACGGTCATTGTTGCCAAACCCCTCGGCTTGTGGCTAACGTTGTTCGATAGTCGACAATAAGTTCGACAGTCGAACAATGAAAGAGGGGAAATGATGCGACGATCATTTAATTTGCTGAAGGTTCTGGCTCTGGGGGCGGCCTGTCTGGCGGCTCCAACCGCGCTGGCCCAGGATTTTCCGAACCGGCCGATCAAGATCGTCGTACCGGCCGCGGCGGGCGGTCCCACGCACATCACCGCGCAAATGCTTGCGGAGAAGATGCAGGCATCGCTCGGCCAGCCGGTGATCGTCGAGCCGAAGCCCGGGGCCGGGAACAATCTCGGCGCGGAGTTTGTCGCGAAAAGTTCGCCGGATGGTTACACGCTCCTGTTCGCGACAACGGGCACGCACGCGATCAACCAGACCTTGTTCAAGAAGCTGCCGTTCGATCCGATCAAGGATTTCGATCCGGTTTCGCTGGTGGTGCAATATCCCCTGATGCTGGTTGTTTCATCGGACCTGCCGGTTAAATCGGTCAAGGAACTGATCGAGTACGCCAGAAAGAATCCCGGCAAGCTCAATCGTGCATCCGGCGGAATGGGTACGTCGATGCATCTGTCGGGCGAATTGTTCGTCAAGCAGGCCAATATCGAGGCGCCTCACATTCCGTACAAGGGCAGTGCGCCTGCGCTCAACGACCTCATGGGCGGGCACGTCCAGTTGATGTTCGACTCCATGATTACGACGATGCCGCTCGTGGAGAGCGGTCAATTGCGTGCGCTGGCCGTCACAGGCAAGAAGCGCTCTCCACTGCTTCCTAACGTGCCAACCATCGCCGAAAGCGGGCTGCCGGACTACGAAGCCACCGGCTGGACCGGCATCGTGGTGCCGGCGGGGACGCCGCGGGACGTCATCATGAAACTGAACGGCGCGATCGTCGAAGCGATCAAGTCGCCCCCGGTGCAGGAGGCGTTCAGAAAGCAGGCCGCGGAGCCGGTCGGCTCGTCGCCGGAAGAGTTTGCCGCGTTTATCCGCAAGGAAACCGACAAGTGGGGCGCGACCATCCGCGCTGCGGGCATCAGTGCTGACTGACCGATACCTGTCATTTTGAACCGGAAGAACGCTCATGCTTCAGTCCCTGGTATCAGAAAAGAAAATCGATTGTGACGTTCACGTCACTTTGCCGACAACGGCGAAACTGGCGCCGTACCTTGACGACTACTGGCGCGAGCAGGTGACGACGCGTGGAATCGATCGGCTGGAACTGACCAGCGATATCTCGAACATCAGTCCGGCCTTGCGGCCGGACTGGAAGACAGGCAGCGATGTGCAGACAATCCGGACATTGGCGCTGGAGCCGTTCGGCACTGACATAGCCATCTGCAACTGCCTTTATGGTGCGCAGGCGGTCTACAATGCCGACCTCGCCGTGGCGCTGTGCCGTGCGATGAATGATTGGCTGGCCGAAGAATTCCTGAGCAAGGACGAACGGCTGCGTGGATCGATCGTCTTGCCTTGGCAGAGCCCGGAGAAGGCCGCGCTGGAAATTGAGCGGCTCGCATCCGACCGGCGGTTTGTTCAGGTATCGATGATGGCCATGGGCGACATGCCGCTCGGCCGGCGCGCGATGTGGCCGATTTATGCGGCGGCGGAAGCTCACGGTTTCGCGGTCGGGGTTCACGCGGGCACGGCTTACCGGTTCGCGCCCTGGACCAACGGATGGCCGTCCTACCACATCGAGGATCAGGTCGCGCAGAGTGTCGGTGTGCAGACGCAATTGCTCAGCCTGATTACCGAGGGTGTGTTCGAGGAATACCCGAAGCTGAAGGTTGTACTGATTGATTCTGGCGTGACATGGCTTCCGCCGTTCCTGTGGCGCATCGACAAGCTCTGGCGCGGCCTGCGGATGGAAGTTCCGTGGCTGAAGAGGTCTCCGACAGAGATTGTCTCCGAGCATGTGCGCCTGACGCTGCAGCCGTTCGACGGTCCCAAGGACGCGCAAGTGATTCAAGAACTGGCCGAACAGATCGGCGAGCACATGCTGCTGTTCTCGACCGATTATCCTCGCTGGAATTTCGACGGCACCGATGCCGTGCCGCTGCGAGGGCAGCCGGATCTGATGCGAAAGCTCCGCACGGAGAACCCATTTGAAACCTACGCACGGCTCCGGGAGGTCTGACATGACGGTGATCGAGAGTCCTCAAGCGGGAATCGCCAGGAAGGCGGATGCCGGCATCATCGACTGCGATATTCACCCGCTTCCGAAGAGCGCCAAGAGCCTCCACCCGTTTCTGCCCAAGAGATGGCAGGAGCATTCCGAACAGTTCGGCGGGCATCTGCGGCAACCCTTCATCAATACGACGCAGTATCCGCGTTCGGCGCCGCTGATTTGCCGCCGCGATGCGTGGCCGCCGTCCGGCGGTCCGCCTGGCTCCGATCTCGACTTCATGCGCGAGCAGCATCTCGATCCGTTCAACATCATCAACGGCATTCTCATCCCGTTGTTCGGGAACGTCGGAAGTGAGCGTAACCTCGGTTACGCAGCAGCCCTCGCCACGGCTCACAACGACTGGCAAGTGGCCGAATGGCTCGACAAGGAATCGCGCCTGCGCGGCACGCTTGTTGTTTCGCAGGACGATCCCGTTGCTGCGGTGAAGGAAATCGAACGCTGCGCGCGGGACCGGCGCTTTGTGCAGATCATGCTGGCGCCGCGCAGCAGCGAGCCGCTGGGGCGGCAGCGTTACTGGCCGATCTATGAAGCCGCCGAAGCGCACGACCTGCCGCTCGGCATCCACTCCTATGGCGTCGGCGGTCATGCCTCGACAGGCGGCGGCTGGCCGTCATTCTATATGGAGGAGCACTACGCGACCACCATGGGCGGACCGGCGACCATGAGCAGCCTCATTCTTGAGGGCGTGTTCGAGCGCTTTCCCAAGCTCAGGGTTGTGCTGGTGGAAATCGGCTTTGCGTGGGTGCCCAGCTTCGTCTGGCGCATGGATCGCTTGTGGGAGCGGATGCGCGGCGAAGTCCCTCATCTGAATCATCCGCCGTCGTATTATGCGAAGCGCAATTTCTGGTACACAACCCAGCCGATGGAGGAGCCGGGCAGGCCGGACGACTTGCGCCGCACCTTCGATTGGGTGGGCTGGGACCGGTTGCTGTTCTCCACCGACTACCCGCATTGGGATCAGGACGATCCCGCTTACGCCTTCAACATCAAGCTGACGCCCGCGGAGCGGCGGCAAATCTGCCACGACAACGCCGAACAATTCTACCGGTTCTGAGCATGCCGAAACATCGTATTGCCTTCGTCAAGGAAATCCCGCCGGGGAGCAACAAGGTCGTGAACATCCGCGGCCGTGAAATCTGTGTTTTCAACGTCGGCGGCGACTTCTTTGCACTGCTGAATCGTTGCCCGCATGAAGGCGCGAAGCTCAGCCGTGGCGTTGTCGTCGGCTTGCCGGAATCTGAAACGCCCGGCTGTTACAAACTCTCGCGGCCCGGTGAAATCCTCCGTTGTCCCTGGCACGGATGGGAGTTCGATCTGAAGACAGGCAAATCGCATTGCGATCCGGAACGCATGTTCACGAAGCAATACAAGACGTGCGTCGAGAACGAGACGGCGGTTGCCGAGCGCGAGCTTCAGGCGGAGACGTTTCCTGTCGTGGTGGAAGAAGCAACGGTCTTCGTCGAAATGTAACCCGCTGCCGCAGCATTCCCTTCAGAATAAGAAAATGAGCAGACGATGAGCGAAAACGGTTGGCATGCGATTTGTCAGAGTACCGATATCGATGAAGGGGGAATGCTTCCCTTCGAGGTCGGCAATTTTCAGGTCGCGCTCTACAAGGTGAACGGCGAGATCTTCGCCACCGACAACGTGTGCACGCACGGCATGGCGCTGCTGACGGACGGTTTCCTGGATGACGATGTCGTTGAATGTCCGCTGCACGGCGGCATGTTCAACGTCAAGACGGGGAAGGCCCTGTGTGAGCCGGTCGACTGTGATGTGAAGGTGTACAAGACGCGTCAGGTCGATGACCGGATCGAGGTCCTGCTCAGCGAGTAACCGGCGGCGTCTTGCGGGCTTCGATCGCGAAAGATACGTTCGAGTTTTGCAGTTCAGGGACATGTTGGGATGACTGCGTTCCTGTTTGACGGGCCCGAAGCCGCTGACATTACCATTCTTCTCGCGCACGGCGCCGGTGCGGCGATGGATTCCGCTGCGATGACAGCGAGTGCCAAAGTGCTCGCGCAATCCGGCTTTCGCGTCGTGCGCTTCGAGTTTGGCTATATGGCCGCTCGGCGGACGTCCAACACACGGAAGCCGCCGCCCCGCGCGGACCTGTTGAAAACGGAGTATCTCGCGGCTGTCGATGCGCTCGGCGCAACGGGCAAACTCATCATCGGCGGAAAATCGATGGGTGGCCGCGTTGCCAGCATGGTCGGCGATGAGCTCTACGCGTCCGGAAAAATCGCCGGGCTACTGTGTCTCGGTTACCCATTTCATCCGCCAGAGAAACCCGAGCAGTTGCGCACCGCGCATCTTGCTGATCTCAAGGTGCCAACACTCATCGTGCAGGGCACGCGAGACCCGTTCGGAACCATGGACGAGGTTTCCTCGTACTCTCTGTCAAAGATGATCGAGATTCTCTGGCTTGAGGACGGCGACTACGATCTGAAGCCGCGAAAAAGCGTGTCAGGCTATTCTGCGGCAGATCATTTGAAGACTCTTGGAGAGGCAGCCGTATCCTGGGCTCGAAAAATCACGTCCTGAGCACGGTCAGTGCTCTGAGCCACGCGCATCTATCATTTTTATCGCAGCGGCATCGGAGGCCGGGGAACGCTGGTATCGCCGGGCGGCGGCGGAAGTTGCTGCGCGGGCGCAGGAGCGGGTGGCGGGATGTACGCTTCGCGTTGCGCGGCGGTTTGCGGATAGGCCGGGCTTGGCGAATAAGAATGTGATGGTGCATAGGTCCGCGACACCGCAGCAGGCGAGGGCGGTTGCCGCGGAGTTGGGGCCGGCTTCGCTGCCTGTGCGACAGGCTTGCGTTGCGCTGTTTGTTCTGTGGCTTTCGCGACATCGCGGCTCAGTTGCCGCTGGCCAGCCTGCAACTGTTCGACGGTTTCCTTGAGTGAAGCGATTTCGCGCGCCATGGCTTCAACCGACTTCGCGAGTTCGAGCGAAAGCTCAGCCTGCGCCGGCGAAGCTTCCGCCGCCTGTGTTGATGGCGGTGTCGCGGATTCGGCTGGCGCGGCCGGTGGCGCAGCGACAGTCTCCGGCGCTGATGCAGGTGCGGCAGCCTGCTGGGATTCCGGGATCGGGGAGGCAGCATCCAGCTGTTGGGCGGATTTGGTGTCGTGCGCGGGAGCCGGCGTGCTCACCAAGAGCTGCGGCACGAGGTCTGAGATTCTCTGCTTTGCGGCGTCGCCATAGGAATACCAGACCGCAGCCATCCCACAGCCGGTGCATGCGATCAGCGCCAGGCGCCTCATACCGCGGCCGAAACCGGTGCGTGATACCGGATCGCGAATGTCGCCGATGTTATCGTTCAGGGGAGTGTCGATAGCCGACGGCTCGCTGGCTGACTCCGTCACCGCGGTCGGTGTCGCATGAACCTCGGACTGATTTGGCGTCAGCCGCGGCGCAAGATCGCGAAGCTGGGCAGCGATGACATCATGCGGATCGTCGGTCTGCGAGTCAGCGTGTTGCAACTTGAATTGCATTGGCGCTCCGTGATTTTGAAAGGTGCGATGCGCGGGAGATTTCCGGCCGATCTGCAGGCGCAAGGGGGACATCGCGCTTTGACCGCAGCAAGGCAGCATCATGAAAACTGTGAGGCAGCGGAACCGTCGCGAATCTCGCACGATGCGGCAGGCGGCCGGCCGGGAAACCTGCATGGGCCAATTGACGACCGTGCAGACAGGTGCAAATTCAGGCGGCTAGCTGGAGGGAAATCCATGCCTCACATCGTCTGCCATTATTCCGCGTCGCCCGATATGCCGCCGATTCTCGATGTGATGCTGGGGCTTCATCATGCCGCCGCGTCGACTGGCGTCGTTCAGGCCGACGATCTGAAGATCCGGGCGCTGCCATTTTCGGATTATCTTGTCGCCGGAGAGGAGCGCTCGTTCTTTCACGTCTCGCTATATCTGCTGGCTGGCAGAACTCCGGAGCAGAAGGAGCGGCTGAGCATCGCGCTGCGCCAAGAGCTTGCAGACCTTCTGCCCGGCATCACCAGTATCAGCATCGACGTCCGCGATATGGACCCGCAGGCTTACAAGAAGCGGCTGCTCGATAGTCCGTCTCGCTCCGCGCGGCAGGCCTAAACCAGCAGCGGCTTGGCCGTGACGGCCATGTCCTTGAGCAGCGGAAGGAAGCGGTCGATCATTTCGCCGGTAGTGATGCGGTCGACATGGGCGCCGATATTCGCCGCCGCTACGACCGCGCCATCGTAGCGATAAATCGGCACCGAGATCGAGCGGAAGCCAGGCTCCGCTTCGCGGTCGACCAGCGAATAACCCTTGCTGCGGTCGCTGATGATGGTGGCGATGACGGTGGATTTGTCGGTGACGGTTTCCGGCGTCTGGGCCGTCAGCGTCATAGCCTCAACCGCGGATTTTAGCTCTTCGTTGGAGAGGCGGCCGAGCAGCACGCGGCCCACCGATGTGCAATAGGCCGGCAGCCGGTAACCGATGTCGATGCCGGCGGAAAAAACCCGCGCCGGACTGGCCCTTGCGACGAAGACGGCTTCCTGCCCGTCCAGAATCGCGAGCGAGCAGACTTCGCGGGCCTTGGTGGAAATGTCGTCCATCAGCGGCTGCATGACGGCAACGATCTGATTTGACGACAGATAGGCCGAGGCCAGCGCCAGCACACGCGGCGTGAGCGAGAACAGCCGCTCGTCGCCGGCGACGAATCCCGACTTCTGGAGGGTCAGGAGAATTCTGCGGGCGGTGGCGCGCGGCAGATTGGATGCCTTGGCGATATCGCTCAGGGTCATCGGGCGATGCTCGGTGCCGAACGATTGCAGCACCCGAAGGCCGCGGTCGAGGCTCTCGATGAACTCGCCGCCGTCGCGTCTGGCTTCTTCTTCCTCTGCGGTGCGCTTCACGCGGGGCATGCTCGGTCGGCCGTTCTTTCCGGTCATGAGTCGATCCGCCAGACGAGACCATAATTCGCGGGATTATGCACCCACCGCTTTGATCGTTGTCAAAAGCGTCTTGAAGTCGAACGAGAGGTCAGCGGCTTGCTCCGGCGTCGGTGAAACTCCGCCGCTGATCAGCCGTCGGGCCGCCATCTGATCGCCGGCGCGGTTGACGCTGTCGACGGCGCACAGTTTGTCCCGGCGATAGTAGAAAACCGAGAACTGCCCGTCTTCCAGCGATCCGCGTACCGCCTGCCGGTCGAAATTGCGCGATATCCCCACGGTCTGCAGTTTGGCGTCATACTGATCTGACCAGAAGCGCGGCACGCTGTCGTAAGGCCCGGTTTTTCCGGCGATAGCGAGTCCGGCGGCCTTGGCCTGATCCTGTGCATTCTGGACCGATTCCAGGCGAAGCCAGCCCTGCGCATGGGCGTTGTAGTGATTGGCACAGTCGCCGGCCGCGTAAATAGCGGGATCGCTGGTCAGGCCGTGGTCATCGACGACGATTCCGTCGGTGCAATTCAACTGCGCATCGCGCGCCAGTTGATCGTTGGGCACGCCGCCGATTCCCACAAGGACGAGATCGGCGCGCAACCGCGCACCGCTTCGCGTTCTCACTACGCCGGCAAGGCCGTTGCGGTCCTCGATTTCTGCAACACCTTCGTTGAGCCGCACATCGACGCCGTGCCTTGTATGCAGATCGAGCAGGAACTGCGAGACGACCGGCGAGACGGAGCGTTCGAGCAGCCGGGACGCGCTCTCGATGACGGTGACTTTCTTGCCGAGCTTGCTGGCGGATGCTGCGACCTCGAGGCCGATAAAGCCGCCGCCGACGATCACGATCTCGGCCGCATTCCGCAGCCGCTCCTTCAGGTCGATTGCGTCACGGATCGAGCGCAGATAGCACACGCCGTCGAGGTTCGAGCCGGGAATGGTCAGCCGCCGCGCGTGGGAGCCTGTGCCGATGAACAGCTTGTCGAAATCCAGGGTCGTGCTGCCGTTGATCGAAAGCTGCCGCGCGCGCCGGTCGATCGCATGGACGCGCGTTTCGAGAATCAGATCGATCTGCTTGAGCTTGAAGAATGCGTCGTCGCGAAGAACCAGCCCATCCTGCTTGACCTTGTCGAGCAGGAAATCCTTGGACAGCGGTGGGCGCTGATACGGCAGCAAATGATCATCGGCGACGACCGTGATGCTCTCCGCATAACCGCTATCGCGTGCCGACAATGCGGCCTGGATGCCGGCATACGATGCGCCCACGACAACAAGACCGCTCATGATTGCGCTCCGGGAATATGGACGGTCAGGGCTGTGATCGAAGGCGGGAGTTTCAACTGGCAACTCAACCGGCTGGTGGGTTTGCGGATAGCGGCGACGGAGCTGAGAAGCTCGAGTTCTTCCGGCTGCGGTGACAGAACGCCTGAATGGCTTTCGTCTATGTAGATATGGCAGGTGGCGCAGTCGAGACAGCCGCCGCACTCTGCATCGATTCCAGAAATGCCATTGCGGATAGCGGCGAGCATGACGCTCGTCCCGCTATCGATGTTCACGACATTCTCTGAACCGTCGGGCTGAACGAATGTGATCCGGGCCATGAGGGTGTCCGCTGCTGAGCGCGATATACAAAGTTCATTTAACGAACATATGGGCGTTCAACGAACATATCAAGCCGGAGGAAGCCACGCACGTCCGGTCGAAGCATTCAGTTTCGCATTTGCAGCATAAATAGGCGCTCGCAGCCGTCAAATTGCACTTGCGTGTTTTCCAATTTGGAGACAGTCTAACAAATATCGCACATATGTTCGTTGATCGAACAAACATGAGGCGCGGAGCAGGAAACCTGAGAAGCAAAGCGGGGCTTCAAAGGTGCTGCCGGGTGAGGAGTTGCCGCTTGCGGCAATTTTGTATCTGCGGGGCCTCGCGTGTTGCGGTGGAAAGGTTTTCAATCGTTGAAGCATCGCGGCTTCAACCTGGCCCAAGCGCGGGCCATCGACGTCTTCGGCAGGAAATCGTCTCGGGACCGGAAGGAAGAAACAGCCATGATGAGCCAAGAGCAGAATGATCTGATCACGCGCACCGGCCCGGCCGATCCCGCCGGCAAGCTGCTGCGGATGTACTGGCAGCCGGCGGCGCTGGTCGACGAACTCGAAGGCCCGCGGCCGATCAGGGCGGTCAAGTTGCTCGGCGAGAACTTCGTTCTGTTTCGCGACGAGCAGGGCCGTTATGGACTGATGGATCGCGATTGTCCGCATCGCGGCGCGGACCTCGCCTTTGGCCGGCTTGAAAATGGCGGCCTGCGCTGTGCTTTCCATGGCTGGCTGTTCGACGTTCAGGGCAACTGCCTTGAGACACCGGCCGAACCTGTGGGTTCGGTGCTCTGCAAGAACATCAAGCAGCGCGCCTATCCCGTCGTGGAGAAGGGCGGCATCCTGTGGGCCTATCTCGGTGAGGGCGAGCCGCCCGCGTTTCCGGAGATCGACTGCTTCGTCGCGCCCGATGCCTATACGTTTGCGTTCAAAGGCCTGATCGAATGCAACTGGCTGCAGGCGCTGGAAGTCGGCATCGACCCGGCGCACGCCTCGTTCCTGCATCGCTTCTTCGAGGATGAGGACTTGGAGAAATCCTACGGCAAGCAATTTCGCGGCGCCTCCGCGGGCAGCGATCTGCCGATGACCAAGATCCTTCGTGAGTACGATCGCCCGATCATCAATGTCGAGAAGACTGAGTACGGCCTTCGTCTGGTAGCGCTGCGCCAGATTGATGACGAGCGCACCCATGTGCGCGTCACCAATCAGTTGTTCCCGCACGGCTTCGTCATTCCGATGAGCCAGGAAATGACGATCACGCAGTGGCATGTCCCGGTCGATGACACGCACTGTTACTGGTATGCGATCTTCACCAGCTACACGACGCCGGTCGACAAGAAAAAGATGCGCGAGCAGCGTCTCGAGCTTTACGAACTGCCTGACTACAAATCGCGCCGCAACAAGACGAATGATTACGGCTTCGATCCTCACGAGCAGGCGACCGAGACCTATACCGGCATGGGCCTCGACATTAACGTCCACGACCAGTGGGCGGTGGAGTCGATGGGTGCGATCCAGAACCGGACCCGTGAACATCTCGGGCAGTCCGACAAGGCGATCATCCAGTATCGCCGCCTGCTGCGTCAGGAAATCGAGAAGGCCATTGCCGGCGGCAAGCCGCTGCTGTTCCTCGATGAAGCGCATGCGCGCAGCATCCAGGGGCCGGCCACAATGGACGGCATCGGGCCGACGCGCGGCTGGGAAATCTACTGGATGGAAGTCGACGTGAAGCGGCGGCGCGGTGCACCGTGGGCTGCACCGATCCCGACAGAGATCGCCGAGAAGGTGCCGCATCTCACCGCGGCCGAATAAGGATCTGCTGAGCCAATGTCAGGGAAAGCAACGTCATTGAGCTTTGTCGCGCGACATCGTCTTTGGTCTGAGGAGCAGAACGAAGCGGCGGTCCGCCTTCGCCGGATCGTCGAGGAGAAGGGACTCGACACCATCCGGCTGTCGTTCCCCGATCAGCACGGGATTCTGCGCGGCAAGACCCTGGTCGCGAGCGAAGCGCTGCGCATCCTTGAAAACGGCTGCACGATCACGACCACGATGCTGGCGAAGGATACGTCGCATCGCACGGTGTTTCCGGTGTTCACCGCAGGCGGCGGCTTTGGGATGAGCGAAATGCAGGGCGCCGCCGACGTTCTGATGATTCCCGACCCAACGACCTTCCGGGTGCTGCCCTGGGCGCCGACCACGGGCTGGATTCTGTGCGACGTTCATTTCGCCGACGGGCGCGCGGTGCCGTTCGCAACGCGCGGTCTCTACAAGTCGGTGCTGAACAAGCTTTCCGCGCGCGGTTATGATTTCATGGCCGGGCTCGAAGTCGAGTTTCATGTCTTCAAGGTCAACGACCCGAAGATGCAGCCCGGGCATGCCGGGCAGCCCGGCGAGCCGCCGGATGTCAGCCTGCTGTCGCACGGCTATCAATATCTGACCGAGCAGCGCTACGACCAGATGGAGCCGGTGCTCGAACTGATCCGGCGCGATGTGGTGGCGCTGGACCTGCCGCTGCGCTCGATCGAAGTCGAGTTCGGTCCCAGCCAGTGCGAGTTCACCTTCGCGCCGACCGTCGGGCTCGATCCGGCCGATACGATGGTGCTGTTCCGCAGTGCGGTGAAGCAGATCTGTCATCGCCACGGCTATCACGCCACCTTCATGTGCCGTCCGCGCATTCCGAATGTCGTGTCGTCGGGTTGGCATCTGCATCAGTCGCTGGTATCCCGTGCCGATGGCCGCAATGCCTTCATGTCAGACGCCGACGGTGAGTTCCTGTCGGACTTCGGCAAGGGCTATCTCGGCGGGTTGCTCGAACACGCCCGTGCCGCGACCGTGTTCACGACGCCGACGATCAATGGCTACAAGCGCTACCGGTCGTATTCGCTGGCGCCGGATCGTGCGATCTGGGGACGTGACAACCGCGGTGTCATGATCCGCGTCCTGGGCGGTCCAAAAGACCCCGCCACACGGTTCGAGAACCGGGTCGGCGAGCCGGCGGCAAACCCGTATCTTTATATGGCGTCGCAAATCCTGTCGGGACTGGATGGCGTGGACCGCGCCATTGACCCGGGCCCGTCAGCCGATACACCTTACGAGACCAAGGCCAGCCTGCTGCCGAAGTCGCTGCGCGAAGCGGTTTTCGCGTTGAACGACGATCCATTTTTCAGGAACGCAATGGGCGCGGAACTGGTAGATTACTACGTGCACATCAAGAACGCCGAAATCGAGCGCTTCCAGGCCGAAGTCACCGAATGGGAGCAGCGCGAATATTTCGAGATGTTTTGACGCGCGCGCCGAACGGGTTTGACGTAACAAAAACAAACAGGAGCAGGGGACCACATGAACAAGGCAGTTAATTACGCGTGCGCTCTGGCCGTCGCCGGGCTGATGTCTGGGGCGGCTCACGCCGACACCATCAAGGTCGGCGTCATCGGGACCATGTCAGGGCCGTATGCGTTGTTCGGCCAGAACTTCAAGGCGGGTATTGAGGCCTGGGTTGCCGAGAACGGCAACAAGGTTGCCGGTCACGACGTCGAGTTCATTTATCGCGACGAGGAATCGCCGAACCCCGCGAAGTCCAAGGCGCTCGCGCAGGAACTGATCGTCAAGGACAAGGTGCAGTACATCGCCGGTCTCTATTTCACGCCTGACGCCATGGCGGTCGCGCCGCTGCTCGAAGAAGCCAAGACGCCGATGATCGTCTTTAATGCTGCGACGTCGGCGATCGTCGAGAAGAGCCCGTACATCGTCCGCACCTCGTTCACGATGTGGCAGAACACCGTTCCCGCCGCCAAGGTTGCGAAGGCAAAGGGCGCGAAGAAGGTCGCGATCGCCGTCACCGATTACGGTCCCGGCATTGACGCGGAAGCTGCGTTCAAGAAGACCTTCGAGGCCGACGGCGGCACGATCGTCGAAGCCATTCGCATGCCGATCGCCACCACCGATTTCAGCCCGATCATGCAGCGTATCAAGAGCTCGGGCGCTGACACCATCTTCACCTTCCTGCCGGCCGGCCCTCCGACGCTGGGCTTCGTGAAGGGTTACATCGACAACGGTTTGAAGGCGGCCGGCGTCAAGCTGATCTCGACCGGTGACGTGGTGACGGAGCCGGATCTGCCGAATATCGGCGACAACGGTCTCGGTATTCTGTCGACCTATCACTATGCGGTGTCGCATGCGTCGCCGGAGAACAAGGCGTTCCTTGAGCGGCTCGCCAAGGGCGGTACTGCGGCCGACAACGTGACGATGACGTCGGTCGCCGCCTATGACGGTGCGCGCGTGATCTACAAGATGATCGAGGCTACCCAGGGCCAGCGCGATCCGGAAAAGGCTGTAGCCGCGGTCAAAGGCATGAAGTGGATCAGCCCGCGCGGCCCGGTGTCGATCGATCCGGCGACGCGCCACATCACGCAGAATGTCTATCTGCGCGAAGTCGCGAAAGAGAATGGCAAACTGATCAACAAGGAGCTTCAGACATTCGAAGCTCAGCCCGACTGGGCGCTGGTCAAGAACTAAACCACACACTCGCCACGCATGGATTGGCGCGAGTTCGCTCGCGCCAATCTTTTGGCTAACGGACAACTGGCCGAGCAATGCCGCACAGCCCGGACACCCTGCGATTCATCAATGCGCGGATCTATCGATCCGCCGATGACACGCGACCGGCCAGCGCGCTTGTCACCCGGAAGGGCGCCGTCCATTGGGTCGGCGAGAGGCAGGACGCGCCGGAGGCTGGCCGCACCATCGACATGCAGGGTGCGACGATCATCCCGGGCCTCACCGATGCGCATGTCCATCTGTTCGCCATCGCCAACGAGCGCCAACAGGTTCAATTGAATGGATCTGGCGTCCGCACGATTGCGGATGTTCTGCGCCACGTGTCCGCATCGGCAAAGACGACTCCACCGATGCAATGGATCAGGGCTGTGGGCTTTGACGAGAACAATCTCGCCGAGCATCGCTATCCCATGCGGGATGAAATCGACGCCGTTGCGCCCCATCATCCGGTTATCATCCGCCGCTTTTGCGGGCACACCGCGATCCTCAACAGCGCTGCGCTGAAGCTGCTTCAGATCGGCGAGGGCGTGTCCGATCCGCCGAGCGGATCGTTCGGGCGCAGTGCCGCCGGGCGTCTGGACGGCAGCGCCAAGGAAAGTGCCGCGGAAGCGGTGTTCCGCGCGATCCCGGCGGTCGATCCGGCCGCGATGGCTGCTTCGTTGCGCGAAACCATCGAGGACAGCATGCGGATGGGTCTGACCGCCGCTGTCGAGGCCGCCGTTGGCTTCACCAGCGGGTTCGACGATGAATTTGCGGTATGGAAGTTGCTTCGTCAGGAGTCCTCGTTCTCACCGATCCGCCTCGGGCTCATGTATCAGCTCGATCCCAAAGACGCCGCTATGCGCGGTTTGACGCCGCGCCCCGATCCTGACTGGCAGGCGATGACGCTAAAGTTTTTCGCCGACGGCATCGTCGGTGCGCGCACAGCGGCGGTCAGCAAGCCGTTCGCAGATACGGGCTCAACCGGGTTCTTCATGCGCGATGAAGATGATCTTGAACGGGTGATTGTCGAAGCGCATCTCGATGGCTGGCAGACGGCGACTCATTGTGTGGGCGACCGCGCATCCGCACGCGTCATCGCGGCCTTCGAGGAAGCGGAGAGGGCGCTGCCCGGACAAAGGCCGCGCCATCGGATCGAGCACTATTTCGTTCCGCCGGACGGTGGTCTTGCACGCATGAAGGCGCTTGGCGCCTTGATCGTGACGCAGCCGAGCTTCCTGACGCGGATGCGGCGCTCGATCCTGGAAGCATTCGGCCCGGATGCCCACAGCAAATACCCTGCACGATCGGTGATCGATGCCAGTGTCACCTATGTCGGAAGCTCCGATGCGCCGACCGGGCACGTCTCGCCATGGATTGGCATGGCGAATGCCGTGGACCGCGGAGCGTCGCTCGGGTCTCCGATTGGAGCGGATGAGGCTCTGACACGCCGGCAGGCCGTCGGCAGTTACATCCATGGGGGCGCCTTCGCCATGAAGCAGGAAGACTGGCGCGGGACGCTTGTGCCGGGCATGGTGGCGGATTTCGTCGCGCTTGATCGTGATCCGTTCGACGCTTCTACTGATCTCGCTGCGACTAACGTGCTGATGACGGTACTTCGCGGCGCGGTGCGCCATGACACGCTGTCGGCTGCTGCCGAGATGCAGGCGGGGGTGCACTGATGCTGACCGCGCTGAGCATCCTGCTGGACGCGATATCCTACGGAATGGTGCTGTTCACCATCTCCATCGGCCTGTCGATCATGATGGGCCTGATGCGCGTGGTAAACCTCGCCCATGGCGCGTTCGCGATGATCGGCGGCTATCTTGCGTCCTATGCGTTGAAGACGCTCGGTATCAGTTATCCGATCGCCATTGTCATTGCCGTGATCGGCACAATCCTGATCTCGATTCCATTCGAAGTCCTGCTGTATCGCCGTATCTACCGCCATTCCGATGCGCTGACCCAGCTCCTGCTCACCATCGGCATCACCTTCGTCATCATCGGGTTGGCGAACTTCACCCTCGGGCCGACATCGAAGCCGATCCCGCTTCCGGCGGCGCTCAGCGGTCCGTTCGATCTCGGCTTCCGCATGATCTCGACACATCGGCTGCTGGTGATCGCGTGCGGGCTGATAACGGCACTGGCGCTGTGGCTGTTGATCGAAAAGACGGAGTTCGGCGTGCGGATGCGCGCCGCCGTCGACAACGGCGATATGGCGGAATCCCTCGGCATCCGCACGCAGTGGATCTATTCGGCGACATTTGCGCTGGCCGTGGGGCTTGCGGCATTCGGCGGCGTGCTGGGTGCTGAGATGCTGCCGATCGAGCCGTTCTACGCGCTGCGCTACATGGTCACGTTCCTTGTGGTCGTGTCGGTGGGCGGCGCGGGATCGATCCTCGGCGCGCTCGCGGCGTCGCTGTTTCTGGGACTCGCGGACACCACGGGAAAGTATCTGGCGCCCGAGTTCGGCGAGTTCTTCTTCTATCTCGCGGTGATCCTGACGGTGTTCCTGTTCCCGCGCGGCCTTCTCGGACGGGCCCACTGACATGACCGAGCAGACCATCAAGTTCGATGTGCCGCGGCCGGGATTTCCGCTCCAGCAGGAAATCCTTGGTCTGCTGACGGTAGCGGTCGTGGGCGCGATCGGCTATTTCGCGTTTCCCGATGATCTCGCATTCCTGACGCGGCTGATCAGCATCACATTTCTGGTGCTCTCGCTCGATCTCGTCACCGGCTATTGCGGTGTGGCAACATTGGGGCAGGCGGCATTGTTCGGCGTCAGCGCCTATGCGGTCGGCAATGCCTGTATCGCAGGGATTACCAATCCGCTAATCCTGCTCGCCATCGGGGCCCTTACCGGCGCGGTGATGGGATTGATCTCCGGCGCGCTGATCACGCGCTTTCACGGTCTGCCGCAACTCGTGCTGTCCATCGCGATCGGTCAGCTCGTCAGTTCGCTGGCGAACAAGCTGTCGTCATGGACCGGCGGCAGCGACGGTCTGTCAGGCATTTCGCCGGGGAAAATCTTTGGCGTGTTCGCGTTCGATATGTACAGCCGGACATCGTACATCTTTTCGCTGGTCACGCTCGCGGTCGTCATGGTGCTGCTGCTGCGGTTCGTCCGTTCTCCGTTCGGCCTGCTGTGCCGCGGGATCAAGGACGACTCCCTGCGCGCGCTGATGATCGGAGCCTCGGCCTATCCGCGGCTCGTGATGATGTATGGCGTCTCGGGAATCGTTGCGGGTCTTGGCGGCGCGCTGATGGCGATCAACACCGGCGTGGTCGGGCTCGACAGCGTGAGCTTCGAGCGGTCCGCCGAAGTGCTGGTCATGCTGGTGCTGGGCGGGGCCGGAAACCTGTGGGGCGCGCTGGCAGGCGCGGTGATCTTCCAGATCTTCGAGCACATTGTCTCGGCGGCCAATCCGTTCCACTGGATGACGCTGGTCGGGCTGTTGCTCATTATCATCGTTATCTTTGCGCCGCGCGGTCTCGGGCACAGCATCGCCTCGCTCTGGGCTTCGTTCTCGCAGCGGAGGCCGCGCCGATGAGTCCGCTACTGGAACTGCGAAACGTTTCGAAGTCGTTCGCCGGTCTGCATGTCAACCGCGACATTTCCTTCAGTCTCGGCAAGGGCGACCGCGTCGCGCTGATCGGCCCGAACGGGGCGGGAAAGACCACATTGGTCAACGTGATTTCCGGTGATCTCTCGCCGTCCGACGGCAACATTTTCTTCGAGGGCAATGACCTGACGTCGGTCCCGATTCCCGGCCGCGTCCGGCAGGGGCTGGCGCGGACATTCCAGATCACCCGGCTGTTCACCAGTCTCTCGGTCGCCGAAAACGTCGCGCTGGCCGTCATGCAGCGCAAGGGTCTCACGCGCCGGTTCTTCTCGGTGGAGACGTTCGCGCCGCAGGTGCGCGACGAATGGATGCATATCCTGGGTATGCTTGGCATTGCACATCTGGCGCAGCTTCCCGTCGCGAAACTGGCCTATGGCCAGCAGCGTCTGCTCGATCTCGCCATCGGTCTCGCGTTGACGCCGAAGGTGCTGATGCTGGACGAGCCGGCGGCGGGCGTTCCGCACGACGAAGCGCCGAAGATTCTCGAAGCGATCAACCGCCTGCCGTCCGATATCGCCGTGCTCATGATCGAGCATGATATAGACCTCGTGTTCCGGTTTGCAAAGCGGGTGCTTGTGCTCGCCAATGGCCGCCTCATCTTCGAGGGCAGTCCGGAGGATGTCACCAAGGACGACGAAGTTCGCCGCGCCTATCTGGGGAGCTATGCCGATGCCAGCCGCACGGCTTGAGGTTGAGCGCCTGAGCGCGGGCTACGGCCCGACGCAGATCGTCTCGGACATGTCGTTCGCCGTGCCGGCCGGTGGCCGCCTTGCGATCCTCGGCCGCAACGGTGTTGGCAAGACGACGCTGCTCGCGACTCTGATGGGGCTGTCGACGCGGCATCACGGCCGCATTCTTGCGGACGGACAGGACATCAGCGCGATGAAGACTTCGGCGCGGGCGCTGCGCGGCATGGGCTACGTGCCGCAGACACGCGATATTTTCGGTTCGCTGACGGTGGAAGAGAACCTGTCGACCGGCTTCAAGACGCGCGAGCGGGACGGGCTGGCCGGAATTTACGAGATGTTTCCACGCCTCGCAGAGCGCCGACGGCATCTCGGGCTGCAATTGTCCGGCGGCGAGCAGCAGATGCTGTCGATGGCGCGGACGTTGCTCGGAAAACCGTCGATCCTGCTGCTGGATGAGCCACTGGAAGGGCTGGCGCCGGTGATCTGCGATCAGTTGATGGAAACCATCTCTCGCCTTGCCACCAGCGGCGATATGACGATCATTCTGGTCGAGCAGCAGATCGAGCGCGCGCTCAATTTCGCGGATCGCGTGATGGTGGTCGAGCGTGGCCGCGCGGTCTGGGAAGGCGTTTCGGACGAACTGAAGTCCGATCGATCTCTGGTGAACCGGCTGCTTGGTGTAGGCATTCACTGACCGGCTTGCTAAGCTGGCCGGAACAACGAAAAGAAGACGCCCATGACGTTGATCTATCCGCGAGACAGCAACGCCGCACATGCGCCGCGGTTGTCGCCGGCCTACAAGAGCACGGTGCTGCGCTCGCCGACCAAGCCGCTGGTGATGATTCCGCATACGCTGTCGGAATTGACCGGGCCGGTGTACGGCCACGAGACGGTGCGCGAGAACGACAACGATCTCACCATCCAGCACAAGGGCGAACCGCTCGGCGAGCGGATTATCGTTCACGGCCATGTCCGCGACGAAGACGGCCGCGGCGTGCCGAACACCTTGCTTGAAGTCTGGCAGGCCAACGCCTGCGGCCGCTACATCCACGTCGTCGATCAGCATCCGGCGCCCCTCGATCCGAACTTTACAGGCGCAGGCCGCGCACAAACGGACGCGCATGGTTACTACCGCTTTATCACCATCAAGCCGGGTGCGTATCCGTGGGGCAATCATCCCAATGCGTGGCGGCCCGCCCATATCCATTTCTCGGTGTTCGGGCACTCCTTCATATCGCGCATCGTGACCCAGATGTATTTCCCCGGCGATCCGCTGTTCGCTTACGACCCGATCTTCAATTCGGTGACGGACGAGAAGGCGCGGATGCGGATGGTGTCGAGCTTCGACCTGGAAAACACCAAGCCCGACTGGGCGCTCTGCTACCGTTTCGACATTGTATTGCGCGGGCGCAACGCCACGCCGCTGGATAACGACTGATGAGCAACATCACACCGTCGCAGACCGTCGGTCCTTACTTCAAATACGGCCTCACGCCGGGCAATGACTACGCGTGGAACGACGCGTTCAGCAACGATCTGGTGACGCCTGACGTGTCGGGCGACCGCATCCGCATCGTCGGGCAGGTGTTCGACGGCGAGGGCAAGGTCATTCCCGATTCCATGCTAGAAATCTGGCAGGCCGATGAGCAGGGACGCTTCGCCGATCCGCAGGACACGCGCGCCGCTCCGAACGCCGTGTTCAAGGGCTTTGGCCGCTGCGGCACCGACGCAAAGGGCGGTTTTGAATTCCGCACCATCAAGCCAGGGCCGGTGCCCGGTCCCGGCGGCAAGCCGCAGGCGCCTCATATTCTTCTCGCGGTGTTCGCGCGAGGCATGACACAGCAGGCGATCACGCGGATTTATTTCGAAGACGAGGCCGCCAACGCCGCCGATCCGATCCTTGCGCTTGTGCCGGCGGATCGCCGTGCGACGCTTTTTGCAAAGCGCGAGCAGGGTGATGCCGCAACCTACCGGTTCGACGTTCACCTGCAGGGCGACAGCGAAACCGTGTTCTTCGATCTTTAGCCGGACGGGCTAAACCGGCAGGGCGATCGAATACTTCACCTGACTGAGCGCGAAGCTGGACTCGATCGAGGCAATGCCGTCGAGCCGCGTCAGCTTGGTTTTCAGGAAAGCTTCATAGGATGGAAGGTCGGCGGTGACCACGCGCAGCAGATAGTCACGGTTACCGGTCATCAGATAGCACTCCAGCACTTCTTCCCACTTCGAGATCGCCCTGGCGAAGCGGTTGAGGTCTTCTTCCTTCTGCCGCTCCAGCTTGATCGAGATGAAAACGCTGACCGGCAGTCCCACCGATTTCTGGTCCACCATCGCGATGTAGCGCGAGATCACGCCGCGCTCTTCGAGCAGTTTCACCCGGCGGTGGCACGGCGACACCGAAAGACCGACCCGATCGGCAAGGTCCTGCATGGTGACGCGGCTGTCGGACTGAAGAATCGCAAGGATTTTGCGGTCGATCGCATCAAGTTCTGTCATTGGAATGAAATCTCACAAATATCCTGCTTATTGGTATATTATACTAATATTCTGCCGCCGGTCGAGATGATTTGAGATTTTTCAGCGCCCGGCGAGGACTAGCATTGGCTCGGACCCTTATCCCGGTGAACGCATGCCCATCGAACCTTCTCGTCTGGAAATTCTGTCCGCGCTGACCCGCAAGGTGCTGTGGCTGTCGTCGTGGACCATCCACCATGCCAATCACATCCGGCCGGACTCCGATGGCCTCAAGGTCGGCGGCCATCAGGCCTCATCAGCGTCACTCGCGACGATCATGTCGGCGCTGTATTTCGGCGTGCTCAAGCCCGAGGATCGCGTGGCGGTGAAGCCGCATGCGAGCCCGGTGTTTCACGCGATCCAGTATCTGCTCGGGCAGCAGACGCGCGAGAAGCTGGAGAATTTCCGCGGTTTCAAGGGCGCGCAGTCCTATCCCTCGCGTACCAAGGACATCGACGACGTGGATTTCTCCACCGGTTCGGTCGGGCTTGGCGTGGCGCAGACGCTGTTTTCGTCACTGGTGCAGGACTACGTGAAGTCTCACGGCTGGATGAAGGATCGGCCCGAGGGGCGCATGATCGCGCTGGTCGGCGACGCCGAACTCGATGAAGGCAATATCTTCGAGGCGCTGCTGGAGGGCTGGAAGCAGGGCCTGCGCAACACCTGGTGGGTGATCGATTACAATCGCCAGAGTCTCGACGCGGTGATCCATGAAGGCCTGTGGGAAAAGCTCGAGACCATGTTCCGCAATTTCGGCTGGGACGTGGTGATCGTGAAGTACGGCAAGCTGATGCAGGCCGCCTTCGCGGAGCCTGGCGGCGAGGCCCTGCGGAAGTGGATCGATAACTGCCCGAACCAGATGTACGCGGCGCTGTGCTTCCAGGGCGGCGCGGCGTTTCGCAAGCATCTGCTCGACGACATCGGCGATCAGGGCGCGGTGACGAAACTGATCGAGAAGCGCAGTGATGACGAACTGCTGGCGCTGATGTCCAATCTCGGCGGCCACGACATGGCCAGCATGCTGGAAGCTTTCGAGGCGATCGATCACGATCGGCCGGTCTGCTTCATCGCCTACACCATCAAGGGCGTCGGCCTGCCGTTCCAGGGCCACAAGGACAATCATGCCGGGCTGATGACGGTTTCGCAGATGGAAACCTTCCGCAAGGCGCAGAACATCCGCCCCGGCCATGAATGGGATCGGCTGGAAGGGCTGCCGCTCGACCACACGCGCATCGAAAAATTCCTGAAGAATGTGACCTTCGCGCGCGATGGCGCGCGGCGATTCGATGCACCGAAGATCGAAGTGCCTGCGCAACTCAATGTGACGCTAACGCCGCGCATGGCGACGCAGCAGGGCTTTGGCCTGATCCTCAATGAACTGGCGCGGGGCGATACAAAACTCGCGGAGCGCATTGTCACCACGTCGCCAGACGTCACGGTCTCGACCAATCTCGGCCCGTGGGTGAACCGCCGCGGCCTGTTCGCGATGGCCGAGAACACCGACCTGTTCCGCAAGGAGAAGATTCCGTCGACTTTCGCATGGGATTACTCGCCAAAGGGCCAGCACATGGAACTTGGCATCGCGGAGATGAATCTCTTCATCATGCTGTCCGCGCTCGGCCTATCGCATTCTATCAATGGCGAACGGCTCCTGCCGGTCGGCACGCTGTACGATCCGTTCATTGAGCGCGGTCTCGATGCGCTGAACTATGCCTGTTATCAGGATGCGCGTTTCATGGTGGCGGCGACGCCGTCGGGAATTACGCTGGCGCCGGAAGGCGGCGCGCACCAGTCGATTGCGACGCCCTTGATCGGCATGGCGCAGGATGGGCTCTCGTCATTTGAGCCCGCTTTTGTGGACGAACTTGCAGTCATCATGCGCTGGGGCTTCGAGCACATGCAGCGCGATGAGGACGGAGGCTCGGTTTATCTTCGGCTGTCGACGCGCACGCTGGATCAGCCGCAGCGAACGATGACGCCGGAACTTGCGAGCGACATTGCCGCGGGTGCTTACTGGCTGCGCAAGCCGGGGCCGAATGCCGAACTGGTGATCGCTTACACCGGCGCCGTTGCGCCGGAAGCCATCGAGGCGACGGGATTGCTTGGCGAGTCACGCCGGGACATCGGCCTGCTCGCAATTACGTCTGCGGACCGGTTGCACTCCGGCTGGAGTGCGTCGCGCAAGCTTCGCCGCAGCGGCGGGCCGCGCGAACCGAGTCATATCGAGCGGCTGCTTGCGCCGTTGCCGCGTGACTGCGGACTCATCACCGTGATTGACGGTCATCCGGCGACACTGGCCTGGCTCGGCAGCGTTCATGGTCACCGCGTCGAAGCGCTCGGCGTCGAAAAATTCGGCCAGACCGGCACCATCGGCGATCTCTATGCCCACTACGGTCTCGATGCCAACACCATCATCGATGCGGCGGCGGCCCTGACATTCGGCGGCTCGCCGATCCGGCATCGCAAGATGGCGGTGTGAAGGGGCGACCGGGCGCGGTTTTAACCACGCGGGGCATCCGCAGCCGGATCGATGAATTGCCGAGTTGACCGGACGCGGCAACCGCAGCACCATTGCCCCCATACGGGTTAAGGTGCTGAATGACCGAGCTTTCCAACCGCCAGTCCGACATCCTGAACATTGCGCGCGCCTCCGGGCGGGTGACGGTGGAGGATCTGGCGCGGCGCTTTGAAGTTTCGGCGCAGACCATCCGCAAGGACCTGAACGATCTGTGCGACCGCCGCTCGATGACGCGGGTTCATGGCGGCGCGATCATCGCCTCGGGCGTCGAAAACCTGGCCTACGAGGCGAGACGGTTCGTCGCGGCGGAGGAAAAGAAAGCCATCGGTGCGGCGGCGGCGGCGCAGATTCCCAATGGCTGCTCGCTGTTCATCAATATCGGCACCACGACGGAAGAGGTCGCGAGCGCGCTCACGGCGCACGAGGACCTGCTGGTCATCACCAATAATCTCAACGTCGCGATGCTGCTCTATCGCCTCCCGCGAATCGAGGTCATCGTCGCCGGCGGCACGGTGCGCCGCGCCGACGGCGCCGTGATCGGATCGACGGCAAACAACCTCATCACCCAGTTTAAGGTCGATTACGCCATCATCGGCGCATCGGCGATCGACGAGGAGGGCGCGTTGCTCGACTTCGACTATCGCGAGGTGCAGGCGGCGCAGGCCATCATCGCCAATGCGCGTAGCGTGATGCTGGTGGCCGACAGCACCAAGCTCAGCCGCAACGCGCCGGTTCGCATCGCGCATCTCAGCCAGATCCATACCTTCGTCACCGACCTGCCGTTGCCCGCCGGGCTTCAGGCGATTTGCAATAGCCGGGGCATCGAGGTCATCGCGGCGATGCCCGACAAGCCCGCTGACGTGGCCTGACGGCCTTCAGCCGATTCCGCCGCTTGCTGGTTCGGCTTGTGGACAGTTGGCGCTCGCTTCTTGCTTGTCTGTCGACGCCGGAGCTGTAACTCCCTCACATATCTTCACTTTTCCCGAGCGCTGACGCGTTTGCCTGCGCATTCATCACGCTGCTTGCTTTCGTTTTAAGTTGTGATTTAATCCAATACGAAAGCGAAATCGCTATAAGTGAAAATAGCGATCGCCGGGGAGAGACGTTGGACAAGGTTTTCGACCTCGCAATCATCGGCGGAGGCATTAACGGCTGCGGCATCGCCCGCGACGCCGCGGGCCGGGGCAATTCCGTGTTCCTGTGCGAGATGAATGATCTCGCCAGCGGCACGTCGTCGTGGTCGAGCAAGCTCATCCACGGCGGCCTTCGCTATCTCGAGTATTACGAATTCCGCCTGGTCCGCGAGGCGCTGCTCGAGCGCGAGGTGCTTTGGCAGATTGCCCCGCACATCATTCGCCCGCTGCGTTTCGTGTTGCCGCATCACGCGGGACTGCGTCCGGCGTGGCTGCTGCGGCTCGGCCTCTTCATGTACGACTATCTCGGCGGTCGGCGTTTGCTGCCGGCGACGCGCACCGTCAATCTGGCGCGCGATCCGGTCGGTCAGCCTCTCGCCCCCGGCCGCTTCACCAAGGGCTTCGAATATTCCGACTGCTTCGTCGATGACGCGCGCCTCGTGGTTCTGAACGCGCGCGACGCGGCCGATCGCGGCGCGGTCATCCGCACGCGAACCCGCGCGATCGAGGCGCGGCGGCTGGATGATTGCTGGCAGGTCGTGCTGGAAGACATGATCACCGGTGCGCAGAGCAGCATCAAGGCGCGTGCGGTGGTCAATGCCGGCGGTCCATGGGTCGAGGATGTGCTGAGCCGCCGTGCGGGGATCAACGCCAAGGCCAAGGTGCGCCTGGTGCAGGGCTCGCACATTGTCGTGCCGCGCCTCTATGACCACGATCACGCCTACACGTTCCAGAACAGCGATGGCCGCGTCGTCTTTGTGATTCCGTTCCAGAACGACTTCACCCTGATCGGTACCACCGATCGCGATTACGACGGCGATCCGTCCAAGGTGAAGGCCTCGGCGGAAGAAATCGCCTATCTGTGCCAGTCGGTGAACGACTATCTCGCCAAGCAGGTGACCCCCGCGGATGTGGTGTGGGCCTATGCCGGCGTGCGTCCCCTCTATGACGACGGCGCCAGTGAGGCCAAGGCTGCCACGCGGGATTATGTCTTCGAATTCGATGCGCCGGGCGGGTTGCCGCTGCTGTCGATCTTCGGCGGCAAGATCACCACCTATCGCCGCCTGTCCGAAGAGGCTTTAGAGCGGCTGGAGCAGTATCTGCCGGGCAAGGCAAAGCCGGCGGGCTGGACTGGTACGGCGCCGCTGCCCGGCGGCGATCTCGATGTGTCCGCAATCCCGGCGCTGGCGGATGAACTGATCCGCGACAATTCGTTCCTGTCGCGCTCTCTCGCACTTCGTCTGGCGCACGCCTATGGTACGCGGGCCAGCAAGGTTCTCGACAAGGCGTCGTCGTTGGCGGATCTCGGACAGTTGTTCGGCGACACGCTGACCGAGCGTGAAGTCCGCTATCTCATCGCGCACGAGTTCGCGCGCACCGCCGAGGACATCGTCTGGCGACGGTCCAAGCTGGGTCTGCGTCTGTCAGCCGATGAAGTGAAGGCGCTCGACGACTGGATCGCCACGCATCGCAGCGGCATCGACCGGCCGCTGAAGGAAGCGGGAGGCCGTGTATGAGCGTCACCCTCGACAAGGTTTCGCGCGAGGTCAACGGTGTTCCCTGGATTCGGGATGTCTCGCTGACACTTGAGCGCGGAACATTGAGCGTGCTGCTCGGCCCGACGCTGGCGGGCAAGACATCGATCATGCGGCTGCTCGCCGGGCTCGACAAGCCGACCTCCGGCCGCGTGCTTGTCGACGGCAAGGACGTCACCGGTTTCGATGTACGCAAACGCTCGGTGGCGATGGTCTACCAGCAGTTCATCAACTATCCGACGCTGACGGTTTACGAGAACATCGCGTCGCCGCTGCGCGTGCAGGGCGTCGCGCGCGACGAGATCGAGACCCGCGTCAGGAATGCGGCGAAGCTGCTGAAGCTCGAACCCTATCTCAACCGGACGCCGTTGCAGCTCTCGGGTGGCCAGCAGCAGCGCACCGCCATCGCCCGCGCGCTGGTGAAGGGCGCGGACCTCGTGCTGCTCGACGAGCCGCTCGCCAATCTCGACTACAAGCTGCGCGAGGAACTGCGCACCGAACTGCCGCGCATCTTCGAGGAGTCCGGCGCGATCTTCGTCTATGCGACGACTGAACCCTCGGAAGCCCTGTTGCTGGGCGGCCGGACCATCTGCATGGGGGAAGGGCGGGTGCTGCAGGCCGGTGCGACGCCGCAGGTTTACCGGCGTCCTGACACGGTAGAAGTGGCGGAGGTGTTTTCCGATCCGCCGCTCAACACCGTCGGCATCGAGAAGAAAAACGGCTCGATCTTCTATTCCGGCGGCGAACGCGCGTCGGTGGCCGGTCTTTACGAAGGTTTGAGCGACGGCGCCTACCAGGTCGGCTTCCGCGCGCATCAGCTTGAAGTGGCGGCCCCCTCCAACGGTCGCCATGGATTCGTCACCACCGTCAGCGTGACCGAGATCACCGGCTCCGAAAGCTTCGTGCATCTCAAACGCGAAGGTTACAACTGGGTCGCGGTGCTGTCCGGCATCCACGAGTTTCTGCCTGGGCAGGAGCTTGAAGCGGTGCTCGATCCGAACGACCTGTTCATTTTCGATCAATCCGGCCGGCTCGTCGCCGCGCCGGCAGCACGGTGAGATCATGGCTCGCATCGATCTTGTCGATCTTGCGCATTCCTACGGCGGCAACGCGGCGGACCGGGCGTCCTATGCGCTGAAGCCGATGACCATGACATGGCGGCAGGGCGGCGCTTACGCGCTGCTGGGACCGTCCGGCTGCGGCAAGACCACGCTCTTGAACATCATCTCGGGCATCGTCACGCCGTCGCACGGCAAGGTGCTGTTCGACGGCACCGATATCACGCGCTCCACGACGCGCGAGCGCAACATCGCGCAGGTGTTTCAGTTTCCGGTGATCTACGACACCATGACGGTGGGCGAGAACCTCGCGTTCCCGCTCAAGAACCGGGGCCTGCCGCGAAAAGAGATCGATGCACGCGTGACGGAAATCGCCGAGCTGCTCGATTTGACGCCCTACGTGAATCGTAAGGCGGTCCGGCTCAGCGCCGACGCCAAGCAGAAGATTTCACTTGGCCGCGGTCTCGTGCGGTCCGACGTTGCGGCGGTGTTGTTCGACGAGCCGCTGACGGTAATCGATCCGCACTTGAAATGGGAACTGCGCTCGAAGCTCAAGGCGCTGCACCAGGCGCTCGATCTGACGATGATCTACGTCACCCACGATCAGACCGAAGCGCTGACCTTTGCCGATACGGTGGTGGTGATGCACGACGGCAGTGTTGTGCAGAGCGGGACGCCGGAAGAACTGTTCGCCAAGCCGGCGCACACCTTCGTCGGATACTTCATCGGATCACCCGGCATGAATATCGTGCCCGCCGAGGTGAAGGGCAATGAGGCGAAAATCGACGGCCACACCATCAGGCTGAACCGGACCTATGACAGCCTTCCGCTTGGCGCAAAAATCGAAATCGGCGTGCGGCCTGAGTTCGTTCATGTTGCCGCGCCCGCACCGGGATTGCTGTCGGCGCAGATCGAGCGGATCGACGACCTCGGCCGCGTCCGCTTCGCGCGCGTACGGATTGGCGATGTGAAGTTCGCTGCCCGGGTGCCGAATGGGTTCTCTGTTCCGGACAACACCGCCGGGCTGGTTTTCGATCCGGCCCATGTTCATGTCTATGCCGACAGTCTTCTGGTTGAAGGGCGCGCGTAATGGACAAGACGATCAACAACAAGGCCTGGTTGCTGGTGCTGCCGGTGTTCCTGATCGTGGCGTTCTCGGCGGTGCTGCCGCTGATGACGGTGGTCAACTATTCGGTGCAGGACACCTTTGGAAACAATCAGTTCTTCTGGAACGGGGTCGGCTGGTTCAAGGAATTGCTCGATCCATCGACCGACCTCGGCGACCGCTTCCTGGCGTCGCTTGGACGCAATCTGCTGTTCTCCGCCATCATCCTCGCTATCGAAGTGCCGCTCGGCATTCTGGTCGCACTGTCGATGCCGCGCGAAGGCTGGCGCGTCGCGGCCTGTCTCGTCATTCTCGCGCTGCCACTGCTGATTCCATGGAATGTGGTCGGCACCATCTGGCAGATCTTCGGACGTCCCGACATCGGCCTGATGGGCTACACGCTGAACAAGATGGGATTCGACTATAATTACGTGTCGAACAGCTTCGACGCATGGTGCACCATCATTGTCATGGACGTCTGGCACTGGACCAGTCTCGTCGCGTTGCTGTGCTACGCCGGTCTGAAATCCATTCCGGATGCGTACTATCAGGCGGCGCAGATCGACGGCGCGTCGCGCTGGGCGGTGTTCACCGCGATCCAGTTGCCGAAGATGAAGCGCGTGCTGCTGATAGCGGTGCTGTTGCGGTTCATGGACAGTTTCATGATCTATACCGAGCCGTTCGTCGTGACGGGCGGCGGCCCCGGCAACTCTACGACCTTCGTGTCGATCGAACTGGTCAAGATCGCGCTCGGACAGTTCGACCTTGGCAAGGCGGCTGCGCTGTCCATTGTCTACAATATCATCATATTGATCGTGTGCTGGGTGTTCTACACGGTGATGACGAACGCCGATAACGAACGCGCGCAACCGGCGGGAGGCGCATGATGCATACCATTCCCGGACGTCGCATCATTCTCGGACTGTTCCTGATCTTCCTGCTGTTGCCGATCTATTGGCTCGTCAACATGAGCTTCAAGACCAACACGGAAATCGTCACGACCATGACGTTGTGGCCGAACAATCCGACGCTGGTTCACTACAAGCGCATCTTCACGGATTCGAGCTGGTACTCCGGCTACATCAATTCGCTGAAGTACGTCCTCATCAACACCATTCTGTCGATCTCCTTCGCGCTGCCCGCGGCCTATGCGTTCTCGCGTTACCGCTTCCTTGGCGACAAGCATCTGTTCTTCTGGCTGCTGTCGAATCGCATGGCGCCGCCGGCCGTGTTCGCGCTGCCGTTCTTCAATTTGTACTCGGCAATCAATCTGTTCGATACGCCCTGGGCGGTCGCGCTGGCGCACTGCCTGTTCAATGTGCCGCTCGCGGTATGGATTCTCGAAGGTTTCGTGTCCGGCGTTCCGAAAGAGATCGACGAAACCGCGTTCCTCGACGGCTATTCGTTTCCGCGCTTTTTCGTGAAGATCCTGATGCCGCTGATCGCGAGCGGCATCGGCGTCGCGGCGTTCTTCTGCTTCATGTTCTCGTGGGTCGAACTGCTGCTGGCGCGCACGCTCACATCGGTGAACGCCAAGCCGATCGCCGCGACCATGACGCGCACGATTTCAGCATCCGGCATGGACTGGGGGTTGCTGGCCGCCGCCGGCGTCCTGACCATCATCCCGGGTGCTCTGGTGATCTGGTTTGTCCGCAACTATATCGCGCGCGGCTTCGCGCTGGGACGGGTGTAACCATGGAACATATCGCATGGATGGCCTGGACGGCACCAACGGCGATCTTCTTCTGTCTGCTGGCGGGAACGCTTGGAGTCATGACCTGGCTCGCGGTGCGTTACCCCGAGGCCGAGCGCGTCGGAATCCTGCATATTCCGACCACGCGCGGCGACAGGCTGTTCATATCGCTGATCGCCACGGCGGTCATTCATCTTTTGTGGATTGCATTTGCGGGCACGAACCCGATTGCGACGCTGCCGATCGGCGAGGGCGTCGAGGTCTCGAGTTTGTGGATCGCTACCGTAATTTCCATCGTGTCGGCCGTTGTCATATTTCGCAACGTCTAGCGGGTGGAGAAAAGGCAGATCCGTGGATCAACCCGGACCTGAAGTTGTGTTTTCAACGGAGGAAACCATGCGACACGTTACAAAAAGGAATCGTCTTTTGACGATGACAAGCGCGGTGGCATTGATTGCGGCGTCAGCCGCAATCAGCGCGCCGGCTTTCGCAGACGAAGCTGCGGCGAAGAAGTGGATCGACACGGAATTCCAGCCTTCGACATTGTCGAAGGAAGACCAGATGAAGGAGATGCAGTGGTTCATCAAGGCCGCTGAGCCTTTCAAGGGCATGGACATCAATGTCGTCTCCGAAACGATCACGACGCATGAATACGAGTCGGGGACGCTGGCCAAGGCGTTCACCGAAATCACCGGCATCAAGGTCAAGCACGACCTGATCCAGGAAGGCGACGTTGTCGAGAAGCTGCAAACGCAGATGCAGTCAGGAAAGAACGTCTATGACGGCTGGATCAACGACTCCGATCTGATCGGCACCCACTTCCGCTACAACCAGACCGTGGTTCTGTCGGATTACATGACGGGCGAGGGCAAGGACGTCACCGACCCGATGCTCGATGTCGATGATTTCATCGGCAAGTCGTTCACCACCGGACCGGACGGCAAGCTGTATCAGTTGCCGGACCAGCAGTTCGCGAACCTTTACTGGTTCCGGTACGACTGGTTCACCAATCCGGACTACAAGGCGAAGTTCAAGGCCAAGTATGGCTACGAGCTTGGCGTGCCGGTGAACTGGTCGGCCTATGAAGACATCGCCGAGTTCTTCACCAACGACATCAGGGAAATCAACGGCGTCAAGGTCTATGGCCACATGGACTACGGCAAGAAGGATCCGTCGCTCGGCTGGCGGTTCACCGACGCCTGGCTGTCGATGGCGGGCAACGGCGACAAGGGCATCCCGAACGGCAAGCCTGTCGACGAATGGGGCATCCGCATGGAAGGCTGCCGTCCAGTCGGTTCATCCGTGGAACGCGGCGGCGACACCAACGGACCCGCGGCGGTCTACTCGATCGTCAAGTATCTCGACTGGCTGAAGAAGTATGCCCCGCCGCAGGCGCAGGGCATGACCTTCTCCGAAGCCGGCCCGGTTCCTGCGCAGGGCAATATCGCCCAGCAGATCTTCTGGTACACCGCCTTCACCGCGGACATGGTGAAGCCCGGTCTGCCGGTGGTGAATGCCGACGGCACGCCGAAGTGGCGCATGGCTCCGTCGCCGCATGGATCGTACTGGAAGGAAGGCATGAAGCTCGGCTATCAGGACGCCGGCTCCGCGACCTTGCTCAAGTCGACCCCGCCGGACCGCCGCAAGGCGGCCTGGCTCTACCTCCAGTTCATCAACTCCAAGACGGTGAGCCTGAAGAAGAGCCATGTCGGTCTCACGTTCACCCGCGAGTCTGACATCTGGGACAAGTCGTTCACCGAGCGTGCGCCGAAGCTCGGCGGTCTGGTCGAATTCTACCGCTCGCCCGCGCGCGTGCAGTGGACCCCGACCGGCAACAACGTGCCTGACTATCCGAAGCTGGCTCAGCTCTGGTGGCAGAACATCGGCGATGCGTCGTCCGGTGCGAAGACCGCGCAGGCTGCGATGGACTCGCTGGCTGCGGCCCAGGACTCGGTGCTTGAGCGCCTCGAGAAGTCGGGCGTGCAGGGCGCCTGCGGACCGAAGCTCAACAAGAAGGAAACCGCGGAGTTCTGGTTCGCCAAGTCGGAGAAGGACGGCAACATTGCTCCGCAGCGCAAGCTGGCGAACGAGAAGCCGAAGGGCGAAACCGTCGACTACGACACGCTGATCAAGTCGTGGCCGGCCTCGCCTCCGAAGCGCGCCGAAGCGAAATAAAGCAACCTCCCTGTGCGCTCAAGTGATGCGCACAACTTCAAGGCCGGGAGCAATCCCGGCCTTTTTCGTTTGATGCATCGCACTCTTTCGGGTGTTGTTGACACCTCGTTGCGGTTTGGGTCTGATTACGAAAAGGCTCGTGCAAAAACGCATAGCTAATCGACACAAGAACCAAGCAAGGCGATCGATAGGATCGCGGCGTGACCAAATGCGATCGCTAGAATCGCGGCACGTTGGGGAGGGGTAACCGAAGATGCTGGACTTCGTTCAGCAGTTGGTGAGCGGCATTGCGCTCGGCTGTGTCTATGGCCTGATCGCACTTGGCTTTGTCCTTGTTTACAAAGCCACCGAGGTCGTCAACTTCGCGCAGGGCGACCTGATGATGCTGGGCGGGTTCTTCGCCTTCACCTTCATCAGCCTGCTGGGTTTCAATTACTGGCTTGGATTCATTGCCGCGGTCGCGGCGATGGCCATGTTCGGCATGCTGGCCGAGCGTCTCGTGGTGCGGCCGATCCTCGGCTATCCGCAATTCTCCATCATCATGGCCACCATCGGGCTCGGGTTCTTCCTGCGGTCGGTCGCGGGCATGATCTGGGGCACCGACGATCTCAAGATCGAAACGCCGTTCAGCCAGGGCGTGCTGCGGCTCGGCAGCCTGGTGCTGGCCTATGACAAGCTGTCGGTGATTGCTGCGACAATCGTTCTTTGCGTCGTGCTGTATCTCTTCTTCAATAAGACCACCCTTGGCACCGCAATGCGGGCCAGTTCCGAGAACATGCTCGCCGCCTATTACATGGGCATTCCCGTCAAGCGCGTGGTGTCGATCGTCTGGGCGATCAGCGCGGCGGTTGCAACCTGCGCCGGCGTGCTGCTGGCGCCGATCACCTTCGTCCATTCCAATGTCGGACTGGTGCTGGGTCTGAAGGCATTTCCGGCGGCGGTGCTCGGCGGATTCGGATCGATCCCCGGCGCCGTGGTCGGCGGCGTTCTGATCGGCGTGATCGAAAGCATGGCGGGCTTCTATCTGCCGCAGGGCTGGAAAGACGTCGCGCCTTACCTCGTGCTTCTCGCGGTGCTGCTGCTGAAACCCGAAGGCATCTTCGGGATTCACACGCGGAAGAAAGTCTGAGGAGCGTCGCATGCGGTTTCTCTTCAAGACCGACTACAACGACGACATCCGGCTCATCCCGCACAGCGGCTACCTCTGGTCGTATGGAGCGCTGCTGATCCTGCTGGTGATCGCGCCGTTCACGCTCTCAAGCTATCTGATGAGCCAGCTCGTGTTCGTGTGCATCTACGCCACCGTTGGCGTCGGACTGATGATCCTCACCGGCTTCACCGGACAGGCCTCGCTGGGGCACGCGGCGTTTCTTGCCATCGGGGCGTATACGGCCGGATATTTGCAGCAACTCGGCGTGCCGTTTCCGGTGTATTTCCTCGCCGCGGGAATCCTGACCGGGATCATCGGCGCGATGGTCGGTTTTCCGGCGCTGCGGCTGCAGGGCATCTATCTTGTCATCGCCACGATCTCGTTCGCGCTGATCGTGGAAGAAGTGCTCGCCCGCTGGGAAAGTGTGACCCATGGCAACGACGGCATGCGGGTCAAGACCATCCAGCTCCTCGGCACCAGCGTGCCGCGCGATAGCCCTGCGTTCTATTACCTGTGCCTCGGCCTGCTCATTCTCGTGATCGTCGGTACGCTGAACCTGATGCGCTCGCCGACCGGGCGCGCCTTTGTCGCGATCCGCGACAGCGAAACCGCGGCCAAGAGCATGGGCATCAACGTCGCGCGTTACAAAGTGAAGTCGTTCGCCTTGAGTGCTGCGATCACCGGCTTCGCGGGCTGTCTGTTCGCGCACAAGATGTCCTTCATCAGCCCGGAGATGTTTACCCTCCAGCTCTCCATCGAATTCATCATGGTCATCATCATCGGCGGCGTGCTCAGCCTGCACGGCGCGGTGCTGGGCGCGATCTTCATCGTGATGGTCGATCCGTTCCTGACCTTCCTGAAGGATGATATTCCCGGCGTGATCGCCGGACTTGCCGCGACATTCGGTGCGGGCGCCGAGCAGGCCGCGCATATCAAGGCGAATGTTGCGGCGATCGCCTCGGCCAACGGACTGAAGGGCGCGATCTACGGCCTGATCATCATGCTGTTTATCCTGTTCGAGCCTTACGGGATCTACGGCCGCTGGCTGAAGATCAAGCTCTTCTTCCAGCTCTTTCCGCTCTACAAGCGCGCGACCTTCAAACGGCAGAAGATCTACGTCAAATCGGAGCGGAACCGATGAGCTGTTTCCGCGCGGAAAATCTCTCGCTTCACTTCGGTGGCCTCAAGGCGGTGGATTCCGTCAGTTTCGCGGTAGAGAAGGGCGAAGTCCTCTCCATCATCGGGCCAAACGGGGCGGGCAAAAGCTCGATCTTCAATCTGATCTCGCGGCTTTACGAGCCGACCTCGGGCCGGCTCTATTTCGAGGATCAGGATATTACCGGGGAGCCGGCCTACGGCATCGCCAAGCTGGGCATTGCCCGGACCTTCCAGAACATCGAACTGTTCGAGAACGCGACCGTTCTGAGCAACCTTCTGGTCGGGCGGCACCGGCACTCCACCACGACTCTGTGGCAGGAACTCCTGTTCCTGCCGAACGTACGCCGCGACGAAAAAGCGCATCGCCGCCGCGTCGAGCAGGTCATCGATTTCCTTGACCTTGCCGCCCATCGGGACAAGCTCATCTCCGGGCTGCCCTATGGCGTGCGCAAGGTGATCGAACTGGCCCGCGCGCTGTGCACCGAGCCGAAGCTGATCCTGCTGGACGAGCCCTCGTCCGGGCTGAATGTGGAGGAGACCGACGACATGTCGTTCTGGATCCGCGACATGAAGACCGAGCTTGGCATCACCGTGCTGATGGTCGAGCACGACATGACGCTGGTCAATCGGGTCTCCGACCGGGTGATCGCGCTGAACTACGGCAAAGTGCTGGCCATGGGTACCCCCGCCGAGGTGCAGGCGCATCCCGATGTCGTCGCAGCGTATCTGGGCACATGAGGATTGAGCTCAGATGGTAAAGCGTAAACTATCGATTTTTTGCTTCACCTCTCCCCGTCGGGGAGAGGTCGGCGCGCAGCGCCGGGTGAGGGGGATCGATATTTCCGTTCTAGCATTGAAGCCCCCCACCCCCAACCACACCCCCCAAGGGGAGAGGGAGTACATTACGCCGCGTTCGTGTTGCGAGGACGATGTCATGAGCAGCCCCGACATCATTCTCAGGCTGAGCAACATCGAAAGCTATTACGGGCCGATCATGGCCATCCGCGGCATCAGCCTTGAAGTGCCGCGCGGCAAGATCGTCACGCTGCTCGGCGCCAACGGCGCAGGCAAAACCACTGTGCTCAAGACCATTTCCGGTATTCTCGATCCGCAGAAGGGCTCCATCGAATTCAAGGGCCAGCCGATCCAGCGCATGGAAGCCGATCGGATCGTGCGCCTCGGCCTCAGCCATGTGCCCGAAGGGCGCGAGGTGTTCCCGTTTCTCAGCGTGCGCGAAAACCTGATGATGGGCGCCTATCCGCGCAAGGATCGCGACGGCGTTGCTTCTGATATCCAGCGTGTCTACGGCTACTTCCCGCGTCTGCGCGAGCGCATCAATCAGCCGGCGGGGCAGCTCTCCGGCGGCGAGCAGCAGATGCTGGCCATCGGCCGCGCGCTGATGAACCGACCGACATTGCTGCTGCTGGATGAGCCGTCGCTTGGTCTCTCGCCGCTGCTGGTGAAAGAGATTTTCACCATCATCAAGCGCGTCAATGAAGAGCAGGGCATGTCGATCCTGCTGGTCGAGCAGAACGCCAAGGTCGCGCTGGAAACCGCAGACTATGGCTATGTGCTGGAAATCGGCCGTGTCGTGATGAACGACACCTGTCAGCGGCTGATGCAGTCGCAGGACATTCAGGAATTCTACCTCGGTGCCAAGGAAGACGGCGCGCGCGGCGAGCGGCGCTGGAAGAAAAAGAAGACCTGGCGGTAAGACCGGGCACGAAGAGCAGGAGATATCGGCGCTGCGTTGCTTGTACGCAGCGAAGGACAGGGAGTGAGGCATGGCGAAGTCCGCAGTGATCACCGTCGCGGATACAATCGCGAAGAGTTTTTTGCTTGCGGTTGAAACCCGTGGCGACAAGACCGCGATCAGGGAGAAGCATCTCGGCGTCTGGCAGTCCACAAGCTGGCGGCAATGGCTGCAGACGGCCAAGGAGATCGCCTACGCGCTCCATGCATCCGGCTTCAAGCCGGGGGATGTTGCCTCCATCGTCTCGAATGCCACCCCTGAATGGGTGTTCGCCGACATGGGCGTGCTCTGCGCGGGCGGCGTCTCGTCCGGCATCTATCCGACTGACTCGGCCTCGCAGGTCGAATACCTGATCAACGACTCCCGGACCAGGATCATCTTCGCCGAGGACGACGAGCAGCTCGACAAGGTGCTGGCCTGCCGCGCGCGGTGCCCGACGCTTGAAAAAATTGTCGTGTTCGACATGGAAGGTCTCAGCGGCTTCAGCGATCCGATGGTGATGTCGCTGGACGAGTTCATGGCGCTCGGGCGCAACCACATGAACGGGCGCGAGGCGCTGTGGAAGGAGATGATCGAAAGCCGCGGCCCGAACGATCTCGCCATCCTGGTCTACACCTCGGGAACGACGGGCCCGCCGAAGGGCGCGATGCACTCCAACCGCAGCGTCACCCATCAGATGCGCTATGCGGACTATCTTCTGGTGCCGACCGATCACGAGGAGCGGCTGGTGTTCCTGCCGCTGTGCCATGTCGCCGAGCGCATCGGCGGCTACTATCTGTCGATCGCCGTCGGCTCGATCATGAACTTTGCCGAAAGTCCGGAAACCGTGCCGGACAACCTGCGCGAGGTGCAGCCGACCGCGTTTCTCGCGGTGCCGCGCATCTGGGAGAAGTTCTATTCGGCCATCACCATCGCGCTGAAGGACGCCACCCCATTCCAGCAATGGATGTACCGCCAAGCGCTCGCCATCGGCCAGCGCCTGACCGACTACAGGCTGGAAGGGCAGACGCCGCCGCTGCATTTGCGGCTGGCGGGGAAGGCGGCTTACTGGCTGGTGTTCCGCAATATCCGGCGGATGCTGGGGCTTGATCGCGTCCGCATCGCATTCACGGGCGCCGCGCCGATCTCGCCCGATCTGATCCGCTGGTATCTCGCCATCGGCCTCGACATGCGCGAGGTCTATGGCCAGACCGAGAATTGCGGCGTCGCGACCCTGATGCCGAACGATCGCATCAAGCTCGGCTCGGTCGGAAAAGCCGCGCCGTGGGGCGAGGTCATGATATGCCCCAAGGGAGAAATCCTTATCAAGGGCGATTACCTGTTCATGGGCTATTTGAATCAGCCCGAGAAAACCGCTGAAACCATTGATGAAAAGGGCTGGCTGCATACTGGAGATGTCGGCACGATCGACAACGAGGGCTTCGTCAAGATCACAGACCGGATGAAGGACATCATCATCACGTCCGGCGGCAAGAACATCACGCCGTCCGAGATCGAGAACCAGTTGAAGTTCTCGCCCTATATCTCGGACGCCGTGGTCATCGGCGACAAGCGGCCGTACCTCACATGTCTGGTGATGATCGACCACGAGAACGTCGAGAAGTTCGCGCAGGACTACAACATCCCGTTCACGAACTACGCGAGCCTGTGTCGCGCGCCGGAGGTCCAGGACCTCATCAGACGCGAGATCGAAGCGGTCAATGCGAACTTTGCCCGCGTCGAAACCATCAAGAAATTCCATCTGATCGAGCGGCAGCTCACGCCTGAAGATGAAGAACTGACGCCGACCATGAAGTTAAAGCGGAGCTTCGTGAACAAGTCCTACGCAGCCGAAATCGATGCAATGTACCGGGCGAGCGCTATGGCGTAAGCTCTTGAATACACTGTGGAAGCGCATTCCGCGGCCTGAAAGGGCCGCTCAGCGGCGAAGGTAGCAAGGCCCGGCCTTCGCTGAATATGGGCCAACAGAGAGGAGACCGTTATGTCGAAATCGTTCAAGGCGCTTGGCCTTGCGGTGGGGGCGCTCGCGCTGACCCAGTCGCCGGCCTTCGCGCAGACCAAGGTGACCAACGAAGGCATCTCGCCGACCGAAATTGTTGTCGGGTCGCACCAGGATTTGTCGGGCCCGATCAAGGGCTGGGGCGTGCCGGTGGCCAACGGCCTGAAAATGGCGGCTGACGAGATCAACACCGCCGGCGGCATCAACGGCCGCAAGATCAAGCTGATCGTGGAAGACTCCGGTTACGATCCGAAGCGCGCGGTGCTCGCCTCGCAGAAGCTGATCGAGAAGGACAAGATCTTCGCCATGGTAGGACCGATGGGTTCCCCCACCGTGCTCGCGGCGCAGGACATTTTGTTCGACGCCGGCGTGTTACAGCTTTTCCCGCTGACGGCTGCGGAGTTCACCTTCAAGTTCGATCCGGCGAAACCTCAGGAGCGGCTGAAGTTCAACAATATTCTTCCTTATGTTGAAAGTACACGCGCCGCGCTCAAGCACATGATCGAATGGAAGAAATTCGCCAAGCCCTGCATCATGCATCAGGATGACGAATACGGAAAGAGCGTGCTCGACGGCTTCAACCAGCAGACGGCTGCGATGAAGCTAACACCGGCTTCCGTCACCAGCTACAAGCGCGGCGCATCCGATTTCAGCGCGCAGGTCGCGAAGATGAAGTCCGATGGCTGCGATCTCGTGGTGCTCGGCACCGTGATCCGCGAAACCATCGGTGCGATGGGTGAAGCCAAGAAGCTCGGCTGGGATGTGACGTTCCTCGGCGCAACACCGACCAACGTGCTTGAAGTGCCTGCGCTCGGCAAGGAAGCCGTTGAAGGTCTTTATGCGGCGGCCGCCTTCGAAATTCCTTATCCGGACACGGCGAAGGGCAAGGCCAAGGACTGGCTGGACAACTACAAGAAGGCGTTTGGCGCTGACGCCAACACGCAGGCGATCATCGGTTATAATGCGATGATGACCTTCGCCCATTACGTCAACAAGGCGGGCAAGGATCTGACCGGTCAGAAAGTGCTCGATGCGATGGAATCCGGCGACGTGTTCCAGGACATTTTCAACTCTCCGCCGACCAAGTTCTCCAAGACCAACCATCTTGCGAGCACCGTGACGCAGGTTCAGCAGGTCAAGGGTGGCCGCTGGGTTCTGGTGAAAGAAGGCTTGATGTTCTGAGCAGGCCGCTCTGAAACGACATCGCGTGCGCGGTTGCCCGCGCACGCGATTTTATTTACGGTCCGGCTCCAACAAGAGAGCCAACAAGCCCCAAGAATCCAAATGACAATTGAGAGTACGCTCAAGACCGGCATCGCGCGCTGGTTTCCGGGAGCCACAGGCATCGATCGCCTGGCTCAGCTCTCCGGCGGGGCAAGCCAGGAAACCTGGTCGTTCAACCTCCTGCATCCTTCCGGTGACATGGCCGTCATTCTGCGCCGCGCGCCATCGGGTTACGGCGCGGCTCCGGGCCGTGCGGCCGGTCTCGAAGCCGAAGCAGTCCTGATGCAGCAGGCCTATGAGGCGGGAGTTCCGTCGCCGCGCGTGCGTTATGTGTTGCGGGCGGACGACGGCCTTGGCAGCGGCTTCATCATGGACCGCGTCGAGGGCGAAACCATTCCGCGCAAGATCCTCCGCGATGCGGAGTTCGCCAATGCGCGCAAGGTGCTGGCGAGCCAGCTTGGCAGGGTGGTTGCGGACATTCACGCGCTGGATAAAGCGCGTTTGCCGAAGCTGCGGCTGATGACGGTGGCGGGCGAGCTCGACGATCTTGCCGCCGAATACAAATCCTTCGACTGGCCGCGCCCGGTGTTCGATCTGGCGCTGCGCTGGCTGCGCGACAATGCGCCGACGACGTCCGACACGGTGACGCTGGTTCATGGCGATTTCCGCCATGGCAATCTCATAATCGGCCCCGAGGGTGTCCGCGCGGTGCTGGATTGGGAGCTGGCGCACTTCGGCGATCCGATGGAAGACCTCGGCTGGATCTGCGTGAACTCGTGGCGGTTTGGTGAGATCGACAAACCGGTCGGGGGACTCGGTTCGCGCGAGGATTTGTTTGCGGCGTATGAAGCCGCATCCGGCTGTCCGGTCGATGTGGCTCGGGTGATGTTCTGGGAGACACTTGGCACCTTGCGGTGGGGCATCATGTGCTGCGGCATGATGCAGCGCTTTCGTGCTGGCCCGGATCATTCGATGGAGCGCGCCATGATCGGCCGCCGCGCCTCGGAAACCGAAATCGATCTGTTGCGGCTGCTGGCGCCGCGTCGAGGGAAATAGTATGCAGGATCAGCCCACACCGGTCGAACTGATCAACGCAGTCGCGGAATTTCTTCGCGCCGATGTTGTGCCGCAATTGTCCGGACACGCTGCGTTCAAGTTGCGTGTCGGGCTGAACGCGCTCGATTTGGTCGCGCGTCAGCTCACCCTTGAGGCATCCGGTGATGCGGCCGAACTTGAACGGCTGTCAAAGCTGCTTGGAACATCCGGTTCGCTGGAGGAATTAAACCGTCTCCTGTCGGCGCGGATCGCAAGCGGCGAGGTCAGCTTTGATACGCCGGGACTGACCGAACACGTCTGGCAGACCACGCTGGACAAGCTCGCCATCGACCAGCCGAACTATGCCTCCTATCGCCGCGAGCGGGACAGCAAGCAAGGCTAGTTTCGTTATTGCGAGGAGCGAAGCGACGAAGCAATCCATGTCTTCAAGGAAAATGGATTGCTTCGCTTCGCTCGCAATGACGCTGAAATGTCGTCGATGAACGATTACCGCCCCTTCCACTGCGGCGGGCGCTTTTCCGCGAAAGCCTTGGGGCCTTCGATGTAATCCTCTGATGCGGCGAGCGCCTTGACTGCCGGATAGTCGAACTGTTCGGCCAGCGCCTGTTCCAGCGACACGCCGAGGCCGCGATGCATGGTCTGCTTCGAGGCGCGGATCGACATCGGGCCGTTCTGCAGAATGAGATTGGCCCAGCGTTCGGCGCCCGCGAGCGCTTCGCCTTTCGGCACGACCTCGTTGACGAAGCCGAGTTCAAGTCCTTCGCGCGCGGGAACGTGGCGTCCGGTCAGGATCATGCCCATGGCGCGCTTGAGTCCGATCAGGCGGGGCAGGCGATGCAGCCCGCCAGCGAGCGCGGCAAGACCGACACGCGGCTCGGGCAAGGCGAAGGTTGCGTTCTCGGAGGCAATGATGAGGTCGCAGGCCAGCGCGATTTCAAAGCCGCCGCCCATGGCGACGCCGTTGACGGCGGCGATGATCGGCTTATCGCAATCGAAACGGTGAGTGAGACCGGCGAAGCCGCTGGTGTCCCAGCCGCGCTGGCCGCCCTGTGCCTGCCACTTCAGATCGTTGCCGGCCGAGAACGCCCGGTCGCCCGCGCCGGTGACGATCGCGATCCACTGGTCGGGATCGTTGTTGAACTCGTCAAAAACGCGATGCATCTCAAAATGCATCGGCGAATGCACGGCGTTCATTACCTCGGGGCGATTGAGCGTGATGATGGTCAGCGGACCTTTGCGGTCCACTTTGGCGAATTCATAGGCCATGAGCGATTTCCTTGGACGGTTCTTGCGCTGCGTTGCAACATTTGAGCGATGTTGTCGTGCCCGGAATAGACCAGCAAAGAAGCCGCTTCACAAATTAATTAAGCGCTTGACTAACGTCGTCGGTCTTATCTTAATTTGCCTCCACCGGCGGTTCGCGCGAGCAGCACGCCCATAACAAGAAGTCCGAGATGGACATCAGGGAGTTGCGCGTTGGATTTCTCGCTGCCTGAAGATCTGACTGCGTACCTGTCCGAGCTCGATCGCTTCATCGATCAGACCATCAAGCCGCTTGAGCAGCGCGACGACAACATCCGTTTCTTTGATCACCGCCGCGAATGGGCGCGCACGGATTTCGACAAGGGCGGCCTGCCGCGCCATGAATGGGAAGACCTGCTGCGTGAGGCGAAAAATCTCGCTGATGAGGCCGGGCATCTGCGCTTCGCAATTCCCAAGCGCTACGGCGGCAGGGACGGTTCGAATCTCTGGATGGCGGTGATCCGCGAGCATTTCGCCGCCAGGGGTCTCGGTCTGCACAACGATTTGCAGAACGAACACTCGATTGTCGGAAACTTTCCATTGGTCACCATGCTGGACCGCTACGGCCGCGACGATCAGAAGGCGATGATCGAAGGCGCGCTCACCGGCAAGTACCGCATCACCTTTGGCCTGACCGAGCCCGATCACGGGTCCGACGCCACCCATATGGAAACGACGGCCGTTCAGGCCACGCGCGACGGCGTCAGCGGCTGGGTGATCAACGGCGAAAAGATGTGGACCACCGGCATGCATGTCGCGACGCATTGCGCGACCTTCGCACGCACATCCGGCAATGACGGTGACGCGCGCGGCATTACGTGTTTTCTCGTTCCGGCGAATACGAAGGGCGTGAAGATCGAGGAATATCTCTGGACCTTCAACATGCCGACCGATCACCCGCGCGTCAGCTTCACCGATGTCTTCGTGCCGGACGATGCATTGTTCGGCGAGGTCGGACGCGGTCTGTCGCTGGCGCAGTGTTTTGTGCATGAGAACCGGATTCGTCAGGCTGCGAGTTCGCTCGGCGCGGCTGTGTATTGCATCAACGAGAGCGTGCGCTATGCGCGCGAGCGCAAGCCGTTCGGTCACGCGCTGTCGGAAAATCAGGCGATCCAGTTTCCGCTGGTCGAGCTTGCGACGCAGGCCGAGATGTTGCGGCTTCTGATCCGCAAGACGGCGTGGGAGATGGACCGTATGACCCAGGCCGATGTCGAGCATCGGCTCTCCGACAAGGTGTCGATGTGTAACTTCTGGGCGAACCGGCTGTGCTGCGAGGCGGCGGACCGGGCCATGCAGGTGCATGGCGGCATGGGTTATTCGCGGCACAAGCCGTTCGAGCACATCTATCGCCACCACCGGCGCTACCGCATCACCGAAGGCAGCGAGGAAATCCAGAAGCGCAAGGTCGCCGGATTTCTGTTCGGTTATATGGGGGCGGAAAAATTCGAGACCACTGAGAAGAGCCGCTAATTCGAGTTTCACAAGAGGCGAACAATCGCCCGTGAAGGATATGTTTCTGGAGGAAACGATGCGCAGGTGTACGTCCGGCCGGTCCGACCGGTTCATGCTGATCAGTTCGGAGCGTGTGTTCTACGCCGGGCTGCATGGCAAGCCCTCGGTGCGCACGCTCGGCGCGCTCGCGGTCTGTGTGCCGCTGCATGGCACCGCGTGCCTTGAAGTGGCCGGGCAGCCGCCGCGTGTTGGCGAGATTCTCGCCGTTCCGGCCTATCTGCCGCACAAGATCACATCGGAGTCGCGTGAAATTCTCGGGCTGCTGATCGAGCCTGAATCGGTCAGCGATGACGATCTCGCGCAGATCATCCGCCAGTGCGACGATCCGGTTGCGGCCGGCCGGCTCGCCGCGCGGTTTCGCGAAATCTATGCGACCATGGCGCTCAGCGGGACCAGCGGTTTCACTTCGGCCGATTTCGACCAGATCTTTCTCCAGCGCCGCCTGAAGCCGCGCGACCTTGATACGCGCATATCGACCGTCGTGTCGCGCTTTCAGGCGAAGCCGTCGAGCAGCATCTCGGGTGACGATTGCGCCAGCGGCGTCAAGCTGTCGCTGTCGCGCTTCCTGCATCTGTTCAAGGACGAGACCAGCATGAACTTCAAGACATTCCGCGCCTGGAAGCGCGCGCGGAATATCCTGCATCATGTCAATGTCGAGCGAAACCTTGCACATTTCGCGCTCGATGCCGGCTATCCGGACTCGACGCATTTCAGTCACTCGCTGCGCCGCATTTACGGGCTTCAGCCGAGTGCGCTGTTTTCCGGCTCGCGGCGCTTGCAGATTATCAACGGCCGGGATGTCGCCGGTAACCTGACCGGCATGCGGGCCTAGGTTCCCGCCGGCACGCGCGGCGCGACCCCTTGCTCGGCGCTGGCGCGGTCCTGTGCGGCAATCGCCTTGCGGAATCCCTCACGCTGCTTCAGCCGCTCCCAGTAGGCGGCGACGGCCGGCGTGAACTGCGCGGACAGTCCGTTGGACTGCGCGAACATCAGCGCATAGCCGACTGAAATGTCCGCGGCGGTAAAGCGTCCGGCGCAGACCCAATCTGATTGCGAAACGGTTGTTTCCAGCGCCCGCAGCCGGGCGAGGAACCAGCGTGCATAGTCGGCCGCGGCCTGCGGGTTCTTTTTCTCGTCAGGCTCAAGCTGCGAATAGCGGAAATAGATCGTCTGCGGAAACGTCAGCGTCGCTTCGCCGAAGAACAGCCAGTTCAGATACGCGCCATAGGCAGGCTCATCGACCGCGACGTTTAGCGGTGTGGGGCCGTACTTCGTTACGAGATAGAGGCAGATCGCGGACGACTCGGTCATCCGCGCATCGCCATCGACGAGAAACGGAATGGTGCCCAAGGGATTTAGCTCGAGATACTCGCGCTTCAGGAAACGCGGCGGGAAGGGCAGCATCGTCAGGTCGTAGGGAATGCCAAGCTCTTCCAGGGTCCAAAGCGGACGGAAGGAGCGTGCACTCGAGCAGTGATACAGCGTCAGCATATCGATCGATCCCTGAAGATGTCCGGCGTTATACAACGCGGAAGGTGCCTGAATGCAAGCGCTTACTGTTCCGGCAGCGTTCCCATGTACTTGCAAAGAATGCTGAGCATCACTTCATCCGCGCCGCCGCCAATGGAGGTCAGGCGGCGGTCGCGATAGGCGCGGCTGACGCGGGTTTCGTTCATGAAGCCCATGCCGCCCCAGTATTGCAGGCAGGCGTCGGGAATTTCGCGGCCCAGGCGTCCGGCCTTCAGCTTGCCCATGGTCGCCAGCGGGGTCACATCATTGCCCGCGATGTATTCCTCGCAGGCGCGATAGAGGAGGGAGCGCAGCAGCTCGATCTCGGTCTTCAGTTCGGCAAGCCGGAAGTGGATCACCTGATTGTCCAGCAGCGGCTTGCCGAATGCCTTGCGCTGACGCGTGTAGTCGATGGTCTCTTCGACGGTCTTTTCGTGAGACTTCAGGCACGCGGCAACCGCCCACATCCGTTCCTCCTGGAACTGCATCATCTGATAGGTGAAGCCCTTGCCTTCCTCGCCGATCCGGTTGCGCTTGGGAATGCGCACGTCGGTGAATTTGATTTCGGCGGTGTCCGAGCAGTGCATGCCCATCTTGTCAAGCTTGCGCAGCACCTCAACGCCCTTGGTCTTCATCGGCAGGCAGATCAGCGATTTGTTGCGATGAACCGGGCCGTCGCCGGTATTGGCCAGCAGGCACATCCAGTCGGCCTGCGTGCCGTTGGTGATCCACATCTTGCCGCCGTTGATGATGTAGTCGCCGCCGTCGGACCGGGCCGTTGTCTTGATCGAGGCCACGTCGGAGCCCGCGCCCGGCTCCGAGACGCCGATGCAGGCAACCATGTCACCCGCAATCGACGGCGCGAGAAATTCGCGCTTCATCTCGTCCGAGCCGAACCGCGCCAGCGCCGGTGTCGCCATGTCGGTCTGTACGCCGATCGACATGCCGACGCCTCCGGCGTTGATCGCGCCGAGTTCTTCCGCCATCACCATGCCATAGCTGTAGTCGAGAGCCGCGCCGCCGTATTCGACCGGCTTGCACAGGCCGAGCAGGCCGAGATCGCCCATCTTCTTGAACACCTGATGGGCCGGATAGATTCCGTCGCGCTCCCATTCATCGACGAACGGATTGATCTCGTTCTTGATGAACTGCTGCATGGTGCGGCGGATGGCGTCGTGTTCCTGCGTGAACTGCATTGCGTTTCCTGATGCCTTTAATTTTTGGCGTACATTTTCTGGATGGATTTGCTTGCGCGGGTTTGTGCGTCAAGCGAGATCGGCTCCCTCTCCCGTGGGGAGAGGGTTGGGGTGAGGGCGTAGAATCTATCCAGAGACCGTACGCCCTCACCCGATGCACTTCGTGCATCGACCTCTCCCCACGGGAGAGGTGAAGAAAGGTCTATGCTCTTGCATTCTATCCTCATGGCCGCGCTCTAAAGCCCCATCTGGCGGCTTGCCAGATCCTTCATGATTTCCTCGGTGCCGCCGCCGATGGCGTTGACTTTCACCTCGCGATAGATGCGCTCGACCTTGGGGCCGCGCATGAAGCCCGCGCCGCCGAATATCTGCACCGCTTCGGAGGCGCAGTAAGCCATGGTCTGTGTCGCCTGATTCTTGCACATGCAGACCTCGGCCACGGGATTGTCGCCCTGTTCCAGCCGCCAGATCAGCATTTCCAGCATCGCCTGCGTCGCCGCCACGCGCTGCGCCATGTCCACGATCTTGTGGCGGATCACCTGATGATCGGCGAGACGCTTGCCGAAGGTCTTGCGCTCGCGGGCATAGGCGATGGCTTCCTCGACGCAGACGCGCGCGAATCCTGTACAACCGGCGGCGAGACCCAGCCGCTCGCTGTTGAAGTTCTTCATGATCAGCTTGAACCCGGCATTCTCGGTGCCGATCAGGTTGGCGACGGGCACGCGGCAATCATCAAAATAGAGTGTCGCGGTGTCGGACGCCCACCAGCCCATCTTTTTCAGCGGGGTGCGCGAAAAACCGGGTGTATCGCGCTCGATGAGTAACAGGCTGACGCCGCCCGCGCCTTCGCCGCCGGTGCGCACCGCGACGGTGTAATAGTCCGCGCGCATCCCGGATGTGATGAAAGTCTTCTCGCCCTTGACCACGTAATGGTCGCCTTCGCGACGCGCGGTGGTGCGCAGGTTGGCCACATCCGAGCCGCCGCCGGGTTCTGTAATGGCCAGCGCCGAAATCTTTCGACCTGCCAGGATGTCCGGCAGCACGCGCGCCTTGAGTTCATCGGAGCCGCCATGGACGATGGGCGGCGCGCCGATGGTGTGGCTTTTCAGGCTGGCGCTGACGCCGCCGGCTCCGGCCCGGGCCAGCTCCTGCGCAGCGATCATGGACATGAAGCGGTCGCAAGGGATGCCGCCATATTCTTCAGGGAAGCCAAGCTGAAGCAGGCCGATGGAGGCGGCTTTCAGATAAAGCTCGCGGGGGAATTCCCCGGCCTCGTCCCATTGCGCTGCAAAAGGCTCGATTTCGGTGGCCACAAAGCGCCGCAGCATATCGCGGAACGCCAGATGTTCCGGGGTCAGAAAGGGGCTGGCCGACGTCTCGGCAAACCGCTCGGGGGCATCCATTCTCATCCTCCATGTCGGAGATTTATGGCCCGTTCCCGCGGCGCAGACTTGCGTTAAGCCGCCATGTCTTCTGAAATTATGCGCCCGAAAATTGTGGCAAGCCCAGCTAGTTTTCACAAGACGCTGGCAGCCCCCGCCTTTTACCGTTTGGAGCAACGTCGCGATCGAACCTGAGGACCCGGAATGGATAAAGCTGTCGTTACCTGTGCGCTCAACGGCGTGCTGACCAATCCCAAGCAGCACCATGTTCCGGTCACCCCGGAGGAGATGGCGCGGGAGGCGAAGGCGGCGTTCAATGCCGGCGCATCGGTGATGCACATGCATCTGCGGCGGCAGGAGCCGGATATGGGGCACATCCCGTCCTGGGATGTGAACCTGTCAAAGGAAGTGCAGCAGGCGATCCGCGAGGCGTGCCCCGGCGTCATCATCAATCACACCACGGGCGTCAGCGGCCCGAACTATCGGGGCGCGCTCGATTGCGTGCGCGAAACCGCGCCGGAAATGGCCGCCTGCAACGCCGGCTCGCTGAACTATCTGAAAGTGAAGGCCGATGGCTCCTGGGCCTGGCCGCCGCATGTGTTCGATAATCCGCCGGACAAGATCCAGAAGTATCTCGACGTGATGAAGATCACCAATACGCTGCCCGAATTCGAATGCTTCGATGTCGGCATCGTGCGCAGCGTGGCGATGTACAAGCAGAACGGGATGTATTCCGGCCCGCTCGAGTACAATTTCGTGATGGGCGTGGCGTCCGGCATGCCCGCCGATCCCGAACTGTTGCCGATCCTGCTCAAGCTGAAACTGCCGGACTCCAACTGGAGCGTCACCGCCATCGGCCGCGAGGAAATCTGGCCGCTGCACCAGCGTTGCGCCGAACTCGGCGGCCATCTGCGCACCGGCCTTGAAGACACGTTCTATCTTGGCGATGGCACCAAGGTCACATCGAACGGGCAGTTGATCGAAGGCATCGTCAAGTGCGCGCGTAATGTCGGCCGCGAGATCGCGTCGCCGGCGGAGGCGCGGAAAATTCTCAAACTGATGCATTGAGCCCAAGCGGACAAGAAAGCGCCGCAGGCTGACAGGGGAGACATCGTCATGAGCGATCTGACTGCAACGGGCGGCGTGCCCGGTCCCGGACGCATCGGGCGGGTGGCTGTCGGCGACATTTTGCGGCGCGCCGCCAAACGATTTCCCGATCGCATCGCGCTGACCGACGGGGCGCGTCAGGTCACCTTCACCGAGGTCGATCACGACGCCAACCGTTTCGCCAACTATCTTCTCGCGCGCGGCCTGAAGCCCGGCGCCAAGATCTCGACCATCTGCAACAACTCGGTCGAATTCGTCAAAGCGCTGTTCGGTATTCACCGCGCGGGCCTGGTCTGGGTCCCGATCAACACCATGCTCGGGCCGGGCGACATGGATTACATCCTCGGCCATGCCGAGGTTCGCTTCGCGCTGATCGACGACAACCTGCATGCGCAGCCGGAGCGGCGGGCGGCGCTGGAGCAGCGTGGCATTGATCTGATCGCAGTCGATCTGACCGGCAAGGCGAAAGAGCAGGGGCTCGAAAGCTTCAACGAGCTGATCAAGGGACAGTCCGACATCGAGCCGGAGATCGCCTTCGACGACCGCGATCTGGCGATGATCATTTATACATCAGGCACGACCTCGCGGCCGAAGGGCGCGATGCACTGTCATCTCGCGGTGGTGATGGCGGCGATGAGCAATGCCATCGAGATGCATCTGGATCGCAATGACGGCATCTCGGGACAATTCCCGCTGTTTCATTGTGCAGCCCATGTCCTGTTGCTGACCTATTTGTCGGTTGGTGGGAAGATGGCCATCATGCGCGGGTTCGATCCCGTCGCCTGCATGGAAGCGATCCAGCGCGACAGGCTGACCATCTTCATCGGCCTGCCGGCGATGTATCAGGCGATCCTCGATCATCCGCGCCGCAATGAGTTCGATCTCTCGACCCTGCGCACCTGTGTCTACACCATGGCGCCGATGCCGCGTCCGTTGCTGGAACGCTGTATCGCCGAGCTTTGCCCGACATTCGTGCAGCCCAGCGGGCAGACCGAAATGTATCCGGCGACCACCATGTCGCAGCCGGACCGTCAACTCGCACGCTTCGGCAATTACTGGGGCGAGTCGATGATCGTCAACGAAACCGCGATCATGGACGACGAGGGCAACCTCCTGCCGCCCGGACAGATCGGCGAGATCGTCCATCGCGGACCCAACGTGATGATGGGCTATTATAAAGACCCTGACGCCACTGCTGCCGCGCGAAAATTCGGCTGGCATCACACCGGCGATCTGGCGCTGATCGACGAGCACGGCGAGGTGCTGTTCATCGACCGCAAGAAGGACATGATCAAGTCCGGCGGCGAGAACGTCGCCTCGGTGAAGATCGAGGAAACGCTGCTGGCGCATCCGGAGGTATTGAGCGCGGCGGTGGTCGGCCTGCCGCATCCGCAGTGGGGCGAGGCGGTTTCGGCCTTCGTCAAGCTGAAGCCCAATGCGCAGGCGCGTGAGACGGACATCATCGAGCACTGCCGCAAGACGCTTGGCGGTTTCCAGATTCCGAAACTGGTGCGAATTCTGGACGAGATGCCGATGACCGCCACCGGAAAACTGCGCAAGGTCGAACTGCGCCAGCAGTTCGTCGACCATTTCAACACGACATCAGCGGCCTGAAAGTCAATTGTCCATGGCGGTGATCGAGAATTCCATTTCGCCCACAAGTGAAAGCTATCAGGCCAATCGCGCGGGGATGCTGGCGCAGATCGCGCGGGTTGATGCCGTGGTGGGGCGGACGGTTGCGGCGTCCGAACTGTCCAAGAAGCGATTTCACGAACGAGGACAATTGCTGCCGCGTGAGCGCATCGCGCTGCTGCTCGATGCGGGTGCGCCGTTTCTCGAACTCTCCGCGCTCGCGGGATATTGCCTCGATACGCCGGACCCGGACAAGAGCATTCCCGGCGGCGGCACCATCGCGGGCATCGGCTTCGTATCCGGCGTGCGCTGCATGGTAACGGCGAGCGATTCCGGCATCGAGGCGGGATCGCTGCAGCCGATGGGTCTCGACAAGCGGCTGCGCTCGCAGGAGATCGCGCTGGAAAACAAGCTGCCGTCGGTTCAGCTTGTGGAAAGCGCGGGCGCAAACCTGATGCGCTACCGCGTCGAGGATTTCATTCGCGGCGGCACGACCTTCCGCAATCTCGCCTTGCTCTCGGCGGCGGGGCTGCCGGTCATCACCGTGACTCACGGCTCATCCACCGCAGGCGGTGCGTACCAGACGGGTCTTTCCGATTACATCGTGATGGTGCGCGGGCGGACGCGCGCGTTTCTGGCCGGGCCGCCGCTGCTAAAAGCCGCGACAGGCGAAATCGCGACGGAGGAGGAACTCGGCGGCGCGGAGATGCACACCAGCATTTCCGGTCTTGGCGATTATCTGGCGGAAGATGACCGCGAGGCGCTCGGCATCGCGCGCCAGATCATGGCCGATCTCAACTGGGACCGTGCGCATCCAGAGAGTGGCGAGCCGCCGCGTGCACCATTGTACGACACTAAAGAGTTGCTCGGCATCATGCCGATGGACCACAAGCGGCCTGTCGACATGAAGCAGATCATCGCGCGCATTCTCGACGGATCTGATTTTCTCGAGATTGGCGCGAACTATGGCCCCGCAACGGTCTGCGGCCATGGCCGCATCAACGGCCACGCCATCGGGATCATCACCAATAATGGCCCGCTGGACCCGAACGGCGCCAACAAGGCGACGCACTTCATTCAGGCCTGCTGCCAGTCGCGCACGCCGATCCTCTATCTCAACAACACCACAGGCTACATGGTCGGGAAGGCTTACGAGGAAGCCGGCATGATCAAGCACGGCTCAAAGATGATTCAGGCCGTGACCAACGCCACCGTGCCGCAGATCACGATCTATTGCGGGGCGTCGTTCGGCGCGGGCAACTATGGCATGTGCGGGCGTGGTTTTCATCCACGGTTCTGCTTCTCCTGGCCCAACGCCAAGACGGCGGTGATGGGCGGCGAGCAGGCCGCCGGCACCATGGCGATCGTCGCGGAAGCCGCCGCCGCGCGGCGCGGCAAACCGATGGAGCCGGAGAAACTGGAGGCGATGAAGGCACAGATCATCGATGTGTTCGAAAAGCAGATGGATGTGTTTGCGACCAGCGGGCGGCTACTCGATGATGGTGTGATCGATCCGCGCGACACCCGCGCGGTGCTGACAAATGTGCTGGCGATCTGCCGCGAAGCGGAACAGCGCAATCCGCAAAAGGTCCAGTTCTCGGTGGCGCGGCCATGAGTGGGACAAAACTGACACCCTTCCGCAAGATCCTGATTGCTAACCGCGGCGAGATTGCGCTGCGCGTGATGCGCACCGCAAAGCGTCTCGGCTATGAGACTGTCGCGGTGTATTCCACCGCCGATGCCAAAGCGCGCCACGTCGGCGAGGCCGATCAGGCGGTGTGGATCGGTGAATCGCAGCCGTCGCAATCCTATCTGCGGATCGACGCCATCGTGGCGGCCGCGAAGGCGAGCGGCGCGGACGCGGTGCATCCCGGCTACGGCTTCCTTGCGGAGAATGCGGAGTTCGCAAAAGCCTGCCGCGATGCGGGTCTTGTGTTCATCGGCCCATCGCCCGAGGCGATTCACGCCATGGGCCACAAGGCGGGCGCCAAGGACATTATGCAGAAGGCAGGCGTGCCTTGCGTTCCCGGTTATCAGGGCGAAGACCAGAGCGACGACGCGATGCTCACCGCCGCGAAACGCATCGGTTTCCCGGTGATGATCAAGGCCGTGGCCGGTGGCGGCGGACGCGGCATGCGCCTTGTGGCGGATGACGCATCGTTTCCGGACGCGCTGCGCGCGGCGCGCTCGGAAGCACAGAATGCGTTCGGCGATCCGACGGTTATTCTTGAGCGCGCGATCGTCCAGCCACGCCACATTGAAATTCAGGTGTTCGGCGATCGTCACGGCAACGCGATCCATCTCGGTGAGCGCGATTGCTCGGTGCAGCGCCGGCACCAGAAGCTGATCGAGGAAGCGCCATCGCCAGCGGTGTCGCCGGAATTGCGCGCGCGGATGGGCGCGACCGCCGTCGCAGCCGTCAAAGCGATCAACTACGAAGGCGCCGGCACGCTGGAGTTCCTGCTGGATAACGCAGGCAATTACTACTTCATGGAAATGAATACGCGGCTGCAGGTGGAGCATCCGGTGACGGAGGCGATCACCGGGCTCGATCTGGTCGAACTGCAGTTGCGTGTCGCGGGCGGCGAGCCGTTGCCCCTCCAGCAGGAGGACGTCTCGTTCTCCGGCCATGCCATCGAAGTGCGGCTCTGCGCCGAGGATGCCGCGCACAATTTCATGCCGCAGTCCGGCAAGATGTTGCGCTGGCGTGCACCCTCGGATTTACGCGTGGAGGACGCGCTGGAATCCGGCGGCGAAATTCCACCATTTTACGATTCGATGATCGCCAAGGTCATCGGTCACGGCACAACACGCGACGAGGCGCGGCGGAAGCTGATCGCCGGCTTCGATCGCATGACGGCGCTGGGCGTCACCACCAATCAGTCGTTTCTCGCCTGCTGTCTGGACCATCCGGCCTTCGCTGCGGGGCGGGCGACGACGGCGTTCATCGCAGAACACTCGGCCGATCTGTTGCCGCCGAAATCCGAAGACGGACGTCATGCGGCAGTCGCCGCACTGCTGGTTCATGTTTCAGCGATTGGTGTCGTTCACGCGCAACAGGGCCTCGGGCTGGCGCACGTCTATGCTATTCCGCTGCGCTTCGAACTCGACGGCCACGTTGTCGAACCGACGGTGCGGCGCGAACGCGGCGACGTCTTCAAGATCGGCATCGCCGAGTCCGAACACGCGCTGACGCTTGGGCCGCGCGACGGCGATATGGTGCATTTTACCAGCGACGGCGTTCTGGGATCAGCGAGGTTCGTTCGCGTCGGGGCTGATCTCTATTTCAGTTTCGCTGGCGTCACGTCGCATGTGCACGATCTGTCCCATGTCGCCGTGATGAAGGCGGGTGGCGCCGGATCGGACGGCAAGCTGCGCGCGTCCATGAACGGGCGGGTGGTGTCGGTGCTGGCGAAGGCCGGGGATATTGTCGCCGCCGGTGCGCCGGTGATTGTGCTCGAAGCGATGAAGATGCAGCATGTCCATGCCGCGCCGGTCTCGGGCAAGCTCATGGCGCTGAATGCTGCGGAGGGCGATCAGGTGACCACCGGGTTTGTGGTCGCTGAGATCGAGGCCGCGCAGGACGCGGCTTGATACCGCTCCCGTCATTGCGAGGAGCCATTAGCGCGCTACGCGCGTCTTCGACGTGCCATGGCGACGAAGCAATCCAGCTTTGCTTGACTCAGAAAGTATGGATTGCTTCGCTTCGCTCGCAATGACGAAAAAACTTCGGGGGACTTCTCATGTCTGACGCACCGGTTCTGCACGACAAGCGCGGCCACGCGTTCTGGATCACGATCAACCGGCCCGACAAGCGCAACGCGCTGAATGCGTCGGTGATCGCCGGGATTGTCGATGGTTTCCGCCGCGCGCATGAGGATAATGACGTGCGCGTGATCGTATTGACCGGAACTGGCGACAAGGCGTTTTGCGCGGGCGCCGATTTGCAGCCGGGCGCGGGCTTTGCGTTCGATCTGTCGCAGCCCAATCTCGCCTATGCCGACATGCTGCGCACCGCACAGAACGCCACCAAGCCGACCATTGCCCGCATCAACGGCGTCTGCATGGCGGGCGGCATCGGGCTTCTGTGCATGACCGACATGGCGGTGGCGGCGGACAATGTCGTGTTCGGACTTCCAGAGGTGAAGGTCGGCGTATTCCCGATGCAGGTGCTGAGCCTGTTGCAGGCGATCGCGCCGCCGCGTCTGGTGCGCGAATGGTGTTTCACCGGCGAGCCGTTTACGGCATCGGAAGCCAAGGATGCCGGGCTGCTCAATCATGTGGTGCCTGCCGGCGATCTCGACACCAAGGTTGAATGGCTGGTGGCGCGTCTCATCGACAAGTCGCCGACCGCGATCCGCCGCGGCAAGTATGCCATGCGTGCGATGGCGTCGATGTCGTTCGATCAGGGCATCGCCTACACGGAATCGCAGATCGCGCTTCTTGCGATGACGCAGGATGCGAAGGAAGGCCTCGCGGCCTTCGCCGAGAAGCGCAAGCCGGTCTGGACCGGGAAGTAGCACGATGGCCAAGGTCTGGATCGAATCTGCACTGAACGGACCCTGGACCCGCGCCAAGCAACCGGGCATTCCCGTCGCCGTCGAGGACATCGTTGCGGACGGCATCGCCTGCGCTGAGGCGGGTGCCGCGATCATCCATGCCCATGCCTATGATGTGACGACCGGCCGCCAGAAGGACGACTGGGAGATTTATGCGCGGATCATCGAGGGCATCCGCGCCAAGGCGGATGTGATCGTCTATCCGACCATTCCGAGTCCGGGGCTGGGACAGGACCAGAACACCAATCGCTTCGGCCATACGCTGGAGCTGGCAAGGCGCGGCCTGATCGAATGGGCGGTGATCGATCCGGGCTCCGTGCATATTTCGCGGTTTGACGATCTGGCCCGCGGCGGCGTCTACGCAAATCCGCATGAAGACATTATGGAGGGCATGCGGATTGCGCGCGCCCACAATGTCCATCCAAGCTACGCGATCTATGAGCCGGGTTTCACGCGGCTGGGCGGGGCATTGGCGGCGATTGCGCCGCCATCACCGACGCCGATCTATCGCTTCATGTTCTCGGATGAATTCGCCTGGGGCTTCCCGCCGCGCGAAAAATATCTCGACATTCATCTGGATCTGCTCAGCGAGGTTGCGCCCGGCGCACCGTGGATGATCGCGGGCCTCGGCGTCGATATCACGCCGCTGATCCCGCACACGGTCGCGCGAGGAGGTCACGTCCGTGTCGGGCTTGAGGATGCGCTCTGGGGCAATCCGCAAACCAACGAAGCCTTGGTGAAGGATGCCGTAACGCGTGTCCGCGATGCAGGCGGCGAGCCGGCGACGACGGCGGAGGTGAGGGATGCGTTGCGCGCGATAGATAAAACGCGGGGACGGGCCTGACGAGTTTTCCGTCATTGCGAGGAGCGAAGCGACGAAGCAATCCAGCTAATCTAAGGATGGATTGCTTCGCTCCGCTCGCAATGACGAACTTGTCTGTTGAAATCCAGTCAGACCAATAGGCGTTCTCAGCGCCCCTTGAACACCGGCTTGCGCTTTTCCATGAAAGCGGCGCGGCCTTCCTTGTAGTCTTCGCTCTTGAAGCACGCATCGACAAGGTCCTCGCAGCGCTTCATGTCGCGCTTGAGTTCGTCCTTGCAGGCTTCGCCGACAATAAACTTGATCGAATCCACCGTCAGCGGCGCATTGGCGGCGATCGTGGCGGCGTAGTTCTTGACGTAGAATTCGAGTTCGTCATTTTCGACGATGCGGTTCACGAGGCCCATCTCCACAGCTTCCATGGCCTCGAACAGCCGCGCCGTGAAGAAGATTTCCTTGGTGAAGGAGGGGCCAACGACGTCCATCAGCCGCTTCACGCCGGGATAGCCGTAGCCGAGGCCGAGCTTGGCGGCGGGAACGGCAAAGCGCGCATCTTCGGAGCAGATGCGCAGGTCGCAGCAGCTTGCGATGCCCATGCCGCCGCCGACGCAGAA
>Ga0310345_10000123_pt1 | contig 160309 bp, 161 predicted proteins | sample HC15DNA20500_MG_FD_204667 | JGI IMG/M metagenome (GOLD analysis project Ga0310345, IMG submission 204667) | Marine microbial communities from station ALOHA, North Pacific Subtropical Gyre - HC15-DNA-20-500_MG | ecosystem: Environmental > Aquatic > Marine > Oceanic | place: Pacific Ocean... | reverse complement strand
TCTGGGGGGGGGGGGTTCCACACGGCCCCCCCCCCCCCCCCCCGGTGGGGGGTGTGGGTTGGGGGGTCCGCCCACAATTTCGATTGCTGCCAGTCCCCCTCACCCGGATTGCTTCGCAATCCGACCTCTCCCCGTAAACGGGGAGAGGTGAAGGATGCAATGACGACGACGATCACAACATCGTCGGTGTCACAAAGCTGCGGTTGTGCGTCGGCGAGATCAGGATCTCGTTGATGCAGACGTGCGCGGGCATGCTGGCGACGAACGCGATGGTGCGGCCGAGATCTTCCGGCTGAAGCATCTTCGCCATGTCCTCGGCCGACGGCGGCACCGGGCGCAGCTTCAGGATCGGCGTCGCGACTTCGCCGGGTGAGAGGCAGCACGCGCGCAGGCCGTTCTTGAATTCGTCCATGTTGAACGAATGGGTCAGCGCCAGCACCGCGTGCTTGGTGGTGGTGTAGGCCGGTCCGGTCATCTTCGACACATGACGGCCCGCCCATGAGGCGACGTTGATGATGACGCCGTCCTTCTGCGCGCGCATCGCCGGCAGCACCGCACGCATGCAGTACATCACGCCGCTGAGGTTGATATCGACCAGCTTGTCCCAGCCTTCGGTGGTGATGTCGTCCCAGCTCCGCTTCGGCACGTTCACACCGGCGCTGTTGACCAGAAGATCGATCCGCCCGTGTTTGGCGACGATCTCTTTCGCCACCTTCTCGGCGTCCGCGGCGCTTGACACATCCAGCACGATCGCCTCGATCTTGCCGCCGGATTTGGCGATGCTTGCGACAGCCTCATCGAGCACATCCTTGCGGCGTCCCGAGATCACGACCGTCCATCCCTCCTTGGCGAGTTCCTGTGCACCGGCAAGACCGATGCCGCTTCCCCCGCCCGTGATCCAGGCCACACGTTTCTTGTTATTGCTCATGCCGGTTGTCTCCGTTGCTGCGCGTTGTGGTTTTGGTGTACTCAAAACCGGAAAATCCGATCTCTCGATGGAAATGTTGCATGAACGCCGCCGCGAACGCCAACCTGTTTTCTCGCCTGTTCGACGGGCCTGCAGACACCAGCAGGCTTGCCATCGAAACATCTGACGGGACGCGTATCAGCTATGCCGATCTGATCGCGCAGGCGGGACGCATGGCGAACGTCATCGTCTCGCGCGGCGTGAAGCCCGGCGACCGTGTTGCAGCGCAAACGGAAAAGTCGGTCGAGGCGCTGGTGCTGTATCTGGCCACCGTGCGCGCCGGGGCGGTGTTCCTGCCGCTGAACACCGCCTACACGCTGAACGAGCTTGAATATTTCATCGGCGACGCCGAGCCGTCGCTGATCGTATGCGATCCGTCGAAGGCCGACGGCATCGGCAAGCTTGCCGCCAGATCCGGCGCGAAGGTCGAAACGCTCGATGCCGACGGCAAGGGCTCGTTGAGCGATGGCGCGGCAAAGGCAGCATCCGATTTCGCGACTGTTGTGCGCGCCGGCGATGACCTCGCCGCCATTCTCTACACCTCGGGCACCACCGGCCGCTCCAAGGGCGCGATGCTGACCCACGACAATCTGGCGTCGAACTCGCAGAGCCTCGTCGACTACTGGCGCTTCACGCAGGACGACGTGCTGATCCATGCGCTGCCGATCTATCACACGCATGGCCTGTTCGTGGCGAGCAATGTCACGCTGTTCGCGCGCGCATCGATGATCTTCCTGCCGAAGCTCGATCCCGAACTGATTATCAAGCTCATGCAGCGCGCCACCGTGCTGATGGGCGTGCCGACCTTCTACACACGGCTGCTGCAATCACCGAACCTGACGAAAGACTCCACCTCGCCCATGCGGCTGTTCATTTCGGGCTCGGCGCCGCTGCTGGCAGAGACCCATCGCGAATGGTCGGCGCGCACCGGCCATGCGGTGCTCGAGCGCTACGGCATGACCGAAACCAACATGAACACATCGAACCCTTACGACGGCGAGCGCGTGCCGGGTGCAGTCGGCTTTCCGCTGCCGGGCGTCTCGGTGCGCGTGACCAATCCGGAAACCGGACAAGAACTCGCGCGCGAAGAAATCGGCATGATCGAGGTCAAGGGTCCGAACGTGTTCAAGGGCTACTGGCGGATGCCGGACAAGACCAAGGCGGAATTCCGCGCCGACGGCTTCTTCATCACCGGCGATCTCGGCAAGATCGACGATCGCGGCTACGTCCACATCATCGGACGCGGCAAGGATCTGGTGATCTCCGGCGGCTTCAATGTCTACCCGAAGGAAGTCGAGAACGAGATCGACGCCATTCCCGGTGTCACCGAGTCGGCTGTGATCGGCGTGCCGCATACCGATTTCGGCGAAGGCGTCACCGCGGTCGTGGTCGGCGACAAGAAAACGCCACTTGATGAAGCCAGGGTGCTGCACGCGCTCGACGGACGGCTGGCGAAGTTCAAGATGCCCAAGCGCGTGATCTTCGTCGACGACCTGCCGCGCAACACCATGGGCAAGGTGCAGAAGAACGTGCTGCGCGACACCTATTCCGAAATCTACAAGAAATGACACGTTTGCAGAACATGGTCCGGGCTGCCGCACGCCACATCATAAGGGCTGATGCCATCATGCCGATCGTGCTTCGTCCGGCCCGCAGCGAGGACTTCGCCTTTTGCGTCAAGCTTTATCTCTCCGCGATGGCCAACATCATCCGGGATTTGAAGCTCGACGTGACGCGGCAGGAGGAAAACCTGCGTCATCTCTGGGAGGCGGATCAGGTGCAGGTCGTCACACTCGATGGGTGTGACGTCGGCTGGATTCAGATCGCGGTGCAAGACTCCACGCTCCATCTGGAGCAGATTTTCGTCGACGCTCCGTTTCGGGGACGCGGCGTCGGCACCCGGCTGATTACCGATCTGATCGATCAGGCGACGCGCGCGCGTCAGCCGATGACACTCGCCGTGGTGCGCAGCAATCGCGCCTTGAAACTCTATGAACGTCTGGGCTTCCGCGTCATCGATGAGGATGACCGGAAGTTCTACATGAAGCGCGAGCTCAACGACGCGCGCCGCGTTTAACGTTCCCTCTCCGCTCATTCCCGCGAAAGCGGGAATCCAGTTCCTTGCCTTGGGTCCCCGCCTGCGCGGGGACGAACGGAAAATGGAATCGATCTGGCGGCGATCCGTCAGTAGCCCGTCGCGAGGCTAATCACGAAGCGCGAACTGACCACCAGCAGATAGATCCCGAACGCGACTTCGAGTTTTCGCTTGGTCATGAAATGCGCCACGCGCACGCCGAGCGGCGCAACCAGAAGGCTTGTCGGCATCACCAGCAATGCGCCGATCAGCGAGATGTATCCGATCGCAAACGGCAGTTGCAGCGCCGCCACTTCGGGAAAGCGCGCTGCGGCGGGCCATCCCGCATAGATGTAGCCGATCGCGCCGGGAATCGAGATCAGCACCGCAAGGCCCGCCGACGTGCCGATCGCCTGATGGATCGGGCGGCCGTAGAACGTCATCAGCAGGTTCGAAAACAATCCGCCGCCGATTCCCATCAGCGTCGAGAGCAGGCCGATGAAGAAGCCGTAGGCGCGCATGAAAATGCCTTTCGGCATTTCCTCGCCCAGCCGCCAGTTCTCCTTGCCGAGCAGCAGCCGCGCCGCCGCGGACCAGGCGACGCCGACGAACACATACTTGAACAGCTTCTCCGGCGCATAGCGCGCGATCACGCTGCCCAGCATGACGCCGAGCAGGACCGGCACCGCCCATTTCACAAGGATGTCCATGTCGACACTGCCCCGCTTGTGGTGGGCCTGCCATGAGCGGATCGACGTCGGGATGATGATGGCGAGTGACGTGCCGATGCAAAGCGGCATCCGTGCATCCAGCGGCACGCCCGCGATCCGGAAGCATTCGTACAGCACCGGAACCAGCACCGCGCCGCCGCCGATGCCGAAAATTCCGGCGAGGAACCCGGCAAGCGCACCGGTCACCACCAGCAACAGAACAAGTTCAAGCAGTTGGGAGGTATTGAGGCCGGCGATCATGCAGCGATCTCTCATGACGGGATGTGAGGGCTCTTGTATCCGCTGCATGACAGAAGGTGAATCATGCTTCAGATATGACGGCCGATCTCTCTGGTATACGAAAAACAGGTATACCAGAAGGGCTAAAGCTCATATCAAACAATGTTTTGCGATTCATAGCTTGATCGATTCTGCGTTGCGCTCGTTCCACCTTCTCCGTAAATAGAAGCCCTCTAAGAACCCGGTCCCCGCATAAAAAGACGGCACTTCCTTGTGCCGCAAACCGTTAAAGTCGCGCATGGCACCCAGGATCGACCGTCCGCTTTCACCCTTCCTGACCTACCGCTGGACGCTGACGATGGCGATGTCCATCGTTCACCGCATCACCGGCATCGGCCTTTATGTCGGAACGCTGCTGATGGCGTGGTGGCTGATCGCCACCGCTTCCGGCCCCGGTGCCTACGCCAATATCCAGGGCTTCACCTCGAGCTGGATCGGGCGCGTCATCGTGTTCGGATACACATGGGCGCTGATGCACCACCTGTTCAGCGGCATTCGTCATCTTGTCTGGGATCTCGGCTACGGCTTCTCGCCGACCGAGCGTGAATCCCTGACCTGGGCGGCCCTGATCGCCGGCATCGCCGCGACGGTGCTGATCTGGATCATCGCCTACGTCGTGGGAGGCGGACGATGAGCGCACACGGTCCCTCGAATTCATCGATCCGCACCGCGCTCAAGCGCGTCCGCGGTCTCGGCTCCGCCAAAGGCGGAACCTCCGACTTCTTCCGTCAGCGCGTCAGCGCGATCGGACTGGTGCTGCTGATCGTCCCTGTGATCGTGGTCATCATGTCGCTGCTCGGCCGCAACCAGGCCGGCGCCGCGCAGATTCTCGGCTCGCCGCTGATCGCGATCATCATGATCCTCTTCATCATCGCCAGCGTCTGGCACATGAAGATCGGCATGCAGGTGGTGCTGGAAGACTATCTCACCGACGAAAAGATCAAGCTGGTCGCGATCATCGCCAACACCTTCTTCTGCATCGCTGTCGGCCTCGCCTCGATCTACGCTATTTTCAAACTGTCCTCTGGAGTCTGACGCATGGCCGCGAACGGCAAGAGCGCGCCCGGCGCGAACGGTCAAGCCTATCCGATCGAAGATCATACCTATGACGTGATCGTCGTCGGCGCCGGCGGCGCGGGTCTGCGCGCGGTGGTCGGCTGCTCGGAAGCGGGCCTGCGCACCGCCTGCATCACCAAGGTTTTCCCGACGCGCTCGCACACGGTCGCGGCGCAGGGCGGCATCTCCGCTTCGCTCGGCAACATGCATCCCGACGACTGGCGCTGGCACATGTACGACACCGTCAAGGGGTCGGACTGGCTGGGCGACCAGGACTCGATCGAATACATGGTGCGCAACGCGCCCGACGCCGTCTACGAACTCGAACACTGGGGCGTGCCGTTCTCGCGCACCGAAGACGGCAAGATCTATCAGCGCCCGTTCGGCGGCATGACGCTGGATTACGGCAAGGGCCAGGCGCAACGCACCTGCGCCGCATCCGACCGCACCGGTCACGCGATGCTGCACACCATGTACGGTCAGGCGGTTCGCCATCAGGCCGAGTTCTTCATCGAATACTTCGCCATCGACCTGATCATGGACGATCAGGGCGTCTGCCGCGGCGTCATCGCGCTGAAGATGGACGACGGCACGCTGCATCGCTTCCGCGGCCAGACCACCATTCTCGCCACCGGCGGCTATGGCCGCGCCTATCTCTCCTGCACCTCGGCGCACACCTGCACCGGCGACGGCGGCGGCATGGTGCTGCGCGCCGGCCTGCCCTTGCAGGACATGGAATTCGTGCAATTCCATCCGACCGGCATCTTCCCGGCGGGCTGCCTCATCACCGAAGGTGCGCGTGGCGAAGGCGGCTACCTGTCGAATTCGGAAGGCGAGCGCTTCATGGAGCGCTATGCGCCGTCGGCGAAGGATCTCGCCTCGCGCGACGTCGTCTCGCGCGCGATGACCATTGAAATCCGCGAAGGCCGCGGCGTCGGCAAGGGCAAGGACCACCTGTTCCTGCATCTGGATCATCTCGATCCGGCAATCCTGCACGAACGCCTGCCGGGCATCTCGGAATCCGCGAAGATTTTCGCCGGCGTCGACGTGACGCGCGAGCCGATTCCGGTGCTGCCGACCGTGCACTACAACATGGGCGGCATCCCGACCAACTTCCACGCCGAAGTTGTGACCAAGAAGGGCGGCGACGACAATGCGATTGTGCCGGGCCTGATGGCAGTGGGCGAAGCGGCCTGCGTGTCGGTGCATGGCGCCAACCGTCTCGGCTCCAACTCGCTGATCGACCTCGTGGTGTTCGGCCGCGCTGCTGCTCTGCGCTGCGCCGAAAAGCTGACGCCGAACGCACGGCAGCCTGAACTGCCGGCGAATTCCGCCGATCTCGCGCTCAGCCGCCTCGATCATTTCCGCAACGCTTCGGGCGGCACGCCGACCGCGAAGCTGCGCGACAGCATGCAGCGCGTGATGCAGAACAACTGCGCGGTGTTCCGCACCGGCGACGTGCTGAAGGAAGGCCAGGAGCTGATCCACAAGGTTTACGGCGGCACCGACGACATCGCCGTCACCGACCGTTCGCTGGTGTGGAATTCGGACCTGATCGAGACCCTCGAATACGACAACCTGATTTCCCAGGCCCTGGTGACGATGGACTCGGCTGCGAACCGCACCGAGAGCCGCGGCGCCCATGCGCGCGAGGACTTCCCCAACCGCGACGACAAGGAATGGATGAAGCACACGCTGTCGTGGAGCAGCGACAAGGGCAAGACGACCCTCGATTACCGCCCGGTGCACGATTACACGATGACCAACGACGTTCAGTACATTCCGCCGAAAGCGCGCGTTTACTGACCGCCGTATAGAATCAAGCGAACAAACGAAGGTTCGAGACCATGGTTCAGTTCACACTGCCGAAGAATTCGACGATCTCGGGCGGCAAGGAATGGCCGAAGCCGGCCGGTGCAACCGAGCTGCGCGAGTTCAAGGTGTATCGCTGGAATCCGGATGACGGCAAAAACCCGGGCATCGACACCTACTACGTGAACACCCACGATTGCGGGCCGATGATTCTCGACGCGCTGATCTGGATCAAGAACAACGTCGATCCGACGCTGACCTTCCGCCGCTCCTGCCGCGAAGGCGTCTGCGGCTCCTGCGCCATGAATATCGACGGCCAGAACACGCTGGCCTGCACCCGCGCGATGGACGAGGTCGAGGCCGGTCCGATCAAGGTCAATCCGCTGCCGCATCAGCCGGTGGTGAAGGATCTCGTGCCGGATCTGACCAACTTCTATGCGCAGTACGCCTCGATCGAGCCGTGGCTGCACACCACGACCGCGACCCCGCAGAAGGAATGGCGGCAGTCGCCGGAAGACCGCGCCAAGCTCGACGGTCTCTACGAGTGCATTCTGTGCGCCTGCTGCTCGACCTCGTGCCCGAGCTACTGGTGGAATTCCGACCGCTTCCTCGGCCCGGCCGCGCTGCTCGCCGCCGATCGCTGGGTGAAGGATTCGCGCGACGAGGCCACCGGCGAACGCCTCGACAATCTGGAAGACCCGTTCCGGCTCTATCGCTGCCACACCATCATGAACTGCGCCAAGGCGTGCCCGAAGGGCCTCAACCCGTCGGAAGCCATCGCCGATCTCAAGGCGAAGATGGTCGAGCGGCAGGTCTGATCTGCACCCTCGCAGCAGTTGCAAATTCAAATGGCCTGCCCCGGATCACCGCGGCAGGCCATTTTCGTTTGAGCGGAGAGTGATCTCCGATCAGAATGCGTCGACATCGATCACGGCCTGCGCAAAATCCTTCGGCGCTTCCTGCGGCGGATTGTGGCCGACGCCGCCGGTCAGCAGCCGGTGCTGATACTTGCCGGTGAATTTCTTCGCATAGGCTGCGGGTTCGGGATGCGGCGCGCCGTTGGCGTCGCCTTCGATGGTGATGGTCGGCACGGCGATCACCGGCCCCTGCTCCAGCCGCTTTTCCAGATCGTCGTACTTCGCTTCGCCCTCCGCAAGGCCGAGCCGCCAGCGATAGTTATGGATCGAGATCGCGACATGATCGGGATTGTCCAGCGACCTGGCGCTGCGCGCGAAGGTCTCGTCGCTAAAATTCCATTTCGGCGAGGCGAGTTGCCAGATCAATTTGGCGAAGTCATGCGTGTATTGCTGATAGCCGAGGCGGCCGCGCTCCGTGGTGAAGTAGAACTGGTACCACCACAGCAGTTCAGCCTTCGGCGGCAGCGGCTTCTTGTTCACCTCGCGAGAGCCGATCAGGTAGCCGCTGACAGACACCATCGCCTTGACCCGCTCCGGCCAGAGCGCCGCGAGGATGTTGGCGGTGCGCGCGCCCCAGTCATAACCGGCGACAACGGCTTTCTCGATCCTGAGCGCATTCATCAACTCAATGATGTCCATCGCCAGCACCGCCTGCTGGCCGTTGCGCGGCGTGTCGGCGGAGAGAAACGTGGTGGTGCCGTAGCCGCGCAGATGCGGAACGATGACGCGGTAGCCCTTCGCCGCCAGCAGCGGTGCGACCTCCGCGAAGCTGTGAATGTCGTAGGGCCAGCCGTGAAGAAGCATCACGACAGGGCCGGCGGCGGGACCGGCTTCGAAGTAGCCGGTGTTCAATGTCCCGGTGTTGATCTGCCTGATCGGTCCCATCGGCGCCGAAGAAGCGGACGAGGTGGACGCCGCTACGGCTTGTGCGTGGGCGGACTGGATCAATCCAAGCCTTGATGCGGCGAGTGCGGCTGCGCCGGTGCCTGCGGCCTGAAGGAAATTGCGTCGGTTCGCGTTGACGAGGCCGGACATGGAAGTCTCCTGTTACATCGCTGTCTGAGTGAAGCGGTCAATGATGGCTTTTCGCCGGAGTGGCCCGCCGGTCGCGCGGGCGGGCCGCTCCGATGATGTGACGGTCCGGTTCAGACCAGATTCAGTTCGACGTTGATGTTGCCGCGCGTGAGCTTGGAGTATGGGCAAATCTGATGAGCGCCATCCACCACCGCGCGGGCGACCTCCCGATCGAGACCCGGCAGGCTGACATTGAGCCGCGCCTGCAGGAAAAACTCTTCTCCCGTCTTGCCGAGATCGACCTCGGCATCGACAGCGAGATCGGCAGGCAGCTTGACCTTGAGGCCGCCGGCCGCGCGGTTCATCGCGCCGATGAAACAGGCCGACCAACCCGCCGCGAAAAGCTGCTCGGGATTGGTGCCGGGGCGGTTGGAGCCGGGAGGCGACAGCTTGAGGTCAAGCTGGCCGTCGGCCGAACGGGCAGCGCCGTCGCGGCCGCCGGTGGTGTGGGTCTTGCCGGTGTAGAGCACCTGGTCGATCTGGGTCGTCATGGGAAGAGTCCTTCGGTTGAGGTGTTGATAGATCGTATCCGATCTAATCGGATGCGGTGTAAATATCCTACCCGGCCTCGAAGTCAACCCTTCCGATTTAATCGCATCCGATATATATGGGTCCGAAGGATCACGTTCCCGTGTGTCCAGGAGACCGGCCATGACCGTCGCAAAAGCCAAACAGGCGGCTTCCAGAGCCGCAGCCCCGAAAGCCGATCCAAAGCCGGACCCGAGGCTGCAGGATTTCCTGTGCTTTGCGATCTATTCGGCCAACCTCGCCTACGGGCGGGCCTACAAGCCGATCCTCGACGAGCTTGGCCTGACCTATACGCAGTACATTGCAGTCGTCGCCTTGTGGGAAGACGACAACCAGACCGTCAGCAGTCTCGGCGAGAAGCTGTTTCTGGAATCCAACACGCTGACGCCGATCCTGAAGAATCTCGAAGCGATGGGTTATGTCCGCCGCCAGCGCGATCCCAGGGACGAGCGCCAGGTCCTGATCAGCCTGACCGATGCCGGCCGCCGTCTGCGGGAGAAAGCCCTGCCGATGAATCTGGTGAAGGAATCGGCGCTGGCACCCGACGATTTCGCAAAACTGCAAAAGGCCGTGGTCGCGCTGCGCAGCAATCTGATCAAGAGCACCAAGGGCGCGGCAAAGTAGCGCCTTTCGCCGGATATTGCCTTGAAACAACGCCAATCCCGCGCGATGAATCCGTATGGACGTATCGTCACGGCTCGAAATCATGAACTGGCTGACCGGCGCGGGTCTCGCCGGCGTTGCTGAAACAGACCTCGTCCGCGGCTTCTGCGAGCGCAGCAGGGCCGCCGGACTGGAGCTGTCGCGCGGCATCGTGTTCATCGACACCCTCCATCCGGTTTTTGAAGGCCGGGGCTTTCGCTGGAGCGACGTCGAATCGAACGAGAGCGATCTGTTCGAATACCAGTCGACCAGCGAGGGCGAAGCTGCCGAGAACTGGCGGCGCTCGCCGTTCTACACCATGCTTCAGAACGGCCAGAACGAGCTCTGCATCGACGACAATGACGAGCATTTCGGGATGACGACGAAGCTTGTTGGCGACGGCCACAAGCACTTCGCGACGTTCATTCACCGGTTCGGCGATGCCGGAATCATCGGCGAAATGGACTGCGTCTATTCGCTCTGGTGCATGCGCCGCGAGAACGGGTTCGATGAGGACGCGCTTGGCGCGATGCGCGATCTCGTGCCGCTGCTCGGGCTGGCGGTGAAGTCGGCCGCGCATGCCCGCATCGCCCGCACCATCGGACATGTCTATCTCGGCCGCGATGCCGCCGAGCGTGTGCTGAGCGGACGCATTTCCCGCGGCGTCGCCGACCGCATCAACGCGGTGCTGTGGTTTTCGGACCTGCGAGGCTCGACCCGCATCGGCGAAGGGATGGACCCCGCCGAGTTCATTCCGTTTCTCAACGACTATGCCGACGCCGCCATCGGCGCGATCCATGACGAGGGCGGCGACGTTCTCAAACTGATCGGCGACGGCGTGCTGGCGATCTTCAATGAGGACGACATGGGCGCGGCGCGGCGCGCGGCATTGCGTGCGGAGAACCAGTTCAGAAAGAACATTCAGGTCCTCAACAAGCGGCGCGCGTCTGAAAACAGGCCGGTGACCTCGGCCTATGTCGGCCTGCATGTCGGCGAGGTGTTCTACGGCAACATCGGCAGCGAAGAGCGGCTCGACTTCACCGTGGTCGGTCCCGCAGTCAACGAGGTCAGCCGCATCGCCTCGATGTGCCGCTCCGTCGAACGGGAACTGCTGGTGTCCTCGGCTTTTTTTGACGGCCTCGACGCGCCCGGCAATGGACACTTCGTCTCGACCGGACGCTATGCGCTGCGCGGCATCGGACGGGCTCAGGAATTGTACACCATCGACCCCGGAATCAGGGCCGATGGACAGGCGGCCAGCCGGTTCGAGCGGTATCTGCAGGATCGCGGATAGAATTTTTGATCCGGCGCTTCTCGGTTGATGCAGGTCAACGCATTCTCGCCGAGATGCGGCACCATGGGTGCATGCCTGTCTCCCTGATTTTGGGCTTTGCCCTGTTCACTCTTGCCATGGCGAGTTCGGCCATGAACCCGGCAAAGGCGGTCTCGGCCGCCGAACTGCGCGGGCGGACCTACGCGCAAACCAATTGCGCACGCTGTCATTCGATCGACCGCCATTCGCCCAGTCCGCTGGCCATCGCGCCGCCGTTCCGGACACTGCACACGAAGTATCCGCTCGACACGCTGGCCGAGGCGTTCGCCGAAGGCATCGATACCGGCCACCCCACCATGCCGATGTTTACCCTCGAGCCCGATCAGATCAACGATCTGATGTCGTTCCTGAAAAGCCTGGAATAGCGGCCGCATGCCCGGATGGCCCCGATCATCGCCCCGCGCCGGCCTTGAAACGGCGGAGCAGGTGCGCGATGACAGGCCCATGAACAGCTCGCCCGACGACCAGAAGCCCTTCGGCGCTTACGCCCCCAATGCCATGCAGCGCGCGGTGATCGCCGCCGCACATGGCTCCGGACTCAAGCGCGGCGCGTTCCGCCCCTGGCTGTCGCGCATCGTCAACCTGCTCGGCTCCGGGCCGATCGACGCCAATTACCAAGGCGCGTCATTCCGGCTGCATCATCTGGCGAGCGGCACCGAGCGCGGCGCGCTGTTCAATCCCGATTACAATCTGCCGGAACTGGATTTCCTTCGCGAACACGCGCCCTCCGGCGGCACCTTTGTCGATGTCGGCGCCAATGTCGGCACCTATGCGGTATCGCTGGCAAAGCATGTCGGCGAGCGCGGCCGCGTCATCGCCATCGAGCCGCATCCGGTGTCAAACGCTCGTCTTGCCTTCAATGCCGCCGCCTCGAAGCTGACAAACCTCACGCTGGTCAAGGCCGCTGCGGGTGACACCGAAGGCGAGTTGATGATCGAGACCGACGGCGACAATCTCGGCGCGAGTCATATTTCCGAGACCGGCGGCATCACCGTGCCGGCGCATCGGCTGCTGACGATCCTGCGTGACGCCGGCGTCACGCATGTCGACGCGCTCAAGATTGACGTGGAAGGCTATGAAGACCGTGTGCTGACGCCGTTCTTCCGCGAGGCGCCCGAGTCGCTCTGGCCGCGCGCGGTCGCCATCGAGCATCTCGAGCACAAAGCATGGCTGCACGACTGCATCAAGGACATGACCGGCCTCGGCTATGGCATCGCCGGCAAGACGCGCAGCAATACACTGCTGGTGCGGAAGCAATAGCCACAATCACATCTCATTGCGAGGAGCGCTTGCGGCGAAACGATCCGTTACTGCTGTTTCAAGGCATGGATGGCTTCGCTTCGCTCGCAATGACGAAGCCTATTTGAATGCGGGCAACACGAAGATCGCGACACTGACCGCCATCGCTACGGCGAACACCATCGAGCGCGCGGTCGGCTTGTTGAAGATGTACAGCAGCGCGTGTGCGATCCGCAGCACGATATAGAGCACCGCGAGCACATTCACGGTATAGACCGGCGCGCCCATGGTCAGTGCAATCACCACCGAGACCGCGAAGAACGGAAACGTTTCGAGCGCATTCTGATGCGCGGCATAGGCCCGCCGCTTCTTCGGCGGCAGATTGTCGTAGTCCTCGCGCGGATAGCGGTTGTCGCCCTCGACCCCGAACCTGGCGTATTTGCCCAGCACATACGGCATCAGCGCGGCGATCAGAATGCACCAATAGGCGAGCGGCATCGAAAGTCCCCCGAATATCTGTTCCCTCTATCTCCGTGGCTTCACCGCTCGCTGTCAATACGCGGGAACCCGCTGTCTTCGCATTGTCCGCAACGGAACATAGCTTTGCTCCGTTCGTTGCCTCCGCTGAACAGGCTTATGAGTCAGGGAGTTTCAGGAATGGCTGCGACAGACGACACGGCCCGCGTATGGGATCTTGCGGAGAAAATTTCGGTTGCCATGCTGGCGACATGGGACGGCAGAAACCCGCATGCGCGGCCGATGAGCGCGCATATCGCGCGCGACGAAAACGCGTTCTATTTTCTGGCGGACAAACGTCATCACAAGGACGAGGACATCAGGAAATTTCCGACCGTGTGCCTCGCCTTCGCCGACGCCAGCGACCACAAGTACGTATCCATTTCAGGTGAAGCTTCGGTCTCCAGTGACCGCGCCAAGATCAAGGAGTTATGGAGCGCATGGGCAAAAGCGTGGTGGGACTCCCCTGACGATCCGAATGTCTGCGTGTTGAAAGTCGTCCCGACGGAGGCCGAATACTGGGATACGCCCGGCGTGGTGATCAGTTCGATCAAGATGGCGGTCGCCGCCGCGACAGGCAGCCGTCCCGACATCGGCGAAAACCGCAAGGTCGCAATGTGACAAAACGATTTTCTCAGATCCCCGGCGAACCGCAGGAGATTCCGCCCGCGACGCCGGGGATGCCCACCGAGCCGCCGGTGGAAAGTCCGCCCGGCAATCCGCGCCCCGAAGTCCCGCCGCCGATGCATGATCCGGTCGAGCCGGATGCGCCGCGCGAGCTTCCTCCCGACGCGCCGGATAAGGCGCCGGTGAAAACGCCGCAGCGATGATCTGCGGCACAGCTTGTGGTGCAGCGCAACTGTGCTGGCAGATACGCATTTTGCAGCGATAGATTCGAAGCGTATCTTAACGTCCATTCATTCTCGGCGAGCCGATTCGCCGTGCGATGTGAAATAGTTCCAAGCGTTCTGGCTTCGCCACATTACCGCCTAATCACTCATCACTGTTCGTTACTCACTTCGTTGCGACGGGCGGCAGCTTCATCGCTGCTTCACTTTCTTCACACCCCAGAGGCCTCATGAAGAACATTCGACTTATTCTGATGACGACAACAGCGATCGCTGCGATTCAGCTTTCGCACATCCCGGCTCATGCCGAGACGTCGTCGATCGTCATCGCACAAGCCGCACCCGCGCCGGCCGATCCGAACGCACCGAAGGCTCCGCCGAAGGCAGCTCCGCCCGCGCCTCCAAAAGCTGCACCGGCACCGCCGCCTGCCCCGCCGAGGGCTGCACCGCCTCCGCCACCCGCTCCGCCGCGAGCCGCTCCTCCTCCGCCGCCGGCACCGCCGCGCGCTGCGCCTCCGCCGCCGCCCGCTCCGCCGAAGGCTGCCCCGCCTCCACCGCCTGCTCCTCCGAAAGCAGCTCCACCGCCGCCGCCTCCTCCGGCAGCACCCAAGGCTGCGCCTCCGCCGCCACCGGCTGCTGCGCCCAAGGCACCTCCGCCACCGCCGCCTGCTCCACCAGCAGCAGCTCCGAAGGCCGCTCCGACACCACCGCCTGCACCGACAGCTCCTCCCGCTGCACGCCCGGCAACGCCTCCGCCGCCAGCTCCAGGCGCCGCACCTGCGCCGTCGGGCGGAGCAACACCGCCGGCCGGTGCGCCATCGGCCGCGCCCGCGCAACAGCGTCCACCGGGTGCGCCTCCGGTCGCGCCTGGCGTGCGTGATGTGACACCACCGCGTCCTGACGGCACGCGTCCGCCTGCACCAAATGGCGCTGCGCCAACGCCTGCGACCCCGCCGGCTGCAACGACTCCTCCGGCTCCGGGAGCGACGCCTCCGACAACTCCGGGTGCAACGCCTCCTGCGGCGCCGGGAGCAGCGCCCGGTGCGACACCGCCAGCGCCGGGACAACCGGGCTTCGGTGATCGCCGCGGCCAGCGTCAGGGCCCGCCTCCGGGTCTTCCCCCCGGCACGCCCACAGCACCGGCGACGGCCCCCGTTGCCGCACCGCTGCCGCCTGCGCCCGCGGTTCAGGCAACGCCGATTCCGGTCCAGCAGCCGGGCACGCGTCCGGTCGGACGTATCGATGACTTCCGCAGCCAGCGTCAGCAGACCACGGAAGGCGGACGCACTATTATCCGCGAGCCGGGACGCGTCATCGTTCAGGATCCGAACGGACAGTCCTTCGTCCGTCACAGCGACATCGATCGTTTCCGCTACGGCGCGCGCGATGTGCGCGTGACACGTGACGGCAACGATACACGCACCGTCGTGGTGCGGCCCGACGGCACGCAGATCATCACGGTCAACGACCGCGACGGCAGGTTGCTCAGGCGCATCCGCCGCGACGAACGCGGCCGCGAGGTGATCATCATCGACAACCGGCGCGGACCCGGCTTCGGCGCCGGCCTCGCCGCCGGTGTGGTTGCCGGCGCCATCGGCGGCTACTTCGTCTCACTGCCGCCGCCGGTCCTTCGCATTCCGGAGAACCGCTACATCGTCGAGGCGGAAGATGCGCCGCCCGAGCTGATCTACGACACGCTGATAGCGCCTCCCGTGGAGCGCATCGAACGGCCGTACTCGCTCGATGAAATCCGCTACAGCCCGTCGGTGCGTCAGCGCATGCCGAGCATCGATGTCGACAGCATCAATTTCGAGACGGGGTCGTGGGAAATTCCGCCGGATCAGGCTGCGAAGCTGCAGGCCATCGCCGACGGCATCAACCGTGCGATCCAGCGCAATCCGCAGACGGTGTTCCTGATCGAAGGACATACCGACGCGGTCGGAAGCGATGTCGACAACCTGTCGCTGTCGGATCGCCGCGCTGAATCGGCGGCCACGCTGCTGACCCAGCAGTTCAACGTGCCTGCGGAAAACCTCACGTCGCAGGGCTACGGCGAGCAGTACCTGAAGGTGCCGACGGACGGACCGGAGCGGCGCAACCGCCGCGTCACCATCCGCAACATCACGCCGCTGCTCAATGGCGGTCAGGCTTCGCTGCCGGCGCCTCCTCCGGGCGTCGGACCGGGCGGCCGCTGAGATAGGCATCTGAAAATGAAAACGGCCGGGAGAAATCCCGGCCGTTTTTGTTTGTGGTGCATGTTTACTGTTTCGGTTGCCCAAGCCCCAGCGCATCGGCAATCACGCGAAAGACCTCGGTGTTGTCCATCGAGCCGCGCACACGCTCGCTGCCCGGACCCGTCGCTGTGAGAATGACGTCCTCGCCGGAGTGAACGCTGGCGCCCATCATCGCCGGAAGATTGCCGAGGCGCAGCATCGCGCCGGGCAACTCCTTGTGCTTGTCGTTGGCCTTGAACGTATTGGCCTCGTCGCCCTTCACGGTCGGCTCGTTGGGATGATCGAGCTTCGGGCGCAACGTCTCGTAGTGATCGGGCAGGCTGGCGGAGAAGATCGCCAGACGCCGGCTGACATCGATCCGCGCCGGATAACCCTCCGCGTCCGGCGCGGGATAGTTCGGGAAGCCCGCCTTGTCGTAGACGCCGACCCGCTCGCGCAGCGGCGCGTTCGGCAGCGTGGACATGTCGTCGTTGATGGTGCCGACCAGCGCATTGGGATGATTGTGGTCGGCAACCACGAGGATCAGCGTGTCGTCGCCGCGCTTCGCCGACCACTCGCGTGCAAGCCGCACCGCATTGTCGAGCATGATCGTGTCGTAGACCGCGCGATCGAAATCGAGCGCGTGGGCATATTTGTCGATCAGCCCGGATTCCACCATCAGGAAGAAGCCGTTGCCGTTCTTCGACAGGACATCGAGCGCGGCCTGCATCTGCTGCGTCAGGTCGGGCTGGTCCGGCGATTTCGCAACGCCGCCGCCCTTGAGGAATTTGCGATCCAGCACGCCGTCCATGTTGCCCAGCGCAAACAGGCCGAGCAGCTTGCGCGTATCGGCCTTGTTCGCCGCCGCGGCGAGTTCGGTGGCGGTCGCCGCATAGACGTAGCCGGCCTCCTTGAATTTCGCGACATAGTCGGTCTCGTCCGCGCGTTTCGAACCCGGCGCGCCCTTCGGCAGGAAATTCGCCAGCCCGCCGCCCATCAGCACGTCAGGACCTGCCGCAAAGAACTGTTCGACAATGTCGTTATAGGTGTTGCGGCGGCGCGTGTGCGCGACCATCGCAGCGGGGGTCGCATCCTCGACTTCGGTGTTGGTGACGATGCCGATGGCCAGATCGAGCTTGCGCCGCGCGAGGCTGGTGATGGTTTCCACGCGCGGATCGTCGAACGGACTAGCTGTCCGGTCGGCATAGACACCCATGGCATTGACCACCGCCTTGTGACCGGTGGCGAATGCGCTGGCCGCATTGGCAGAGTCGGTGATGATCGAGTCCGAGCCTGCCGTCGCCACCAGCGCCATCTGCGGCATGTCGTCCATGGCGAGCTTGCCGAGGCTCTTGCCCTGCGCGATGCCCTTCGCCAGCAGCCGTGCAGCCACGCGATGCGCCGGCGACAGACCGTCGCCGATAAAGAGGATCACGTTCTTCGCCTTGCGTGCGCCGGTGCCGAACACATTCCAGGTCACGGTGCGGGAATTGACGCCATCGCTCGCAACCACGGTGTACGCACCGGGCGTATCCAGCGTTGCGCCGCGCAGCACCAGCGCCGACTGGTCCTTGTTGTCTTCGCGCTCGATAAAATCGGGCGAAGCCTTGAGCGCCGCTGCCGCATCCTGACCGTTGATGGTGACGCGCACCTTGTCCTGATCCACTTTCGCGGCGAACTCCACCTTCAGATCGAACCGCGCACCCGACAGGATGTCCGCGCGGTCGATCGGATAGATCGTTTGCGCAATTGCGCCGGTGTTGCAGGCCACTGCGGCGACAGCCGCGATAATCAGATGTCTCATAACGATGTCCACGTAAGGGTCAGGCGCGCGAGCGCGGAAATTATGAGCGCAAGATGACGGCTTGACTACAGGGTGCGGCAAAATGAAAAGGCGGACCGAACGGCCCGCCCTCGCAAAATTCATGCAGATGAGCTGCGTCTCAGCTCTTGTCGCTGTCGAGCTTCGGAATATTCGAGCCCTCGCCGGCCGAGAGCAGACCGGTCCTGGTGTAGAGATCGAGCTTGCGGCGGGTGTCGGAAATATCGAGGTTGCGCATGGTCAACTGGCCGATGCGGTCGCCCGGCGTGAACGCCGCATCCTCGACCTTCTCCATGCTGAGCCGCTCCGGCGCATAGGTGAGGTTCGGACTTTCGGTGTTCAGGATCGAGTAGTCGTTGCCGCGGCGCAGTTCGAGCGTCACCTCGCCGGTGATCGCGCGCGCCACCCAGCGCTGCGCGGTTTCGCGCAGCATCAGGGCCTGCGAATCGAACCACCGCCCCTGATACAGCAGCCGGCCAAGCCGCATGCCGCTGATCCGGTATTGCTCGATGGTGTCTTCGTTGTGGATGCCGGTGACGAGACGCTCATAGGCGATGTGCAGCAGCGCCATGCCGGGCGCCTCGTAGATGCCGCGGCTCTTCGCCTCGATGATGCGGTTCTCGATCTGGTCGCTCATGCCGAGACCATGACGCCCGCCGATGGCATTGGCCTCATAGAACAGCGCGACAGCGTCAGTGAATGTCTTGCCGTTCAGCGCCACGGGCTGGCCTTCCACGAAGCGCACCGAAACCTTCTCGGCTTTGACCGCGCAGTCGTCGCGCCAGAACGGAACGCCCATGATCGGATTGACGATTGCGATGCCGCTGTCGAGATGTTCGAGATCCTTGGCCTCGTGCGTCGCACCGAGGAGATTGCTGTCGGTCGAGTACGCCTTCTCGGCGCTCATCTTGTAGGCGAAGCCGGCGGCCTTCATGAACGCCGACATTTCCGCCCGCCCGCCCAGTTCGTCGATGAACTGCTGGTCGAGCCAGGGCTTGTAGATCTTGAGGTCCGGATTGGTCAGCAGCCCGTAGCGGTAGAACCGCTCGATATCGTTGCCCTTGTAGGTCGAGCCGTCGCCCCAGATGTTGACGCCGTCTTCCTTCATCGCGGAGACCAGCATCGTGCCGGTGACGGCACGGCCGAGCGGCGTGGTGTTGAAATACGCGATGCCGCCGGTCGAGACGTGGAACGCGCCCGATTGAATCGCGGCGATGCCTTCGTGAACCAGTTGCGTGCGGCAATCGACGAGGCACGCTTTCTCGGCGCCGAACTCCATCGCCTTGCGCGGGATCTCGTCGTAGTCGGCCTCGTCCGGCTGGCCCAGATTGGCGGTGTAGGCGAAGACGCGCGCGCCCTTCTGCTTCATCCAGAGCAGCGCGGCGCTGGTATCGAGCCCGCCGGAGAAAGCGATGCCGACATTTTCCCCCTTGGGAAGGCTTTTCAGAATCGTACTCATGGGACTTCCCTTCGGGAGATTTCATTTGGGCGGTTTGGATGCACGGCTGGCAAGCCTCACCAGACCGGCTTTCTATAGAAAGATTGGCGGACGATGGGAAGATGAGGCACAGGGCCTCAACAAACACAATCGTCATCACCGGGCTTGACCCGGTGATCCATCAAAACGTGAACTTATTCAAAAAGATGGATTGCCCGGTCAAGCCCGGCAATGACACTCAGGGAGCATCATGCGCTGACCGGCCTCGGACGCTCCGCTAGGGCCGCAGAACAGGCGCTCCGCCGTCCGCAGCGGTCTCCGCACCCGGCCTGATGCGCGGGGTCTCGCCGACATCGCGGCCGAGGCGCTTCTGCCGCCAGCGATAGCCCGGCCATGCGAAGCGCGTCAGCCAGGCGTCGATGCCGTAGTCGGTCAGCCGCGTCGACGGCCAGCGGTAGATGAAGGCATAAGCCAGCCAGATCACGATGAACGACACCGTGCCGGAGAACAGCACGTCGGTCAGAAAGTGGCCGCCGAAGGACATGCGAAGGCCGCCGGTGAACACACCGAACGCAGTGGCCGCGACATAGGCCAGCGGACGCCACTGCGGCGGCGTCAACGCGGCGGGCGCATAGGTCCAGAATGCAGTCGCGCCCTCGCCGGAGAAGAACGAACAGTTCTTCGGGCATGCGCCGCGCGGGTCCCACCACGCCTTGAATTCGAGCGGCCCGTTGAACTCCGTCACCACCACCGGACGCGGACGGCCCCAGTAGCCCTTGAACACGATGTTCGACAGCACGATCGCCGAGAGCAACATCGTCACGATCAGAAACACCATGGCGCGGCCGGAGATCATCAGCGGCTTCACCGGACGGATCAGCTTGACGACCAGCGACACCAGCGCGGGCATCACCAGACCCCACGCAATCCACATCGCGCCGTCGCGGGCGATCGCGGCCCACGTGCTGGATTTCAGCGGAAAGCTTTTGGTCGTCGCGTCGTAGAAGAATGCGGCAACTTTCAGATCGAGTTCGGGATAGAGGCCGAACAGCAATCCGAAAACCACCGAGATCGCGAGCGCGATGTAGAGTCCGGTCCGGTTCATGGCGGGGGTTTAGCCGAGCCGGCAGGGGAATAAAAGTGGCCACACGCCGCATTCCGGCGACCTCCCCCGATCCGTGTTAAGCTTTAAAACAGCACGGCAAAAACATGCCTTCAAAGCGGGAGCCTCCCAGGACCATGCCCAAGCCCGTTCTGGATTTCTGGTTCGATTTCGCCTCGGTCTATTCGTTCCTGTCCGCGACACGCATTGCGCCGCTGGCCGATGCCGCAGGTGTTCAGGTGCGGTGGCGGCCGTTTCTGCTCGGGCCGATTTTCGCGACTCAAGGCATGACGGATTCGCCGTTCAATCTGTTTCCGTTGCGCGGCAAACACATGATCCGCGACGTGAAGCGCAGCGCGGACGAGATCGGCGTCGGCTTTCAGTGGCCGAGTGTATTTCCGCAATCGGCGGTGCTGGCGAGCCGCGTCGCACTGGTGGGATTGAAAGACACGTGGGGCGAGGATTTCAGCCGCGCGGTGTTTCACGCCGAATACGCCGAGAACCGCGTCATCTCTGAGCCAACCGTGATCGCCGACATCCTGACAAAAATCAAAGTGCCGGTGGATGCGACCTTCGCCAGCGCGCAGGCCGACGAGATCAAGACCGAGCTGCGCGAGCTGACGGCGGAAGCCCAGAGGCGCGAATTCTTCGGTGCGCCGACATTCACCACGCAGGACGGTGAACTGTTCTGGGGCAACGATCGCCTCGAGCAGGCGCTGCGCTGGGCGAAGAAATAATTCCCGTCATTGCGAGCGAGGCGAAGCAATCCAGCTTGGGTATCAGTAAGACTGGACTGCTTCGTCGCTGCGCTCCTCGCAATGACGAACGAATCCGGCTTACCGCGGCAGGGGCGGCAACGGTGGCGGAGCCGGCGGCGACGTGCGCCACGCACCGGCATTGCGGCCCGCGATCATCCAGTAGATCACGCCGCCGAGAATCCCCGCACCGACCATCACTTCGAGATGCCGGCGGATGATGCCGTTGAAGGTCATGTTCACGGTGTCGAACGGGATGAAGGCAAGATAGCAGCACAGGCCCGCGAGGCCGCCTGCGACAGCGTAGGCAAGAATGTGCCGGATCGAAAAGGCTTCGGTGACCAGCGCCATGATCAGGGCCGGCATCAGCGCGAACCCGCTGACAAGGATGAAGCCGAATCCGAGAATGAGATTGATCGCGCCCTGATCGAAATCGAGCGATACGTCGCTCATCTCCGGAAAGAAGATCGCGTAGATCACCACCGCGCCCGCCACGAAGCACGCGGCGAGAAACCCGAAGAAGATCGCGAACAGCCGCCCGATCACTGCCATGAATCTCGTCCTTCCCGCCGAGAGCGATGCAAGGTTTGTTTGCCACATCTCCCCTTGGGGGAGAGGTCGGCGCGTAGCGCCGGGTGTGGGGGCTCGGATCTCACGTCTGACATTTAGAGCCCCTCACCCCAACCCTCTCCCCATCGGGGAGAGGGAGAACATCGGGGCGGTTGCAGCCTGATTATCAATCCGTCATTGCCATGGCGCGCAGCGCCTGACGTTCGCGTGCGGACAGTTTCTCGGTCTCGGACTTGAGCTGTCCGCAGGCGGCGAGGATGTCGCGGCCGCGCGGGGTGCGCACCGGCGACGAATAGCCCGCGTTGAAAACATACTCGGAGAATTTTTCGATCTGCTCCCAGTCCGAGCATTCATACCTGGTGCCCGGCCACGGATTGAACGGAATGAGATTGATCTTGGCCGGAATGCCTTTCAGCAATTTCACCAGCAGCTTGGCGTCATCCAGCGAATCGTTGACGCCCTTCAGCATCACATACTCGAACGTGATGCGGCGCGAGTTCGATGAGCCGGGATAGGCACGGCAGGCGTCCAGCAGTTCCTTGATCGGATACTTCTTGTTCAGCGGCACCAGTTCGTTGCGCAGTTCGTCGCGCACCGCATGCAGCGAAATCGCGAGCATGACGCCGATCTCGTCGCCGGTGCGCGCGATGTTCGGCACCACGCCCGAGGTCGACAGCGTGATGCGGCGGCGGGAAATGCCGATGCCTTCGTTGTCGGAGACGATCAGCAGCGCATCGCGCACGGCGTCGAAATTGTACAGCGGCTCACCCATGCCCATCATCACCACGTTGGTGACGAGGCGGTTGCCGTTCGGCGTCTCACGGTCGATCCAGTCATTGAGGCGATCGCGCGCCACCATGACCTGTCCGACGATCTCGCCGGCGGTGAGATTGCGCACCAGACGCTGGGTGCCGGTGTGACAGAACGAACAGTTGAGCGTGCAGCCGACCTGCGAGGAGACGCAAAGCGTGCCGCGATCGGTTTCGGGAATGTAGACGCACTCGACTTCGTGCGGACGCTCGGAGGCGTGACCGCTCGGCAAACGCAGCAGCCACTTGCGGGTGCCGTCGTTGGAGATCTGTTCGGCGACGACTTCAGGCCGGTCGACGGTGAAATGCTGCTCAAGCTCCGCGCGCATATCCTTCGACACGTTGGTCATGTCGGCGAAGCTTTGCGCGCCGCGCACATACATCCAGTGCCAGAGCTGCTGCACGCGCATCTTGCGCTGCTTTTCCACCACCCCGATCTCGCCGAGACGCTGCGCCAGTTCCTCGCGCGACAGCCCCACCAGCGAGGGCTTCGCCGGCGGCACGTAGGTTTCCAGCGCGGTTTTTTCGAGGACGCCTGATTCCTGAATGCTTGGCGCTTCGGTCATGGTCATATCGATACGTGTCTCGGGGAAATGGCCGCGGCACGGGGCCGCTTGCACCGGAACCCGCGGTCCCGTGACCCGCTATATAGAGGCAATACCGGCCAATTGCGACCGTCTTTGCGGTATGCCGGGGCTACCGCCGGCACTCCTGCGCCAGCTTGTCCAGCGCCTGGGCCAACCCCTTGAGCGGGAACGTGTCGATGGTTTCGGTGCCCTTGGCGGAGACCCCCTTGACGATGGCGTCCGCGCCCTTGCGCAGGGCGTCCACCAGCCGGTCTTCCTCGGCCGCATTCTTGATCCAGAGCCCGTCGCCTTGGGAGTACATCGCAAAGCGCGAGCCGCCGACTTCGACCGAACCTTCGGAGCCCGGCTTCAGCGTATAGCCGATCATGATCGACACTTCGTTCGACACCTTCTCGGCAGGGCGGGTCGAGATGAATGCGTAGGACGCATCGCGCGGACGGTTCGGCGGATTGGTTTTCGACGACGATGGCTTGGCGAGCGCGAAGCACACTTTCTTGCCGTTCGGTGTCGCGGTGTAGGCGCCCCAGGTGCCGAACTGGCCGATCAGCGACGGCTCGGCATTTCCGGCGGCGGGTGCGGGTTTTGCGGGCGCGGCGCTCTTCGGTGCAGCTTTCGCAGGGGCAGCCGCTTTCGGCGCGGGCTTGGCGGCTTTGGGTTGCGGAGTTTGGGCGGATGCAAAATTTGCAAAGCCGACAACCGGCAGTGCCGCCACCAGAATTACCATCGCTCGCTGCAAGGACATCACCAAAACTGGTTCCTTCAATATTGTGACTGCAAGATGGCTCGCACTTCCGCGGGGACGTGCAATAGACCCCAAACGGCTTGTTGGAAAGTTAACCCGCCACCGCTGCGCTTTGCCGCATCCGCCCTGAGCCTCTCGGCCACAGACCGGGATGGCGGCGGACCGCGGTGTCTTTCCGAAAGCCCAGTGTTTCAAACATAGTTACATCCCGCAAGCATCATCGCCAGTCCGCAATTGCGATTGTAGCGCCGTGCCAAATCCGGCAAGAAGTCGAGCCATATCCCGTCCTACGAACTCTTCAGGTGTCTCGATGAAAGCCATTCTCTGTTCGGAATACTGCGGCCCCGACGATCTCGTCCTGAGCGATATTCCCGATCCGGTTGCGGGTCCCGGCGAAGTCGTGATCGCGATCAAGGCAGCGGCGCTGAATTTCTTCGACCTGCTGATGATTCAGGGCAAGTACCAGATCAAGCCGCCGTTTCCGTTTTCTCCGGCAGCGGAAATCGCCGGCGTGGTCGAGAGCGTCGGCGCGGGCGTCACCGATCTCAAGGCCGGCGATCGTATCGCTGCGTCGTGCGGACATAACGGCGCGCGCCAGAAGATCGCTTTGCCGGCAAGCGCCTGCGTGAAGATCCCGGACAACCTCGACTTCGACCGCGCGGCGGGCGTCATCGTGATCTACGGCACCGCGCTTCATGCGCTGGAAGATCGTGCAGATCCAAAGCCCGGCGAAACGCTCGTGGTGTTCGGCGCGGCGGGCGGCGTCGGCCTTGCGGCCTGCGAACTCGGCAAGGTGCTGGGCCTGAAGGTGATCGCCTGCGCCTCAAGCGACGAGAAGCTCGAATTCACGAAAAAGCACGGTGCCGACCTCACCATCAACTACGCCAAGGAAGACCTGAAGGAAGCTCTTAAGCGGGTCGGCGGCGAGAAGGGCATCGACATCGTGTTCGATCCGGTCGGCGGCAGCTATGCCGAAATCGGCGTGCGCTCGCTCGGCTGGAAGGGCCGCTTCCTGGTGATCGGTTTCGCCGCCGGTGACATTCCGAAGATTCCGCTCAATCTTGCGCTTCTCAAGGGCTGCGACATTCGCGGCGTGTTCTGGGGCGCGCACATGAAGCGCGAGCCGAAGCAGGGCCGCGCCGCGCTCGAGAAGCTGATGACGTGGGCGGCCGAGGGCAAGATTTCATCCCACGTCGACAGCACCTTCCCGCTGGAGAAGACCACCGAGGCGCTCAAGGTGCTTGCCGAGCGCAAGGCCATGGGCAAGGTGATTTTGCATCCGTAGGTTCAACGCAAAGACGTGTCATGCGCGGGCTTGACCCGCGCATCCATCATTCGTCTTGAAAATTTTCAAAGGATGGATTGCCGGGTCAAGCCCGGCAATGACGTCTCGCGATTAAATCACGCTTCTTGGTCGTCCAGCCCGCGCGCCATCGCCTTGCGCGCGGCCTCGCGGTGCTCCGGCGTGATGTGGCTCGCCACCATCCGGATCGTCGTCGCCAGCACCGCGGCATCGTCGGTAAAACCGAGCACCGGCAGCATGTCGGGCACGAAGTCGAACGGCAGCACGAAATACGCGATCGCGCCCAGCAGCGCGACCTGCACATGGCGCGGCGTCTCGCGGTCGAACGCGCAGTAATAGGCGGCGAGCAAATCCTCGGCGAACGGCAATTTGGTCGCAACGCGCTTGAGCTTGAGCCAGAAATTCCGGCGCACGCGCTCGGGATCTTTCGCGAGCTTTTCAGCCCGTTCAAAATGCGCCGTATCGTCGGAGATCATGGTCAATTCCCTCACGGTTGCGCTTTGCAACGCGCATGCATCACATAAGAACCGCATACGCCCCTGCAAGACGTCATTGCGAGCGGCCCTTGCGACGAAGCGATCCAGCTTTCCTGCCCGTAGCCGTGGATTGCTTCGCGGAGTTTATCATCGGGCCGGCGAAGCCGGACCCATTGGCCCGCAATGACGGCTCAGCCCGCAATCCGGTCCATCGCTTCCGCGAGCGCGATGTCGCGCGCGGTCACGCCGCCCGCATCGTGGGTCGAGAGCACGACCTCAACGGTCTTATAGACATTGCGCCATTCCGGATGGTGGTCGCTTTTTTCGGCCACCAGCGCGGCGCGGGTCATGAACCCGAAAGCCTCGTTGAAATCCCTGAATGTGAACGTCTTCGCAATGGCGTCGCGCCCGGAGACATCCGACCAGCCCTTGAGCTTCACAAGCGCAGCCCGCCGCGCCTCTGCCGATAGCCGTTCAACCATGCGATCCTCCCCATTTCCGAATATTACGGTTCCTTAAGCACCCGCCTCGGCCTACCCAACGTATACCCGCAACAATGGGTCCGCCGGTCACGGAAAAGCCGCTCTCGGGCCGCTAACCATGCCGAACATGGAACCTGCGGACAGGCCCGCAGTCTGATATAATGGCGGCAGACGCCTGGAGGCGCGGTAACCCATGGGCTTCAGCGACATGTTTACCCGATCGATGGCTATGGAGGCACCCCGGTCGCCGGGCTCCACGCCGCCCCGGCCGCACAAGATGAAGGCCATGCTGATCGTGGTCGCTGCGGTGCTTGCTATCGTGGCCGCTGTCGGCGGAGCGACCTACTGGCTCAATCGCCCCATTCATCTGCGGATCGCCGTGGGGCCTCCGTACAGCGATGACGTCAAGGTCATCCAGTCGCTCTCACAGATCTTCGCGCGGGACCGGAAATATATCCGGCTGCGCCCGATCATCACCGACGGCACGTCCTCGAGTGCGGCGAGCCTGAACGCGGGCACGACCGACCTCGCCGTCATTCGCGGCGATATCGAGCTGCCGAAAGATGCGCAGGCGATCGCCAGCATCCGGAAGAACTTCGCGGTGTTGTGGGCGCTGAACGGAAGCAGCAAGAAGGGCGCCATCAAGAAGATCGAGCAGCTTGCCGGCAAGCGCATCGGCGTGATCGGCCGCACCCAGGCCAATGTCAATCTGCTGAAGGTGATACTGACGCAATCCGGCGTCGACCCCGAGAAGGTCCAGGTGGTGCAGTTCACCACGACAGGTTTTGCCGACGCGATCAAGAATGAAAAGATCGATGCGTTTCTCGCCGTCGGCCCGCTGAACAGCAAGATCACCGCCGACGCCATCGCCGCCACGACGAAGGGTGGCAAGGAGCCCACCTTCCTGTCGGTGGAAACGGCGGATGCAATTGCGCAGAAGTATCCGGTCTATGAGTCGGGCGAAATTCCTGCCGGATCGTTCGGCACAAAGCCCGCGCGGCCCGACGACAAGATCGATACCATCACGTTCGCGCATCACATCGTGGCGCGGAAATCCCTGTCGGAAGCCACGGCCGGCGCGCTGACTCGCCAGTTGTTCTCGGTCCGCCAGACCATCCAGGGTGAGTTCCCGCAGACGGCGAAACTCGAAACGCCCGACACCGACAAGGACGCCGCGATTCCCGCGCATCCCGGCGCAGCAGCCTATGTCGACGGCGAAGAAAAAACCTTCCTCGACAGATACAGCGATTACATCTGGGGCAGCCTGATGGCGTTGTCCGCGCTGGGCTCCGCCGGCGCGTGGTTCGCGAGCTACTGGCGCAAGGACGAGCGCGTCACCAATTCCAACCTGCGCGAGCGGTTGCTGGAAATGCTGACGACGGCGCGCAAGACCACGTCGATCGACGAGCTTGATAGCATGCAGGCCGAAGCCGACGAGATCATGCGCGAGACCCTGCACTGTTTCGAGGACGGCGCGATCGAGGAAGGATCGCTGACGGCGTTCAGCATCGCGCTCGAGCAATTCCACAACGCAGTGGCGGACCGCAAGACGTTCCTGCTCGACATGGCGTCAAACACTGCGCCGCCGGTGCGCAGCCACGTGGCCTGAACGGCGCTACACCGGGTCGCGCCACCTGCGCAATATCGCCAGCAAATCTTCGCGCAGATATGGCTTTCTGAGCACCGGATAATGCTTGAACATCGGCGGCATGCTGGCGGGTCCGGAATATCCCGTGACGAATGCCAACGGAATCATCTGCCGTTTAAGCTGTTCTGCGACGACAAAACTCTTTTCTCGATTCAATCCGACATCGAGCAGCGCAAAATCCGGCGCACGTTCGGCAATCAGCTTCAGCGCACCGGCGACGTCGCGCGCGGTCCGCACCGACGCCACGCCAAAGCCGGTGATGGTTTCAGCGGAGTCCATTGCGATCAGCGGATCGTCTTCGACCAGCAGAACATCCCTTGGCAGATCGGATTTTGGCAGATCAGCAGGACTTGCAGCCGCCGGCCCGGGTGGGTCGATCGAGTTCATGAGTCACGTCCGAGGATGGGTTGAGATACGTCCGCTGGGACCCCGGTCATGGCGCTCGAAAGCCGTCATTCCTGTTCCCGGATGGAACCGAACACATAATCACCCGTTACGTCTGTGCACTTTTGAACACAAGCGCGCCGGAACCTGCGCTACGGTGACGCTCGGCGAGGGGACCATGACACGACAACTGGCAGCGGTCAGCGACGGCCGCCCATTCAACAATCTGCTCCGTCGGTTGAGCGCCGGAGATTTCGCGCTCATCGAACCATTCCTGGAATCTGCGGACGCCAAGGCGGACGACCTGCTCTACAATCCGGGCGACGACGTCCAGATCGTGCACTTTCCGTGCGGGCCGAGCCTCGTGTCGTTCCTCGTGGCGAACGAGGACGGCCGCGATGTTGAGACCATTCTGGTCGGACGCGAGGGTGCGGTCGGCGGCATTGTCAGCCTGGGCTATCTGCCGGCCTACACGCGCATCACGGTCAAAGTCGCCGGCCCCTTCGTCCGGCTGCGCGTCGCAAAGCTCGATGCCGCCAAGACCCAATCCCCAACGCTGCGTTATCTTTTCGCGCGCTACGCCGACTGCATGCTGGCGCAGATCTTTCAGTCCACCGCCTGCAATGCGATCCATTCGATCGAGCAGCGTACGGCGAAGTGGATCCTGTCGGCGCGGGAGCGGACCGGCGAGGACCTTGTTCCCCTCACCCACGAGCAGTTATCGACCATGCTCGGTGTGGGACGAAGCTACACCAGCCGCGTCATCCAGGCCTTCAAGGCGGAAGGCATTCTGGAAACCCGCCGCGGCGCCATCCTGATCCGCAACCCGGACGCCCTGGCGGCCCGGTCATGTCTTTGCAACGACGCCGTCAAAGCTCATTTCGACGAAGTTCTGCGCGGGGTCTATCCGGACGAGACGAAGGCGACGTGACCGATCGATCGAGCCCCGTCATCGCTCTGTAACAATGCTGGATAGGGCCGATGCGGCCCTTTGGGGCATCAACCTTGACCCCAAAATGGCCCGATAAAATGCCGTTCGGGCCGTTGTTTTTCGGCGAATTCTGACTATATTGCGCCGCAATGAGTGCCCGTGTGCCCGGTTCTTTTGAACCGGGCACCGCGTTTTTTGGGCCCTGCGCGCACGACGACATCGGACCTGCACTCAGCCGCCTTTGCGGCGCCGCGCCCCATAGCTGGAAGACTTAAGACACATGAATTTGCGAAACATCGCCATCATCGCCCACGTCGACCACGGCAAGACCACGCTCGTCGACAAGCTGCTCCAGCAATCCGGCACCTACCGCGAGAACCAGCGGCAGGTCGAGCGCGCGATGGATAGCAACGATATCGAACGCGAACGCGGCATCACCATTCTGGCCAAGTGCACTTCGGTCGAGTGGGAAGACACCCGCATCAACATCGTCGACACCCCGGGCCACGCCGACTTCGGCGGTGAGGTCGAGCGCATCCTGTCGATGGTCGACGGCGTGATCGTTCTCGTCGACGCCGCCGAAGGCCCGATGCCGCAGACCAAGTTCGTGGTCGGCAAGGCGCTCAAGCTCGGCCTCAAGCCGATCGTCGCGATCAACAAGGTGGACCGCCCCGACGCGCGCGTCACCGAAGTCGTCAACGAAGTGTTCGACCTGTTCGCTGCGCTGGATGCCACCGACGAACAGCTCGACTTCCCGATCCTGTACGGCTCCGGCAAGAACGGCTGGATGGGCAACAGCGAGACCGAGAACGACAAGGGCATGAAGCCGCTGTTCGATCTCGTCATCAAGCATGTCGCGCCGCCGGTGGTGGAAGAAGGTCCGTTCCGCCTGCTCGGCACCATCCTCGAAGCCAACCCCTATCTCGGTCGCATCATCACCGGCCGCGTCGCCTCCGGTTCGGTGAAGCCGAACCAGTCGGTGAAGGTGCTGTCGCGTGACGGCAAGGTCGTCGAAACCGGCCGCATCACCAAGATCCTCGCGTTCCGCGGTCTCGAGCGCCAGCCGGTCGAACTCGCCGAAGCCGGCGACATCGTCGCCATCGCGGGCCTCACCAAGGGCACCGTCGCCGATACGTTCTGCGATCCCACGGTTGAGACGCCGATCCAGGCGCAGCCGATCGATCCGCCGACCGTGTCGATGTCGTTCATCGTCAACAACTCGCCGCTCGCCGGCACCGAAGGCGACAAGGTCACCAGCCGCCTGATCCGCGACCGTTTGCTGCGCGAAGCCGAAGGCAACGTCGCGCTGCGCGTGGTCGAAGCCGCCGACAAGGATTCGATGGAAGTCTCGGGCCGCGGCGAATTGCAGCTCGCGATTCTGATCGAGAACATGCGCCGCGAAGGCTTTGAACTGTCCGTGTCGCGTCCGCGCGTCGTGCTGACCAAGAACGACGACGGCCAGATTCTGGAGCCTGTCGAGGAAGTCGTCATCGACGTCGACGAGGAATTCTCCGGCGTGGTCGTTCAGAAGATGAGCGAGCGCAAGGCCGAGATGATCGAGATGCGTCCGTCCGGCGGCAACCGCCTGCGTCTGGTGTTCTACGCGCCGACCCGCGGCCTGATCGGCTATCAGGGTGAACTGATGACCGACACGCGCGGCACGGCGATCATGAACCGCCTGTTCCACGACTACCTGCCATACAAGGGTGAAATCCAGGGCCGCCGCAATGGCGTGCTGATCTCCAACGAGCAGGGCGAAGCCGTTGCCTACGCGATGTTCAAGCTGGAAGACCGCGGCCCGATGATGATCGAGCCGGGCTGGCGCGTTTACCGCGGCATGATCGTCGGCGAGCACACCCGCGAGAACGATCTCGAGATCAACGTGCTCAAGGGCAAGCAGCTCACCAACATCCGCACCACCTCGAAGGACGAAGCGGTGCGCCTGACACCGCCGATCCGCATGACGCTGGAAAAGGCACTGGCCTATATCGAGGACGACGAGCTGGTCGAAATCACGCCGAAGTCAATCCGCCTGCGCAAGCGCCATCTCGATCCGAACGAGCGCAAGCGCGCCGAGAAGTCCAAGGAAGCGCTGGTCGGCTAAGACGGCCCGCCTCTTTCCAAATCTTGATGATGCCCGGCCTTGTGCCGGGCATTGTCGTCTTATAGGTCGGTTAGACTGAAGTCATGAATGGCCGGGACAGGCCCGCCAGAAATACCGGACCCGGGTCTCGAATGCCCCTTCCCTCCGACATCGATGTTGCGATCATCGGCGCCGGTGCGGCCGGCCTTGCTGCCGCGCGCACGCTGGAAAATTCGGGGCTGTCCGTTCTCGTTCTCGAAGCGCGCGAGCGCATCGGCGGCCGCAGCCAGACCGTGATCCTGCCCGGCGACATCGTGTTCGATGTCGGCTGCGAGTGGCTGCATTCCGCCGACAAGAATCCGTTCGTGGCGATCGCGCGCGATCTCGGCTTCGAGATCAACGAGACGCGTCCGCGCTGGCGCGAGCAGAGTCTCAACGCCGGCTTTCCGCCGCAGGCCCGCGAGGAATTCCTCGCGGCGATGGACGCCTTCGATGCCCGTGTCAGCGCGGCGTCCGATCTGCCGGACGATACGCCAGCCAGCAAATGGCTCGAACCTGGCAATCCCTGGAACGCGCAGATCAATGCGATCAGCACCTACATCAACGGCACCGAGCTCGATCGCGTCTCGACCTATGACTTCGATGCGTATGAAGACACCGGCATCAACTGGCGGGTGCGGCGCGGCTATGGCGCGCTGATCGCGGCCTATGGCGCGCCGTGCCCGGTGGCGCTGAATACGAAGGTGACGCTGATCGATCATTCCGGCGCGCGGATCAGGATAGAGACCTCGCAGGGGACGATCTCCGCACGCAAGGTGATCGTCACCGCACCGACCGATCTGATCGCCAATGAATCGATCCGCTTTCATCCCCCGCTGCCTGACAAGGTGAGCGCTGCGGCCGGACTGCCGCTCGGCCTCGCGGACAAGGTGATGCTGGCGCTGGACGATCCTGAATCGCTGCCGAGCGACGGGCATCTCTATGGCGCGCTCGATCGTGTCGGCACCGGCAGCTATCACCTGCGCCCGATGGGCCAGCCCTGCATCTCGGGATTTTTCGGCGGCGCGTTCGCACGCGGACTTGAGGATGCCGGAAGCGGCGCGCTCGCGGCGCAGGCCATCGATGAGCTGGTCATGCTGCTGGGATCGGACTATCGCCGCAAGCTGAGGCCGCTCGCGGAAACCCGCTGGGCGCACGATCCGTTCGCGCTCGGATCGTATTCACACGCGCTCCCCGGACATGCCGACGACCGCGCCGTGCTGGCCGCCCCGGTCGATGACCGGCTGTTCTTTGCGGGCGAAGCGACCTCGCCGAACTTCTTCACCACCGCCCACGGCGCGCAGGAGACCGGCGTGCGGGCGGCGGGGGAGGTGTTGGGCAGGAGCGCGGCTTAACGCGTCGCGACGTCGCGTTATTTTTTCTTCGCACTCACGCCCTGCACGACAGGCCCCGGCAAATTCAGACCCGCGGCATTGGCGAGAATCGATTCCATCATCCCCTCCTCCCCCGCTTCCGCGAGCCAGTGGCCTTCCTTGCCGAACGGCGGCAGCACCTGAAAATCCACCTTGTCGTCACCGGCCTCGATGAAGGCATCGGCCAATTTTTTTGAGAACTCCGGCGGAAAATACGAATCGTTTTCCGCCACCAGCCATGTCACCGGCACTTTGGCGTCCTCGCCGAATTCCTTCGCTGCGGCGATGAGTTTCTCCGGCGCGCAGATGTTGTTCGCGCGATCATCCTTGCGGCCGCCGCGCCCCAGCGCGAACACGACGATCGACGAAATGCTTTTCGGACTCTGATCCGCCAGCGCCAGCGCGCCCCAGCCTCCCGCCGAATGCCCGACGATCACCGACGCGTCCTTTCGGATGAACGCCTGCGTACGCATGAAATTGAGCGCGGCTGTGATCGCTTCGGCTGTTGAGCGCGCGGACATCGCATATTCGGCGTTGTCGCAGCCTTCCTGGTCTTCGAGATAGGGGCCGCCGGTCTTGCCGTGACCGAGCCGCTGCGGCACCAGCACGGCAAAGCCGCGCGTCACCAGCGCCGCGGCCAGCGCCGGATATTCCGGCTGCGGCATCTGCGCACGCGCCAGCCGGTTTTGCGTCGAGGCATGGGCGATCACGGCGAGACGAAACGGGCCTTTGCCGGCGGGGCGAAACAGAACCGCTCGCGAAGGTGTGATCTGGTCCTGCGTCGGCACCAGCCATTCCTGACGCCGATTCGGCGCTGCTTCGCCGCCTCGCGCGCCCAGCTGATTCTCGCCCCACACGGGTGTTTGCGGCAAAAGACCAACCGCAAGAAGCAGGGTGGCCACCTTGAACAATGCGTTTTTTGTCATCTGCGGCGATCATTGCCCGTCGCCGACAGCCAAGCCAAGCGGTTTACCGCATCGTCCTGTCCTCTTTCGGTACAACCCCGCCTTGGACCTGATGCAAAAAGCTCACATATTAACCGATAATTAACGATGGACCTTGAAGGCGGGGCCGCGAGTTGCTTTGATTGCACCATGAGCACGATCCTTATCGAAGTCCGGCCAGCCAAGGCCTCCGATGCGTCAGCAGTCGCTGCGACGCACGATGAGGCGTGGCGTGCGGCCTACCAGGGAATCATCCCCGGTGCCGAACTCGAAAAGCTGATCAACCGCCGCGGCCCGCAATGGTGGGATTCCGCGATCCGAAAGGGCAGCCGCGTCAGCGTGTTGTCGTTCGGCGACAAGGTCGCGGGCTACGCCAATTACGGCCGCAACCGCGCCCGCAGCCTGCATTTCGAAGGCGAAATCTACGAGCTTTACCTGCGCCCGGAATTCCAGGGCCTCGGCTTCGGCCGCCGCCTGTTCACCGCCGCCAAACGCGATCTGGTTCAGAGCGGGCTGAAAAGCATGGTGATCTGGGCGCTTTCGGACAACGAGCCGGCGGTCGAATTCTACCGCACCCTCGGCGGCCGCATGGTCGCGCGCTCCTCGGAGCGATTCGGCGGCAAGTCGCTCGACAAGGTCGCGTTTGCCTGGACTGCGTAATTCGCGTCCCGACGTCCTGAGACCAGTCCTTTTATCCTTTTGGCTAGTCTTTTCGGGCTTCCAGCCCCGCTCCCGATTGGCTAACCAGCGAATTCGACCGAATCCAACCCAAGGCCTGTCATGCGTATCGACGCGATTTCCCTCGGTAAAAATCCACCCCACGAAGTGAACGTCATCATCGAAGTGCCGGTCGGCGGCGAGCCGATCAAGTATGAGATGGACAAGGAGGCCGGCACGCTGGTGGTCGACCGCTTCCTCTACACGGCGATGCGCTATCCGGGGAATTACGGCTTCATCCCGCACACCCTCTCCGACGACGGCGACCCCTGCGACGTGCTGGTCGCCAACACCCGCGCCATCGTGCCGGGTGCCGTGATCGCGGTGCGCCCGGTCGGCGTGCTGTTCATGGAAGATGAGGCCGGCGGCGACGAGAAGATCATCGCAGTGCCGACGTCGAAGCTGACCCAGCGCTACGACAAGGTGCAGAACTACAGCGATCTGCCTGACATCACCCTGCAACAAATCCAGCATTTCTTTGAACATTACAAGGATCTCGAACCCAACAAGTGGGTCAAGGTGCTGCGCTGGGGCAATGCGGACGACGCCCGCAAGCTGATCGTCGAAGGCATCGAGCGCGCCAAGAAGAAGTAAGAGCCAGACAAAGCGGGGGATTCAAACGATGCGCCGTGCAATCGGAATCCTCCGCAACATCATTCTCCTCCTGATCGCGGCCGTCGTCATTCTCGCAGCCGTTCTGGTTGCGAACGCCTGGCGAAAATCCTCGCAGCAGATCGCGGTCAGTCCGGTTGCGCCCGTCACCATCGATGAGCAGGCGGCGGCGCAGCGGCTCGGAGCGGCGGTCCGGCTGCAGACCATCGCCAGCGTCACCGATGCCGATCAAAGCGCGGACGCTTTCCGCGCGCTGCATGATCTGATCGCGGCAAGTTTTCCGGCGTTTCATGCCGCCGCCAAACGCGAGATCGTCGCCAATTACAGCCTGCTCTACACATGGGAGGGCCGCGATCCGAAGGCCGCGCCGATCGCGCTGCTGGCGCATCAGGACGTGGTGCCGATCGCGCCCGGCACGGACGGCGACTGGCAGGTGCCGCCGTTCAGCGGCGAGGTGAAAGACGGCTTCATCTGGGGCCGCGGCTCTTGGGATGACAAGGGCAATCTTTTTTCGATGCTAGAAGCCGCCGAGCAGCTTGCGAAAGAAGGCTTCAGGCCAAGGCGCACGATCTATTTCGCCTTCGGCCATGACGAGGAAGTCTCCGGCAAGCGCGGCGCAATGGCGATGTCGAAGCTGCTGCAATCGCGCGGCGTGCGTCTCGATTTCGTTTTCGATGAAGGCCTGCTGATCACCGAGGGAATTCTCAAGGGCGTCGACAAGCCGGTCGCGCTGATCGGCATCGCCGAAAAGGGTTACGTCACACTCGACCTGTCCACCACCGCAACGCCGGGCCATTCGTCATTGCCGCCGCGCGACACCGCCATCGGCAAGCTGAGCGCGGCGCTGACACGGCTGGAGAAGAAACCGTTTCCTGCCTCCGTCAGCGGCGTGATGCGCGAGACACTGCAAACCGCCGCACCCGAAATGGATTTCGGCAGCCGCGTCGCGCTGTCGAATCTGTGGCTGCTCGAGCCGCTCGTGCGCCGTCAGATGGAGAAGACCGCGCAGACCGCGGCCGCGATCCGCACCACCACGGCGATCACGATCTTCAATGCCGGCAACAAGGAAAACGTACTGCCGGGCCGCGCCGAGGCCACGGTGAATTTCCTGCTGCTGCCGGGCGAGACCGAGGAGAGCGTGATCGCCTACGTCAAATCGATCGTCGCAGACGATCGCGTCAAGGTGACACCGAAGCCCGGCAACACCAACCCGCCGCCGGTCACATCCACCGCCAGCCCGAGCTATCAGGCCGTGAACCGGACGATCCGCGAAATCTTTCCTGATGTCGTTGTGGTGCCGGGCCTGATGGTCGCGGCGACGGATTCGCGCAACTATCTCGACGTCACCGACAGCATCTTCCGGTTCTCGCCGGTCCGCGCGACAGCGGAGGACCTGAAGCGTTTTCATGGCACCGACGAGCGGCTCAGTGTGAAGAATTACGCCGACATGATCCGGTTCTACCGGCGGCTGATGCAGAACACCGCGAGCCCGTAGTCTCAGCGCCGTTCCGGCGAAGCCGGACCCGTGGGCCGGGACGACGAGAAAACTTTTCCTGGGTGCAAAGAAATCGGCGTCATCCTGAGGAGCCTCGCACTCGCGCGGCGTCTCGAAGGATGGCGGAAATCACGATTGTCATCCTTCGAGGCTCGCCGAAGATGGCTCGCACCTCAGGATGACGACGCGCGTTAAACCGCCGGCGGCTTGAGACCCTTGATCGCGCTGGCGGCGCGCAGCGTGTTCACCAGCAGACACGCCACCGTCATCTGGCCGACACCGCCCGGCACCGGCGTGATCGCGCCGGCAACACCGAGCGCTTCCTGATAGGCGACGTCGCCGACCAGCTTGTTCTTGCCGTCCGCGCCCGGAATGCGGTTGATCCCGACATCGATCACCGTTGCGCCCGGCTTGATCCAGTTGCCCCTGACCATCTCCGGCTGTCCGACCGCGGCGAGCACCAGATCGGCGCGCTTGCAGATGTCGGCGAGATCGCGCGTGCGCGAATGCGCGATGGTCACCGTGGCGTTTTCGTTGAGCAATAACTGCACCAGCGGACGGCCCACCAGATTCGAGCGCCCGATGATGACGGCGTTCATGCCTTGCAGCGACGCATGAACCGTCTTGGCGAGAATGATGCAGCCGAGCGGCGTGCACGGCGTCAGCGCGGGCAAACCGTTGGCCAGCCGCCCGGCATTGATCGGGTGCAGGCCGTCGACATCCTTCGCCGGATCGATGGCGTTAATCACCGTCTGCGGATCGAGGCCTTTCGGCAGCGGAAGCTGCACCAGAATGCCGTGAACGGCCGGGTCTGCGTTGAGCTTCGCGATCAGCGCCAGCAGATCCTTCTGCGGCGTATCCGCCGGCAGCTTGTGTTCGAACGACGCCATGCCCGCGACCTCGGTCTGCTTGGCCTTGTTGCGGACATAGACCTCGGAAGCGGGATCATTGCCGACCAGAACCACGGCCAGTCCCGGTGTGAGGCCATGATCGCGTTTGACGCGCCCCACTTCGTCCGCAACACGGGCACGCAGGTCTGCGGCGATGACTTTTCCGTCGATAATCTTGGCCGGCATCGGTGTCTTTCGTCAGGAGTCGGTTGTCTTCGTCAGAACCTGCAGGGCATCGCCCAGCTTTTTCGGATCGCCGTCCACCGCGACCTGCTTGAGACGCGAGGTCACGCCGGACAGCACACGCACATGGCTTTTCGGCACATGAAGCGCCTTGGCGAGCAGTTCGGTCACTCCGCGATTGGCTTCGCCGCCCTCCGCGATGGCGCGCACCCGGACTTTCACAACGCTGCGGCCATTGGCCAGTGTTTCAACGCCGTCGATCGCGTCCAGTCCGCCGCGCGGGGTGACGCGCAATGAGATGCTGACGCCTTGAACCGAGAAACGCCAGGGGAGAGTCAAGGAAGGCTCATGCGAGAGATGGAACGGGGACGCCTCGCGGTCAGATCACGTTCGGGTAGATGTAGTAGGAAATCACGCGCTGGATGAACATGATGATGAGAATGACGATGATCGGCGAAATATCGAGACCGCCGAAATTCGGCATAATGTTCCGGATCGGCCGCAGCACCGGCTCGGTGATCTTGTAGAGGAACTCCGCCACCGACGCGACGAACTGGTTGCGGGTGTTCACGACGTTGAAAGCGATCAGCCATGACAGGATTGCCGAGGCGATCAGCAGCCAGACGTACAGGTCCAAAACGATGATGACGATGTCGAGAATGGCGCGCATGGCGTTGCTGGTGTCCCGTATCCGGCGTTTGCTTCATTCCGCAGCGCCTTCCGGGCAAACGTCGGATACGGCTCGCTGGAAATGACCTCCGCCTCAATACCGGTTCGCGGCGGCGCAAACAAGGGAGGTTTCCGGCCCAAAGCCCGTGAAAACAGCGCTTTTCGCCGTTCTTGACTTGGCCATGATCGGGATTGTAAATGGCCGCTCTTGTCCGCCGCCGCCGTCACCGGCCCGGCCGATCAAGGGGCCATAGCTCAGCTGGGAGAGCGCGTCGTTCGCAATGACGAGGTCGGCGGTTCGATCCCGCCTGGCTCCACCAATATTCCCAAGCCTTTATTCCAAAGCTGCCGCCTCAAACCTGCTGTCCCAAACCTGCTGCCCAATGGGTTAGACTACGCCTCAGATGAAGCGTGTCCCCGATAACACGCGCAACGAATGGGGCCGACATGAAAACCGAAAAATTTCAGTTTCCGGGCTCGGACGGACAGTTGCTGGCCGCTTCCCTCGATCTGCCGGACGGCGCGCCGGTCGCCTATGCCCTGTTCGCGCATTGCTTCACCTGCGGCCAGAACGTGCTGGCGGCCAAGCGGATCGCCGAAGGGCTGGCGAAGCACGGCATCGCCACGCTCAGATTCGATTTCACCGGGATCGGCGCCAGCGAGGGCGAATTCGCCAATACGACGTTTTCGTCGAACATCGGCGATCTGGTGCTGGCCGCGGACCATCTGCGCAAGACCCGGCAAGCGCCGTCCATCCTGATCGGGCACAGCCTCGGCGGCGCGGCCATTCTGGCCGCCACGTCGATGATCCCCGAGGCGAAATGCGTCGCCACCGTTGCCGCGCCATCGGACCCTTCGCATGTCACGCACTGGTTCAAGGATCAGATTCCGGAGATCCGCGAAAAGGGCGAGATCGAAGTTTCGCTGGCGGGCCGGCCGTTCCGCATCAAACGCGAGTTTCTCGATGATATCGCCGAGCACAAGCTCACAGAGACCGTCTCGAAACTTCACAAGCCGCTGCTGATCTTCCATTCGCCCACCGACGACACCGTCGGCATCAACAACGCGACCCATCTGTTTGTCGCAGCGAAACATCCCAAGAGTTTCATTTCGCTCCCCGGCGCGGATCATCTGCTGTCGCAGAAGCGCGATGCGGTCTATGTCGCGGACATGATCGCGGCCTGGGCGACGCGCTATCTCGACGCCACCGCTCCGGCGGAGGCGGCCTCTGCAGATCCTCCCGCAGGCGTCGTCGTGGTCAGCGAAACCGGCGCAGGCAAGCTTCAGAATGTGATTGCGGCCGGCAGGCACCGCGTAATCGGGGACGAGCCTCTGGATGTGGGCGGCATGGACAGCGGCCCCGGCCCTTACGACTTCCTGCTCGGGGCTCTTGGCGCCTGCACATCGATGACGATGCGGCTTTATGCCGAGCGCAAATCGATTCCGCTTACGCGCACCACGGTGACGCTGAAGCACAGCCGCATCCACGCCCAGGACTGCGAAGAGTGCGAAACCAAGGAAGGCATGATCAGCAAGATCGACCGGACCATTGCGATGGAAGGCAATCTCGACGCCGAGCAGCGCAAGAAGCTGATGGAAATCGCGGACAAGTGTCCGGTGCACCGGACGCTGACGTCCGAGATCAAGATCGTGACAAGCGCGGTGGAGTAAAGCCACGTCACATCGATCTATATCGAAGTAATCTCCACCCCGGCGCTATGCGCCGAAGGGGGAGTGAGAAAAAGACACTCTGCGCCGACAGCGTGCACCATCCCTCCCCTCGATGGGGAGGTGGCTGACCTTGGGTCAGCCGGGTGGGGTAACTGCTGAGCTGTAATGAACCAAGCGTGAGGAGCTATTTCGACGGCACCTTCGCGCGCCGCGACCGCGACAGGTAATCGACGGTTTCCGGCCGCTCCCTGAGCCAGCCGGACCAGCGCTTGAGTATTTTTGCCATCCGCTCCGGCTCGACGCCGAGCTGGGCCATGGCGACGCCGCCGTTCACCGACTCGCGGTATTCCGCGATCAAGCCGTCGCGCACAATGAACCGGCTCATGCCGTCGATCACCACGAACTGGCCGGCGAACTGCGGCACGGTTGAGGTGAAACTCGACAGCGACCACGCGTAGCCCATGTCGCCGTGACAGACCGGATCGAACATTTCCCAGCGATAGTCGTCGCCTGCATCGCGGTGGAACAGATGCTCCATCATGTGTGCGATCTCGGCGCGGCCTTTGTGCGCGCCGTAAATGTAGTCGTGGTAGACGGCGTCTTCGGTGAAATGCGCGGCGAAACGAGCGCCGTCGCCGGACTCCGCAGACAGCGTGAAATCGTTCAGCAGCCGCGCGAAGCTGTCGTGATCCATGTCACTCGGCCGCGAGCGACGCAATCGGCGATTGCACAGGCGGCGGGCGGTGCAGCCAGCCATCCAGGAAGGCCGTCAGCCACGCACGCTCCGCAAGATCGTGAACCATACGGCCGGTGAAATGCTCGGTGCGCGACTGCGCTCCCGGAAGCGACATGCGATCGTGTCCGCGCGTGGTCCAGCGATGCAGCATCGCGTGGGTCACGTCGGGATGAAACTGAATGCCGAAGCATCGCCCGGTGCGATAAGCCTGCACCGGAAAATCATCGCCCTCGGCCAGCAGTTCGGTTCCTGCGGGAAGCTCGAAGCCTTCACGGTGCCATTGATAGACATGATCGGGCCAGTGCGAGCAGATCTTTCGGCCAGCGGCGGTCGGACGGATCGGATAATAGCCGACCTCGGCCCGGCCTTCGGGATGTGGCGCGACCTTGGCGCCAAGATGCTTGGCGAGAATCTGCGCGCCCAGGCAAATTCCGAGATACGGACGCTTCTCTTTGAGCGGCACCGCGAGCCAGTCGATCTCGCGGCGGATGAAATCCTCGTTGTCGTTGGCGCTCATCGGCCCGCCGAACATGATCGCGCCGGCGTAGTGATCGAGAGTTTCGGGCAAGGCATCGCCGAACACCGGGCGGCGGACGTCGAGGGGATGGCCCATGGCGCGCAGCGCGTTACCGACCCGTCCGGGAGTGGACATCGGCCCGTGCAGAATGATGAGCACCGGAAGCGCAGTGAACCGGCCGCACGTTGTCAGGCCGAAACCGCTTGGTCGATCGTCATCAGGCCGTAGCATCGATTCGTCTTTTCAATCCCCGGCGGAGGACAAGCGTCTCTATTGAACGCCGAAATTGAAAATATTGTGTTGCCGCGGCCCCGTCGAGCCGGGATTTCGCGGATGTGCCCTGCGCAGGGGATTTGCGGGTGGATCAGCGCTTCTGCTGCACCCGCGCGACCGAGGCCAGCACCAGGCTGCGAGGCGCGAAACGGAGCATGAACGGGATCATCCGGACCCCGACGCCTGGAAGCACCAGCCGCTTGTTCGACATCAGCCCGCGATAGCCGGCCCGCGCCACCGCCGCGGCGGAAACGTTCAGGACCGCCGAATCCAGCCCCGGCTTGAAACCGGCCACACCCTGAAATTCGGTCGGCACGGTCCCCGGACACAATGCCGTGACCCGGACGCCCTTCGGACCCAGCTCGCCGCGCATCGCCTCGGTGAACGACAGCACATAGGCCTTGGTGGCGTAATAGACCGCCATTCGCGGGCCGGGCAGGAATGAGGCGATCGAGGCGACGTTGAGAATACCGCCGCGATGACGAACGAGGCTGTCAGCGAAACGCAGCGTCAGGTCGGTCAGAACGCGGACATTCAGATCGACCATTGCAAGCTGCTGCTCGCGGTCGAGATCGAGGGCTTCGCCGAACAAACCGTAACCGGCATTGTTGACGACGGTGTCGACCTCGACATCCATCGCCTTCAACTGCGACGCGATCTGCTCGCAGGCTCCCGTCACGCAAAGATCGCTGGTGATGAGGGCCGGCCGCGGATGTCCGGCGGCAGCGATCTCGTCCGCGAGAAGCTTGAGACGATCGTCGCGGCGCGCGACCAGTACGGTGTCATGGCCATTTGACGCAAAGATGCGCGCCAACTCTGCGCCGATGCCAGACGAGGCACCCGTGATCAACGTGACGCGTTTGGTCATGAATGCATTTCAGTTGTCTTGAGTTTCAACAAGGAAAGAGTGCGAAGAAAAATCGTGCGGAGAAAAAATTCTATGTCGCTTCGTCGGGCGTAAGCCGGCTGTCGGCGACACGATGCTTGAGATTAAGACGGTCACGCTGGGAAATGCCGAGCAGGTCGGCGGCGCGCCAGACAATATTGTCCTCGAATTCGGTGACGTGGCCATCGGCAAAGACAAGCTCCCACATCATCTCGATGATGCGAAGCCGGCCTTCCTCGTTGACCGAACGCATGATGATGCTGGTGAAGTGATAGAGGTCAACCGCCTCCCCTTCGACCAAAGTTGCATCGGCGATCAGCTTGTCGGCCGTTCCGGGATCGAGATCGAAGCGGTATTCGAGCAGCGCATGAAGCTTCCGCTTCTCGGTCTCCGATGGTTCGCCATCAAGGGAGATGACGTGGATCAGAAGCGCGGTCGCCGCCAGACGGTAGTCATTATCGGCGAAGGTGCGATTCTCATGGCCGGCGGGGGAAACGACGTCCGAAATGAAGTGGCGTAATTTGTCGAGCATCAATCTCTGCTATCGAAACGGGACCTGATCAAAGCATGATCCCGAAAAAGCCGGACCGGTTTTCAGATGAGATCATGCCCGAATGAAACTTTAAGGCACAAAATCGTCAGGTTCTATGGCCTGAAAATGAAACTCTGGCAATCTTGGCCGGGTTCCCGGGCGGCGCTCACCGCGAATTGCCCGCAAAAGGTGGGGACTTGCGCGGAAACGGGCGGGTTACGACACAGAGCTGTCATGGAATCTCGTAAATCACCACTTTGTCGGCGATTCCGCGCAGTTCGACGCTCTTTTCCGCCGGGGTAAGTCCCGCCTTGCCGAGCAGCTCCATGACCGCGGCCGATTTTACCACCGGGCCGGTGGCGTTGATCGCCCGCTCGGTCGCCTGACCCTGCACCCGTGCTGCGATATTGACGGTCTGGCCGAAATAATCCTGGCGATCGTTCAGCATCACCGCCAGACACGCGCCTTCGTGGATGCCGATCTTGACCAGCAGATCCTTGGTCCCGCGCTGTTCGTTCAGCTCCTCCATGGCCTTGCGCATGCGGATGCCGGCCGCGACCGCCTGCTCGGGGCGGACGAAGGTCGCCATCACCGCATCGCCGATGGTTTTCACCACCGCACCTCCCTCGGACGCAATGATCTCGAGCAGCGCGCGGAAATGCGCGCGCACCAGATCGAACGCTGCCAGATCGCCGACCCGCTCATAGAGCGCGGTCGAACCCTTGAGATCGGTGAACAGGAACGTCAGCGACGTGATCTTGAGACGCTGGTCGATGCTGAGATTGTCCGCCTTGTAGAGATCGCGGAAGGTCTGGTTCGCCAGGATTCGTTTCGCGGTAACGATCGGCTTGCGCTTGCCGAGCAGATCGTGAAGCGCTTCGCCTGCGACCCACACCGAAGGCAGTACGCGGTTCCTGGACTGGTTTTCCAGCGTCAGCCGCAACGGCCCCGGACGCATCTCCACGGTCCCGGTCGGCGCGTGCACACCGTCGAATGTCAGCGATGCATTCTGCTTGTCCTTTGTCGGCTCGCCCTTGACGTCGAGGAACAGCGCCGAATGGGTCACCGGCTCGAACACGATCACGAACTCCGCCGGCAACTGCAGCGACAGCACGGCCTTTTCGCCCGGCGCGAGTTCGACCGCTTCCAGCGTGGCCTCGTTCACAAGACGGCCGAACGAATCCTCGTTGATGTCGATCCCCGAACTCCAGAAAATCTGCCGCCAGTAATCCCAGCTCGGCAGCGTGTGCGGATCGTGCGCCGCGATCCGGCGCACCCGCGGGCTGACCGTGAATGCGACCTCGACCTGATCGTCGATCGACGCCTGATAACCAGCGGCGCACAGACCGCAATGATAGTCCTCGGGCTGAAGCTGCTTGAGGGTGTCATGCGCGCCGAGCACACCGCTGCATCCGGGGCACAGCACGTTCCAGGTCAGATCGAAGATGCCGATCTGCGAGGCGTGGAGGAACCCGGAGATTACCTTTTCTTCGGCAAGGCCTGTTCTGGCGGCGAATTCGATCAGATTGATCCGGTTCAGCTCATGATCGGCGCCGGTCTCGACCAGCGTCTGGATCGCATCCGCCACCTTCGGATCGGCGGTCTGCTTCAGGGTCGCGTACAGAGAATTGAAGTCGGTCATGGCCGCAGTTTACGGCAGATCGGCCGGGTATCCAAGTAATGCCTGCGATGGACTGGCCGCGGACTTGCCCCGGCCGATCACGTTTTCGCGTCAGCTCCCGTAGAGATAGTTCGGCAGCCACAGGGTCAGGCCCGGCCACAGATACATCAGCACCATGCAGATGATGACGATCAGCATGTAGGGCATCATGCCGCCGAAGATCTGGTTGAGCGTCACATGCGATGGCGCGACGCCCTTCAGATAGAACGCCGACATCGCCACCGGCGGCGACAGGAAGGCGGCCTGCAGGTTCACGAACACCAGCACGCCCCAGAGGATCGGATCGATCCCGAAGTGCTTCAGCATCGGCAGGAAGATGGGCACGAAGATCACAATGATCTCGGTCCATTCCAGCGGCCAGCCGAGGATGAAGATGATGGCCTGCGACAGGATCATGAACTGAACCGGTGTCAGATTCAGCGACAGAACCCAGCTCTCGAGCAGCGCCTGACCGCCAAGGATCGCGAACACCGCCGAGAACAGCGCCGAGCCGACGAACAGCCAGCACACCATCGATGTGGTTTTCGCGGTCAGGAACACCGCTTCCTTGGTGCGCTTCCAGTCGAGCGTGCGCGCCTGGAACGCGAGCAGGAACGCGCCCGCCGCACCCACCGCCGCGGATTCCGTCGCCGTGGTGATGCCAAGCAGAATCACGGCGAGCACCACTGCGGTCAGAATGCCGAGCGGCATCACCGATGAGATCAGCAGCCGCAGAACCTCGAACTGCTCGGCCCCCATGGTCCAGTAGTAGTAGAGCAGGATCAGACCCATGATGCCGCAAGTGAACGCGAAGTACGTGTAGAACGCCTGCGGCGGTCCGGCTTCCGCGGGCGCGGCAGTGCCCTGGCCGCGCAATTCGGCATTGCCCATTTCCTGAAGGGTTTCCGGCTCGCTCTTCCGCTCGTCCGAAGACGCGCCGCCGAGCTCCTGCAACTTTTCTTCCGCAGGCTCCGCGGTGGACGGCGCCGACGAACCAAGCTGCTGACTGATCGCCGCCGATGGCGCGGGCGTATCCGGCTGCTGATGAATCACGACGTACCACCATGCGGCCCACAGCGTCGCCGCCGTGAGCACCAGCGGCACCAGCACGTAGCCGAGATTCCTGAGCAGCATGCCGTAACTGACGCGCACGCCATCCGCCGTAATGGCCATCGCCCTTGCCGGGGACACGGCAGCGGTCAGCAGCGCCGGCAACATCTTGTGCGAGTAGGATTTTTGCAGCTCGCTGATCCAGGGCCGGACCGGAACGCGCGTTTCCGCCTCCGGCAGCTTCGGCGCGATCTTCGGATTCAGCAGCGCCCAGCCGATGATGTAGACGAGATACAGGAACGCCAGGAAGAAGCCGGGAAACATCGCCGCGGCATAGAGCTTGACCACCGACTGGCCCGCGACCGCGGCATAGACGATGATCATGACCGACGGCGGAATCAGAATGCCGAGCGTGCCGCCCGCCGTGATAACGCCGGACGCAAGCTTCACGTCGTAACCGGCCTTCAGCATCGGATTGAAGGCGATGACGCCCATCAGCACCACGACCGCACCGACCAGACCCGAGGCAATGCCCCAGAACGTGCAGACGATCAGCGTCGCCACCGCGAGCGAGGCAGGCACGCGGCGGAACGCAAGCTGGATCGAGTAGAACATCTTGTCCACCAGCGCGCCGCGCTCCATCACGTAACCCATGAGGACGAACAGCGGGATGGAGATCAGGACGTCGTTGGTCATCGCGCCGTAGGTGCGCTGGACCATCAGGTCGAAGATATGGTTGTCGGCCCAGGATTCGCCCGCCCGGTGATAGGCGAAGAGGCCGAAGAACATGCCGAGGCCCATCAGGGTGAAGGCCGTGGGGAAACCCATGATGATGACGACCACGATCAGGCCGAGCATCAGGAGACCGAGTGCGGGATCGCTCATTTCGACAGGTCTCCGCCCATGCCGCGCTGACGCGCGCTTTCCTCAATGTCCTGCGCCTTCTCGATCGCGATTTTCCGCGACTCCTCGTCGACATATTCGCTGTTGGCGAGCTGCTCGCCGACGACATCGATTTCGGACACGTCCTTCAGGCGGCTCGGCCATTCGCCGGTCTTCAGACAGATGACACAGCGCATGATTTCGGCCGCGCCCTGCAGCAACAGCAACGCGCCCGCCAGCGGAATCATGAATTTGAACTGCCAGACCGGAGGCCCGTCGGCGGTGACGTTGGAGTGTTCGTTGATGCGCCAGGAGTCGGACGCGTAGTCCCAGCCCGCATAAACCAGCGCGGCGATGCCCGGCAGGAAGAACACGATGTAAAGGACAATATCGAGCGATGCCTGCCGGCGCGGCTTCATCGAACTGTAGAGAAAATCGCCGCGGACGTGGCCGTTCTGCGCCAGCGTGTAGGCGCCGGCAATCATGAACAGTGTGCCGTACAGCATGTTCGAAACGTCGAAGATCCACGCCGTCGGCATATTGAGAATGTAGCGCTTGAAAACTTCGGCACAGACAAGAAGCATAAGTCCGACAATCAGCCACGCCGCGGCCTTGCCGGTCCATGTACTGATGCCATCGATTGTATGCAGAACGCGTTGCGCACTCATGGGAGGCCGTCACCTGTAATGAAGAAGGGCAGTGCAACAGTGGAAACGATACGAAGCATCATCCGGGGTTGCCATTCCCGGATGATGCCCTACTCGTGCTGATGATGGGGTCAGGTCTTCTTCTTGGCGTTCGGCCCGAAGTAATGGTTGTAAGCCAAACGCCGGCTGACGACCGTGTCCTGCTCCCACTGGGTTGCGCGCTTGGCAAACGCCAACTGGGATTCAACGATTTCCTTGAACAGCGGGTTTTCCGCCGACTTTTTCTCGGCGACCTGATCGAAGATTTCGAGCTGCTTCTGCAACACCGAATCCGGTGTCTTGTAGAACTTCACCTTGTCCTTCGACTGCATCTCCTCGTAGTCCCTGGAGTAGCGGTCGATCGCCTTCCAGGCCATGTCCTGTCCGGCCGCTTCGGCGGCGTTGTCGAGGATCGCGCGGATCTTCGCCGGCAGCGCGTTGTACTTGTCCTTGTTGAACATGATCTCGAACTGCTCGGCGTTCTGGTGATAGCTCTGCAGCATGCAGACCTTCGAGACGTCCGGGAAGCCGAGCACGCGATCCGACGAGGCGTTGTTGAATTCCGCGGCGTCGAGCAGGCCGCGATCCATCGCGGAGACGATTTCGCCGCCGGGCAACGCGTTGACCGCGGCGCCCATGCCGGTGAACACGTCAATCGAGATGCCGACGGTGCGGAACTTGACGCCCTTGAGGTCGTCGGCCTTGGTCACCGGCTTCTTGAACCAGCCGAGCGGCTGGGTCGGCATCGGTCCATACGGGAACGAGACGACGTTGGCGCCGATCGAATTGTAGAGCTTTTCGAGCAGCTGCTTGCCGCCGCCGTACTTGTGCCAGGCGAGCAGCATGTTGGCGTCCATCGCATAGCCCGGACCCGAACCCCACAGCGCCAAGGCGTTCTGCTTGCCGTAGTGATAGGCGAGCACGCCGTGGCCGCCGTCGAGCGTGCCCTTGGACACGGCTTCGAGCAACTGGAAGGCCGGAACGACTGCGCCCGCGGGCAGCACTTCAATTTTGAGATCGCCGCCGGTCATGTCGTTGACCTTCTTGGCGTAGTCCTGCGCGTATTCGTGGAAGATGTCCTTGGCCGGCCATGTGCTCTGGAAGCGCATGTTGGTTGGCCCGGTCTGCGCGAGAGCGGGCGTCGCAACCGTGGCGGCTGCGCCTGCGGCGGCAACCTTCAGGAAGTTGCGGCGGCTGGAGGTCTTCTCGCTTGAAGTCTTGTCCTTGTGTCGTTTCGTCATGGCGTTCTCCCCTGCTAAGCCCGTTCTTTTTGAACCGGCCTTTTTTGATTGATGGCAAGACAAAGGCTTGCGGGGAGATTTGGCAAGAATGATCGGATGAATGCGACTCTTCGACGCGGCGCTTGGTGATTCCATCTACGACTTTGGAATGAGGCCGCGTGTGGATTGTTAATGCCGCGCCCGGATTCATCGCGCCGCAACACACCCCTCACCGCACGCGAACGAGCGCGACGTTTCAATCGCGCCGCACAATCCTGAACATCGGCGAGCGGTCCGGCTGCGTCGTCACCACGCCGACCGGCGTCACCGGATCGCGGTCGAGCAGTTCGACCTTGAAGGCGCCGATCAGTTTCGCCAACGCCAGGGTCGCCTCGGTCAACGCAAACTGCGCGCCAATGCAGACGCGCGGCCCGACGCCGAACGGCAGGTAAGCGAAGCGATCCGGCGGCGGACTGCCGGGCAGGAAGCGCGACGGCCGGAAGGCATTCGGCTGGTCCCAGAGCTTTTCATGCCGGTGCAGCAGCCATGGCGAAATCAGTACGATGTCTTTGGCGGCGATGTCGGCGCCGGGCACTGTGTCGGGGCCGGAGGCCGCCCGCACGATCAGGAATGCCGGCGGATAAAGCCGCATGGTCTCGTCGAGCACGGCGCGGGTGAAGGTCAGCCGCGTCACATCCAGCGCGCCGGAGGCCAGCGCGGCTTTCGCCTCGTTGGCAAGTTCATCCTGCGTCGCCGGATCGAGCGCGAGCAGATAGAGCGACCAGAACAGCGCCGTCGCCGTGGTTTCATGACCGGCAAGGATCATGGTGGAGACCTGATCGCCGAGTTGTTCGTCGGTGAAGGCTTCGCCGGTTTCCGGATCGCGCGCCGCCACCATGAGGCCGAACAGATCGTGCGGCGCGTCGACGTCCGCGCCGGCACCTTTGGCGCGGCGCTCCGCGATCAGCTTCTGCATGAAGCGCGTCCACCGCCGCCGGAACAGCGCGCGGGAAATATCGCTCGGGCTCGGCCAGCCCAGCGGCAGCAGCAGATCGAAGAAGCGCGGCTGCGCGAGGCGCTCACCGTAGTCGTTCACGAAGCCCCGCAGCGCCGGGCCGTGCCTGTCGATCTCAAACGAGAACATTGTGCGCCCGGCAATATCGAGCGCCAGCCGCTGCATGGCCTCGCGCAGATCGACCGGCACACCGGTCTGCGTCCGTAACACGTCGATGGCATCGTCGGTCGCCGCCAGCATGTGCGGAATGAGCAGCGGAATGGCCCGCGGTGCGAAGGCCGGCGCCAGCGTGCGGCGCTGGTTTTTCCAGGCCTTGCCCTCGGCCAGCAAAAGGCCCTCGCCGAGGATCGGCCGCAGCACGCGGAAGGCGGCGGGCGTGCGGGTATAGTTTTCATAGTTCTCAACGAGCACATGCCGGATCGCATCCGGCGTGTTGAGAATGAAACTGCTGCGCCCGAAAAACCGCCCCTGAACGATATCCTCTTCGTAGGCGCGCGGTCCCCAACTGGCGATGGCGTTTTGCCGGATCAGGGCGAGACGGCCGAGCGGGGACAGATCGTCCGGCGCGAGCGGAGGCCGCGGCGGGACCAGCGGCGGGCGCTGCATCGGTGCGTCAAGGACTTCGGCAATGCTCATGCGCTGCAGCTCCAGCATCAGACGGGAGTTTATCACCCGGCTGGGAAACAACCGTACACGTCATTGCGAGCGAAGCGAAGCACTCCCAGAGCGACGCAATTAAGACAAGCTGGATTGCTTCGTCGCAAATGCTCCTCGCAATGACACCGCTTCAATTTGCCGTTGCGCCCGACGCCTTGACCACCTCCGCCCACTTCGCGCGCTCAGTCGCGATGAACGCCGTGAACCGGTCCGGCGTCATTGGCGACGGCACCGCGCCGATGTCGGTGAGCCTGGTCACCGTGTCCGGCATTTCAAGAATGCGCTTCACCTCCGCCGCCATCCTGTCGACAACCGGCCGCGGTGTTCCGGCAGGCGCGAACAGTCCGTGCCACGAGGTTGCATCGAAACCCTTCAGCGTATCGGCGATCGGCGGCACTTCCGGCGCGGTCGGGGAGCGCTGCAGACTGGTCACGCCCAGCGCGCGCACCGTACCGGCTTTCGCCTGCGGCCACGCCAGCGTGATGTTGTCGAAGGCGAGATCGATGTGGCCGCCGGTCAGGTTTTGCATGATCTCGTTGGATGAGCGATACGGCACATGGGTCAACCGGGTGCCGGTTGCGATCTTGAACAGTTCCGCCGCAAGATGGATCGAGGTGCCGACGCCGGACGAGCCGTAGTTCAGCTTGTCGGGATTGGCTTTCGCGTAGGCAACGAACTCGGCGACGTTCGTCACCGGCAACGCGTTTTTCACAACCAGCATGTTCGGCAGCCGCGCGATCAGCGAGACCGGCTGAAAATCCTTCGCGGCATCGAACGTCAGATTCGAATAGAGCGTCGGATTGATCGCATGGGTCGAGACGGTGCCGAGCAGCAGCGTGTACCCGTCGTTCGGCGCCTTCGCGACAGCCGCCGCGCCGATATTGCCGCCCGCGCCGCCGCGATTTTCAACCACAAAAGGCTGGCCGAACGTGATCTGCATATGGCTGGCGATGAGCCGCGCGAACAGATCGGCGGTGCCGCCGGCGGTGAACGGCACAATGATCGTGACGTTGCGCGACGGCCAGGCGTCCTGGGCGTGGCTAGGCGCGGCGGTCTGGAGCAAAAGGCAAAACGCCGCGAACGCGGCGGCAGCAAGACGCATGGTGGTTCTCCCTGAGTGCGCGCTCATGACGCCGGATGACGGCTGCCTGACCGAGCTTGTTTTGTGCCGCCATTTCGGCACAGGCCGATGGCAAGCGCAATGCCGCCGGAACCCGCCGGAGCGCAGTCCGCGGGCTGGGCAATCCGGCGCGGCTTGCGCAGAGCTGTCATGAAAAGTGCTTTCCGGCTTTGCCGAGACTTGATATTTCACATGTGAAATATATAGGGGATGACATGACGACCGACCGTCGGCTGATTTTTCTGATGACCGTGGGTTATCGCAGACTGCAGCGAGGTATCGAACAGCACATGCTCGCGGAAGACGGCCTGACCTCGGCGCAATCCGGGGTGCTGTTCTTCCTCGGACGGAACGATGGCGCGCTGATCGGCGAGATCTCCGCTGCGCTCGATATCGTGCCGTCCGCCATCACAGGTCTTGCCGACCGGATGGAGCGAGCGGGACTGATCAAACGGAAACGTGACGGCGCAGATGGCCGCGCACAGCGCGTTTATCTGACCGAGACGGGAGAGAAGATTCGCAAACGCGCGGTGGCACGCGCGCATGACATCAACAGCACGCTGACAGACGGTTTTACGGACAAGGAAATCGACGTGGTTTCGCGCTGGCTCGTGAGCCTGCAGACAAAATTCCCGAAGGACAGTTCCTAGATTCGATATGAAAGGAAACGCAGACCATGACTGAATTCGTAAAGAGTGAACTTGAAGACGGCGTGCTGACGCTGACCCTGGCGCGTCCGGACAAAATGAATGCCATCACCAACGCGATGTATGCCGCTCTCGCGGACGCGCTGGAAACCGCCGAAAAGGATCGTGCGATCCGCGCGGTTGTGTTTCAGGGCGACGGCGATCACTTCACCGCCGGCAACGACATGGGTGATTTCGCCGCGCAATCGAAAGATCCCAGCATCGTCGCCCACTCACCCCGGTTCATCACAAACCTCGGCATCGCGACCAAGCCGCTGATCGCTGCGGTGCAGGGCAACGCAGTCGGAATCGGCACAACAATGCTGCTGCATTGCGACCTTGTTTATGTCGCGCCGACCGCCCGGCTGATCACGCCGTTCGTGAACATCGCGCTGGTTCCCGAAGCGGCCTCGACGCATCTCCTGCAGGGACGAATCGGTTATGCCCGCGCCTACGAGATGTTCGCTCTGGGCGAACCGATGAGCGGCGAAACCGCAGTCTCGCTCGGCCTTGTCAACGCAGTGGTTCCTGTCGAGGAACTGCGCAAGAAGGCACGCGAAGCCGCGCTCAAGCTGGCCAGGCAGCCAGCCGGCTCGCTGTCGCACACCAAGGCGCTGATGCGCGATACCGCCTTGATCACCGCGCAGATCAATCGTGAAGGCGCCATTCTCAAGGAACGGCTCAAGGGCCCCGAAGCGCGCGAGGCGCTCACCGCATTCGCCGAGCGCAGAAAGCCCGACTTCAGCAAGATCGCAGGCTAAACCCGACGGGCTGATCACATCGTGGTCAGCCCGGACGTGTTGTCGCAACTGATGGCGCGGGCCGGCCGGTCCGCTATAATGTCCACCGGGAAAGCGTTTTAGTAACGGCGCCGGTGGACAATGACACACGCGATAGTCGGAATGGACCTGATGCTGGCCAAGCAGTCGGCCGTCGATGCACAGGGTGCGTTGCGCGACACACTGATCGGCGGTGTCGAATTTCGCCCATCCCGTCCGGTCCCGCATGACGACGGCTATATGTGCGAGGTCGCCCGGACAAACTGGGACATCATCAAGTCGCCGATCGTCCAGGTTCACGTCACCACGACGCTTCCCGGCCGCGTCCGTGCCTGGGGCCTGCATCGGCAAACAACCGACCGGCTGTTTGTTGTGTCGGGCCTGGTGAAGATCGTCGTCTTCGACGGCCGGAAGGATCCTCCGACATTCGGCAGGCTCAATGAATTCATGGTTAGTGAACGCAATCCCGGCCTTCTGACGATTGCACCCGATCTGCACCACGGCTGGAAGAACATCGGCGAGACCGAAGCTGTCATCATCAATATGCCGGACAGAATGTACAATCACGAAAGTCCCGATGCCCTCGACCTGCCATGGGATTCCGAGGACGCTGCCGAGACGGTGCCTTACCGTTGGTAAATCGTCCCGCGATTACCGTCGTCATCCCGACCTACAACTGGAGCGCGGCGCTTCGCTGCGCCATCCGTTCGGTACTGCTGCAAACCGAGCAGAATTTCGAAATCATGGTTGTCGGCGACGGCTGCACCGACGATTCGGCGGATGTCGTCGCCTCGTTCGGCGATAGCCGCATCCGCTGGCACAATCTCGACCGCAACTACGGCTCGCAATGGGCCGCGAACAATTACGCGATCGAGCGTGCGGCGTCCGACTGGATCGCGTATCTCGGGCACGACGACATCTGGTATCCGACACATCTCGAAGCGATCCTGCGCGCGGCCCGGGAGCATGACGCCGAAGTCGTCACCAGCGTGATGGCGCTTTACGGTCCGCCGGAGTCGGGCGTCCGCGGAATCGCCGGCCTGTTCGCGTCCGGCAGCTACTCGGCCGGCGATTTCGTGCCGCCGTCCGCATTCGCCCACAAGCGGTCGATCTACGGCGATGGCATCAAATGGCAGGATCCCGCCTCGGTGACAGTGCCGATGGATGCGCTGTTCATGAACCAGGCGGCGATGGCCGCGAAGCGCTTCGCCTCCACCCGCGAACTGACATCGTTCAAGTTCAACGCCGCATGGCGGCGGGATTCCTACAAGATCAAGTCAACCGACGAGCAGCAGCGCCTGCTGGAACGCATCCAGTCGCAGCCCGATTTCCGGTCCCGGGAATTCATCGACATCATGGATGCCGTGGTCAAAGGCAAATTCCTGAAGATTGAAATGCCGACACAGAGCGTCGAGCCCGGCTCGGCGGTGCGCCTCAATCGCAGAAACAAGGGATCCGACAGCCGGTTCGCTGCATCAGAGATGCAGCGCATCGAACGAAAGGTCGCATTCACTCTCGATCGCCAGAACATGCCGTTCGAGTGGTACGGCATCGAGAAGCATCTTCGTTACAAAACCTTTCGCTGGAGCGGGCCGAGCCGCCGCTCCACCATCGACCTGCCGGTGCGTTTCGAGACCGACCTGCTGATCCGCATCATTGTCGTCAAGTCTTTGGTGCCGCCCGAGACCATTCGCGTTCTGCTGCGGGACAAGCCGCTGCAAAGCCAGATCAGGAAAAAACTGTCTGGCGGTTTTGTCATCGAGGCCGTCGCGCGCGTTGCGGAACTTCCGCCGTCCGATCGCGATTTCGGGATCACCCTTGAGGTCGATGCGACGCGCCGTCCCTGCGATCTCGGCATGGGCGAAGACGACCGGTGGTTAGGGGTCGGTGTTGCGCGCGTTGAACTGGAGCCGCTGACGAAAGGTTAAGCCGTCATCGAAATATCCGACACACCTGTTCAGCCGTGCTAGACTGATCCAAACAACCAGACACAGGCAGACCATGAAAAAGCCACTCACGCTCCCCGAAGAAGAGCCGCGGAAGATCCAGCGCGCAGACATTGCACCCGCCGAAGGCTTTACGCTCGTGGTCGATGGCCACTTTAAGACGCAGTATAATGATGAGGCGGCTGCCAAGAAGGCCGCGGCCGAACTGCTAGGCCGGTACAAAATGCTGCAGATCGAGATTTATGACGCGGCAAAAAGAGAGCGGACGAAATTCTCGTAAGCGAACTGCCATTTCGCGCGAAGACGCACGGAACCTTTGAGGCGCCCAACGATTCTCCCGCAGGAGATATCTCGATGGGCCCAAGATTAAGCCGCAAGGCAGTTCAAATCGAAAACTGGGCGACCGATACTCTCTTACGCGCCAACCTGATCGCGGCATGTCCCGACCACGGCTATATGCGGTTGCGTTTCAATCACGCGGCGCTCGACTATGCGCACGCGCTTGCCGAGCATTCGCCATTTCCTGGAATCAGTGCGGGGCGGGCTCGGGAAGCAATCGACGAGGTGCTGGACGGCCTCTCAGACGATTGTCCGGACTGCGATTGATTTGAGAACCGAGCGGCCTTGTCTTGACGCCGGCATCAGCCAATGAGCCAGACGCCCTTGTGAATGTCGAAGCGCACGAGGCCCTCGTCACGCATCTTCAGCAGCAGCGACTGGCAATCTTCCTGATTCTTGATGTTGACGCGCTTCATCACGTCGAAAATCTTCAGCGGTTTCTCGCGAAGGGCGGCCAGAATCTTCTCTCTGTCAGTCATTGTTGTTCCCTTGCGCCATTATGGCGGTCAGCCGAATTCGTTTGCGGGATAGCGCCGGACCCCTCCTGTGAGAGACGGGCGCCGGGCAGGCGAACGCCCACGCGAGCGAGTCCAATGTGCTGCAAGATGCTGGAAAGAGTGGTGCCGCCTATAGGATTCGAACCTACGACCCCCTCATTACGAATGAGGTGCTCTACCAGCTGAGCTAAGGCGGCAAAACGCGAAATCGGTATCCGCACCTGATACTGGCCAGCGCCCCGCTTTGCAACATGGCGGGGCTTTTTTGTCAGGCTAGATCAGGTCCATGACGAAAATGCCATCGACTTCCTAATCAACTGACAAGACGGGACAAAAATCCCTTCCAGCCGCCTCGCTGCGCCGGTTCCGGCTGGACCGGATCGTCGAATTCCTCGTCCCTGGCCTCGTCGGCGACGCCGGGATCGTCCGGGGCGCGCACAATCGGGATAACGGCCGGGATCCGCGGCGCATCCGGCTTCTCGATCTCGCGCCGGGGCCGAAACACCGGCGGCGGCACATTGGCGATCACCGGCGCGGCCGGCGGCGGAGCGGCCTGCTCCACGGGCGCAGGAGCCGAAGGCACAGGCGCGGGCTCGTTATCCTGCAATGGGACAGCCGGTGGCGGCAGCTTGACCGCCGGACCGGCTTCCAGCGCCGGCGGCAAAGCAGGCTCTTCGGCAACCTCAGCCTCGAGCACCGGCGCTTTCTCCGAAGGGAGAGCCGCGACCGGAGTGAGCCACTGGAATGCGTCGAGACGTCCGGTGACGGGCGACACCGGACGCCAGTGCTCGGATACATAGCCATCGGCGGTCCATGCCGGATCGAGCGCGGCGCGCACCGCGCGCTGCATCCAGACACGCGCGCTGCCGCCATCGCCATGCTCGGCCCGCTCCAACTCAGCCATGAGAATGGCGACCCGCTGGGTCGGCGCCTCGATAAAAGGCGCGAGCGCTTCCCGCGCACGGGCGAAATCGCTGGAGTCGATGGCGGCACGCGCGACCGCAAGCGCGCCTTCGATGTTGCCGGGCGATCTGGCTGCGAGTTTCTCAACACGCGCCAGGCGCTGCACGGCGGAGTCGCCGAGCCGCACATGCGCGTAAGCATCCGCAAGATCGGGATGCGGCTGCGCGGTCCATGCCGTCTCGATCACCTGCATGGCGCGGCGGGTCTGATTGTTCTCGCTGAGAAACTTTGCCGCGAGCGTCGCGGCGGGCACCAGTGTCGGTGCGAGCTTCACCGCTTCAGTGATGCTGGCGCGCGCACGGTCGCGATTGGAGGTTTCAAGATCGAGCGCCCGCGCGGTCAAAAGAACGCCGCGCTGCCGCTTGTAGGGCGCAGGATCGATCAGCCCCGCCGCCAGATTGTTTTCGAGAATCTTCAGCGCGCCGTCCCAGTCGCCTTTGCTGCAACGGAAGCCGAGCACGGCGTGCGACGCCCATGCCGAGGCCGGCGCGATCTTCAGGGCTTCTTCGGCCAGCGCCACGGCCGCGTAAGCATCGTCGCGGCGCTGCGCCTCGACGAACAATCCGCGCAAGCCGAGCAGCCGTGTGTCCTTGCGTTCCGCCATGGCGTGAAACGCGCGCTGCGCGCCTTCGCGATCGCCATCGAGCTGTGCCGACTGCGCATGCAGCAGCATCGCCAGCGGATCCTGATGCGCCAGACGCCTGGCGACATCGGCATGGCGGCGCGCCGCGAAATGATCGCCGGTGCCGATTGCGATCAGGCCCTGGGTGATGGCGTTGCGTCCCTTGGCGTGACGCCGCTCGCGGCGGAGCCGCCGCAAGCGCTCGGGCGCATTCAGGAAGCTGCGGATGATCGCCCAGACCAGCATCGCGGCGAACACGATAAGCACCAGCGCCAGCACAAGCACGGGCAATGACGTATCGATGCGCCAGGCATTCCACGACAGCGTGACGTCGCCGGTCTGATCGGCAATCACGGCAGCGCCGAGAGCGACCACACCGACCAGAAACAAAAAGAGAATGATGCGGATCATGAAACTGCCTATTTCGAGATCGAGGCCAATGTTTCCATCGTGAACTGCTCAAATGCCGCCCGGGCCTTGTCGCGGCCTTCGACCTTTGCGATCCATGGCCGCACCGGGACGCGATCCGACGGCGGCAACTGCAGCAATTCCCGCTTCGCCTCGTTGAGATCGCCGCGCTGCGCGGCGGCCGTTGCGCGGGCGATGATGCCTGTCGGGCCGCTGGCCAGCGCGTCGGTGCGCTGAATGCGCACCAGCTTTGCAAAACTCTGCTGAAGACGCTCCACGATACCGGACGGCGCGGGCTGCGGTTCGGGCTTCGGCGCGAGTTGCGGCAACAGCGCAAGCAGTTCCTTGCTCAGCGCATCGTCCGTGGGGAGACCCGCCGTCGCGAAGCCATCAAGCGCCCTCAGCGCATCGGCATCACCGGCAACGGCACGCGCGGCAGCAAGCTCGGTGGCATAGGGCAAGCCACGGGTCACGGCTTTATCGAGGTGGATCAGCGCATCGAGCTTGCGCACCTTCGGATCTTCGGCAGGCGGTGCCGCAGCCGCCGCACTCAGCGCCGCAGTCGCGCGTTCGATCCTGGCAATGCGCTCTTCGATGGCCGCGGTGTCGACGGCGGGTGCTTTCGCTTCGCCGCCCATGACGCCTTGCGGCGCTGCGGACCTGAGCTCGCTGATCGCGGCGGCCGTCTTCTCGTTCTGTCCGCGCACGGCGGCGAGATCGCTGCGCAACGATGCCAGCGATTTCTCCACTGCGTCGATACGCGCGATGATCGCAGGATCGGCAACCGGACGCGGCGCAGGTTTTGCCGCATCCGATTCAACCTTCGCGATCCGTGTGCCCAGAGCGGTGATGTCGGCCGTGTTCGCTGCGATCCCGTCCGTAAGCGGCGCGGTGGAGACGGGTGCGGGTTGCGGAGGCCAGCCCGCGAACGTGGCGGCACCGATCGCAAGCAGCGCGGCCACCGCACCCGCCACAGCGGACAGAAACACCGACGACGCCCGTGATGGATTCGGCGATGCCGCAGCGACCGATTCAGCAGACGCATGCGACGGCTGTTCGGAGTGATCCGGCTTTGGCGCGCCGGCATCTGCGTCCGGCGTTTCCGGCGCAGACGGACTTTCCGATACCTCGGAAGCGGTCAGTTCGATGGTCGGCGGGGGCCGTTTGGCGGCATCGCTACCGGACGAAGTGCCGGCCTTGTCCTGCTTGTCGTCGTCCATCGGAACTCACTCCTGTCACGCTCGCGCAGACTCTAGCAGATTCTGCGAACGCCGCTCGCGTCCAGAAGCACTCTGGAAGGTTACCTGCCGGTTACCCGAAAGCTAGTTGGACGATGCTTTGAGCGTCCTGTCCAGCACATCGAAGATCGCATTCTCATCCGGCGTGCGCGCCACCGCCACCTGCATTGCGCCGGCTTCGCGAAGCAGGCCCGCCACCGTCTCGGAGATGCAGCATTGTGGCAGCGCGAGGGCAGAAATCTCGACACCGTCCGCCCGCGCCGCATCGAGATAGGCGCGCGCACTGCGCCGTGAATAATGCAGCACCGCATCAATCCCGCCCGCGCGGAATGCGTCGCCGACATTCGCAGCAAACCCGGTCACAGGGATCATCCGGTAGGTCGTATGCGTCACCACCGTGAAACCCCGCCCCCCGAGATCGGCGGCGAGATCATGTGCGAGGTCGGCGCCGGCGAGATAACAAAGTGTGGCGCCTGGTTTGAGCGTCTTGATAACGAGATCGACAAGCGATTGCGCGTTGCCCTGCGCACTCGCGACATCGCGAAAGCCCGCCTCCTGTGCGGCATCCGCAGTGTGTCCGCCGACCGCGAAGGTTGGCAGTCCGAACAGATGCATCCGGGAGGGATGATCCAGTATGGCACGGATCGCATTGCCGCTGGTCACGATCACCGCGTCATAGGCCGCGTCGTCTTCGTCATGAAACGGAATTTCCTCGAACCGCAGCATCGGCGACAACAGTGCGTCATATCCCCGCGCCCGCAGGGCGGCCGCCGTCCTCTCGTTATCCGGGACCGGTCGTGTCACAAGAATGGCCATTCAAGATGCTCCGCGCGGGCAGATGCTGTGCTGAATCACGATAGCCCGCCTGACGATTCCACGTTATGAACCCCTTGAATGACACCTAGGTGGCGGATGACGTTTTGCCCTGCGCGAGGCCAATGCCTATGTAAAGGGAAACGCCGGATCGGCAATCAAAGCAAGAGCAGAAGAAGCAGGAACTGAAATTGGCAGGCAAACTGGTGCTGGGGATCGAGACCACCTGCGACGAAACCGCCGCCGCCGTGATCGAACGGCAGCGCGACGGGTCGGGGAAGATTCTGTCCAACATCGTGCGCTCGCAGATCGATGAACATGCGCCGTTTGGCGGCGTCGTGCCGGAGATCGCCGCCCGCGCCCATGTCGACATGCTCGACGGAATTATCCGTGCGGCGATGAAAGAGGCGAATGTCGGCTTTAGCGATCTCAGCGCCGTCGCCGCAGCCGCGGGCCCCGGCCTGATCGGCGGTGTGATCGTCGGGCTCACCACGGCAAAGGCGATCTCGCTGGTTCACAACACGCCGCTGATCGCGGTCAATCATCTCGAAGCGCATGCGCTGACGCCGCGCCTCACGGTGCCGCTGACATTTCCCTATTGCCTGTTTCTGGCGTCGGGCGGCCACACCCAGATTGTCGCGGTGCTCGGCGTCGGAAAATATGTCCGGCTCGGCACCACGGTCGACGACGCGATGGGCGAAGCTTTCGACAAGGTCGCGAAGATGCTCGACCTGCCCTATCCCGGCGGACCGCAGGTCGAACGCGCGGCCGCTCACGGCAATCCCGATCGCTTCGTGTTTCCGCGCCCCATGGTGGGACGGCCCGACGCTAATTTCTCGCTGTCCGGTTTGAAAACCGCGGTGCGCAATGAGGCCACGCGCCTGACGCCGCTCGAGCCGCAGGACGTCGCGGATCTGTGCGCCGGATTTCAGGCCGCTGTGCTCGATCTCACCGCGGACCGGATCAGTGTCGGGCTGCGTCTGTTTCAGGAAAAATTCGGCCCGCCCCGCGCGCTGGTCGCGGCCGGCGGCGTCGCCTCGAATCTCGCGATCCGCAATGCGCTGCATGACATCGCCGCCCGCGCCCAGACCATGCTGATCATTCCGCCGCCGGCGCTCTGCACCGACAACGGCGCGATGATCGCATGGGCAGGCGCAGAGCGTCTTGCGCTTCGGATGGTGGACGCGATGGAGACCGCGCCCCGCGCACGCTGGCGGCTCGATGAAACCGCATCGACGCCGGCAAAGTTCGCCAACACGCGTGCACGACACTGACATGATCGCACATCAAAGCATTTCGATTGTCGGCGCCGGCGCGTGGGGCACAGCACTCGCGAACGCCGCGGCCCGGGCCGGACGCGATGTCGTTCTCTACGCCCGCGACAGCGCCGTCGCCGTGACAATCTCGCAAACACGTGAAAATCCGAAGCTGCCCGGCATCCAGCTTGCGAAGACGATCGCCGTCACCAGCGATCTCGCCGAGGCCGCGAAAGCCGGCGCGGTGCTGCTGGTCACCCCGGCACAAAGCCTGCGGCAGGCGGCGACCGCGCTCGCGCCGCATCTTGCATCGAATACGCCGGTGATCGTCTGTGCCAAGGGTATCGAGCGCGGCACACATCGGTTCATGACGCAGATCGTCGCGGAGGTTGCGCCGCGCGCCGTTCCCGCAATTCTGTCGGGGCCGAGTTTCGACGTCGATGTCGCGCGCGGACTGCCGACGGCCGTCACGCTTGCAACCGGCGACGAGCAGCTTGCGAAAGCGCTGGTTCAGGCGCTCGGATCGGCGACATTCCGCCCCTATCATTCGACGGATGTGCGCGGTGTCGAGATCGGCGGCGCGGCCAAGAACGTGCTGGCGATTGCCGCCGGGATCGTGGCCGGCAAACAGCTCGGCGCATCGGCGCTGGCGGCGCTGACCACCCGCGGTTTCGCGGAACTGATGCGGCTCGGCGTTGCCTGCGGCGCCAGGCCCGAGACGATCGCCGGATTGTCGGGGCTCGGAGACCTGCTGCTGTCCTGTTCCAGCTCTCAATCGCGCAACTTTTCCTACGGCATTGCGCTCGGACGCGGCGAGACGCCGCCGCGCGGCAAATTGGTCGAAGGCGAATTCACCGCGCCCGTCTTGATTGAACTCGCCAGCGAAAAGAATATTGAAATGCCGGTGGCCAGCGCGGTGGCGGCGGTTCTCGGCGGCGCCCTGACCATCGATGAAGCGATCGAGATGCTGCTGACACGGCCGTTCAGGGCCGAGGGATAAAGGAAACGGCGATGGCGTACTGGCTCGTAAAGTCCGAACCATCCACATGGTCGTGGGATCAGCAGGTCGCGAAAGGCGCCAAAGGCGAAGCCTGGACCGGCGTGCGCAACCACACCGCAAAAGCCAATCTCATGAAAATGAAGAAGGGCGATCTCGCGTTTTACTATCACTCCAATGAGGGCAAGGAGATCGTCGGCATCGTCGAGGTCATTCGCGAGCACTATCCCGATCCGACCGACAAGACCGCCAAGTTCGTCTGTGTCGACATCAAAGCCGACAAGCCGCTGAAAAAAGCCGTGACGCTGGAAGCCATCAAGGCCGACAAGAAGCTCGCCGAGATGGATCTGGTGAAATACTCGCGGCTGTCGGTGCAGAGCGTGAAGCCCGACGAATGGAAGCTGATCTGCAAGATGGGCGGAGTGTGAACGCGCCCGTCATCGCCGACAAGGACGCGTTCATCCGCGCCAACACACGGCTGCGCGCGGTGCCGCTGACGCCGGAGATTTCGCTGCTGCTGGCCGACGAGGCCGTGCCGCTCTGGCACAAGACCGAAGAGGAAATCGGCGAGGCCGGATTGCCGCCGCCGTTCTGGGCCTTTGCATGGGCCGGCGGTCAGGCGCTCGCTCGTCATGTCCTCGACAACGCGGATCTGGTGCGCGGCAAGACCGTGCTCGACCTCGCCAGCGGATCGGGCCTTGTGGGCATCGCCGCGATGAAGGCCGGCGCAGCCTCGGTGACCGTCGCAGACATCGATGCATTCGCCTGTGCAGCTGCGGCGCTGAACGCCGCGGAAAACGGCGTCGCGCTGTCGACATGCCAGGATGATCTGCTGGGGGAGCCGCACGGCGGCCGTTGGGATGTCGTGCTGGCCGGCGATATTTTCTACGAACGCGACACCGCGCAGCGCGCGTTCGATTTCCTTTTCGGCCACGTTGCGCGCGGCGCAACAGTGCTGATCGGCGACCCCGGCCGCAGCTACCTGCCCCGCGACAAATTGCGCCGCATCGCGGACTACAGCGTCCCGGTGACCCGCGATCTGGAGGACGCCGAAATCAAGCAAACTGCGGTATGGAGCCTGCTGCAGCCGGCCTGAAATCCGGTGTCATCCCCTTCATATCCTTTGGGAAATCCGAGGTCCGACAAAAGTCCTAGTTGCCGCAGCTTGTCGCTGCTGTATGCACAGGCGCATAATAACAAAACAAGAAGAAGCTGCGCGCATGTTGCGACGCGGACGGCCTGCGTGGAGGAAATGAGGAAGCCATGTCCGATAAAATTTACGACGTATCCGCCGAATGGGCGAAGCGCGCCTTTATCGACGATGCCAAGTACCGCGAGATGTACGCGCGTTCGGTCAAGGACCCCAACGGCTTCTGGGCCGACGAAGCCTCCCGCCGCCTCGACTGGATCGAGCCTTTCACCAAGGTCGAGAACGTCTCGTTCGCGCCGGGCAACATCTCGATCAAGTGGTTCGAGGACGGCGTCCTGAACGCGGCCTATAACTGCATCGATCGTCATCTCGAGACGCGCGGCGACCAGGTCGCGATCATCTGGGAAGGCGACGATCCGTCGGAATCGAAGAAGATCACCTATCGCGAGCTGCACGACGAAGTCTGCAAGATGGCCAACATCCTGCGGCTGCGGAACGTCAAGAAGGGCGATCGCGTCACCATCTACCTGCCGATGATTCCGGAAGCGGCCTACGCGATGCTGGCCTGCGCGCGGATCGGCGCGATCCACTCGGTGGTGTTCGGCGGCTTTTCGCCCGACTCGCTGGCGCAGCGCATCAAGGACTGCAAATCCAACGTCGTCATCACGGCCGACGAAGGCCTGCGCGGCGGCAAGAAGGTGCCGCTCAAGGCCAACCTCGATGCGGCCATCGCCAAGGTCGGCGGCGTCGACTGGGTCGTCGTGGTGAAGCGCACCGGCGGCAAGATCGACATGGATCCGGTGCGCGACGTCTGGCATCACGAAGCCGCGGCGATGGTGGATACCGATTGTCCGGTTGAGCCGATGAACGCGGAAGATCCGCTGTTCATTCTCTACACCTCGGGCTCGACGGGTCAGCCCAAGGGCGTGCTGCACACCACCGGCGGCTATCTCACCTTCGCCTCGATGACGCATCAGTACGTTTTCGACTATCACGAGGGCGACATCTACTGGTGCACGGCGGACGTGGGCTGGGTCACCGGCCATAGCTATATTCTGTACGGACCGCTCGCCAACGGCGCCACCACGCTGATGTTCGAAGGCGTGCCGAACTATCCGGACAATTCCCGGTTCTGGAATGTGATCGACAAGCACAAGGTCAATATCTTCTACACCGCGCCGACCGCGATCCGCGCCCTGATGCAATCCGGCGACGATCCGGTGAAGAAGACCTCGCGCGCCAGCCTGCGCCTGCTCGGTTCGGTCGGCGAGCCGATCAATCCTGAAGCGTGGGAGTGGTATCACCGCGTGGTCGGCGATGGCCGTTGCCCGATTGTCGATACCTGGTGGCAGACCGAGACCGGCGGCATTCTCATTACGCCGCTGCCCGGCGCGATCGCCCAGAAGCCGGGCTCGGCGACAAAGCCGTTCTTCGGCGTGGTGCCGGAAATCGTCGATGCCGACGGCAAGGTTCTCGAAGGCGAGGCGCAAGGCAACCTCTGCATTGCCAAGTCCTGGCCCGGCCAGATGCGCACGGTCTACGGCGATCATGCGCGTTTCGAGCAGACCTACTTCTCGACCTACAAGAACAAGTACTTCACCGGTGACGGCTGCCGCCGCGATGCCGACGGCTATTACTGGATCACCGGCCGGGTCGATGACGTCATCAACGTGTCGGGTCACCGCATGGGCACCGCGGAAGTCGAAAGCTCGCTGGTCGCGCACGATGCGGTGTCGGAAGCCGCCGTGGTCGGCTATCCGCACGACATCAAGGGTCAGGGCATCTACGCCTATGTGACGCTGATGAAGGGCGTCGAGCCGACGGAGACTCTGCGCAAGGAACTGGTCGCGTGGGTGCGCAAGGACATCGGTCCGATCGCCTCGCCCGATCTGATCCAGTTTGCCCCGGGCCTGCCAAAAACGCGGTCGGGCAAGATCATGCGCCGCATTCTGCGCAAGATCGCGGAAGACGAAGCCGGCGCCCTCGGCGACACTTCGACGCTGGCCGATCCCGCCGTGGTGGACGATCTGGTGCATAACCGGCAGAATAAGAAGGCCAGCGCCTGACGCTGGGGTCTGCCGCTGGGGGATTCATGCGAACGCGCCTCGCTCGTCTGATTACGGCGATCCTGATCGCCATGCTTTGCGTGACGATCAGATCCGGCACATCCGAGGCGGCAAATCTCGGCGAAGCCTGCGGCGGCGCGGCGAACATCACCTGCAATTCGGCGCTCTGGTGCCAAAGGGAAGGCGGGCAATGCAAGGCCGCCGATGCTGCGGGCACATGCGACAAGGCGCCGGCCTTCTGCATGCAGATCCACCGGCCGGTTTGCGGTTGCAACGGCAAGACCTACGCAAACGACTGCGAGCGCCAGAAGGCCAAGGTGCAGCTCGACCATACCGGCGCATGCCCGAAGCCGCCGAAGGAAAACGAGCCAAAGGCGGTGAAGCCGAAGTCAAAGACGCCGAAGAGCGGAAAACAGCAATAATCAGGCCCGGGAGACACCGGCATGGATCGCAGGACTTTCCTCACGAGCACTGCGTCACTCGCACTCGCCGCAACCGCGGCGCACGCCCAGCATCAGCATACGCCGCTGCCGCAGGCTCCGCCGTCATCCGAGCCCTTCACCGGCCTTCGCACCAACGCTCCGCACCACATCTCGCCGGACGAACAGGCGCAGCGCGTGACGGAAAGCCCTGCGCCGCAGGGCCTGCCGGGCCGCTGGGTGACCCGCGCGGCACTGCCGCTGCCCCGCAGCGAGATGGCGTGGGCCACCGAGTGGGCGGGACGTGCGCATATCGTCGGCGGCTACGGTGAAGGCCGCGTCGATCGCACCTATCATCACATCTATGATCCGGCGCAAGATGTCTGGTTCGATGGCGCGCCGTTGCCGCGCGGCGCCAACCATGTCGCGGTCGCGGCAGATGCCGGACGCGTCTACGCGCTCGGCGGCTTCATCGAACAGAATCGCAATCCCGATCACAACGCCTACGCCTATGACGTCGCAGCCAATCGCTGGGACAAGATCGCGCCGCTGCCGCGTCCGCGCGGTGCAGGCGCTGCCGTTGTGTTGAACGGCCGCGTTCACCTGATCGGCGGCGCGTCGGAACCGACCATGGAACGCGCAAGCGTCGGATGGCACGAGGTCTACGATCCGAAGACCGACAAATGGATGACGCTGAAAGCGCTGCCCGGCGCACGCGACCATGTCGGCTGTGTCGCGTACAATGGACTCATTCACGTCATCGGCGGCCGCTTCAATACGTTCGAATACAACACCGGGCTGCATCATGTGTATGTGCCCGATCGCGATACCTGGGAGACGCGCGCGCCATTGCCGACCACGCGCTCCGGCCACGGGCTTGTGGTGTACCGCGACCGGCTGTTCGCCATGGGCGGTGAAGCCGGTCTCATCTCCAAAGGCCAGATCACGCAGGGCAAGGTGTTCGGCCAGATGGAAAGCTACGATCCCGCCACGGACAAGTGGCAAAGCCATGCGCCGATGCCGACACCGCGTCATGCCGTGGGCGCTGTGACTATCGGCGACTGGATTTATGTCGCGGGCGGCGGCGCCGTCACCGGCGGCGCGGTGCAATCTGCGGTGCACGAAGCTTTCACCCTCGGCTGATCACGGGCGAAATCTTCGCTCACAAAAATGTCACCATCCCCGGTGCCTTTAGGCGCAGGTGTTGTTTCCCGGGCATTTACTTTGCCGCCGGAATTTTCTTCTTAAGGTCGCGTTCGGTCCGCCCGTGGGGCTCGTGGAAACCGCCTGTTGAAGCCTTTGCCCCAGGCTGGCGCATCGAAAAGGGTTCCGCGGTCCTGCCCGGATGCCTGCACCGTTCGGAAGCATTTTGGAGGTTGGAATGTTGCGTCAACTCGCGGTGGCTTTCACCGTCACCATGGCTATCGGCCTGTCAGGAACCGTGGCCAGCGCCGCGCCGTCGGTTGTGGCTTCCCCCAACGGCTATGCGCCGGGAACCATTGTGGTGAAGACCAACGAACGCAAACTCTATCTCATTCTCGGCGAGGGCCAGGCGCTGCGCTACCCTGTCGGCGTCGGCAAGGCCGGCAAGCAATGGGCCGGGGCCACCCGCATCGATGGAAAATATCGTCAGCCTGCATGGTCGCCGCCTGCGGACGTCAAGCGCGACAATCCGAGCATTCCGGATGTCATTCCCGGCGGCTCACCGTCCAATCCGATGGGCGTCGCCGCTATGACGCTGGCCGGCGGCGAATATGCGATCCACGGCACCAACCGTCCGAACTCTGTCGGCGGCTATGTCTCTTACGGCTGCGTGCGGATGTATAATCAGGACATCAGCGACCTGTTCGAGCGCGTCGAGGTCGGCACGCCGGTGGTGGTCACCTCGCGCTGATCGTCAAAACATTCCGATGTGAAAAAAGCCGCGTCATGACGCGGCTTTTTTTTATTGGCCGGCGACGTCTCCGACCGTCATTGCGAGCGAAGCGAAGCAATCCACTCCTGAGAGAGAAGCTGGATTGCTTCGTCGCTACGCTCCTCGCAATGACAACTGGAAACTCTTACCCACGCCGGCTCTTATCTGGCGGACAGCCAACACCAGCCGCCGCGCTTGCCGCCCTGGTACTGGCGCGCATGACCCGATGCGAGCAGTGCCGCTGAGACGCTCGGCGTTCGCCGCGTCGCGGCGTCGGCGACGACACGGCCGTTGTATTTGTCGGGACCGATATTGAAGATCGCAACATCGCCATCGGCGAGCAGCGCACGCAGCGCTTCACCGGAGGCTTCCGCCATCCGTAATTCCTCGGCGCACGCGCCTTTCATTTCAGGCGCATCGATGCCGCGAAGCCGCACGCGCGTCGTCATCTCCAGCCCCGGCCACAGATGGACTCGCGCCTCGAATGTGTCGCCGTCGACCACGCGGACCACCTCGACGGAATGACGCACACCGGGATTGCCGTCACGGCTCCATGTCTGAGGTGCGGACTGTTGGGCCGGGCTTGATACTGAGGGATTCGCGGACGCGATGGACGAGCGCGCCCGTGGCAAATGATCCCTGGGCGGAACCACGGTTCCAGTTGCGATGCCGGCGACAAAGATCAGGCCAAGCAGCCAGGGCGGTGAACCGTGGAACGGACGCCGGGATGCGCGATGAAGTGACCGATCTAGGAACATATGCCTAGAATAGGATCAAAAGGACCTTGGCCGCAAGAGCGGAACCGGCGCATCCGTAGTGATGCGTAGGGCTAGAAATCCGAACAAAGTCCCTTGTGTTCCCAGTCCCCGTATCGGGTCGGCTCCAGCCCCTTGGGGCCCTGAACCTCTTTCGCGCGAGAGCCATTGTCCTGCGCGGCCCTGGTTCGCCGCTCCTCGGCTTCCGCGAGCGCCCGCTGCGCCTGTGGGGACAGTGGTTTACGCGGGGCGACCGTGTTGCCAACGACAGGTTCGGAACGAGTTTGATCATGGGTCATGGCTGACACTCCCGGTGGTCAGAGCCGAAATCAATCTAGACCGACAGCGCGTTCGATCAAGACCCTGCGGCCGATGCAGTCTGACGCCGCCGAGCCGCCTGTCCGTGAGCCAGCTCACATTTCCCAAGATGTTTCAGACAAGACGATTCAGAGACAGACCAATTCTTACATTTGGCATATTCCGATGCCACGACGATACATCCGGTGCGGCGATTGTCGCGTTCCTCCCTGCCAGCGAATGTTTTTTCACACATGAAGCCTTCGAGATTTGTCCCGCCCACCGAGGTGCCCGGCCTCGCAGCGCGCAGGATTGCTGCCGATATTCTCGACGGCGTGCTGCACAAGCACCGCATGCTTGACGATCAGCTCGACGGTCCCGGCGCGCATCCCGGACTGAAGACGCTGGCGGATCGCGATCGCGCGCTGATGCGCCGGCTGGTTGCAACGATTCTGCGGCGGCTCGGCACGCTCGGCCACATCCTGTCACGGCTGCTGGATCGCGGCATTCCGAGCGACGCGCCGCGCGCGCAGAGCGCATTGCTGATCGGCGCGGCGCAAATCCTGTGGATGGATGTTCCCGATCATGCCGCCGTCGACCTGTCGGTGCGGCTCGTGCAGGCGGACCGGCGTGCTGCGAAATATGCCGGCCTCGTCAACGCGGTGTTGCGGCGCTGTGCGCGTGAGGGCCAGCCGCTGATCGACGAAGTCAAATCGCAGATGCTCGATCTGCCGCCGTGGCTGGTCGCGCGCTGGATCGCGGCCTATGGCGAAGAAGCAACGCGCGCGATGGCTGCCGCCATCAGCGTCGAGCCCGCGCTGGATCTCACAGTCAAGTCCGATCCCGGCGGCTGGGCGACGCGGCTGCATGGCGAGACACTCCCCACCGGCACCGTGCGCACGCTGCTGCACGGGTCGGTTACCATGCTTCCCGGTTTCAACGAAGGCCAGTGGTGGGTGCAGGATGCGGCCGCCGCGATACCGGCCCGGCTGTTCGGTGACGTGAAAGACAAGACCATCGCCGATCTGTGCGCGGCGCCCGGCGGCAAGACCGCGCAACTGGTCCATGCCGGTGCGCAGGTCACGGCGGTCGACCGCTCGCCCAATCGCATCGCGCGCCTGCGCGAGAATCTGTCACGGCTTTCGCTGGAAGCGGGTACCGCGGTGGCGGATGCGCTCGAATGGCAGCCGCCGGCAGGCGAACTGTTCGACGGCGTGCTGATCGATGCGCCCTGCGCCGCGACCGGGACGATCAGGCGACATCCCGACGTCGCGTGGCTGAAACAGGAAGCCGACATCGGCGCGCTCGCCGCCGTGCAGAAGCGCATGCTGCAAAAGGCGGCCACACTGCTGAAGCCTGGTGGAACTCTGGTCTATTGCACCTGTTCGCTCGAGCCCGAGGAAGGCGAGCAGGCCGTCGCAAGCGTCCTCGCGGCCGAATCGGGCCTGCGCCGTGCGCCGGTCGGGCGGGATGAAGTGGCGGGACTGGACGAAATTCTCACCGCGGACGGCGACATCCGCACCCTGCCCTCGCATCTCGCCCATGCCGATTCGCGGCTCGGCGGTCTCGACGGCTTCTACGCAGCCCGTCTCATCAAGTCCTGATTCGAATCCCGGGCCGCATCCGATTCGCAAGCCGCCAAACGCGCTCTTGATCCACATGCCAGCGGTCAATGGGGCATCCCGGGGTTGCGTCGGGGGTGCCTTACAGGCATTTCCGGACTACAAAGAGTCGCGGAGATTCCCTCACGGCATGGCGTGCTCGTCGCCGGCGTGAGTTTCGGGGGAGGAATGCTCCGTTTTGTGGGGAACGGTCACGTTCGGCGGCGGCTTTAATCGGGCCACCGGCGTGATTCAGGACAAGGGCGCACGTGGCGGTCGCTTACCGACGACGCATCTCGTCTCTTTTGCTGGGCCGCGCGGCGCGGAACGTACTCGCACGCGCCAGCGGCAAGTCTGTCGCGCTGTCGCGCTTCTGGCCCGGCCGCACCGACCGGCTGCTGATCGCGCCGAATGATCTTCGCACCGTCGATGCCACCCGCGCTTCCGAAATCTATGCCGGGCGTTTTGTCTTCGCAGGAAAGATCGTCACGTCGCACGGCCGATCGATTTTCGAACTCGATCCGCCGTCGGAAGACTGGGAAGCCAATCTGCTCGGATTCGGCTGGCTGCGCCATCTGCGCGCCGCGGACTCCGCCATCACCCGCGCCAATGCCCGCGCCCTGATCGACGACTGGATTTCAAAGCCGATCCGCAAGCGCGGCGTAGGCTGGCGCGCCGACGTGCTGGCGCGGCGGGTGATCTCGCTGCTGTCGCAGGCGCCGCTGGTGCTGAACGACGCCGACGGAAAATTCTATCGCCGCTTCCTGCGCAGCCTCACGCGCGAGATTCGCTATCTGCGCTACACGATGGTCGATATTCCGGACGGCGTACCGCGTCTGCAGGTGCTGATTGCATTGTGTTATGCATCGCTGTGTCTCGCCAATCAGGCCAAGCACATCCGAACCTCGTCGCGCAAACTGTCGGAAGAGCTGCAACGGCAACTGCTTCCCGACGGCGGACACATTTCGCGTAATCCCGGCGCGCTGATCGAGCTGCTGCCAGATCTCTTGCCGCTGCGTCAGACCTTTGCCGCCCGCAACATCGCGCCGCCGCCGGCGCTGCTGAACGCCATCGACCGCATGATGCCGATGCTGCGTTTCTTCCGCCATGGCGACGGCAGTTTCGCATTGTTCAACGGAATGAGCAGCGCGCCATCCGGCCTGCTCGCGACATTGCTGGCCTATGACGACACCCACGGCATTCCGATGTCGAACATGCCGCATTCGGGCTTCCAGCGCCTTGATGCCGGCAATACCGCCGTCATCATGGACACCGGCGCGCCGCCGCCGCCGGCGGTGAGCCGCGACGCCCATGCCGGCTGCCTGTCATTCGAATTGTCGTCCGGCACGGGACGCATCGTTGTCAATTGCGGCATCCCCGCCACCGGCCGCGACAACTGGCGCGCCTTCGCGCGTTCAACCGCTGCGCATTCGACCCTGATCTGCCACGAGACCTCGTCGTGCCAGTTCATCGAGTTGCCTGCGATGAAGCGGATGCTGCAGGGCGCGCCGATCGTCAGCGGGCCATCCAATGTCGGTGTGTTCCGCGAGGCGGCGAACGACAGTATTCAACTGACCGCAACCCATGATGCTTACGCGCGTCAGTTCGGCGTGGTGCATCAGCGCAGCCTGACACTGTCCAGCGACGGCAGCCGGCTCGAAGGCGAAGACACCTTGCTGAACGCCTCAGGCGCATCGACACGCAACAAGCCCGACGATTACGTGCTGCGGTTTCATCTGCATCCGGCGGTGAAGGCCAGCCGCCTCTCGGATGCCCGCGGCGTGATGCTGGTGCTGCCCAACCGCGACGTGTGGACATTCGAGGCGGTCAACGACAAGGTCGATCTGGAAGACAGCGTCTTTCTGGCGGGCTCCGACGGGCCGCGCCGCACCGCCCAGATCGTGATCCGCCAGAACCGGAAGGACTCGCCGAGCGTCCGCTGGAGTTTCACCCGCTCTTCCGCCTCGGCAGCGGTGACCAATGCCCGCCGCGACGCCAGGCGCGAGCCGGAATTGCCGCTGTAGGATCGGCCACCCTGCCGCGTCGTCTCAGCGGCGCCGGAACAGCGGGTAAAAGCGGCATATTTGCTGCGAAAAGTGCGTGGATTGGAGGTTTTGCCCGACAGCAAACCATGCTACCCGGCGGGCAACACCTATCCGAACCAGGACGCACCTTATGGCTGACCACCCGCGCCGCGTTGCGCGCGCACTTCTCTCCGTTTCCGACAAATCCGGCCTGATCGAATTCGCGCGCGCGCTCGCCGGTCACGGCATCGAGCTCGTCTCCACCGGAGGCACCGCCAAGGCCATTGCCGATGCCGGCCTCAAGGTGCGGGACGTGTCGGACCTGACCGGTTTCCCCGAAATGATGGATGGGCGGGTCAAGACGCTGCATCCGAACGTCCACGGCGGATTGCTCGCGATCCGGGACAACGCCGATCACGCCCGCAGCATGAAGGATCACGGCATCGCGCCGATCGATCTTCTGGTGGTCAACCTCTATCCGTTCGAGGCGACAGTGGACAAAGGCGCCTCCGAGGACGATTGCATCGAGAACATCGACATCGGCGGTCCGGCCATGATCCGCGCCGCGGCGAAGAATCATCACGACGTCGCCGTCGTCGTTGAGGCATCCGACTATCAGGCCGTGCTGGATGAACTCAACGCCAACAAGGGCGCGACCACGCTCACCCTGCGCAAAAAGCTTGCGCAGAAAGCTTACGCACGAACGGCCGCTTACGATGCTGCGATCTCGAACTGGTTTGCCGGTCAGCTCAGGATCGATGCGCCGGATTTCCGCGCCTTCGGCGGCAAACTGATCCAGGCGCTGCGCTATGGCGAGAACCCGCATCAGCAGGCATCGTTCTACAAGACTCCCGACCGCCGCTTCGGCGTCGCCACCGCGCGCCAGCTTCAGGGCAAGGAGCTGTCCTACAACAATATCAACGACACCGATGCGGCCTATGAGGCCATCGCGGAGTTCGATGCGAAGCGCACCGCCGCCTGTGTCATCGTCAAGCACGCCAATCCGTGCGGCGTCGCCGAGGGCAAGGACCTCGCCGAAGCCTATCGCAAGGCGCTGGCCTGCGACTCGACCTCGGCCTACGGCGGCATCATCGCATTCAACCGCACGCTCGATGCGGATGCCGCCAATGCAGTGGCCGGCATCTTCACCGAAGTCATCATCGCACCGGACGCAACCGAAGAGGCCATCGCCATCATCGGCAAGCGCAAGAACCTGCGCCTGCTGCTGGCCGGCGGCCTGCCCGATCCGCGCGCAGCAGGATTGACCACCAAGACTGTCGCAGGCGGTCTTCTGGTGCAAACCCGCGATAACGCGGTGGTCGACGACATGACTTTCAAGACCGTCACCAAGCGCGCGCCGACCGACGCGGAGCTGAACGATCTGCGCTTCGCGTTTCGCGTCGCCAAGCACGTCAAGTCGAACACGATTATTTACGCGAAGGACCTCGCCACCGTCGGCATCGGCGCGGGGCAGATGAGCCGGGTGGATTCGGCGCGCATTGCGGCCCGCAAGGCCGAAGACGCCGCAAAGGAATTAGGATTGGCTGCGCCGATGACCAAGGGTTCGGTGGTGGCGTCCGACGCATTCTTCCCGTTCGCCGACGGCTTGCTGGTGGCGATCGAAGCCGGCGCAACCGCCGTGGTCCAGCCGGGCGGCTCGATGCGCGACAATGAAGTGATCGAAGCTGCCGATGCCCATGGCATCGCCATGGTCTTCACCGGCACGCGGCACTTCAAGCACTAAGCCGGAAGCGCCCGAACCGACTGGGCCCTCACCCGCATCAGCAGGGCAAGACCGCCTGCGAAAAACAGCACCAGAATGGCCATTCCGGCCTTCTGGCTGTCCGCGACATCGGTGACGATCCCGATCAGCAACGGCCCAAAGAACGACGTGACTTTTCCCGTCAGGGCAAACAGTCCGAAGCATTGCGTGATGCGCTCTTTCGGCGCGAGCCGGATCAGCATGGTGCGCGACGCTGCCTGCATCGGGCCCGCGGCAAGGCCGATCAGAAACCCGAGCGCTAGATAGGCTTTCTCCGCGGGAGCGGCAAATAGCGGTCCGTTCGGCACCGGCGGCGTCACCGGAATAAAGAAGATCGCATCGCGGTCGATCAGAAGAATTGCCGCGACGGCTCCGAGAAGAATGACCAGGCTGCCCGCGACGACCGCTTTCGGTCCGAGCCTGTCATCGAGCCGGCCGCCGAGCCACGCACCGATGGTGCCGGAGATCGCCAGCAGAATGCCGAAGGTACCAATCTGAATCGTGTTCCAGCCGAAAGTGCCCGCGGCGTAAATGCCGCCGAACGCGAACAGCGACACGAGACCGTCCATATAGATCATGTTCGCGATCAGAAACGCGAGCATGGACGGTGTTTTCGGCAATCGCACCAGCGTCTCACGCAGTTCGCGCAAACCTTCGCGCACCGCGCCGCGGGCCGGTGTCTTCGCCGCGTGATCGGGCGTGAACAGAAACATCGGCAGCACGAAGATCACGAACCAGACCGCGGTCAGCGGCCCGGTGAGCCGGTCGCCCTGAAACGTCGCGGGATCGAGACCGAAGATCGGCGTGAGACCGAAGAGCGTTTTGCCCGTGGCCGGATTTGCAGCCATGAAGCCGAGCACGAAGATCAAACTGAGAATTCCGCCGACATAGCCGGTGGCCCATCCGGTGCCTGACAATCGCCCGATGCGCTCCGGCGGCACCAGTGTCGGCATCATCGCGTTGTTGAACACCGTTGCGAATTCGACGCCGATGGTCGCGATCCCATAAGCGATCAATAACGGCACGATGATCGATGGATCTCCGGGTTTGCCGATCCACATCAGCGACGAACCGATCACGAGAAGCGTGCCGAACGCCGCGATCCACGGCTTGCGGCGGCCGCCGGCATCGGCGATCGCGCCGAGCACGGGCGACAGCAAGGCAATGACGAGACCAGCCGCCGCGGTGGCATAACCCCAGCTCGATTGTCCTGCGACCGGATCGGAGGCAACGCGCGAGGCAAAATACGGCGCGAATACGAACGTGGTGATCAGGGTGAAATAAGGCTGCGCGGCCCAGTCGAACAAAATCCAGCCGAAAACCGCCGAACGCGGCGGATAAGTCTGCGGCGACACGTTTGCGTGACTGTTATGCGCCGGAAGAGCTTGAGCCATTATCGAATTTCCTGCCGAATCAACGTGGACATTGTCCGTCGTCGCCGCAAAACCATATAGTGCAGCGGTTCAATTGCCATCGCGTTTTTACCCAGTGTCCTGAATCCGAAGTTCGCTTCGTCGAGACGCGGTTTGCCGGAGAAGCCCATGAGCCTGTTTACCACGTGCCGCGCGCTCGTCTTCTCAATAGGCGCGATCTGCCTGCTGATTGCGCCCACCGTCGCACAGGATTCCCGACACGGATATTACACAGCGCCCGCGCTCGAAGCCGTTCGCCCGGTTGCCGCGAAAAACGGCATGGTTGTCGCACAGGAGAAGATCGCCGCTCAGATCGGCCGCGATGTTCTGGCGCGCGGCGGCAATGCTGTCGATGCCGCTGTCGCCACCGGATTCGCCATGGCGGTCACCTATCCGCGCGCAGGCAATATCGGCGGCGGCGGCTTCATGATGATTCATCTGGCGAGCAGCAACGAGGATGTCGCCATCGATTATCGCGAAAGCGCACCGGCCGCCGCCACGCGTGACATGTTTCTGGGCGACGACGGCAAACCCGACATCAAGAAATCGCGCGATCAGGCGCTCGGCATCGGAGTGCCCGGCACCGTTGCAGGTCTCGCGCTGGCGCTGGAAAAGTACGGCTCCGGAAAATTCAAACTGGCAGACCTGGTCGCGCCTGCGATTGCACTGGCACGCGATGGCTTCGTGATCGCGGACGACACCGCCGACACGCTGCCGGACTGGCATCGTCGGATGGCAAGATGGCCCTCGAGCATAAAGATCTTCTCGCGTCCCGACGGCACGTCGCTGCAACCGGGCGACCGTCTGACGCAAAGCGATCTTGCGGTCACGCTGGAGGCGATTGCCGCGCAGGGTGTGAGCGGTTTCTACGACGGACCGGTTGCCGAAAAACTGGCTGCCGGAATTCAGGCCGCGGGCGGCATCATCACGCGCGACGATCTCAAGGCGTATCGGCCGATCGTCCGCACGCCGATGCGTGGCACCTATCGCGGCTTCGACATTGTCTCGATGCCGCTGCCGTCGTCCGGCGGGACGGTACTGATCGAAACGCTGAACATTCTCGAAGGCTACAAGCTGCGCGAGATGGGCGCGGGTTCGATCGATGCGCTGCACGTCTCCATTGAAGCGATGAAACGCGCCTACGCCGACCGCGCGCGCTATCTCGGCGATCCTGCTTTCGTCAATGCGCCGACATTCCAGTTGATCGGGAAAGATTACGCCGCCAGGCAGCGCGCCACCATCGATCTTGCGAAGGCGACGCCCTGGGGCGAAGCAACGGCGGCCGCGCCGCGCGAGGGCAGCAACACCACCCACTATTCGGTGGTCGACAAGGACGGCAATGCCGTCAGCAACACCTACACGCTGAACTTCAGCTACGGCGTCGGCCTCGTCGCGGACGGCACCGGCGTCCTGCTCAACAACGAACTCGACGACTTTACCGCGGCGCCCGGCGCATCGAATGCTTACGGGCTCGTCGGCTTCGAGGCCAACCTGCCCGGCCCCGGGAAGCGGCCACTGTCATCGATGACACCGACCATCGTGCTGAAAGACGGCAAGCCGGTTCTGGTGACGGGTTCGCCCGGCGGCAGCCGGATCATTTCCGCGGTGCTTCAGGTGCTCATCAATACGATCGACTTCGACATGAATGTCGCCGCCGCAGTGTCGGCGCCACGGCTGCATCATCAATGGCTGCCGGACGAGGTCCGGGTCGAGCAGGGATTTTCCGAGACGACGCTTGCTGCGCTGCGTGAGCGCGGCCACCGGGTGATCGCACCACTCGGCCAAACCTCGGCCAACTCCATTGCCGTCACGCCCGATGGCCTGCTCGGCGCGCCCGATCCCCGCACCCGCGGCGCGGAAGCCGCTGGTTACTAGATTCATTCAGGCGTGCGTTCCTTCATTTGCCTGATGACAGGTAAGATGATCCGCGTAGAATTTGCCGCACAACAAAGAGCTTGAAGCTTCGCGCAATGCGGCGAGCGCGGGGCGGCAAACATGGCCGCGGATATGGGGAGCAACCATGACGAACGTTCAACCGTCGGGCGCGATTGAAATCGCGCCGATCGAAGATACCAGCCTTCTTGCCTTCTACCGCGACATGAACAAGCCGGAGCGGCGGACCTTCTGGGCCTGCTTCGCAGGCTGGTCGCTCGACGGCATGGATTTCATGATCTATCCGCTCGTCATCGGCACCATCATCACGATGTGGAAGGTCGATCCGGGCACGGCCGGTCTCGCCGGCACCGTCACGCTGCTGGCTTCGGCGATCGGCGGCTGGCTCGCAGGCTACCTCTGCGACCGCATCGGCCGCGTGAAGACGCTGCAGATCACCATCATCTGGTTCTCCTTCTTCTCGCTGGTCTGCGCCTTCGTGCAGAACTTCGATCAACTTCTGGTGGCTCGTGCGCTGCTCGGCCTCGGCTTCGGCGGCGAATGGGCTGCGGGCGCCGTGCTGATGGGCGAAGTCATTCGCCCGCAGTATCGTGGCCGCGCAGTGGGATCGGTGCAGTCTGGATGGGCCGTCGGCTGGGGCCTCGCCGTGCTGTCGCAGGCGCTGCTGTTCTCGTATCTGCCGGCGGACGTTGCCTGGCGCTGGATGTTCGCGATCGGCGCCTTGCCGGCAATTCTGGTGTTTTTCCTGCGCCGTTATGTGGAAGAGCCGAAGGTCGCCGCCGAAACATTGGCGAAGCAAAAAGTCTCCGGCGACAGTCCGGCACTTTGGGAAATTTTCTCGGGCTCCATTGCGAAGACCACGATCCTTGCCTCGCTCGCGGCAACCGGCTGTCAGGGCGGCTACTACGCCATCACCTTCTGGGTGCCGCGCTTCCTCACCACCGAACGCAAGCTCTCGATCGTCAGTTCCACCGGCTATCTCGCGGCGCTGATTATCGGCTCGTTCGTCGGCTATCTGGTCGGGGCGTGGCTCGCCGACCGGATCGGACGGCGCAACCTGTTCCTGACATTTTCGCTTGGCGCGATGATCGTCGTTCTCGCCTACACGCAATTGCCGCTGACCAATGAAGTGTTGTGGCTGCTGGGCTTCCCGCTCGGCTTCTTTGCCTCGGGCTACTTCTCCGGCATGGGGGCGTTCCTGACGGAGTTGTTCCCGACACGGCTGCGCGGCTCGGGACAGGGCTTTTGCTACAATTTCGGACGCGGCATTGGGGCGCTGTTTCCGTTTCTTGTGGGCTGGCTCTCGACATCGACATCGCTCGGCAACGCCATCTGCATCTTCGCGGTGCTGGCCTATGGCCTGTTCTTCCTCGCAGCATTCGCGCTGCCGGAAACCCGCGGCCGGATACTTCACGCCGATGCCTGATCCTATCAACTCGTCAGCAAAAGAGGCCCCGGCTTGTCCGGGGCCTCAGCCCCATCAAAGCGGGCCGACACGCTTCAAGGTCCCGCGCGGAGCAGTCGATACCCACGCCCATGTGATCGGCCTGCCGCCGGATTATCCGTTCATGCCGGGGCGCAGCTACACGCCGCCGGAGGCGACTGCGCGCGATTACATCGCCATGCTGGATGCCACCGGCATGACCTACGGCGTGCTGACGCAAGTCAGTGTGCACGGCACGGACAACCGCCTGATGGCAGATACGCTGCGCGCGCATCGCCAGCGTCTGCGTGGCATCGCGGTGATCCCGCTGGATTGTCCTGAGAAGGAACGCGCGGCGCTGAAAGACGCAGGTGTCGTCGGCCTGCGCATCAATGTGCTGTATGGCGGCGGCATCGGCTTCGAGCAGGTCGAGAGCTACGCATCATTGTGCCGCGAGATGGGCTGGCACCTGCAATTCCTTGTCGATGCCCGGCAGTTGCCGGAGCTTGCACCGCGGCTGTCAAAGCTGCCGGTGCCATTCCTGATCGATCACATGGGACACTTTCCAACCACAAGCGGAATCGAGAACGAAGGATTCAGGATGCTGATGTCGCTGGTGCGTGATGGCGCCTGGGTGCGGCTGTCCGGTGCTTATCGCAACACCGTCGAAGGCCCGCCCTATCGCGACACGATTCCCTTCGCGCACAATCTTGTCGCGGCCGCGCCCGATCGCTGCGTCTGGGGATCGGACTGGCCGCATGTCGCCAACTGGGGCGTCATGATGGGGGTATCGGATCTGCTTGATCTGCTGGCCGACTGGGTGCCGGACAGCACGCTGCGCAACCGCATTCTGGTCGATAATCCGCAGCGGCTGTTCGGATTTCCACCAGTGCCCTAGCGCCCAAGTACATAGCGTCATTGCCAACGAAGCGAAGCAATCCATCCTTGCGCCGCCAAGCTGGATTTGCTTCGTCGCTTTCGCTCCTCGCAATGACGAAAAATATCCCCGTCTTACCGTCCGACCTGATACGGCCCGCCCTTTTCCAGCGCGCGCTGATAGGCCGGGCGCGCGTGAATACGTTGCAGCCAGGCCCACGCCTTCGGCGAGCTTTCATCGAGACCGGCGCGCGCCGACGCGGCTTCGAGCGGAAAGCTCATCTGGATATCGGCGGCGGTGAACTCGTTGCCCGCGAACCATTCGCTCTTGCCAAGTTCGCCTTCCCAGAACGCGATGTGCTGCTTGAGTTGCGGATTGACCAGCGTGTTGAGCATTTTGCCGAACACCGGCATCAGCAGCGGCCGCATCAGGGCCGGCGCGCGCTTCGGGGCCAGCGTGAACAGCAGCTTCTGGAGCAGCAGCGGCATGGCCGAGCCTTCGGCGTAGTGCAGCCAGTAGGTGTAGCGCAGCCGCTCCGGCGTTTTCGGCGGCGGGATCAGACGGCCATTGCCATAGGTGTCGATGATGTATTCGACGATCGCACCGGACTCCGCGATGGTGTTGCCGTTGTCGGTGATGACCGGCGACTTTCCGAGCGGATGAACCGCGCGCAGCTCCTTCGGCGCGAGCATTGACGGCTGGCGCTGATAGCGCACGATCTCGTAAGGCACGCCCAGCTCCTCCAGCAGCCAGAGCACACGCTGCGAGCGGGAATTATTCAGATGATGAACTGTGAGCATGAGGCGCCGGTCATGGTTCGTTGCGGGGCATCAGTGGTGACAGCCTGTCCTGAGAAAGTCGAGACGGAATTTTACCCGGATTATATTGACAGGAAATTTTTACCGGGTAAATACTCGCCGCCGATGACATTCAAGGATGACCCATGCCCCCCCTGCCCGCCGTTATGATCGCCTTCGAGGGCAGCAGATGCCTGGGCCTGGGCGACCCTCACCTTGTCGCAACAAAGACCAAGCAGGCGCTCGAAAAAAACGGCGCCGCCCAGTTCATGATTTTCGACGCGGCAACCAGCCGGCCTGCCGAAATCGATTTGCGCGGATCGCTGGCCGACGTGCAGAAGCGGGTTGCACGCCGGATGCCGGTTCAGGCCGATGAGACGGCAGCGGAAACTGCGCCGCGCGGACCGGGACGGCCCAAACTCGGCGTGGTCGCGCGCGAGGTCACCTTGCTGCCGCGGCACTGGGAGTGGCTCTCGCTCCAGCCGGGCGGCGCTTCGGTCGCGATTCGCAAACTTGTCGAGGAAGCACGGCGCGCCAACGCGGCGAAGGATCGCGCACGCGAGGGACAGGAATCGCTGCATCGTTTCATGACGGCGATGGCCGGCGATCAGCCGCAATACGAAGAGGCGTTACGCGCACTCTATGCAGGCGAACAGAAGCGCTTCGATGCCGCGATTGCCAGATGGCCCGCCGACGTGCGCGATCACGTCAAACGGCTTGCCGCAGTTGCATTCGGGGCTGCGTAGCAAACTCTCAATCGAGAATCTGCTGTTCGATCGAAGGCAGTGCGAGCTTTGACGGGTCTGCGCCCGGTCCCGGATGCACATGCACTTCCTTGGCGGACAGCGGCTCGTTGCAGACCGAGCAGGTCATCACCGGATCGAAGGTGTGGCCGCAAGTCTTGTGCTGGTGAAGCACCGGTCGGCCGCGCTCATCCGCCATGTGAACGTCGCCCCAGTGAACGATCGACATCATGATCGGATGCAGGTCCAACCCCTTCTGGGTCAGGATGTACTCATAGCGCTTCGGACGCTCCTGATAGGCCACACGGCGAAGCACGCCCTGGCGTACGAGTTTCTTGAGACGCTCGGCCAGCAGGTGCCGCGTGATGCCGAGCCGCGACTGAAATTCATCGAACCGCCGGATGCGGCGGAAGCAATCGCGCAAAATCAGCAGCGTCCAGCGATCGCCGATGACGGACACCGTGCGCGCCACCGAACAGGCCTCGTCTTCAAGGGATTCCCACTTCATATCGCATCTCCGCGATGAATCAGCTGTCCATTCTGATTTGATATTTACTATACCCCCATCGTGGATGGATTTGAAGCCCGGTGTTTGTGCATCGCAGCACATTGCACCAGCTCACTTCTCATTGACAGTTCTATATTAGAACCCTATTGGTCGAAGCGAGAGAGGTCGGGATCAGAACCGGCCCGGCGCTTCAACCAGCGAAAAATCAGACCAAAGGGAGACGAAGCGATGCTGAGGAGATCTGCACTCAAGGCCACCGTGGCGGCCCTGTTGCTTGCCGGGCTGTCCGCTCCGGTCGCAGCAGCCGACGCGCCAGGGGTGACGGCAACCGAGATCAAAGTCGGAGCAGTCTTTCCCTTCAGCGGTCCGGCCTCGGCGCTGGGCGCGGTCGGAAAGGCGCTGATCGCCTATGTCAACGTCCTCAACGAACAGGGCGGCGTGAACGGGCGCAAGATCAATCTGATCGCGATGGACGATTCCTACAGCCCGCCGAAAGCTGTCGAGCACACCCGCAAGCTGGTGGAATCCGACGAAGTCGCCTTCATGTTCTCGACTCTCGGAACGCCGAGCAATCTGGCCATCGCGAAGTATCTCGCCGCAAAGAAAATTCCGCAGGCCTTCATCGTCACCGGCGCGACGCGTTTCACGGACTACAACGAATACCCGATGATCACCACAGGGCTGCCGAGCTACGACACCGAGTCGCGGGCCTATGCGCGTTATCTCGCCAAGGAAATGCCTAACGCCAAGATCGCCATCCTTTACCAGAACGACGATTTGGGTAAGGACTTCATCGCGGGCTTCAAATCCGAACTGAAAGAGGCTTTCGACAGCAAGGTCGTGACCTCGAGCTATGAAGTCAGCCAGCCCACCATCGATTCTCAGATCGTGTCGCTGAAGAGCACCGGCGCGACCGTGATGCTGTTCGCAGGCACACCCAAATTCGCGGCGCAGGCGATCCGCAAGACTCACGAATCCGGCTGGAAGCCGCTGTTTATCACCAACCTGATCTCGAGTTCGATCGCCGCGGTCCTTGCGCCCGCAGGCCTCGATATCTCGACCGGCGTGATGACCGCAACCTATCGCAAGGATCCGGACGATCCGAAATGGGCCAGCGACAAGGGCGTCCAGATGTACCGCGCGTTCATGGAAAAGAACATGCCGGGCGCGGATCTGGCCGACAGCAACTACTTCACCGGCCTGCACCAGGGCGTCATTCTGGAAGCAGTGCTCAAGCAGTGCGGCAATGATCTGTCGCGCGAGAACATCCTCAAGCAGACCCGCAACATCAAGGGGCTTGCACTGCCGATGTCGCTGCCCGGAATCGTCGTCAACACCAGCGCAACCAACAACAAGATGTACACCCAGCTCAATCTTCAGCGCTGGAACGGCAAGGCGTGGGATCTGGTCGGCGGCCTGATCAACGACGACGCGAAGTGATAATCTGAACGGCGCGGCAGAGCCTGCCGCGCCGCGACAAAGCAAACCCTCTGTGAACAGGAGACGGACCTTGGCCAAGAGAAATGCGACCGTGGCGGTCATCGGCGCCGGCGACTATATCGGCGCCGAGATTGCGAAGAAGTTTGCCTCTGAAGGCTTCACGGTATTCGCCGGCCGCCGTAACGGCGACAAGCTTGCACCGCTGGTGAAGGAAATCGAGGCCGCAGGCGGAGAGATCCACGCCCGCTCGCTCGATGCGCGCAAGGAAGAGGAGATCGTCTCCTTCATCACGGATGCCGACAAGCATGCGCCGCTTGAAGTCTGCATCTTCAACATCGGCGCCAACGTCAATTTTCCTATTCTCGACACCACCGAACGCGTCTTCCGCAAGGTGTGGGAAATGGCCTGCTACTCCGGCTTCCTGGCCGGGCGCGAAGCTGCGCGGGTCATGCTGCCGCGCGGCAAGGGCAACATCTTCTTCACCGGCGCCACCGCCAGCCTTCGCGGCGGATCCGGCTATGCGGCCTTTGCCAGCGCCAAATTCGGCCTGCGCGCCGTGGCGCAAGCGACCGCGCGCGAACTCGGACCGCAGAACATCCACGTCGCTCACCTCATCATCGATTCCGGCGTGAATACCGAATGGGTCCGCCAGCGGCGCATCGAAGCCCATGGCCCCGGCGCACTGGACGATCCCGATCTGTTGATGCCGCCGTCGTCGGTCGCGGAATCCTACTGGCTGCTCTACCAGCAACCGCGCAGTGCCTGGACATTCGAACTCGAGATCCGTCCGTTCGGCGAGAAATGGTAAGCGCATAGCTGCCGAGCATCACGCCGGCGTGAGCCCTGCTTGCGCCGGCGCTGTCATTTGAGCAAGGTTCGCGCGCTTATCGATTGGGCCTGAGCCAACCCGAAAACCTGTTTCCATTTTTCGGGACCTACCCAACACTCAAAAGAAGTGGATCTGATTATGCGCATACTCGTTATCGGCGCCGGCGCGACAGGCGGATATTTCGGCGGCAGACTTTTGCAGGCAGGCCGCGATGTGACGTTTCTGGTGCGTCCGAAGCGGGCCGAGCTGTTGGCCAAGAACGGCCTCGTCATCAAAAGCCCGGTCGGCGACGTCACGCTCAGGAACCCGCCGACCATTCTGGCGGAAAAGATCACGACGCCATTCGATGTCATCATCCTGAGCTGCAAGGCCTACGACCTCGACAGCGCGATTGCATCCTTCGCGGCCGCCGTCGGCCCCGATACCGCGATTATCCCGTTCCTCAACGGCATGAAGCACCTCGACGTGCTGGATGCGAAATTCGGGATCGACCGCGTCATGGGCGGACAATGCCAGGTCGCGGCGATGCTCGACGCGGAGGGCGTCATCCATCAGCTTACGCCAATGCACGCGATGTCCTTCGGCGATCGCGGCAAGCCCAAGGGGGATCGCGCCAAGCGTATCGAGGCGACATTGCAGGGCGCGATGTTCGACGCCAAGGCCAGCGATGTCATCACGCAGGAAATGTACGAGAAGTGGGTGTTCCTCGCCACGCTGGCCGGGGCGACATCGCTGATGCGCGCGCCAACCGGGCACATCACCGCTGCGCCGGGCGGCGAACAGTTCATCCGTGGCCTTCGCGCGGAGATCGCCTCGGTGGCCGACGCTGCAGGTTATGCGCCGCGCGCTGAATTTCTGGAGCGCACGGGCGGTCTGCTGTTCGCACCGGGATCGCAGATGACGGCATCGATGCTGCGCGATATCCGCAGCAATGCGCGTATCGAAGCCGACCAGATCATCGGCGACCTGATCCATCGCGCCGAAACAAACAAGAAGGGTGCACTGAATGTGCCGCTGCTGCGCATCGTCTACACCCATCTGAAGGCGTACGAGTCGCAACTGGCATAAGCGCCAGCGTCCTTGGATCACCAAAGCAAAAGGCCGGGTCAAACCCGGCCTTTTTTCTTTCATTTCAAGGCAAGCGGCTTTTCCTCATCGAGGAAGTTCATCAGTTCGCGGAAGAACTGCATGCGGTTCTTTTCCATCATCACCGTGTGGGTGCCTTCGCTGATCTCGATCAGCCGCCAGTACGGCGCGTTCTTGAGCTGCTTGACGTAGTTCTGCGCGAGATAGCTCGGCAGATCGGCATCCCATTCGGCATGCAGCACAATCACCGGCACCGTGATCTTGCCGGGATCGAACAGCGCTTTGCCGGCCCCCCAGTAGAGCTGGGTGTCTTCCACCACACCGTTCGGCGCGCGCAGCATGCCGGGATTTTTCGTCACCGAATCCGGATCGGTGGCCCAGGTCGCATTGGCCCACGCGTCGAACACACCGGGCGGAATCAGATCGGCCTTTTTGTTGTCCGGCACGTCCTTCAACCAGCGTTCCTTGGCCGACTCCTTCGAGACAAGACGATACGCGCCAAGCTTCGGCCACTGCGCCGGCGGCGGTTCGGTGCGAATCCACTGCGGCGCGTAGAGCACGAGGCGGTTGACCTTGGCGTTGTTCTCACTGGTGTAGAGACCGACCGTCGATGTGCCCCACGACCAGCCCATCACATTGATCTTGGAGACGCCGCGCTTCTTGAGAATGTAATCCACCGCCGTGCCGAAATCCTTCGCGGCCACGCGCGTCTGGACGATGGGCTTGTTGTCGCCGGGCGGCTGGCTCATTTCCGGCGGCCGCGACGAGCGGCCATAACCGCGGATATCCACCAGATACACGTCGTAGCCGCGCGCCGCGATCAGATCCATCATCGACCTGCCTTCGATCGGCAGATCGAACGCGGTCTCGGACGGATAGGTCGCGCCGTGGACGTAAAGCAGAATTTTCTCGGGTGCGAATTTTTTCTGGCCCGCCGGATGCTTGTTGCGCACGAACAACTGGATGCCGGCATCGCCGGTCGGAATCATGGTGTCCGACGTCTCGAGCCTGACGTCTTTTGCCTGCGCGCTCATGCTTGTGAACATCGCACCGGCGGCAAGACACGCCAAAGCAGCCCACGAAAACTTGCTGACCATATAAGTCCTCCCGCCGACAACGCGGCACTTTTCTTGGTTATGATGGTTAGTCCGGTCTGCGTTCGATAATGAGGGCAGATCCAACAGTCGCGAGAGTGTTGTCGAACATATCTGGCTCATTTCCGTTATTGAGAATCAGGCCCGCCTGATCGTCGCCCGCCAGATTGACGGCCCAGTGCGGACTGCCTCCGGCATAAATTTCCTTGTCCAGCAGCAGCGCCTGCAAGTCGTACAGATGAACCTTGTTGTGGGTCAGCAGAACGTATCCGTTCCGCGCTGACTCGCGGGACTTGGCGGGCCAGTCGTTGCGGTTGGGGTCGTCGACAAAAAATACCACGCGCTGATAGCGCTCGGTCTTGAGTTCGCTTTCCGAGATTCCGCGCTTGCCGCCTTCTTCAATAATTCGCGGGCCAACCTGAACTGCATCGCGGCACTTTCCAGCCCGCGCATTCAGACTCGTGATGTCGTTCGACGTGAAAAGCACGGGAACCACTGCGTCATAGCCCTTGTAGTGCTCGCTATCATGCAGGCAGAAAATCGCGCTGAACGTCGGCTTGTTGACCAGGGGGTAAAGCTGCCTGCCGTTGATCCGGAGCAAACCGATCTGGTCGGGACGGCGCTGACCCGCGGCCCAGCCCGCAGGTGCGATAAAGAGCGGTTTGTCCTTGCTGTGCCCCAGCACGCCTTCGAGGCTGTAGCTCAACAGCTCCGCCCGCTGTTCGCCGTTCACCACGAACTTGGCAATGCCGTCTTTAACATCCCGTCCCGCCGCGACCGTCTCTGACGTTCCCGCAAGCTTCAACCTTGTATAACCGAGATGAAAGCGCACCGCGGTGAATTTGATCTCCGCGCCCGAGGACGTTTTGAAGACGGCATTTCTCAGAGCGGCGGTGTATTGATCAATCGGCTGCCATTTCAGTTCGCCGGACTGCGCCTGAAAGGCCGTCGAATAACAAAGTACGCCAGCAACGAGTCCGCGAAGCATCCATGTCGTCAACGCCCGATCGTGCATCGGCACCGGCCCTGAATTTCAAATATTCTTCTTTGATACCAGCACGATGCCGGACACGTCGTAATCGTCGTTCTTGCCGAAATTGTAGGTCACGTCGCCCGGCACGAATTCGATGTAATGCACGTTCTGGGGCCGGGGATCTTCCGGGGCCGGGCGGCCGCCCGCTTCCTTGGCGTCGCCGTTCCCGACAGGCATGACTTCCTCGAGCGAGGTGTGAATCAGAAAATCAGTGACACGAAGTGAATCTTTCGAATCGCGGATGGTCGGCCTCACTGCGACACCATCGACTTTCATGGTGACCGGAAACTTTTGCGTCGCTAGGTAGACCGTCACCTTCACTTCGTCATCGCGGGTCGCATAAAAATAGAGCCGGCTGAGGGGCCGCTGCTGAGCAATAATCTCCGCGCCCTTGAAACGGAAAGAATAGCCGTAAGGCGCATTGAAGCTGGCGCGCGCGCGAATCTCGTTGACCGCCTTGGTCAGGGTTTCGACCTGATGTCTCAGGTCGTCGACTTGTTTGCTGTCCGCGGCTTGTTTGTTGTCGGGCGCCGGTTTGTTGTCCGGCAGAAGCGTGACCGGCGTCGGCGCTGTGCTCTGCACGACGAACGCGCCCGCCTTGCTGTTGCGGACAACATCCTCGATGTACTTGTCGATGCGAGGGCTCAGAAGATAGATGCAAGCGCCGCCTACGGCTCCGGTGGCGCCGAGAATGCCCGCCATCGATGCAATGCCATTTTGAATGCTGGCAAATTTGCCCGGCTTCTTGGTCTCGCTCGGAACCTCGGACATTTGCGCCCCCATAGAGCTTTCGGGAGGCTAGCGCGAAAGGTACATCGCTACAACTATCGCGATAAGCCAGTCTTTTCGTATCGGGTGTGACCGGTTGAGGCTGGGTACAGCGCCACAAACGACAAAGCCGCCTTGCGGCGGCTTGTCATTCGACGGCAACGATCCTGTCGTAGCTGTCGGCCAAGATTCTCAAGCGAGAATTTCTGGAGCGGGCGAAGGGATTCGAACCCTCGACCCCGACCTTGGCAAGGTCGTGCTCTACCCCTGAGCTACACCCGCATCAGAATTGGCGGGGCGCAAAGCGCGCCGCCGGGCAAAGCTATGCCAAATGCCGCCATGCAATGCAACAGGGCTAATCCTTTATTCCGCATGCCCGGTTCCGGCAATTTCGGGCCTAATCGATGTTTTCATGGGCCTTTGCGGTCTGTCGCCCAATTGAAAATCGGCCAAAAGACCTCCATCTGTGGGTTTGCGCCGTTCCTGCCCTGACGGCCACCCGGGCCGCGCGGGAATTCGCGCCTTCTTGCATATCGGCCATTTTCACTGCGGCGGATCGAAGCTGCCGGAAAATGCCCCGATCGTGCTAGAAGCGGCTCTCTTCCATACGACATGCGGCAGACGAGGATCACGTGACCATAGTCGAGCAAGGCAGCGGACCGGCGGCGATGACGCCTCCCGACCTCATCAAGGACACCACGACCCAGACCTTCGTGAAGGACGTCATCGAGGAATCGAAGCGCCAGCCGGTTCTGATCGACTTCTGGGCGCCGTGGTGCGGCCCCTGCAAGCAATTGACCCCAAGCCTCGAAAAGGCCGTCCGTGCCGCCAAGGGCAAGGTCAAGCTGGTCAAGATGAACATCGACGAGCATCCGGCGATTCCGGGACAGATGGGCATCCAGTCGATCCCCGCCGTCATTGCCTTCGTCAACGGCCAGCCCGCCGACGGCTTCATGGGCGCGGTGCCTGAAAGCCAGGTCACGGCGTTCATCGACAAGCTGACCAAGGGCATGCCTTCGCCGGAAGGCGACATCGCTGAAATCCTCAACGAGGCCGAGGCCGCAATGGCGGCCGGCGATGCAGCCACCGCCGCCTCGATTTACGCCGAAGTGCTCGGCGTCGACGCCACCAATCTCACCGCGCTTGCCGGTCTGGCGCGATGTTACATCGCAACCGGCGCGCTGGAGCAGGCCAAGCAGACGCTGGCTTTGGTGCCGGAGTCCAAGCGCAACGATGCCGCAATCTCCGCGGTGCAGACCATGCTCGATCTCGCCGAACAGGCCAAGGCTGTCGGTCCGGTGACGGAACTCGAACAGAAGGTCGCCGCCAATCCGCTCGATCATCAGGCGCGGTTCGATCTCGCCGTCGCACTCAACGCCGGCGGCAAGCGCACCGAGGCCGCGGGCCATCTGATGGAGATCGTCAAGCGCGACCGCAAATGGGACGACGACGGCGCGCGCAAGAAGCTGGTACAATTCTTCGAAGCATGGGGACCGAACGACGACGCGACCGTGGAAGGCCGCAAGCGTCTTTCAACGATCCTTTTCTCCTGAGGCATTCTACGGATTTCCGTGCGACTGATGTGAGGGAAGCGGATGCCGATCAACGCCGAATACCGTGGGCCCGCCGATCTGCCGAAAGTCATTCCGGTGTTTCCGCTGCCCGGAGCGTTGCTGCTGCCGCGCGGCCAGATGCCGCTCAATATTTTCGAGCCGCGTTATCTTCAGATGGTGGACGACGCATTTCGCGACGGGCACCGCCTGATCGGAATGATCCAGCCTGACGTGACCCATTCGCAGAGCAGCGAACGGCCCACGCTGTTCAAGGTCGGCTGCGTTGGACGCATCACGCAGCTCGCCGAGTCCGGTGACGGGCGCTACATTCTCGAACTGACCGGTATCGCGCGCTTCACGGTGCTGGAAGAGAAGACGGTTCTCACGCCCTATCGCCAATGCCGCGTCGATTTTGCCGCGTTCATCGACGATTTCGTGGCGCGCAAGGGCGAAGAAAGTGTCGACCGCCAGGCGCTGCTTCAGGCGCTTACGCTGTTTCTGAAAGCCAACCAGCTCAAGGTCGATTGGGAAGGCATCGAAAGCGCCCCCAATGAGGCGCTCGTCAACGCGCTGGCGATGATGTCGCCCTATGGGCCGGCGGAGAAGCAGGCGCTGCTCGAGGCGCCGGACCTCAAGACCCGCGCCGAGATCCTGATTGCCGTGACCGAAATGGATCTCGCCAAAAAGCAGACGACCGGCGATCCGCCGTTGCAGTAACGGCTCGAGCGCGCCCTAGTAGCCCGCGATCCCGAGCGCGACCACGCCGCTCAGCAGCATCCATCCGAAATGACGCCCGCGTGTGGCGTAGGCATTGGCCAGCGCCGGCTGTCCTATATCGAAAGCCTCCTGACAGCGGCGGGATGTCCGCAGGAGGTGGCGCGGGCGCGCGCGCAAATTCTCTACTGGGCGTTTATTGGCTTCACACTGTCAGACAAGCCCTTGCCGAAACAGCGCCGGAGCGAATTCCTCGACGAGCTGATGAGGATCGCCAACCCGGCTTGATAAGCTGATCGCTTTTTTCAACCCGCAACGGATTGATACTGACAATCCGCCGGGATACTGACGGGCCGTTTTTCATTCATGGTTTCAGGAAAATCCAATGCCGACATTGATCGCCCGCATTCTCGACTGGCCCTATTTCGCGCTGCTCGCACGCATTGTTCTGACATTTCCGTTCTGGGGCAGCGGCCTCTCCAAGCTGATCGATTTCCCGGGCGGCGTCGCGGAGATGGCGCAGTACGGCCTGAAGCCACCGATGCTGATCAACTGCCTGGTGATCTTCACCCAGCTCGGCGGCTCTCTGCTGATCATCGCCAATCGCCGTGCCTGGTCGGGCGCAGGCGCTCTGGCCATTTTCACGTTGCTGACAATTCCGATTGCCCACGACTTCTGGAATCTGAAAGGCGAGGCCGCGAAATTCGAATTCTATGTCGCGGTCGAGCATATCAGCCTGATCGGCGGATTGATGCTCGCCGCCATCCTGTCGCGGCAATCGAAATACAAAGGCGCGTAGCTTGCTGCGACCACGCCAATAAAAAAGCGCCGCAAAGAGCGGCGCTTTTTCGCGTCAGCAAATATCGTCGAAAGAATTACGAAGCGCGGGTGGCTTCCCAGCGGCCCGAACACGTCATGCTCGAGGATTTGCCGCTCCACTGGCCGGAGCCGGAATTGGCCGAAAGCTTGCCGCTGCCGCTGGCCTTCTGATCGCCGCGCGCGATGGTGACATTGACCGCGCCGGCATCGCCGACATGACCGGAAATGTCGAAGCTGCCGTCACCCGAATAGCTGACACGGCCACCCTCGACCCTCACGGGATAGCTGTAGGCCGGATCGCAATTGCCGGACTGGGTGATGATGGTGACCTTCCACGACCCGTCGAACGAGGAGCCAGCCTTGGCCGAGGTGGCGAGCACGATAGCCGCCGTGAGGAGCGCCGCCGCGAAGGCAGCCAGGGCGAACAGCCGGGCGGCTGGATTCAAGGACAAAGCAATCGTCTTGGCGCGCACGGCCATCTGGGTATCCCTCGCGTTGGGTGGATGCTGAGAGGGATATAGTCACAATGTGGCAAGACTTCTAGCGCGATGCAGCATACGCCGGATGGAATCAGTTTATTTAGGTATTATAATAGGTTATCAGCGATGCGCCTCCCAGCGCCCGCTGCACCTGGCGCCATTCAGAATGCCGCTCCAGCGGCCCGACCCGGAATAGCCTGCCAGCCGCCCGCTGGCCCGGCCGGAGGAGGCGCCACTGGAAATCGCCACATTGACCCCGCCACCACCGCTGATGCGCCCGTTGATGGTGGCGCCGCCGGTCGAAACGATCCGGCCGCCGCTTATTTGGAGCGGAAAGCTGTAGGCGGCATCGCAGTTGCCGGCCTGGGTGACAATGATGACCGTCCAGGGACCGTCGAATGAGGCGGCTTGGGCGGCCGATCCGGCCAGGAAGGTTGCGGCAGCGAGGGCGAAAGGAACCGACCGCTTCAAAACGCTGAAAGTCATGGACTGGCCTTGCATGTGAGGGGCGCTGAGGTGGTGGGAAATAGTCGCTGAAAGGGCTCCCTTCGTTCAAGAGGCGCCGTTAATCGTTGCCAATCCGGCAATCCTCTGCCATAAGCCCAACCTTCGTCGCCCGGCTGATCAAGGGCTGCCGTGGCGACGCCAGTGCCGACTTTGTCCACACGGGACTAAGTTGAGCATTTTCAACGCTCTAACGAGCATTTCAGCCGCCAGATCGCCTTTCGGGGCGGTTTTTTGTTGCGGCAACAGGAGAGCAAAATGCCCAAGCTGAAGACCAAGTCAGGCGCCAAAAAGCGCTTCAAAGTAACCGGGACCGGAAAAGTGGTGTCCGCCCATGCAGGCAAGCGCCACGGCATGATCAAGCGGACCAAGAAGCAGATTCGCCAGCTCCGTGGCACGCGGATTCTGTTCAAGACCGACGGCGACAACGTCAAGAAGTACTTCTTGCCGAACGCCTAAAGCGGTTCACCGGGCCGCCTTCGCGCGGCCACCTGTTTTCACTTTTCCAGATGAAGGACATGCATCATGTCTCGCGTTAAACGCGGCGTCACAGCTCACGCCAAGCACAAGAAAGTCTACAAGGCCGCCAAGGGTTTTTCCGGCCGCCGCAAGAACACCATCCGCGCCGCCAAGGCCGCCGTGGACAAGGCGGGCCAGTATGCCTTCCGCGCCCGCAAACTGAAGAAGCGCACGTTCCGCGCGCTCTGGATCCAGCGCCTCAACGCGGCCGTGCGCCCGTTCGGCATGACCTACAGCGTGTTTATCAACGGCCTCGCCAAGTCGGGCGTCGTTGTGGACCGCAAGGTGCTGTCGGATCTCGCGATCCACGAGCCGGCGGCGTTCCAGGCGATTGCTGAAAAGGCCAAAGCCGCTCTCGCGGCGTAAGCTTTGCCCCTCTTGCACGAGGCCGACACGACCGGAGCGTAACAACGCTCCGCTGCGTTCGGCTGGGTGACATGATCCCCCGCCGGACGGCTCAACCGAAACCGTTCCGCTGGGGCTTGCAATGTCCGACCTCGCCAAACTCGAAACCGAAATTCTCGGCGCAATCGCAGCCGCTTCCGATGAAGCCGCGCTGGAGGCCGTGCGCGTCGGCGCGCTCGGCAAGAAGGGCTCGATCTCCGCCCTGCTCGCGACCCTCGGCAAGATGTCGCCGGACGAGCGCAAGACCGAAGGCGCGAAGATCAATCTCGCCAAGGACAGGGTGACCGAAGCGCTCACCGCGCGCCGCGACATTCTCAAGAACGCCGCGCTCGACGCACGGCTGGCATCGGAAACCATCGACGTCACGCTTCCCACGCGCGAGACGCCCGCCGAGCAGGGCCGCATCCATCCGCTCTCTCAGGTCTGGGATGAACTCGTCGCCATCTTCGCCGACATGGGATTCTCGGTGGCCGAAGGTCCGGACATCGAGACCGACGACTACAACTTCACCAAGCTGAATTTCCCCGAGGGCCATCCGGCGCGGGAAATGCACGACACGTTCTTCTTTAACCGCAAGGAAGACGGTTCGCGCCCGCTGCTGCGCACGCACACGTCGCCGGTGCAGGTGCGCACCATGCTCTCACAGAAGCCGCCGATCCGCGTGATCTGCCCGGGCCGCACCTATCGCATCGACAGTGACGCGACCCACACGCCGCAATTCCATCAGGTCGAGGGCCTCGTCATCGACAAGGGCTCGCATCTCGGCCACCTGAAATGGATTCTCGCGGAATTCTGCAAGGCGTTTTTCGAGGTCGATAACGTCAACATGAAATTCCGCCCGTCGTTCTTCCCGTTCACCGAGCCGTCGCTGGAAGTCGATATCCAGTGCCGCCGCGACAAGGGCGAAATCCGGTTCGGCGAAGGCGAGGACTGGCTGGAGATTCTCGGCTGCGGCATGGTGCATCCGAATGTGCTGCGTGCCTGCGGCATCGATCCCGACGTCTATCAGGGCTTTGCCTGGGGCATGGGCATCGATCGCATCGCGATGCTGAAATACGGCATCAACGACCTGCGCCAGATGTTTGAGAGCGATACGCGCTGGATCAATCACTACGGCTTCAAGCCGCTAGATGTCCCGACGCTGGCGGGAGGGTTGTCGTCATGAAATTCACCCTCTCCTGGCTGAAAGAACATCTCGACACCGACGAGCCGCTCGAGAAAATTGCCGACAAGCTCACCATGATCGGGCTTGAGGTCGAGCACATTGAGGACAAGGCGAAGGCGCTGGCGCCGTTCGTCATCGCCAAGGTGATCTCCGCCGAGCAGCATCCGAACGCCGATCGCCTGCGCGTCTGCATGGTCGACTACGGCCAGATCGCTGGCGGCGAAAAGCCGCTGCAGGTGGTCTGCGGCGCGCCGAATGCGCGCGCGGGCTTGATCAGCGTGTTCTCGCCGCCCGGCACCTACATCCCCGGCAAGAACATCACGCTCTCTGTCGGCAACATTCGCGGCGTCGAAAGCCACGGCATGCTGTGTTCGGCCGCCGAGCTTGAACTCTCCGAGGATCACGACGGCATCATCGAGCTTCCCGCGGATGCGCCGGTGGGCAAGCCTTACGCGGAATGGGCCGGCCTCGGCGATCCGGTGATCGAGATCAATCTCACGCCGAACCGTCAGGACTGCACCGGCGTGCATGGCATCGCGCGCGATCTCGCCGCCGCGGACATGGGCAAGTTCAAGGACAACGCCCCGAAGCAGATCAAGGGTGAATTCCCCTGCCCCGTACAGGTGAAAATCGAGGACGAGAAGCTGTGTCCGGGTTTCGCGCTGCGTCTTGTGCGCGGCGTCAGGAACGGCCCGTCGCCGGAATGGCTGCAAAAGCGCCTGACCTCCATCGGCCTGCGTCCGATCAATGCGCTGGTCGACATCACCAATTTCATGACCTTCGATCGCGCGCGGCCACTGCATGTGTTCGACGCCAGGAAGGTGACGGGCAACCTCACCGTGCGCCACGCCAAAAACGGCGAAACCATTCTGGCGCTCGACGGCAAGACCTACACCCTCGACGACACCATGTGCGTGATCGCCGATGAGCACGGTGTCGAGTCGCTGGCCGGCATCATGGGCGGCGAAGCCTCCGGCTGCGACGAGACCACCACCGACGTGCTGATCGAATCGGCGCTGTGGAATGAAATCAACATCGCGCAGACCGGCCGCAAGCTCGGCATCAACTCCGACGCGCGCTATCGTTTCGAGCGCGGCGTCGATCCGGCCTTCATGGTGCCGGGGCTTGAGATGGCGACGAAACTTGTGATGGACCTGTGCGGCGGCACGCCGTCGGAGATCGTTGTCGCAGGCGCGACCCATGGCGACGATCGCATCATCGAATTCCCGCTCAACGAGGTGAAGCGTCTGGCCGGCATCGAGGTGCCGTTCCCGGAAATGAAACTGATTCTGGGCCATCTCGGATTCATGGTCGCAGGCACCGGTCCCGTGGTGAAGGTCGCGGTGCCGTCGTGGCGCAGCGACGTGCACGGCAAGGCCGACATCGTGGAAGAGATCGTGCGCATTGTCGGCGTGGACAGCGTGCCGCTGACGCCGTTCGAGCGCGGTGACGCGCCGCGCAAGCCGGTGCTGACCCAGCTTCAGCTTCGCACCCGCCGCGCCAAGCGCGCGCTGGCCGCGCGCGGTATGCTTGAGGCTGTGACATGGTCGTTCGTCTCGAGGACGCAGGCGGAATTGTTCGGTGGCGGGCAGCCCGAACTCACGCTGGCCAACCCGATTGCATCGGATCTCTCCGACATGCGCCCTTCGCTGATCGCGGGCCTCGTCGCGGCGGCACAGGCCAATGTTGATCGCGGCTTTCCCGATGTGGCGCTGTTCGAGGTCGGTCAGATCTTCAAGGGCGACAAGCCCGAAGACCAGTTCATGGCGGCAAGCGGTGTGCGCCGCGCGCTGGCATCGTCAAAGGGCATCGGCCGTCATTGGTCGGGCAGCTTCACCGTCGATGCGCTGGATGCCAAGGCCGACGCGCTCGCAGTCCTCGCGGCAGCAGGCGCACCGATGCAGGGACTTCAGATCGTCTCCGCAAAGGAATCGAAGAATTTTCCGGCATGGCTGCATCCCGGCCGCTCCGGCGCGATCCAGATCGGGCCGCAGAATGTGCTCGGCTATTTCGGCGAGTTGCATCCGCGCGCGCTGGAAGCCCTGAAGGCCGACGGCCCGGTCGTGGCATTTGAAGTCATTCTCGAGCGCATTCCCGATGCGAAGGCGAAGCCGACCCGCGCCAAGCCGCTCTTGGAACTGTCGCCGTTCCAGCCGGTGTCACGCGACTTCGCGTTCATCGTCGACCGCAGCGTCAAGGCTGCCGACATCGTGCGCACCGCGCAGGCTGTCGACAAGAAGCTGATCACAGGCGTCACCGTGTTCGACGTCTATGAAGGCAAGGGCATCGACGACGGCAAGAAATCCATCGCCATCGCCGTCACCCTGCAGCCGCGCGAAAAGACCCTGACCGATCAGGAGATCGACGCGGTCGCCTCCAAGATCGTCGCGGACGTGACCAAGAAGACCGGCGGCACGCTGCGCGGCTAAGGTCCCTCTCAGCGCGGCCAGTTCAGGCTGCGACCGCCCGGCGCGGGTGGCTCCGCCGTTGCGCGCGATTGCGCGCGCTTCGGCTTTTTGCCGGATTTCTCCGCGACCGGCGCATCTTTCAGCACACCGATCTTGCGCAGGGCCGCGTCCGCGGCGCGCTCGCCGGAGTCCCATGCGCCGCCAACCGTGCCCCACTGGGTTTCGTGCGCGGCTTCGCCGGCGAAAAACAGACTGCCCAGCGGCTCCATCAAAACCTTCCGTGCCGGCTGGCCGCCGGGCGAGGCCGCCGACATCGCTCCATAAATGTACGGCATGTCGTTCCAGCGTGTCGCCGTGGTGCGCTTCGCAATGTTCTTGACGTCCGCGCCAAATAATTTTGTCAGCCATTCCTGCGCGAATGCCACCATCGCCGCCTCGCCGCGCGCCGACAGTTCAGCGCCGAATGAACCGGCGACATCGACCTGACACAGCGACGAGCCGCCAAGGTTGGCGAGCAGGAATCCGGTCGAGCGGTCGGTGCTTTGCTCGATCACGATATCGTCGCGCGACAGGCCAAGCGGATTGCCCGGCAACTCCAGCGCAATGTGATCGTAGCTGCCAAGCGTGAGCTTGGACGCCGCATCCTGCTGGCGCTTCGGCAGGTCGGGCGCGAACTTGATCTTTCCCGACAGCAGCGCGTTGGTCGACGCCGTCATGATGACGGCTTTGGCGGTGATGGCGCCCGCAGATGTCTCGACCTGCGCATCACGCCCGCTCCATGCAATGCGCGTCACCGGCGTCGAGAGCACAACGGGAAGGCCTTCGCCGAGTTTGGCGATCAGGGCGCCCAGTCCCTGGCGGCAGGCCGACGGTCCGTCGCGCTGCGCCATGGCGACAAGATCAAGCGCCGACAGATCTTTCAGATCCTTACCGGTGGCGGCGGCGCCGAGCAGGAAATCCGTGGTGCCCGCCCATACACCGAGATCCCTCGGCAGCCCCGCGGCGGCGGGTATATCGGCCTTGCCGCGCACGGCATCGCCCATGGCGCGATTGGCGCGGACCAGCGTGGCGAGAAAATCTTCGCTCTCGCCGGCGCGCGCATTGCGACGGCCGATGCGGATGCGCTGGCCGCGCGGCGCGGGCAGCATGTCCATGCCGACACCGCGCGCCAGTTTTGCGACCGGACTGGTCTCGGCGTTGTAGAGCCAGCGCGCGCCCCGGTCGAACGGCACATCAAAGGCCGTTGCATCGGTGACGCAGCGCCCGCCGATGTTGGGCGCGGCTTCGATCACAACCACCTTGCGGCCTGTTGCAGAAATCCGGCGCGCGGCGGCAATGCCGGCGGCACCGGCGCCGATCACGACAATGTCAGCATCGCGCGGCAGGGGAGCCGCGATCGCGCGGGCTCCGAAGGGTGAGAGCGCTGCGAACGCCGCAGAACCGGCCAGAATATTGCGCCGGGTAATTGTCATGTCATGGTTTCCGGAATTCGACCAAAAGCGAGAACATCCCAGCGTGGTGGTTCACAAGCCCGCACCACGTGCGCTGGAGCTTCTTATGCGGACTTGCGAGCCGAAACCATACTGGAATCATATATTTGCTGGTGTCCTTCGAATCTGAGGCTCGCTCCGGCCGTGCCGCGCAATTCAGCGAACTTCGGATTCGAGACACCAGAACTTGCCGCATTGGAGGCCTTGCGGCAACGGTCATGGTGAATGTTTGATGAGTGGCAGGCTTGACGCATGAACTAAATTGAAATTGCTTTCGACAACAATAAGCCAACAAGAAAGCGGCCTGAATGCGCCGCTCGGGGGGAAGAACACCATGGGCTTCGTACTCGATACTGTCGGCAAGATCATTGCCGGTTACCTCCAGAAAGAGGTTCCGGGCTATGAGCCTTTCACGCCCAGCGATCCGGAACGGCTCCGCGGGCTGATCGAAGCTGGCGACGTGCTGCTGGTCGAGGGCAACAATCGCGTCTCCGGCATCATCAAGTATCTCACCCAGTCGACATGGTCCCACGCCGCGCTGTATGTCGGTCCGATCGATGGCGCGAACGAGGCCGATGGCGAACCGCATGTGCTGATCGAGGCAAATATCGGCGAAGGCGTTACCACCGCGCCGCTCTCGAAATACTATCCCTATCATACCCGCCTCTGCCGTCCCGTCGGTCTGTCCTATGAGGATCGCACCACGGTCTGCCGCTACGCGATCAATCGCGTCGGCTTCGGCTACGACACCAAGAATATTCTGGATCTGATGCGCTACCTGATCCCGCTGCCGATCCCGCAGCGCTGGCGGCGGCGGATGATCTCGCTGGGTTCGGGCGATCCGACCAAGATCATCTGCTCGGCGCTGATCGCGCAGGCCTTCGGCGCGGTGCGCTATCCGATCCTGCCGAAGATCACGCAGGCCGCGAGCCGCCAGGCGCGCCGCGAAATCCTGCACATTCGCGACTCCTCGCTCTACATGCCACGCGACTTCGACATCTCGCCCTATTTCGAGATCGTCAAGCCGACCATTGTCCGCGGATTCGACTACACGGCGCTGCACTGGGCCGACACGACCAAGCCGTCCCCGGAGGTGGCGGACGAAACCGATCCCTTTCCAGAGAGAGTCTTCGAGACGTCGGAAGCACCGCTCGCGCCTGTTGCGCCGTTTGAGCAGGATTCGCCGAAACGCGAACCGGCGCGCGAACTCGCGGCCTGAGCCGGAATCCGATCTCGAGCGCTCTGGCTAGTCGTCATTCCGGGGCGCGAGGATTCGCGAGCGAGCCCGGAATCCCTAAATTATTTCCGATGAACCCTTCTGGATTCCGGATCAGCCGCGATGCGGCTGTCCGGAATGACAGCTTAACTAAAAAATTTCCGCGTGAGAACGCCGCCTGCCGATCCCGCCACTTGCCGAACCCATTTGCCGTATCTAACTGGGTCTGGTTTTCTTGGGGTTCTTTCGGAGGGTTGCCCATGCTCGACGCCGCGCTCAAGGCGTTGTCCCAGATCCTGTCGCCGCCGATGCGTTCCATCCTGTGGAAGTCGGTCGGTCTGGCGCTGGTGCTGATTGTCGTCGCTGCGGCGGCGCTGCAACGGCTGCTGAGCTGGCTCGCAGGATCGGGCGGACTATGGGCCGAGACCATGGTCGGCTCCGATTATCATACCCTCATCAGTATTCTCACATGGATTGTCTCGATCGCCGCCGGCCTCGGCGTCGTGGTCGGCGCTGTGTTCCTGATGCCCGCGATCACCTCGCTGGTCGCCAGCGTGTTCGTCGACGACGTCGCCGACATTGTCGAGCGCGAACACTATCCGGCGGAAAAGCCGGGCAAGGCGCTGCCGATCGGCCTCGCCATCACGGAAGGCTCGAAGACCGCGCTGCTGACCGTGCTGGTCTATCTGATTGCACTGCCGTTCGTGCTGCTCGCGGGTGCCGGCTTCATTGTGTTCTTCATTGCCACAGCGTGGCTGCTCGGCCGCGAGTATTTCGAACTCGCCGCGATGCGCTTCCGCACACCGGAGGAAGCCAAGCTGCTGCGCAAGCAGAACGGCGCGACCGTCTTCACGGCCGGACTGTTCATTGCCGCCTTCGTCTCGATCCCGATCGTGAATCTGGCGACGCCGCTGTTCGGCATGGCCTTCATGGTCCACATGCACAAGCGGCTGTCAGGCCCCCGGCCCGAGCTGCTCGAACCGGTGCGGCCAACGCGCGTGCCGACGGCCTGAGCTAGACCGGCACCGTCTTCTCCGGCCACCGGCACAGATCGTTGATGATGCACGCCTCGCAGCGCGGCTTGCGTGCGACGCAGGTGTAGCGGCCGTGCAGGATCAGCCAGTGATGGGCGTGGCGTGCGAACTGCGGCGGCACGATCTCGAGCAATCCCAACTCAACTTCGAGCGGCGTCTTGCCGGGCGCCAGTCCCGTGCGGTTGCCGACGCGAAACAGATGGGTGTCGACGGCGATGGTCGGCTCGCCGAACGCGATGTTGAGCACGACGTTGGCGGTCTTGCGTCCGACCCCCGGCAGCGCTTCCAGCGCGGCGCGATCGCGCGGCACCTGACTGCCGTGCAGCGCGATCAACTGTTCCGAGAGGGCAATGACATTCTTCGCCTTGGTGCGATAGAGGCCGATGGTCTTGATGTAGTCGCGCAGCCTCTCCTCGCCGAGCACCACCATTTTCTCCGGCGTGTCGGCCACCGGGAACAGATGCCGCGTCGCCTTGTTGACGCCAACGTCGGTCGCCTGCGCCGACAGCGCCACCGCCACCAGCAGCGTATAAGGATTGAGGTGTTCGAGCTCGCCCTTTGGTTCGGGGTTGGCGTTGCGAAAGCGGGTAAAGGCTTCGACCACCTCGGCCTCGGTCCAGGGCTTAAAATTTGTTGGCTTAAGCTTGCCTGGCTTGAGCTTCGACTTGGTCGCCTTTGACACCCGCTTTGCCGGTCCGGCCGGACCTGCCTTGGATTTTGAACGGGACGTGATCGCCTTTTTTGCCATGTTCCCGGTATAGTGAGGCGCCATGGATGAGCGCAACGATTTTGATCCTGAGCAGATCGCGGACGCACCGCTGTTCAGCGCGCGGCTGACACCCCATCGTTCGCTCAGCCGCCACGGCTTTCTGGTGCTGATGGCATTTGTCATCGCCGTCAGTTTTGCGGCCGGCATCATGTTCCTGATGATGGGCGCGTGGCCGGTGCTCGCCTTCTTCGGGCTCGACGCGCTGATCATCTATTGGGCGTTCAAGCTGAACTTCCGCCGCGCCGACGCCATCGAAGACATTGTCGTCACGCCGTATGAAATCCGCGTCCGGCGTATCAGCCATCGCGGGCATGTCGTCGAATGGACGCTCAATCCGCTGTGGGTCCAGCTCGAGCAGAAATCGCACGCCGAATTCGGCATCGAGAAGCTATACCTGGTCTCGCGCGGACGGCGACTCTCGATCGGAAGCTTTCTCGGCCCGGATGAAAAAGCCAGCTTCGCCAAAGCTTTAACAACAGCGCTCCAGGCCGCCAAACGCGGGCCCACGCTCAATCCGGTCACCTGATCGCTCGCCCGAACCGAAGGCAGGAATCGGGTGGTTTGCACCACCACGAACAGCCTAGATCCGCATCATGATGGACACCGCATAACGGATGCCGCCATGATGAACACCGCGATGAAATCCATGCTCACCGATCTGAAACTCGCAAAGCCGTCCAAGCAGGGCGCGGCACTGCGCGACTACGATTCGGTGCGCCGCGCCATCGGATTCATCTCCGAGCAGTGGCGCACCCAGCCGACCATCGAGGCGATGGCCGACGCCGCGCATCTGACACCGGATGAACTGCATCATCTGTTCCGGCGCTGGGCGGGACTGACGCCGAAGGACTTCATGCAGGCGCTGACGCTCGACCACGCCAAGCGGCTGCTGCGCGATTCCGCCAGTGTGCTCGATGCCGCGTATGACTCCGGTCTGTCCGGTCCGGGACGGCTGCATGATCTGTTCGTGACCCATGAAGCGATGTCGCCGGGCGAGTGGAAAAAGGGCGGCGAAGGCATGACGCTGCGCTACGGCTTCCATCCCTCGCCGTTCGGCATGGCGGTGATTATCGCCAGCGAGCGCGGGCTTGCAGGTCTGGCGTTCGCCGACGAAGGCGAGGAAATGCCGGCGCTGGCCGATATGCAGCGGCGCTGGCCGCTGGCGACCTACATCGAATCGTTCGCCGAGACCGCGCCTTTGGCGAAACGGATTTTCGATTCCTCGCAATGGCGCGAAGACCAGCCGCTGCGCGTGGTGCTGATCGGTACCGACTTCGAGGTCCGGGTCTGGGAAACGCTGCTGAAGATTCCGATGGGCCGCGCCACCACCTATTCGGATGTCGCGTGCAAGATTTCCTCACCGAAGGCGTCGCGCGCGGTCGGCGCAGCCGTCGGCCGGAATCCGATCTCGTTCGTGGTGCCGTGTCACCGCGTGATCGGCAAGAGCGGCGCGCTCACCGGCTATCACTGGGGCATCACGCGCAAGCGCGCGATGCTCGGCTGGGAAAGCGGACAGGCGGCCGGGCTGTAATTATTCCCCCTCCCTTGGTGGGAAAAGGGTTCTTGTCCCGGACGCGGTGCAGCGCCCTTGCGCTGCTCCGCAGAGCCGGGACCGTAACAGACTCAGCACTTGCAACGGTCCCGGTTCAGCAGCGCATCACAAGAGTGCTGCGCTGCGCCCGGGACACACATTCAGCGATGACGACGGCCTTACCCCGCCAGATCCTTCACCGACGCCACGGTCGAATCCGGGTTGAGGCGATAGACCACCGGCGCGCCGGTGCCGAGCTCGCGCTTAAGAATCTGATCCGGCGTCAGCTTTTCCAGCACCATGATCAGCGCCCGCAGCGAGTTGCCGTGCGCCGCGACCAGCGTACGCTGGCCGCGCAGCACGCAGGGCAGAATCTCCTGCACATAGTAAGGCAGCGTGCGCGCCAGCGTGTCCTTCAGGCTCTCGCCACCCGGAGGCGGCACGTCGTAAGACCGCCGCCAGATCAGCACCTGCTCCTCGCCCCACTTGGCGCGGGCGTCGTCCTTGTTGAGACCCGACAGATCGCCGTAGTCGCGTTCGTTCAGCGCAAGATTGCGCGTGATCGGAATCCCGGTCTGGCCCATTTCCTTGAGCGCAAGATCAAGCGTGGTCTGCGCGCGCGTCAGCACCGAGGTGAAGGCGACATCGAAGGTCAGTCCCTGCTCTTTCAACTTGCGGCCGGCGCCGATGGCTTCCTTGACGCCAAGCTCGGTGAGACCTGGATCTTTCCAGCCGGTGAAAAGATTCTTCAGGTTCCATTCGCTCTGGCCATGACGCACAAGCACGAGAAGACGTTCGCTCATTCTTTCGATTCCGATTTCGCTGATGAATTCAAGATGTGCCGATGCCGAGCACATCGGCCATGGTGTAGAAGCCGGGCTTCTTGCCCTGCGCCCACATCGCCGCCTTCAGCGCGCCGCGTGCGAAGATCATGCGATCCTCCGACTTGTGCGCCAGTTCGATGCGTTCGTAAGGCCCGGCGAAAATCACCGTGTGATCACCCGTGGCGGTGCCGCCGCGCAGGGTCGCAAATCCGATGTCGCCCGGAATACGCGCGCCGGTATGACCATCACGCGCGCGCACCGACCGCTGATCGAGATTGACGCCGCGGCCATCGGCGGCCGCCTGACCGAGCAGATAGGCGGTGCCCGACGGGGCATCGATCTTCTGCCTGTGGTGCATTTCAAGAATCTCGATGTCGAAATCCTCGTCGAGCGACTTCGCTACCTGCTTGACCAGCGCCGCCAGCAGGTTAACCCCGAGGCTCATATTGCCGGACTGAACGACGATGGCCTGCGAGGTCACGCTCTTGATGACTGCGTTGTCCGACGCCGACAGGCCGGTGGTGCCGATGACATGAACAATGCCGCGCTGGGCCGCGATGGCGACATTGGCGATGGTCGCAGCCGGCACAGTGAAATCGAGGATTCCGTCGGCGTTCTTCGACAGGGTCCAGAGGTCGCCGGACAATTCGATCCCGTTGGGGGCAAGCCCCGCCAGTACGCCGGAATCCTGACCCAGCAGTTCGGAGCCCGGCGCCTCCAGCGCCCCGGCCAGCGTAGCTCCAGGGGTTTCGGCAATGGCGCGGATCAGGGCCCGCCCCATCCGGCCACCGGCTCCAGCAACGATCAGGCGCATATCGGCCATTTCCAGCCCTCAAAACCCATTTCAAAACTTGCTTTTGGCGGTATAGCGGCGCCAAGCCACGGCGGCAACCGCACTCCGGCCCGCGCGACTAGGTGGTTTGTAGCCAGCACCGCGCGACGGCCTGCAGAGGTCATGCAAAGGTCACGCGCGCAGCCTATTTCAGAGACCACCCGAAGGACGATCACCATGCGCTTCCTGCCCGCCCTCTCCGCGCTGACGCTCATGATCGGCGCCTCGTTGATGCCCGCGGCCGCCGCCGAGCACATCGGCGGCGACAACGCGTTCTCATTCGTGGCGCTCGGCGACATGCCCTACAACCTGCCGGAGGACTATACGAAGTTTGACCGGCTGATCGCCGCGGTCAACGCGCTGAAGCCGGCCTTCACCTTGCATATGGGCGACATCAAATCCGGCGGGATTCCGTGCAGCGACGAGGTCCTGAAGAAATCCTACGACCAGATCCAGACCTTCGAGGGCGCGCTGGTTTACACCATCGGCGACAACGAGTGGCTCGACTGCCATCGCAAGGCTGCTGGCGGCTACAATCCGCGCGAGCGTCTGGCGAAAGTGCGCGAGATGTTTTTCGCAACGCCCGGAAAATCGCTCGGCAAGACGCCGCTCGATGTGGAAAGCCAGGCGTTGCTGATGCCGGAATTCTCAACCTATGTGGAGAACACCCGGTTCGCCAAAAACGGCGTGATGTTTTTCACCGCGCATGTGCCCGGCTCGAACAACGGCTTCGAGGCGCAGGACCCCGACGCGGCGCCGGAGTTCTTCGCCCGCGACAAGGCTAATGTCGCCTGGATCAATGCGAGCTTCGCCAAGGCAAGCGCCGATAACGCCAAGGCCGTTGTGATCTTCGTGCAGGCGGAGTTCGACGAGTCGCGCTTTCCCAATGGCGCGATGCCGCGCCAGTCCGGCTTTATCAACACACTCGACGCCATTGAGGCCGGCGCGAAAAGCTTCGGCAAGCCGGTGCTGCTGATTCACGGCGACGAACATTATTTTTCAATCGCGCCGCTGCGCAACAGCAAGGGCAAGCCGATCCCCGGCGTCAACAAGCTGATGGTTTACGGTGACACCCTGGTCCACGCCGTGCGCGTGGTGGTGGATCCCGACAGCAGCAACGTGTTCGGATTCATTCCGCTGATCGTCCCTGAAAACGGGATGGGGAAGTAGCAGCAGTCAACGGTCATCGCGACTCTCGCCGTCATCCTGAGGTGCCGTAGCGAAGCGGAGGCCTCGAAGGGAGACGGCGCATTACCTTGTCATCCTTCGAGGCTCGCAAGTGCGAGAACCTCAGGATGACGGTTCGGTTTTTATCTCGTGGAGCTTACGGCTGTTCGCCGTCGTAGCCTTCGATAATCACGATCTCGCCCTCGGAATGCGGGGCGCGCGCTTTCACGAGAGCGGCGTATTCCGGCGAGTGATAGCAGGCGAGCGCGGTCGCGTAGTCCTTGAATTCGAGCACGACATTGCGCGAGCGCGCCGGGCCTTCGTGGGCCTCGTGGGTGCCGCCGCGCACCAGAAACTTCGCGCCGTATTTCTTGAACACCGCGCCATTGTGCGCGACATAATCGCGCCGATAGGCATCGAGGTCATGTACATCGATCCGCGCAATCCAGTAACCCTTGGCCATTGCTGTCTCCTTTTTATTAGCCGCCCGCCTGCGCGATTTCGGAAACGATCGCTTCCGCCGCCGCCTTCGGATCGGCGGCTTCCACCACCGGCCGGCCCACCACAAGATAATCCGCACCGGCAGCGATCGCGCGGCCAGGGGTCATGATACGTTTCTGATCGCCCACCGCGCTGCCTGCGGGGCGAATGCCCGGCGTCACCAGCGCCATCTGCGGACCGACAATGCCGCGCACGGTGGCAGCCTCTTCGCCTGAACACACAAGGCCATCGACGCCGAGAGTCTGTGCCTGCAGCGCGCGCGCTTCCACCAGATCCGATACACCGAGCCGATAGCCCGCCGCGTGCAGATCGTCCTCGTCGTAAGAGGTCAGCACCGTCACCGCGAGAATCTTCAGTGACGATCCGCGCGCCTCGACCGCCGCCTGCATGGTCTGCGGATAGGCATGCACCGTGGCGAAGGTCGCCCCTAACTTGGCAATGCTCTCGATGCCTTTGGCTACCGTGTTGCCGATGTCGTGCAGTTTCAGATCGACGAAAACCTTCTTGCCGCGCTCCGCGAGTTTCGGCACCAGCGCCAGCCCGCCGGCGTAACCAAGCTGGTAGCCGACCTTGTAGAAGGTCACGCTATCACCAAGTCGCGCGATCAACGCTTCCGCCGCCTCGACGCTGGAGAGATCGAGCGCAACAATCAGCCGGTCGCGGGTGTCAACATGTGCTGGCTTCATGCGGTCTCACATCATCTGCTGGGCGGTATCGATCAACTGGCGTAGGGTTGCGCGCAGCAATTCGGCGTCGGCCGGATCCTTCAGGCGGTCCATGTCGTCGAAGGCCTGATCGGCAAACGACAGTCCCATCTGCTTCGGGACCACCGTCGCGCCGCAGCCCAGCGCCAGAATCTGGCGCAGCGCCATCAACACGCGAAGCCCGCCGAATTTTCCGTCGGACGCCGCGCCGATCGCAAAGGCGCGCTCGCGAAACACCTGACCGAACGTCTCGTTGCGGTCGCGCACCCGCGTCACCCAGTCGATGGCATTCTTCAAAAGCGGCGGCACCGACGAATTATATTCCGGGCTGACGATAAGGACGCCGTGATGTGCGCCAATCATGCGTTTTAGATCGACGGCGTTGGCCGGTACGCCGGACTTCAGCTCGATGTCGCCATCGTAGATCGGCAGCTGATAGTCAGCGAGCGAGATCAGCGTGACATCGACATCGAGCAGCGCCAGTTCCTTGACAGCGACGGCGGCAAGCCGTGCGTTGACCGAGCCGGTGCGCAGCGAGCCTGGAATGACGAGGATTTTCAGTGCGGCCATGATGTCCCTGTCGCCTTCGGACAGGGCGAAGGCGCGACAGGTTTATAGCTTGGCGAATTTCGGGACGCAAAACGCGGCGGTCGGGCAGCATCAGCCCTTGCGGTAGACCCAGACCCGCGCGGGAGGCAGGTTCATCCAGACCCGCTCCGAAGCCTGGGTGTGAATTCCCGGCAGCGATTTCGGGATCGGCGGCGCCACCGAGTAGGTGAACTGAATGAAGGGCGCGCCCGGCTCCATCTTCTGGAAGGCATCGCGCATCAGCTTGAGGCGGACCAGCATCGGTTTGGTGACCAGCGGCAGGCCCGAAGCCATCGCGGCCGCAGGCTCTTTCCAGTCCGCCAGCGTCTGGTCGAGGTTGTAGGCATCGCCCTGGATGACCGTCGCCTGCGGATAGCGTTCACGCAGCAGCGCGCAGAAACCCGGATCGAACTCGACCAGCACGAGGCGTTTCTCGGCCACGCCATGCGCGATCAGCGCGTCGGTGATCGCGCCGGTGCCGGGGCCGAGCTCAATGACGGGACCGGTGGAATGCGGGTCGACGTAACGCGCCATCGTGCGCGCCAGCGCCTTGCTGGAAGGCATCACCGCACCCATGTGCAGCGGCTTTTCAATCCATGAGCGGAGAAAACGGACTTCGTCATCGAGACGAAGCGGCTTTTTCAACGCGCGCGCAGTGGATTGGGGAGCCATGATACTTCCAACGGAGCCCCAGGGCGGGGCGAGGCGTCAAATTTCCTTCACAATGGGGTATCGACGCAAGCAAAAAGAAGCGGACGCGTCGCGCGGGGCCCTATGGCGAATTGGCGCGGGTTCCGAAGAAGTCCTTGACCATCTTGAAGAAACCAGCCGCTTCCGGCTGCGTGTCGCCTGACGACAGCTTTTCGAACTCCGCCAGCAGTTCTTTCTGCTTTTTGGTCAGATTTTGCGGCGTTTCGACCACGACCTGAACGTACAGGTCGCCCGTCTGCCGGGAACGCAGCACAGGCATGCCTTTGCCGGCGACACGGAAGCGGCGGCCGGACTGGGTGCCTGACGGCACCTTGACCTTGGTCTTGCCCTTGTCGATGGTCGGCACGTCGAACTCGCCGCCCATCGCGGCGGTCACCATCGACACCGGAACGCGGCAATGCAGATCGGCGCCGTCGCGCTGGAAGAACTTGTGCGCCGCCAGCGACAGGAAGATGTAGAGATCGCCCGCAGGACCGCCCTGCACGCCCGCCTCGCCTTCGCCAGCGAGACGGATACGGGTGCCGTCCTCGACTCCCTGCGGGATGTTGACCGACAGCGTGCGCTCCTTCTGAACGCGGCCCTGTCCCGAACAGGACGCGCACGGCGTCTCGATCATCTGACCGCGGCCCTGACAGCCCGGACAGGTGCGCTCCAGCGTGAAGAAGCCTTGCGCCTGGCGAACGCGGCCAACGCCGCCGCACATCGAACAGGTCTTCGGCTTGGTGCCGGCCTTGGCGCCGGTGCCGGAGCATGTCTCGCAGGTCACCGCGACGGGAATGTTGATCTGCGCGGTCTTGCCGGAGAATGCCTCCTCCAGCGTAATTTCCATGTTGTAGCGCAGGTCCGCCCCGCGCTCGCGGCCGCCACGGCCGCCGCGCTGTCCGGCCATGCCGAACAGGTCTTCGAAAATATCGGAGAAAGAAGACGCAAAGCCCGCGCCGAAGCCGTGCGCATGGCCGTTGCCATTGCCCTGCTCGAACGCGGCATGGCCATAGCGATCGTAGGCGGCACGCTTGTTGCCATCCTTGAGGATCTCGTAGGCCTCGGAGATTTCCTTGAACTTGTGCTCGCAGGACGGGTCGCCCGGATTCTTGTCCGGGTGCCATTTCATCGCGAGCTTGCGGAAGGCCGACTTCAGGCCGGCTTCGTCGACAGAACGTTCGACTTCCAGTGTCTCATAATAGCAGGCCTTAGACATGGCTGATCTGTGTCATGCGAGTCTGGATGTGTGAGTGGTTCGGTTCACCACGAAAGGCCTCCCCTTGAAGGGGAGGCCGGTCGTGTACAGTTACGCGGACTTCTTGTTGGTCTTATCGTCATCGACTTCGGTAAACTCGGCGTCAACGACATCGTCCTTCGCAGCATCCTTGGCGGCGTCCGCCTCGGCCTGCTGCGTGTACATTGCCTCGCCGAGCTTCATCGAAGCCTGAGCGAGGGCATTTGTCTTCGTCTTGATGGCTTCTGCATCGTCGCCCTTCAGGGCTTCCTTCAGATCCGCCAGCGCGTCTTCGATGGCCTTGCGCTCGGGCTCGCCGACCTTCGCGCCATGCTCGGCCAGCGCCTTCTCGGTGGAATGCACCAGTGCGTCGGCATGGTTCTTGGCGTCGACCGCCTCGCGGCGCTTCTTGTCCTCGGCCGCATTGGCCTCGGCGTCCTTGACCATCTTTTCGATGTCGCTTTCCGACAGTCCACCGGACGCCTGAATGCGAATCTGCTGTTCCTTGTTGGTCGCCTTGTCCTTCGCCGACACATTGACGATGCCGTTGGCGTCGATGTCGAACGTGACCTCGATCTGCGGCATGCCGCGCGGCGCCGGAGGAATGCCCATCAGGTCAAACTGACCGAGCATCTTGTTGTCGGCCGCCATCTCGCGTTCACCCTGGAACACGCGAATGGTGACCGCGCCCTGGTTGTCCTCGGCGGTCGAGAACACCTGGCTCTTCTTGGTCGGGATCGTGGTGTTGCGCTCGATGATGCGGGTGAACACACCACCCAGCGTTTCGATGCCGAGCGAGAGCGGCGTGACGTCGAGCAGCAGCACGTCCTTGACGTCGCCCTGAAGCACGCCCGCCTGAATCGCGGCGCCGATGGCAACGACTTCATCAGGGTTGACGCCCTTGTGCGGCTCCTTGCCGAACAACTGCTTCACGACTTCCTGCACCTTCGGCATGCGCGTCATGCCGCCGACCAGAACGACTTCGTTGATCTCGGCTGCCGAAAGACCGGCATCCTTCAGCGCCTTGCGGCACGGCTCGATGGTCTTCTGGATCAGATCGTCCACCAGCGCTTCGAACTTCGCGCGGGTGAGCTTCATGGTCAGATGCTTCGGACCGGAAGCGTCCGCCGTGATGAACGGCAGGTTGATTTCGGTCTGTGTCGTCGACGACAGTTCGATCTTGGCCTTTTCAGCGGCTTCCTTCAGGCGCTGCAACGCGAGCTTGTCGTTGCGCAGGTTGATGCCCTGCTCCTTCTGGAATTCGTCCGCCAGATAGCCGACGAGGCGCATGTCGAAGTCTTCACCGCCGAGGAACGTGTCGCCGTTGGTGGACTTCACTTCGAACACGCCATCGCCGATCTCGAGGATCGACACGTCGAAGGTGCCGCCGCCGAGGTCGTAAACCGCAATGGTGCCGTTCTTCGTCTTGTCGAGACCGTAGGCGAGCGCTGCCGCCGTCGGCTCGTTGATAATGCGCAGCACTTCAAGGCCGGCGATCTTGCCGGCGTCCTTGGTGGCCTGACGCTGGGCGTCGTTGAAATAGGCCGGAACGGTGATGACCGCCTGATCGACCTTCTGGCCGAGATGAGCTTCCGCGGTCTCTTTCATCTTCTGAAGAATGAAAGCAGAGACCTGCGAGGGCGAGTAGGTCTGGCCGTCGGCCTCGACCCAGGCGTCGCCGTTGGAAGCCTTAACGATCTTGTAGGGGACAAGCTTCTTGTCCTTTTCGACCGTCGGATCGTCGTAGCGGCGGCCGATGAGGCGCTTGACTGCGAAGATGGTGTTTTCCGGATTGGTAACAGCCTGGCGCTTGGCGGGCTGGCCGACGAGGCGTTCGCCGTCGTCAGTGAAGGCAACGATGGACGGTGTCGTCCGCATGCCCTCGGCATTCTCGATAACTTTCGGCGATTTGCCGTCCATCACGGCAACGCACGAATTCGTGGTGCCGAGATCGATCCCAATGACCTTTCCCATGGTCCTCTAGTCCTTCTTTTTGCGGCAGGTTGGCTGGGCCCTGACGGCGCACCAATCCAAACCCCCAATATCAAATGTTCGCGACGTCGCGACGCTCCGCCTCATATAGGAGGGGGGCATGGGGCCGCAAGGACCGGCCCTTGTAAACAGCCGGGAAAATGAATTTTTACGCCCGCCACAGACCCGCCCTCCGGGCACGGGAAGCAACGGCGAATGCGTCAATTTGCAACGATTCGGGCCTTGATCTGTTGGCCCGGCGCGGAAACAGTCAGGGCCTCGAAAACGAGACCATCCCGCCGTGCCCAACCATCGAACGGCCTCAATACGACATCAGTCAGGCTTCATGAAAACAATCGTCCGCCTTCTCGCCGTTGTCTTTATCGCTGTCGCATCTCCGGCCCTGGCCGCCGATCCGGTGTTCCCATCGGGGGCACGCGTCGGGCTGGTGCCCGCCGAAGGGCTCACCGTGGCCAAGGATTTTCTGGGGTTCGAATCCGCGGATCAGAAGGTCAAGGTCGGCGTCGCCGAGATACCTCCGGCAGCGTTCGCCGCAGTCGAAGCCGCTGTGAAGGAGGGCAAGCCCACAACCACAGGATCGAAGCCGGAGGCTTTCGAAACCGCGGCCGGCAAGGCGTTCATCACGTCCGATACCGGCAAGGATGGCGCGACCACGATCAAGATGTACTCGGTCATCATCTCCGGAGAGAAATTCACCGGCTACATCATCGCGCAGGCCCGCGAGGATGCCGCCAAGCCTCTCTCAGATGAGGCCATGCGCAAGATGTTCGCCTCTGCGACGCTGCGCAACGAAGTGCCGACCGAGGAACAGCTCAGCCTGATGCCGTTCAAGATCGGCGAGCTCAGCGATTTCAAAACCGTTCGAACCCTGGCGCCGCGCTCGTCGATCCTGCTGACCGACGGCACCGAGGACACCACGCTCGATGGTGCGCCCTACATGGTGATCGGCCTGACGGCGTCTGGTCCGTCTTCGCCGGAAGATCGCGGGCGCTTTGCCCAACAGGCCGCCGCCGCGATTCCCGGCATTCGCAATGCGCGCATCATCTCGAACGAGCCGATGCGGATCGAAGGCACACCCGGATTCGAAACACGGATCGAAGCCGTGGCCGGCAAGAACGACACGCCGGTGACCGTGGTGCAGTGGCTGAGATTCGGCGGCGGATCATCGCTGCGGATTATCGCAAGCGCGACCCGCGAGGAATGGCCGAAAGCCTTCCCGCGATTCCGCGCAGTCCGGGACGGCATCGACCCGCGTTAGCAGACGCTAGTTCTTCGCGCCGCCCTTGGAGACAGCGACCAGCGCCGGACGCAGCACGCGTTCGCCGATGGTGTACCCGCCCTGCACGACCTGCACGACAGTGCCCGCCGGCACCGAGGAATCCGGCACCTCATACATCGCCTGATGAAAGTTCGGATTGAACTTCTCACCGAGCGGTTCAAGCTTCTGCACGCCGTTTTTCTCGAGCGCCTTGTGCAGCGACTTCTCGGTCAGCTCGACGCCCTCGATCAGCGCCTTGAGGCCGGGATCGGCGGCTTCGCGGGCTTCCATCGGCACGGCATCCAGCGCGCGCTGCAGATTGTCGGCGATGTCGAGCACGTCGCGCGCGAAAGCCGTAATGCCATAGGTCCGCGCGTCGGCGACTTCCCGCTGGGTCCGCTTGCGCAGATTTTCCATCTCCGCGAGCGTGCGCAGCATCCGGTCCTTGGCCTCGGCCACCTCCTTGGTGAGCGCTTCGACCGAACCCTCCTCGGGATCGTCGGGCATCACGTACGGCTTTGAGACCACGGGCTCCTTGTCGTTCGCCGGTTCCGGCACCGACGCGTCCTGCGGTTCCTTTTGCCCATTGGAATTGGCCATTGCTTACCCTTTTCAGCAAATCGTCGTCGTCATGTAGGATTGTTCGCCCGCATATCGTGCTTTAGAGGCGGAAAATCAAGCGCAAACGCACTATTTGCCGATCAGCTGGCTGACGATCCGGGCGGCGTAATCGACTGTCGGGATGACCCGCGCATAGTTCAGCCGGGTCGGGCCGATGACGCCGAGCACGCCGACGATATGACCCGCGCCATCGCGATAGGGCGCGATGATGGTCGAGGAGCCCGACAGCGAGAACAGCTTGTTCTCGGAGCCGATGAAAATACGCACTCCGTCGGCGCGTTCCGCGCGGCCAAGCAGATCGATCACGCCTTTTTTGGCTTCAAGATCGTCGAACAGCAGCCGCACCCGCTCGAGATCCTCCATCGCGTGAAGATCTTCCAGCAGATTGGCGTGACCGCGAACGATCAGTTGCCGCTCATCGCTGGCGCCGCCGGACCAGCTCGCAATACCCGCCGCGATCACCTTCTGCGTGAGTTGATCGAGCTCGCTGCGTCCCGCCGTCAGCGCGGCTTCGAGTTCGCTGCGCGCCTCCGCCAATGTGCGCCCGCGAATCCTTGCGTTGAGAAAATTCGAGGCTTCGGTCAGCGCCGACGACGGCACGCCCGGCTGCAGCGTCAGCACGCGATTTTCGACCTGGCCGTCTTCGGCCACCAGAACGACCAGCGCCTGCGTCGGTTCCAGCCGCACGAATTCGATATGCTTGAGCCGCACATTCGACTTCTGCGTAAGGACCACAGCGGCTGCGCGGGTCAGACCCGACAGCCGTGTCAGCGCTTCGCTCAGCGCGGCTTCGACTGACGTTGCTCCGCCGACGGATTTAAGCTGGCTTTCGATCGACTGCCGCTCCGGCTCGGTCAGATCCCCGACCTGCATCAGCGCATCGACGAAAAAGCGCAGGCCGAGTTCGGTCGGCAGCCGGCCCGCGGAGGTATGCGGCGCGTAGATCAGCCCCAACTGCTCGAGATCCGACATCACGTTGCGCACCGAGGCCGGAGACAGCGGCATCGTGATAAGGCGCGAGATGTTGCGTGAACCCACCGGCTCGCCGGTGGCCAGATAGCTCTCGACGATCTGGCGGAAGATATCCCGCGACCGCTCGTTGAGCTGTGCCAGTCCGGCGTTCGGCGTGATCAGATGGCCTATCGGGTCATGGTGGGCCAAAATCGGGCTCCAAACGGGTTGTTCCTGCTACAATTGTCCATGCCGCGGGACGATGACAAGCCGCATTCTGCGAACATCCTTATCTTCCCTTGCCGCTGCGGTCCCAACCCCCTAAAAGCAGCGCCAAATCAGGATTTTCCGGAATATCAGGAGGTTTTTCATGCGGCCGAGCCGTCGCGCGCCCGACGAACTGCGCCCCGTCACGCTGGAACGCGGCGTGGTCAAATACGCCGAAGGTTCCTGCATGGTAAAATTCGGCGACACCCATGTGCTCGTCACCGCCACGCTGGAAGATCGCCTGCCGCCCTGGCTCAAGGGACAGGGCCGCGGATGGGTCACCGCCGAATACGGCATGCTGCCGCGTGCCACCCATGAGCGCATGCGCCGTGAATCCGCTGCCGGAAAGCAAAGCGGCCGCACCGTCGAGATCCAGCGCCTGATCGGCCGCTCGCTGCGCACCACCGTAGACCTTGTTGCGCTGGGCGAACGCCAGATCACCGTGGACTGCGATGTCATTCAGGCTGACGGCGGCACACGCACTGCTTCGATCACCGGCGCATGGGTCGCGCTGGCGGATTGCCTGCAATGGATGAAGGCGCGCAACATGCTGAAGAACGACAACGTGCTGCGCGACAACGTCGCCGCGATTTCCTGCGGCATCTACAACGGCACGCCGGTGCTCGACCTTGATTACGCCGAAGACTCCGAGGCCGAGACCGACGCGAACTTCGTCATGACTGGCGACGGCCGCATCATCGAAGTCCAGGGCACCGCCGAAAAGACGCCGTTCTCGCAGGAGGAGTTTCTCAACCTGATGGCGCTGGCCAAGAAGGGCATCGCCCGGCTGGTCGACCTGCAAAAAATGGCGGTGGCGTAATTTTCCCGCTTCCGCTCGCACCCGTCACGGATAACCATTGCGCATGAGTGATCATCGCCGAATCACCGGCCGCCTTGTGATCGCGACCCACAATCCCGGCAAGCTTGCCGAGATGCGCGAACTGCTTGCGCCCTACGGCGTGGAGGCGGTGTCGGCGGCAGAACTCGGTCTCGCCGAGCCGATTGAGACCGGCACGACGTTTCAGGCCAATGCCCGCATCAAGGCCGTGGCCGCGGCACAGGCGACGAAACTTCCGGCCTTCGCCGACGACTCGGGCCTCGCAGTGGATGCGCTCGACGGCCAGCCCGGAATCTATTCGGCGCGCTGGGCCGGAGAGGACAAAAATTTTCTCGCAGCGATGTCGCAGATCGAACGACTGTTGCAGGAGCGCGGCGCGAAGGAGCCCGCACAGCGCAAGGCGCATTTCGTCTCCGCGCTGTGTGTGGCATGGCCCGACGGACACCTCGAAGACGTGGAAGCGCGCGTCGACGGTACGCTGGTCTGGCCGCCGCGCGGCACCGCCGGCTTCGGTTACGATCCGGCGTTTCTGCCGGACGGCCACAGCCGCACCTTCGGCGAGATGACCAGCATCGAGAAGCACGGTCTGCCGCCGCACGGAATGGGACTTTCCCACCGCGCCAAGGCTTTTGTGAAACTCGCGGAGATGTGCCTCACATGAGCACCGGCGCGAAAGAAGCTTTTGGCGTCTATGTCCACTGGCCGTTCTGCCTGTCGAAGTGTCCTTATTGCGACTTCAACAGCCATGTGCGTCATGCACCGATTGACGAATTTCGTTTCGCTCGCGCCTTCGAGCGCGAGATCGAGACTACCGCTGCGCGCACGCCGGGCCGTGAGGTCACCTCGATCTTTCTCGGCGGCGGCACGCCGTCGCTGATGCAGCCGCAGACGGTCGGCGCGATCCTCAACGCCATCGCGCGGCACTGGCGCGTCGCCGGCGATGTCGAGGTGACACTGGAGGCCAATCCGACCAGCGTCGAGGCCACACGCTTTCGCGGCTACCGTGACGCCGGCGTCAATCGCGTCTCGCTCGGCGTTCAGGCGCTGGATGACGCCTCGCTCAAAGCGCTGGGACGTTTGCACACCGCCCGCGAAGCTCTTGATGCCGTCGCCATCGCGCGTTCCGCGTTCGACCGCTATTCGTTCGATCTGATCTACGCGCGGCCCGATCAAACTCCGCAGATGTGGGAAGACGAACTGAAGCTCGCGGTGGCGGAAGCCGCCGAGCATCTGTCGCTGTATCAGCTCACCATCGAGCCGGAGACGCCGTTCTTCGGCCTGCATGCCGCCGGCAAGCTCAAGATTCCCGACGAGGCTGTGGCGCGCGCGCTCTATGACGTGACGCAGGATGTTTGCGCCAAACTTGGTCTGCCGTCCTACGAGATTTCAAATCACGCGCGGCCGGGCGCAGAGTGCAAGCACAACCTCGTCTACTGGCGCGGCCAGGAATATGCCGGCATCGGCCCGGGCGCGCATGGCCGCCTCGATATCGACGGAATCCGTCACGCCATCGCGACAGAGAAGCGTCCGGAAACGTGGCTGATGCGTGTCGAAGCGCAGGGCCACGGCGTCACCAGCGACGAACTTCTCAACAGCGAGGAGCGCGCCGACGAATATCTCCTGATGGGGCTGCGCCTGGCGGAGGGCATCGATCCGGTGCGCTATCGCGCGCTATCAGGCCGCGCGCTCGATCCGAGGCGAATCGAAATCCTGCGCGACGAAGGCGCGATCACCGTCGATCCCGACGGACGCGTGCGGGTGACGATGCAGGGATTTCCGGTGCTGGACGCCGTGGTCGCGGATCTCGCCGCGTAATCGCTCGGAAAAACACCCCACCCGACTGACCTTCGGTCAGCCACCCTCCCCATCGAGGGGAGGGATGAACCTCGCCGCATGTGAAGAAACTTTCTTCTCCCTCCCCCTTGTGGGGAGGGTCGGCGCGAAGCGCCGGCGTGGGGGAAAAATTTACGCGCCGAAACTCTTCGGCGATCCGACAACGATCTGTCCACCGCTCGGGCCGACACGCATCACGGCAAGGCCGCGCTCATTGGTGCCGTCGCTACGGAACCGAAATAACCCGTCGATGCCCGCAAAGCCCGAAGGATTGGTCAGGACCTCCGGCGAAAACCGCTGGCCGCCCTGTGTGCGGGCGAGCGCAGCAACCAGCGCTACGCCGTCATAGGCGAGGGTTGCTGTGCGGACCGGATCGCCGCTGTATTTCGCACGGTAGCGCTGGGAAAAGCTGCGGAAGCCGGCCGGATCAGGCGCCGCGTAAAGCCCACCGCGCAGATTGGCATTTGCGAACACCCGGGGATTGTCCCACAGACCGGTGCCGAGCAATTGCAGGCGCTGGAGATTCACACCGGCCGCGACAAGTGCATCGGCGGCCATGGGCAAGGCGTCACCATCGTCGGCAAGCAGCAAGGTGTCCGCATTCTTGAGCGCCTCGGAAATCGTTGTCGCGGTCGCGCCGATTTGCGAACGGTCCGCGCCGTATTTTTCAAACGCGGCAATGCGGCCGCCGCGGCGCGGGACCGCCTGCTTGAAAGCGGCTTCGACCACATTGCCGTAAGCATTCTCCGGCAGGAACGCTGCGAACGATCGCTTACCGGTACCCGCCGCATATTCAACGATGCGATTGACGTCCGACTCAGGCAGAAAGCTCAGAAGATAGACGCCGCGTCCGGCAACGCTCGAGTCGGTCGAGAACGCGATCATCGAGATGCCGCGATTGCGCGCCGCCTGTGCAGCGGCCGGAACCGACTGGGCGAACAAAGGCCCCAGAATAATTTCGGCGCCCTCGTCGACGGCCTGCTGGGCACCTTGCTGTGCGCCCTGCGGAGTGCCGTTGTCGTCCTTGATCAAAAGCTGGATGTTCGGGTTCTGAAATTCTGCGAGCGCCAGTTCCGCGGCATTGCGCATCGACTGCGCGGCGACGGCGGCATTGCCGGACGCCGACAACGGAAGCAACAGCCCGACCTTGACCTGGCCGCTGCCCACCGCCGCCGGTTGCTGGGGTGGACCGGCCGGCTGCTCGCCGCCGGAGAACGGAGATTGCATGCCGCTTCCGGCGCATCCGGCGATGAGCGGCGCCCCCAGAATCAGGCCGACGGCACTGCGGCGGGTCGCGCCGGTGCGGGGAGGCTTTGGAGTGAACGGCGCAACCATCATTAACTTCCGGGTATCGATCCTCAGACACGTCTGGAAGAGGATTCAGGCATATTGTCGGCTATAGGCCAGCCGGATCAAAGGCTTTTTGCATACTCCCGCACAACTGGACATGAACAGCTATTGCAGGTGCGAACAAGACGAGACGGCGCTTCGGCGCTAGATTGTCCCAATGCGCACCAAACCATCCCCCGCTTCATCCCCTGATTCCGACAGCTCGGCCCGCTGTTTCGCGGTGGCAGGGCAACTTGTGCATGCGCCCAGGGCCGCACCCGGCCTGTATCTGGTCGCGACGCCCATCGGCAATCTCGGCGACATCACACTGCGCGCGCTGGAGACACTCGCCGGCGTGGACATCATCGCGTGCGAGGACACACGAATCACGCGGCGGCTGATGGAGCGTTTCTCCATTAATGCGACGCTCAAGCAATATCACGAGCACAATGCCGAGCAGGCAAGACCGAAGATCCTGGATGCGCTGGCGCGCGGATCGTCCATCGCACTGGTGTCCGATGCCGGAACGCCGTTGATTTCCGATCCGGGATTCAAGCTTGTGCGCGAGGTCAGCGCAGCGGGCTTTCCGGTGATCGCGCTGCCCGGCCCGTCGTCGGTGCTGACGGCGCTGTCGGTAGCGGCGCTCCCGACCGACCGGTTTTTCTTCGAGGGCTTCCTGCCGTCGAAACAAAATGCACGCCGCACCCGCCTCGCCGAGCTTGCGCGCATCGACGCAACATTGGTGATGTTCGAGAGCGGCGCACGGGTGCAGGATTCTCTGCAAGATCTTGCTGGCGTCATGGGCGAGCGCGAAGCCGCGATCTGCCGCGAAATGACCAAGCTGCATGAGGAAGTGCGCCGCGCGCGCCTTTCCGAACTCGCGGCGATTGCCGACACGCTCGAGACGCGGGGAGAATTCGTGCTGGTGGTGGGTCCGCCCGCCGCCGATGCAGGAGCGATGAGCGACGACGCGCTCGACGACCTGCTGCGGACATCGCTGGCGCGCGGCAGCGTCAAGGACGCCGTAGCTCATGCGGTTGAAGTGTCCGGGCGGCCGCGCCGGGAAATCTATGCCCGTGCCCTCGAGCTCTCAAGGGACGGCGATGACGCGGGATAGCGATCCGCCGCCGCGAACACTCAAGACGCGTGGCACCATCGCGCCAACGAATTCAGCGCCCGAGGACCGCGCAGCAAAGCCTCCCTCGCCCGCGCGGGTCGCGGCGTTTCAGACCGGAATTTCCGCCGAAAGCAAAGCCTGCGTTTATCTGATCGCCAAGGGCTATCGCATTCTGGCCCGGCGCTTCCGAACGCCGTATGGCGAGATCGATATCGTGGCACGACGACGCAGCCTGCTGGCCTTTGTCGAGGTCAAGGCCCGCGCTTCGCTGGACGACGCGGCCTATTCCGTCACTCCGTACCAGCAGCAGCGCATTGTCGCAGCCGCGCAAGCCTGGCTGATGGCGCATCCCGAACACGCCAATTTCGACATGCGGTTCGATGTCGTGCTGATCGCCCCGAAACATCTACCAAAACACCTGATGGCGGCGTTCGACGCCAGCGGGTGAGGGTTGCGCGGAATTGCTCTGGAAAGATCGCGCCAAATCGCACAGATTGCCGCCGCAACGAACAATGGCCGGGTTTAAATCATGAAGCTGAAAGTCGCCGTCCAGATGGACCCCATCGCGCGGATCAACATTCGCGGCGACTCCACATTCGCGCTGCTGATCGAAGCACAGAAGCGCGGCCATGCGCTATCCTATTACACACCCGAAAAGCTGTCCCTGAAAGGCGAGCAACTGGTCGCCAGCGTTCAGCCCCTGACCGTGCGCGATCAGGAGGGTGACCACTTCACGCTGGGCGATGCGAAGCGCGTCGATCTGGAATCCTTTGACGTGATCCTGCTGCGGCAGGACCCGCCGTTTGATCTCGCCTACATCACCACAACGCATTTCCTCGAGCGCATTCATCCAAAAACGCTGGTGGTGAACAACCCAGCCAGCGTGCGCAACGCGCCGGAAAAAATCTTCGTGATGGAATTCGCGGACCTGATGCCGCCGACGCTGATTTCGCGCGACAAGGACGAGATCAACGCCTTCCGCGCCGAGCAGGGCGACGTGGTGATGAAGCCGCTGTACGGCCATGGCGGCGCTGCGGTGTTTCGCATCACGCCGAACGACATGAACTTTGGTTCGCTCTACGACATGTTCTCGGTGACGTTCCGCGAGCCGTGGGTGATCCAGCGCTTTCTTCCCGAAGTGAAGCATGGCGACAAGCGCATCATCCTTGTCGACGGCGAATTCGCCGGCGCCGTGAACCGCGTGCCGGCCGCAGACGATCTGCGCTCCAACATGGTGCGCGGCGGCGCAGCGGCCGCGACCGATCTGTCGCCGCGCGAGCGCGAAATCTGCGAACGGCTGAAGCCCGCGCTGCGCGAGCGCGGCCTCCTGTTCGTCGGCATCGATGTGATCGACGGCCACCTGACGGAAATCAACGTCACCTCGCCGACCGGCATCCGGGCCATCGCCCGGCTCGGCGGCCCCGATGTCGCGGCCAAGATCTGGGACGTCATCGCCGCCAAACGCGCGTAACAACCCGATGAGAGCTTAATCAATTGCTGACCACCTTCTGCCAATCTGGCGGTGGGGGGAGTGTGCCAATGCCGGATACGCGGTATGCGTGCACCGAAACGGGCTGACCAATGGCAATTGAAGTCTTCAACGGCACCTCGATTCCGCGCGAGCTGACCACCGCCGCGATGGAATTCCTGTGGGTCAAGTGGAAAACTCTCAACGATACCAATGATTTAAGCTTGCAGCGACTGACCGAGGAATGTTCCTATCAGTTGCGCTCCAATTCCATTCACCTGCTCACCATCAACGACGACTTTGTCTACATGTACGTGGGCGAGTCGGTTCAGGCTAACGCCAGCGAAAGCCTGGCAGGCAGCCTGCTGTCGCAGCAGATCAACCCCCTCAAGCGGGAATTCGCCGACGTCTATCGTCAGGTGGCCAAGCGCCTCACACCGGCCTTCGTTCGCTTTACCGCGACCTGGTCGCAAACCGGCCAGCTCTGGCAGCGCCTGATCCTGCCGATCAAGGTCGCCGACGGAGCGGTGATTCTTGTGGTCTATTCCGAGCTGATTAACCATCAGACCGAGATCTACGATCACCTGTTCCGCACCGCGCCGGACGCCATGATCATCGCCTGCCCCATCACCAATGACGCCGGTCACGCCATCGACGGCTGGGTCCTGATGATGAACGACCGCGCGCGCCATCTCTTGAGATTCGACGGCACCATCGGCAACCTGCGCCTCACCCAGTTGCCGCAATTCGCCGGTGTCGACATCTGGGGCCGGCTTTACGCTCCGAAATCCGCGGCCGCCGCAACACCGGTGACCACTGCGGACTTCAATGTCGACATCATGCGTTTTCCGCATGTGTTCGGTCTTCGGATTACGCCGAAGATCGACGACAGGGACGCTACGCTGGTTCCGAACAGCAGCGCCCACGGCGCCAGTCAGCTCGCCTGATTTTTCAAACATCCCGATTTGAAGCCGGCATGACTTCCGCGTGACGCCGCGCGTGCGTGCTTGTGCATGGCCGTCCTTGCCAGCGCCCGAAAACGGGGCTCATAATCGCAGTTGCGACGACACGTGGCCAACAACAAAATTCAACGGAGGAATGCATGACGCTCGATGTTTCGCGACGATCTCTCCTCGCTCTCGGCGCCGGACTCGGCGCAAGTCTTGGCGCAAGTCTTGGCGCGACAATGATGAGCGGCGCTGCCATGGCGCGCGCGCCAAAGCTCGGCACGCAGGCTCCCTACTTTCATCGCTTCAAACTCGGCGAGGCCGAAGTTACGGTGGTGTCCGACGGGCCGCTGCCGCTCGGCGATCCATCCGGCACATTCCTCGGCGTCCCGAAGGAAGACGTGCAGAAGATGCTGAGCGATAATTTCCTCAGCCCCAGCAACGTCATTCTCGAACAGAACGCGCCGATCGTGAATTTCGGCGAACGCATTGTCCTGTTCGACACCGGCATGGGCACGTCGAAACTTTTCGGACCGACCACCGGGCGCTTGCAGAAGAGCATCACCGAAGCCGGCCTCAAGCCGGAAGATATCGATGCGATCGTTTGCTCCCATGCGCATGTCGACCATATCGGCGGCATCGTCGATGAAGGCGGCAAGCCGCTGTTTCCGAACGCGCAGGTCTACATCAGCCAGGCGGATCTCGAGTTCTGGACCGACGAGAAAAAACTGGACGGACCGCTCAAGGACTTCATCGCTCACGCGCGCAAGAACCTGATGCCGGTGCGCGACCGCATCGTGTTCTTCAAGGACGAGCAGGAATTCCTGCCCGGCGTCACGGCAATCGCCGCGCCCGGCCACACCTTCGGCCACCATATGTTCATGATCCAGTCGGGTGGAAAGTCGTTCGCATTCCTCGGTGATCTCACCCACCATCAGGTGCTGCTGCTGGAGCGGCCGAAGATGGAATTCGCCTATGACTCCGATCCGAAGATGGCGGCGGCAACGCGGGTGAGGCTGCTGGACACGATCGCGGCCAACAAGACGGCCGTGATGTCCTATCACTTCCCCTGGCCGGGCTACGGCCATGTGGTGAAGGCAGGCGATGGCTTCCGCTACATCCCCGAACCGATGATCATGAATCTCTGAGGGTTTTGGCGGCAGCGGGTCTCCGGCTCGCTGCCGCTAGCCATTCCGGCCACGACCGGCAGCATGTTCCCTAAATGTTCTTGCGCTTCAGAAAGTTCCTGCTAGGGTTGTGGCGGGGGCGAGGGAGCAATGGTTCAGCGCGTTTCCACGGTGGCGTTTGAAGGCATCGAAGCCCGCGCGGTGGACGTGCAGGTCCAGGTCGCGCCCGGACTGCCCGCCTTCGCCATCGTCGGCCTGCCGGACAAGGCGGTGTCGGAAGCCCGCGAACGGGTGCGCTCCGCCCTGATCGCCTCGGGCCTCGCCCTCCCCGCTCGGCGAATCACCGTCAATCTCGCGCCCGCCGACCTGCCCAAGGAAGGCAGTCATTACGACCTCCCCATTGCACTCGGGCTGATGGCCGCGATCGGCGCGATCCCGCCCGATGCGCTCAATGGATTTACGGTGCTCGGCGAACTCGGGCTCGACGGCTCGATCGCGCCTGTCGCGGGCGTGCTTCCCGCAGCGATCGGAGCCAACGCGCGCGACGAGGGACTGATCTGCCCCGCGGCCTGCGGCGCGGAAGCAGCGTGGGCCAGTCCCGAGATTCAGATCGTCGCGGCGGCATCGCTGATTCAGATCGCCAATCACTTCAAGGGCACGCAGGTCCTGTCGCGGCCGCAGCCGAAGATCACCGAGCGTCAGACCACGCTGCTCGACCTGCGTGACATCAAGGGCCAGGAAAGCGCCAAGCGTGCGCTGGAGATCGCCGCCGCCGGCGGACATCACCTCCTGATGATCGGCTCGCCTGGTGCAGGCAAGTCCATGCTGGCGGCGCGGCTGCCCTCGATCCTGCCGCCGCTGTCGCCGTCCGAACTGCTCGAGATTTCGATGATCGCATCTGTCGCGGGCGAAATCGAAGGCGGCGCATTGACGGCGCGGCGGCCGTTCCGCGCGCCGCATCACTCCGCAAGCATGGCCGCGCTGACCGGCGGCGGTATGCGCGCCAGACCCGGCGAGATATCGCTGGCGCATCATGGCGTGCTGTTCCTGGACGAGCTTCCCGAGTTCGATGCACGCGTGCTGGATTCGCTGCGCCAGCCGCTGGAGAACGGCGAGGTCGCGGTCTCCCGTGCAAATCATCGCGTGACCTATCCGGCGCGGTTCATGCTGGTGGCGGCGATGAATCCGTGCCGCTGCGGACACGCCTATGAACCCGGCTATTCCTGCAAGCGCGGCCGCATCGACCGCTGCACGGCAGATTATCAGGGCCGCATTTCCGGTCCGCTGATGGACCGCATCGATCTGCGGATCGAAGTGCCGGCCGTCACCGCCTCCGACCTAATCCTGCCCGCACCGGCGGAAGGCTCCGCGGAGGTTGCCGCGCGCGTCGCGGCGGCCCGCGCCGTTCAGATCGCCCGCTATGGGGCCCTGGGCCTGCCGCACATCCGTACCAACGCGGAAGCGCCGGCTGCCGTGCTGGAAGAGATCGCGCAGCCCGACGCGCAGGGGCAGAAGCTGCTGCGCGACGCCGCCGAAACCATGCGCCTGTCGGCGCGCGGCTATCACCGCGTGCTACGGGTGGCGCGTACGCTGGCCGACCTCGACGGCGCGGACACCATCGGGCGGCTTCATCTCGCCGAGGCCCTGTCCTACCGCGCGCTGGCTGAAGATTTACGCCGCGCGGCGTAGCTCATATCCGCGCCCGCAAACCCTTCAGTAACGATCTCTCTTTACACTTCAAAAACCATAAGCCGCCCTGTCGTGGCGGCTTTGGCGGTAAACAGTGTTGTGAGTGGCGTCCCATGTTGCGTGTAAAGATCCTGGCCTCGACCATTCCGCTCTTGCTGGCCGGCGTGGTCGCCGGCGGTGAACTGATCCCGAGCGCAAGTCCCTGCATCGCGCTTGGCCGCGCCTCGATGCAGATCGCAACCGCGCCATGGCAAAATCCGCTTCACGTCAGCTTCACCGATGATCCGGAAGTCGCCACCGTGCGGGTTCAGATCGTCGACAACCCGGATCTCGCCGATTTCACCGTGATCGACGGGGCGCGGACCGCCGAAGCCGACAGTTGCATGGTGACGCGCGAGACGACATTCGTCAGCATCGCCGACCACGCCACCCATGCGGACCCGGTGATCTATTTGTCGCGGGAGCCCGGCGCGGATTATCGCGTCTTCGTACAGTCGCGCGCCTTCAGCACGCGGGAGGCTGCGGCGCTTGTTGTCGGCGCCGGAGGGCGCGTGCGCATGGCCGAGCGGTCGATGTGAGGCGTTAACGTCTCGTTAGCCACGTTTGGATCGCCGCCGGCGATCCGCGCGCGCTTCAAACTCTTCGAAACATCCCCAACACATTCTTGCGCGGACTTTCCTCACGCACGATCTTAACCGCGGAGCGGACACCAATGCTGCGAGCCTTGCGCATCCGATCCCGGCTTCGCCGTTTTAGCCGACGGCATCCCTGGATCACCCTCACGCTCCGTTCCGTGATGATTTTCTCCGCGGCCTTCGGCGGCGCCTACGGGTTCATCACGGGAAGCCGCAGCGAGACCTACGATCCGCATAGCTTCGCCCTTGGCGCGAGCTTCCTGTTCGCGCTGGCTTGTCTGGCGCTTGCGACACTCAGCATGCGGATGCGCTGGCTGCGCAGGAAGATGCGCAAGATCGAGCTGCATAACGAAGCACTGGCTGACCGCAACTGGGAATTGAAGGGCGCCGAGGAACATGCCCGCAGCCTGTTCGAATCCCAGAGCGACCTGATCGTTCTGCGCGACAGCGACGGCCTGATCACGTCGGTCAATGACGCCTACTGCGCGCTCGCGCGCAAATCGCGCGAAGCCCTGATCGGGACTCGCTTTGCATTGCCCGTGCTGGAACAGGGCGCTATCGCAATCGAGCCGAGTGGCACACGCGTTCACGACCAGAAGATCGACAGCGCGATGGGTCCGCGCTGGATCGCATGGCGCGAGGGCCTTGTGCGCAGCGATGCCTATCAGCCCGCCGACCTGCAATGCGTCGGCCGCGACGTGACGGACCGCGCCGAGACCGAACGCGCGCTGGCCGAAGCGCGCGATCTCGCCAACTCCGCCAACCGGGCGAAATCGAAATTCCTCGCCATGGCGTCGCACGAGATCCGCACGCCGCTGAACGGCATCATCGGCATGAGCAACCTGCTGCTCGACACAGCATTGACCCCGGAACAGGCGACCTACGCAAAGGCCGTGAAAACATCCGGCGATGCCTTGATGGCGCTGATCGACGAACTGCTCGACTTCTCCAAGATCGAAGCGGGCAAGATCGACCTCGAGTATCGGCCGTTTACGTTGGCAGCGATGATCGAGGAAATCACCGAGCTGCTCGCGCCACGCGCGCAGGCCCGCAAGCTCGAGATCGCATCCTATGTCGATGAACGGCTGCCCGCGGAAGTCATCGGCGACGCCGCGCGGTTGCGGCAGGTGCTGCTCAATCTCGCCGGCAATGCCATCAAGTTCACTTCGGTTGGCGGTGTCGCCCTGATCGTCGAGCCCGGCATCTGGCCGGGTGAAGTCTCCTTTCTCGTGCGCGACACCGGCATCGGCATCGCGCCGGAAGCGCAGCAAAGAATCTTCCGCGAGTTCGAGCAGGCGTCCGAAGGCACGGCGCGCAATTATGGCGGCACAGGTCTGGGACTCAGCATCAGCGAACGCATTGTCCGGCGCATGGGCGGGCGGATTACGCTGGAAAGCGCCGAAGGCGCCGGTGCAACATTCGCGTTCTCGATCCCGCTTGCTGTGGCGGAACCCGGCGACAGTTCCGCCTCGCCCTTCCTTGCGCCCGATCTGACCGGCAAGTCCGTCATGCTGGTCGCGCCGCAGACCATCGAAGCCTCTCTGATCGCGCGGCGGCTGGGACGCTGGGGCGCGCAGACCTGCACGGTCGCGGACGCCGACATCGCGAGTGCATTGCTGCCGGAGCGGTCGTGGTACGCGGTCCTGGCCGATTGCACCGGCAGCGACACCCGGTTGCAGGATTTCGCAGCAGCGGCCTCACGTCACGCAACACATCGGATCGCGATGTTTACGCCCTCGGCGCGGCGCGACATACCGACCGGCATCATGGCGTTGTTCACCGGCTATCTGGTGAAACCGCTGCGCGCGACGTCATTGGCCGCGCGGCTCTCGGCATCCGGTGCAGCGCTGGTGCCGGACCTGCCCGGTGACAACGAGCCTGCGATTGAACCATCGAGTATCGTCTCTCCGCAGGCTGCTGCGCCGCGTGCACTCTCGATCCTCGTTGCGGAAGACAACGAGATCAACGCGCTCCTGATCCGGTCGTTGCTGACGCGCATGGGCCACCGCGCGGTCATCACCACCGATGGCGAGCAGGCTCTCGAATCGTGGATCGCCGCCGACGGCGCGGGCGCGCCCTATGACGTGGTGCTGATGGATATCCAGATGCCGAAGCTGGACGGCATCGCGGCGACAAAACGGATTCGGGCGCTTGAGGCGGAACGCAGCCCGCGGCGCACGAAGATTCTCGCACTGACGGCGAACACCCTGGTTGATGATCGCTACGCCTGCTTCGAGGCGGGCATGGACGGTTTTCTGGTCAAGCCGCTCGATCGCGAGAAGCTGATGGATGCGTTAGCGGCCATTCCTGCATCGCGCGCGATTGTTGCCTGATTTGCATCGCGCCGCGCGCGGCGCGATGTCATAAATCCGTATCACGACCATGATTATTGGTGCCTCAGGGCTGCGCTTGGCGAATCAATGCGCGCAGCCGCGAGGAAGCCATGAGCGGCAATAAACCGGCGCTGACGAAGCCGGATGCAAATTCCAGAACATTTGAGCGGCAGGCCGTTCGAAGCCCGCTTGAAGCGTTTCGCCAAAATCCGCTGGTTCAAATGCTCCGGCCTGCTCATGCGAAGTCGGCCGCGACGACGGCTGCCACCTGGCTGATGCCAAACCTTATGCATTCAAGCCTGCGCGGCGAGGCCGTGCCGGAGATGATGCAACCTGCGCGTCTCGGCAAGATCGGCGCGCTGGAAGTCCGTCTTGCGCAGACAAAGAGCGACGTGAAGCGGGCGCAGAAGCTGCGCTACAAGGTTTTCTACAAGAACGGCTCCGCCATCGCCGACGCCGCCACCATGCTGGCGCAGCGCGACAAGGATGCGTTCGACAAGATCTGCGATCACCTGCTGGTGGTGGATCACGCCGCCAAGCCGACCATGAGCGGCAAGCAGCCCGTGGTCGGCACCTATCGCCTGCTGCGCCAGGACGTCGCCGAAAAGCATGGCGGCTTTTACACCAACGATGAGTTCGACATTTCCGGCCTGATGCAGCGCCAGGCGGGCTTGAAGTTTCTCGAGCTCGGCCGCTCCTGCGTGCTGCCGCCCTATCGCACCAAGCGAACCGTTGAGCTTTTGTGGCACGGCGTGTGGAGTTACGTGCGCCGGCACAATCTCGATGTGATGATCGGCTGCGCCAGCTTCGAGGGCACCGATCCGGACCGGCTCGCGTTGCCGCTGTCGTTCCTGCACCACTTCGCGGCGGCGCCGGAAGGCTGGCGCGCCAGCGCGCATCCCTCGCGCCGGGTGGAAATGAATCGCATCGCGAAAGAGAACATCGATACCAAGGCGGCGCTGCGCATGCTGCCGCCGCTGATCAAAGGCTATCTTCGGGTCGGCGCCTTCGTTGGCGACGGCGCGGTGATCGACCACCAGTTTGGCACCACGGATGTACTGGTTGTCATGCCGGTGTCGGCCATCTCCGGCCGTTATCTCGATCACTTCGGCGCCGACGCGACGCGTCACGCGGCATGATCCACCTGACTGTCATTGCGAGCGCAGCGAAGCAATCCACTCTTGGGAGAAGCTGGATTGCTTCGTCGCTCCGCTCCTCGCAATGACGAAGAAAACTCTGCCTACAGCCGCCGCAACTGAACGTCCTCGATGATGTGGTCACTGCCCTTCTTCAGGATCAGCGTCGCACGCGGCCGGGTCGGCAGGATGTTCTCTTCCAGATTGACAAGGTTGATGGTGGTCCAGAGCTCAAGCGCCCGGTCGGTCGCTTCCTTGTCCGACAGCTTCGCATAGCGATTGAAATAGGACCGTGGATCGCGGAACGCCGTGTCGCGCAATGTGAGAAAGCGCTCGACATACCATTCGCGCAGGATCGGCTCCTCAGCATCGATATAGACCGAGAAGTCGAAGAAATCCGACACATAGGGCACGGCCTTGCCGTCGCGCGGCAGGCGTCCGGTTTGCAGCACGTTGACGCCTTCCACGATGAGAATGTCGGGCCGGTCGATTTCGACTCCCTCGTTGGGAATGATGTCGTAGGTGAGATGCGAGTAGACCGGCGCGCGGACAGGTCGGCGACCGGCCTTGATGTCGGACAGGAAACTGAGCAGCGCGGGGAGATCGTAGCTTTCGGGAAAGCCCTTCTTCTGCATCAAGCCTTCGCGTTCCAGAATCTCGTTCGGAAACAGAAACCCGTCGGTGGTGACGAGATCTACCTTGGGCCGCGGTGACCAGCGCGCGAGCAACGCCTGCAGCACGCGTGCCGTGGTGGATTTGCCCACCGCCACCGACCCGGCGACGCCGATGATGTAGGGCATCTTGCGGTCCTCGATGCCGAGGAAGTGACGCTGCGCAACGAACAGGCGCTGCGCAGCCGCGACATAGAACGACAGCAGCCGCGACAACGGCAGATAGATTTCCTCGACTTCCTTGATGTCGAGGCGATCATGCATCGAATGCATCCGCGCGATTTCCTCGGCGGTCAGCGTCATGGGCATGTCGTCGCGCAGGGCGGCCCACTGCGCGCGCGAGAAAACGCGGTAGGGATTGTACTGAACCTGGTCGGCTCTCACATCCATGAGCCATTCCCTCCTGTCCGGAATCCGCGTGTCCCCGCGGGGGGCCGGAATTGAACTAATCGCGCTTGCGCGCAGCTTTCTCTTCGAGGCCCGACATCTGCGTCCGTTGCGCCAGCGCATCTTCGACATCCGAAAAACTGATGCCGCGCGATTTCAGCAGCACCAGAAGATGGAAGACGAGATCGGCGCTCTCGGCGATCAGATGATCGCGATTGTTTTCAATGGCGGCGATCACGGTTTCCACCGCCTCCTCGCCCAGCTTCTTGGCGCAATGATCGGGGCCCTTGTCCAGCAGCTTGCGGGTATAGGACGTATCTCCCCCCGACGCCGCGCGGGCATCGATGGTGGCTGCCAGATCATGGATCGTAAAACGGCTCATAAAGCGCCTTCTATCACTTCCGTACCCCGGTAGGGAGCGCAAAGAGTTGATCGGATTCAGGTATTTGGCATACGGCCGGTTGCCTTCCCGAAACGAAGCTCATGGATCAAGCCGCATCGGCAATCCCGCGCGAACCATATGGTCCTTGGCTTGGCGGATGGTGAACTCGCCGAAATGGAAAATCGAAGCGGCCAGCACCGCGGTGGCGTGTCCCTCGCGGATGCCCGCGACCAGATGATCGAGATTGCCCACGCCGCCGGAGGCGATCACCGGAACCTTGACGCTGTCGGCGATGGCGCGGGTCAGATTGATATCGAAACCCTGGCGGGTGCCGTCGCGGTCCATCGAGGTCAGCAGGATTTCTCCCGCGCCCAGCGAGACCACTTCCTGCGCGTATTCGATGGCGTCGATCCCGGTCGACTTGCGGCCGCCATGGGTGAAAATCTCCCAGCGATCCGAGCCGGTGCGTTTGGCGTCGATGGCGACAACAATGCACTGGTCGCCAAATTTCTCCGCGGCTTCCTTGACGAATTCGCGCCGGGCGACCGCGGCGGAATTGATCGACACCTTGTCGGCGCCATAGGTCAGAAGCGTGCGGATGTCGTCCACGGTGCGCACGCCGCCGCCGACGGTCAGCGGCATGAAGCAGGCTTCCGCCGTCCGCCGCACCACATCGAGAATAGTGCCGCGGTTCTCGTGAGTCGCGGTGATGTCGAGGAAGCAAAGCTCATCAGCGCCTGCCGCGTCATAGGCAATCGCGGCCTCGACCGGATCGCCCGCGTCGCGCAGATCGACGAAGTTGACGCCCTTGACGACACGGCCGTCCTTCACATCGAGGCAGGGAATCACGCGAACCTTGAACATCGTTGCCCTGCCCTTAAGCCGCCGCCCGCGCGTTGCGGATCAGCGTCAATGCCTCAGCCGGATCGAGACGGCCGTCGTACAGCGCACGGCCCGAGATCGCGCCTTCCAGCTTTCTGGCGCGAGGCTCGAGCAGCGCCTTCACGTCCGCAATGGACGCAAAGCCGCCCGACGCAATCACCGGAATTGAAATCGCCTCGGCCAGCGCAATCGTCGCGTCGAGATTAAGCCCCTTGAGCAGGCCGTCGCGCGCAATATCAGTGAAGATGATCGCCGCGACACCCGCATCCTCGAACCGCTGCGCGATGTCGAGCGCAGTGACGGTGGACGTTTCCGCCCAGCCCTCAACCGCGACCTTGCCGTCGCGCGCATCGAGACCCACAGCCACCTGGCCCGGGAATTTCTTCGCGGCTTCTTTCACCAGCGCAGGATCTCGCACCGCGGCGGTGCCGATAATGACCCGGCGAATACCCTTGGAAAGCCACGCCTCGATAGTCGCAAGATCGCGGATGCCGCCGCCGAGCTGCACCGGGAATTTCACAACCTTCAGCATCGCCTCAACGGCCTGCGCATTCATCGGCTTGCCGGCGAACGCGCCGTCGAGATCGACAACGTGAAGATATTCGAAACCCTGCGTCTCGAAGGTTTTCGCCTGCGCGGCGGGATCGAGGTTGAACACGGTCGCGCGCGCCATGTCGCCCTGCTCGAGGCGCACGCACTCACCGTTCTTGAGATCGATCGCGGGAAAAAGAATCACGGCTTCCACTTCAGAAAATTGGAGATCAGGGCGAGACCGAAGCGCTGGCTCTTCTCGGGGTGAAACTGCGTGCCGATCGCAGTGTCCCTGGCGACGATCGCCGTCACCGGCCCGCCGTAGTCAGCGCGCGCGACGACATCGGCTTCATTCGCCGCGTTCAGGTGATAGGAATGCACGAAGTAGGCGTGGCGGCCCTTGTCGCCGAGCGGAAGCCGCTCCAGCACCGGATGTTCGCGCACCAGATCGAGCGTGTTCCAGCCCATGTGCGGAATCTTCAGGTCTTCCTCACGCGGCGTGATCTTCACGACATCACCCGAAATCCAGTCGAACCCCGGCGTGGTGACGTATTCCTTGCCCTGGGTCGCCATCAACTGCATGCCGACGCAGATGCCGAAGAACGGCCGCGCCTTGTCGCGCACCGCTTCCGTCATCGCATCGACCATGCCGTCGAGCGCATCGAGGCCCTTGCGGCAATCCGCGAACGCGCCGACCCCCGGCAAGACAATCCGATCCGCGCGAAACACGGTTTCGGGATCACGCGTCACGACGATCTTCTGCGGCTGTTCCATGGCGCGCGACGCGCGCTCGAAAGCCTTCGCTGCCGAGTGCAGATTGCCAGAGCCGTAATCGATGATGGCAACGCTCAACGCGGCGCTCCGGATTCAGGAAACAGACCAATGATGCCTTGCGGCTGCGAAATCGACGCGCGCGGCAGTGGTGGCGGTGACGACGGGCTGCTGCGCGCAGTTCTTGCATTCCAGCGTTCAAAAAACCGCCGCTCGGCGGCTTCTTCCGAATCCGCGCTGACCACATCGAGCTGACGCCATTTGCCGCGTGACAGCTTCCAGCGGCGCAGCGATCCCGCCTCAAGCCCGACCAGCAATGCGATGACAGCCATCACCAGCAAACGCGCGCCCGACCCGACGCCGGCAGCCGACATTGCGATTTCAGCCACGATCATCAGCGCGATGTAGCCGAGCAGCGCCAGCCACAGCCGGTGCCAGATCAGCCAGAAGATCGCAGCGACGAAAGCCCAGACATAAAACCCGTCGCGCACGAACACGAGCTTTTCCGGCGCCGTGCGGACATCGACGCCATAGCTCGCCGGAGCGTGAACCGTATAAACCGCCATGATCGTTCTCCGGAACCTCGTTCGGCACGATCCGGCAAAGATCGTGCGTCACTCGCAGGTCCAAAAGTGAAGTCCAGCGCATGACCGGCATGCGCTTCAGGTCAAATCAGCCGCCGAGCGTGCCCTTGGTCGAGGGAATTTCGCCTGCGGCGCGCGGATCGATCGCGACCGCCGCCCGCAAAGCGCGCGCCAGGCCCTTGAAGCACGACTCGGCGATATGATGGTTGTTCTCGCCGTACAGCGTCTCGACATGCAGCGTTATGCCGGCGTTGATCGCAAAGGCATTGAACCACTCGCGCACCAGCTCGGTGTCGAACTCGCCAATCTTGTCGCGCGGGAACTCGGCCTTGAACACCAGCACCGGCCGCCCCGAAATGTCGATTACGACGCGCGACAGCGTTTCGTCCATCGGCATGTGGATGCTGGCGTAACGGGTGATGCCCTTCATGTCGCCGAGCGCCTGCTTCACAGCCTGCCCGAGCGCAATGCCGACATCTTCCGTGGTGTGATGGTAATCGATATGGAGATCGCCGTCGGCCTGAACGGTGATGTCGATGCGCGAATGCCGCGCCAGCAGATCCAGCATGTGGTCGAAGAATCCGATACCGGTCGCGACATTGGAAATGCCGGTCCCGTCCAGATTGACCGACACCATGATGTCGGTTTCTTTGGTCTTGCGCTTGATGGTGGCCGTGCGCATGAAAAGTGCTCTCCAGAAGCCGGAAGTCGCGCCCTTTTAACAGGCACATGACGCCTTCGCTACTGCGGGATGACGCGATTTTTGTCTGAGTTTTCAGATATGGTGACCGGAATTCGCCGCCCCGACAGGTCGATTGCAACCGGCGGCGCCAGTGCCTAAATCAGGCCGTCAACGAGGTTTCTATGCAAGCATCCCAGCCTGAAGTCTGGCACGGCACAACGATTCTCACAGTCCGAAAGGGCGGCAAGGTGGTCATTGGCGGCGATGGGCAGGTTTCCATCGGCCAGACCGTCATCAAATCCAACGCCAAGAAGGTCCGAAAGCTCGGCAAGGGGGATGTCATCGGCGGCTTCGCCGGGGCCACTGCGGACGCCTTCACGCTGTTCGAGCGGCTCGAGGCCAAGCTGGAGCAGTACCCCGGCCAGCTCACCCGTGCGGCGGTCGAACTGGCGAAGGACTGGCGCACCGACCGCTATCTGCGCCGCCTCGAGGCCATGATGATCGTCGCGGACAAGGACGTCTCGCTGGTCCTGACCGGCACCGGCGACGTTCTGGAGCCGGAACACGGCGTGATGGCGATCGGCTCCGGCGGCAACTACGCGCTGGCCGCGGCACGCGCGCTGGCCGATTCCGACAAGGACGCCGAGACGATTGTGCGCCGCTCGCTGGATATCGCGGCCGACATCTGCGTCTATACCAACCGCAACGTTACCCTTGAAACGCTGAGCGCATGAGCACCGCGGCAGACCAGGCGGCTTCGCCCGCAAGGTCGGGACTGTCGCCGCGCCAGGGATTCATTATCGCGGCAGGGCTGCTTCTGCTGCAGGCGGCAATCCTCTACGGCATGGGCCGCGTGCCGATCTGCACCTGTGGTTATGTCAAGTTGTGGCACGGCGCGGTGCTGAGCTCGGAGAATTCGCAACACATCACCGACTGGTACACGTTCTCGCACATCATTCACGGCTTCCTGTTCTATGGTCTGACATGGCTGCTGCTGCCGCGCGTGTCCTGGATCGCGCGCCTTCTGGTCGCGATGGTGATCGAGGGTGGCTGGGAGCTTCTGGAAAATTCGCCGATCATCATCGAGCGCTATCGCGCCGGCACCATCTCGCTGGATTATTACGGCGACAGCATCGTCAATTCGGTGTCCGACACGCTGGCAATGATTGCGGGCTTCGTTGCCGCGCGGAAACTGCCGGTGATCGCAACGGTGCTGATCGCCATTGCGTTCGAGATCGCGGTCGGCCTGCACATCCGCGACAACCTGACGCTGAACATTATCATGCTGATCCATCCGTTCGATGCGATACGGCAATGGCAGAGCGGGCCGCCGATTATCTAGACCTGCCGCTGCTTGCGATACCTCTTCTTCAACAATAGCTAAGAGCCATGACAGACTTCTCCCCCCGCGAAATCGTTTCCGAACTCGACCGCTTCATTGTCGGACAGGGCGACGCCAAGCGCGCGGTTTCCATCGCGCTGCGTAACCGTTGGCGGCGGCAGCAGCTCACCGGAACGCTGCGCGAGGAAGTATTGCCCAAGAACATCCTGATGATCGGGCCGACCGGTGTCGGCAAGACCGAGATCGCGCGGCGGCTCGCCCGGCTGGCCAATGCGCCGTTCATCAAGGTGGAGGCCACGAAGTTCACCGAGGTCGGTTATGTTGGCCGCGATGTTGAGCAGATCGTGCGCGACCTCGTCGAGGTCGCGATCATGCAGACTCGCGAACGCAAGCGTAAAGATGTGCAGGCGCGTGCGCAGCAGGCCGCTGAGGAACGTGTGCTCGATGCACTGGTCGGCGCCAACGCCAGTGCCGCTACGCGCGATTCCTTCCGCAGGAAATTGCGCGCAGGCGAACTGAACGACAAGGAAATCGAAATCGAAACCCAGTCCTCTGGCGGCTCGCCGATGTTCGAGATTCCGGGCATGCCAGGCGCGCAGGTCGGCGCGATCTCGATCGGCGATATCTTCGGCAAGATGGGCGGCCGTACCAAAACGCGCCGGCTCAGCGTCGCGGATTCACACGAAATTCTTGTCAACGAGGAAAGCGACAAGCTGCTCGACAACGAACAGGTGGTGCAGGAATCCATCCAGGCCGTCGAGAACAACGGCATCGTGTTCCTCGACGAGATAGACAAGATCTGCGTCCGCGATGGCGTACGCGCCGGCGACGTCTCCCGCGAAGGCGTGCAGCGCGACCTGCTGCCGCTGATCGAAGGCACCACCGTGTCCACCAAGCACGGCGCGGTGAAGACCGATCATATCCTGTTCATTGCGTCGGGCGCGTTCCACATCGCCAAACCGTCGGATCTGCTGCCGGAGTTGCAGGGCCGTCTGCCGATCCGCGTCGAGCTGCAGGCACTGACCCGGGACGACATGCGCCGTATTCTCACCGAGCCCGAAGCGTCGCTGCTCAAACAGTATGTCGCGCTGATGCAGACCGAAGGCGTGACCCTCGACATCACCGACGATGCGATCGACGCGCTTGCCGATATCGCCGTCGCGGTGAACTCAACCATCGAGAACATCGGTGCGCGGCGTTTGCAGACGGTGATGGAGCGCGTGCTAGACGAAACATCGTTCCACGCTCCGGACATGACCGGTCAGACCATCACGATCAACGCCGATTATGTGAAAAAGCATATCGGCGATCTGGCCAAGAACACCGATCTCAGCCGGTTCATCCTGTAATCGGCCTAACGCGCCCGGCGGACGCGCACATAAAGCGCGCCCTCACCGCCATGGCCGATATGCGCTTCCTCAAAGCCGATCACGAAGCTGCGGAATTCCGGCAGCCCCAGCCAGTGCGGGACCTGACGGCGGAGCACACCGCGCTCCGACTCCGGTCCCACCGTGCGGCCCTTGCCGGTGATGATGAGAACGAAGGCCATGCCATTCTCGTGCGCGTGATGCAGGAAGTTCAACAGCACACGATGCGCTTTGGTCTGCGTCATGCCGTGCAGATCAAGCCGCGCGTCGATCTCCTTCCGGCCGCGTGAAAGCTGCGAGCGCTCACGCCGCCCGAGCGGCGCAAGCGGCGGCGGCGCCGGCGGAGCGGCCGGAATCTTTCGATGCATCGCTGGCGATTTCGGTGTCGGTGCCAGCTTCGGAGCGACCGGGGATTCGTCCAGCGCTTCTGCGGAAGCCTTCAGCGAACGCGGCCTCTTGCGCAGCGGCTTCGCCTGTTTCGCCACGCTTTCCCACAGTTCGACCTCTTCGCGGCTGAGCGCGCGATTTCGTCGGGACACAGGCGGTGGATCGAGATTACGCGGACGTTTCATTGGCGATGACGAGTGCGCCGGTGATGCTTTGAGCGGCGCGGCGTATCGGATTTCACGGTTGCCGGTGTTGCTTCAGGCGCGGCCTTGGGACGCGCTTCGGGCAACGGCACCGCCTGAGCGACGGGCGCGGCTGTTGCGGCAGGGGGAGTTGGAGCAGCTGGCTGCTCTTTCGGTGCAGCAGTCTTGTTCGTATCGACTGGTGGATCCTTGGGCACAGCCTTCGGCTCAGTCTTTGCTTCGGTCTTTGATTCAGTTTTGGGCTGCTCTTTCGCAGCTTCCTTGACTGTTTCCTTAGGCGCGTCTTTAGCGGCTTCCTTCGGTGTCTCCTTCACCGGCTGCTTCTCAGGCTCGGTCTGGGGAAAAAGTTTGGCAATGGTCGCCGACGGCCGGTCTTCCGGCAGCGGCATGGTCCTGCCGCGCGCAACCGGATCGAGACTGTTCGGCAGCAGCATGACGAAGCGGGCGGGATTCTTCAGGCGGCCGGCGACGCGGCCTGCATCGGCGCCGGCACCGAAGTATATGTCCGCGCGCGCCGGACCGATGATCGCCGAGCCGGTGTCCTGCGCGATCATCAACCGGCGGAACGGCGTGTTCGATGTGTCTGACTCAATCGGCAGGTTGCCTTCGATAAAGAATGGCGTGCCATAAACGTGCAGCGACTTGTCGACCGCGATCGAACGCCCCGCCGTCAGCGGCACGCCCTGAGCGCCGACGGCTTCGTCATCCGCCCCGAGCTTCACCTCGCGAAAGAACACATAGGAACGATTCTGCCGGCGCAGTTCTTTCGCGGCGTCCGGGCTCTGCTCCATGTATTCCCTGATCTTCTGCATCGACATCTGATCTTTGGGAATGATGTTGCGTTCGATCAGGATGCGGCCGACGGGCATATAGGGAAAGCCGTTATGTGCATCATAGTTGATGCGCACGACCGAGCCATCCTCGAGCTTGACTCGTGCCGAGCCTTGAATCTGAATGAACAGCAAATCGGTCTGGCTCTTCAGCCACACAACTTCGAGCCCGCGTCCTGCGATCGCACCATCTTCAATCTCGGCGCGGTCGTAATAAGGCACCAGCTTGCGCCGCCCGATCTTGCGGAACACCTGACCCTTGTTCGGCATGCTGGAATTGGCCTGCGAGTATCCGCGCACGAACAGGTTCGACGGCCGCCGATAGACCGGCACGTTGTACACATCGGTCTGGACCCGCGAGCCGTCCACGATCGGCTCGTAATAGCCGGTGACAAAGCCGGCGTCCTCACCGATCCGCGAAATCAGCAACGGCGTGAAATTCTTCTCGAAGAATTCGCGCGCCTTGGCGCTGTCGGAAATATCCTCGGCTCTGGCGGCGATGCAGGAATCACGCAGCGACGTGCCGAGTGCCTTGCTCTCGGCGAGCGGAGCCTTCTGCGCTGCAATCGGCTTGCAGCTTGCACGAAACGTCTTGAAGGCGGGGAGCGGATCGTCGTCGGTCCAACCGGCGACCTCGCTCCATTTCAGCGGCGCGTACTGAGCGCCGGGAAATTCCAGCGGCCAGACAACCGGTCCGCGCCTTTGATGTTCATGATGTTCGTGGGAGGTATGGCGGCTCGCTCTCGCCTGGGCGTCCGCGAGAACAAAGGCGGCGGCACAAAGTCCGGCCGTTCCCGCTTTCAGCCACGCGCCAAAACGCCCGGCTCGTGCACCGGGCGCAGCAACGTCGTTACTGTCCGCTTTCCGTCCCAACCAGCTTCCAGTTCGGATCGCGCGACGCGATGTCACGGGCGAATGTCCAGACATCTGTGACATCGGTGAGCTTTTCCGCATTGCCATCGACGACGGTGCCGGCCTTGTCGCGCGTGACCGAAATCATCTGAGACACAAACCGGACGGTGATCTGGGCGGACCGATCGCGCGTTTCCGCGTTGACGATCTCGGCCTTGTCGATGGACGCGAACCGGGTCTCGACCTTTTCGCCGCGCTGCTCGCGTTCCTTGATCGCCGCCTCGAATCCTTCATAGACCTCGGACGACAGCAGATCCTTCAGCGTGCGCCGATCGCCATTGGCGAACGCGAGCACGATCATCTCATACGCGCTCTTGGCGCCGCTGATGAAATGCTGCGCATCGAATGACGGGTCTGAAACCGCGATCTGATCGAGACCGCGCGCAAGCGCTGATCCGGATTCGGCAATTCCCTTCCACCGGTCAACCGCGACCGCAGGTTCGGCCGATGGCGCCAGCGGCGCCTGATCGATAGTTTTGCCGGGCAGCGGCACGACATTGTCGGACATGCGCGCATTGCCCCGCGCCGGCAGGTCGAACGGCGGACGTTCGTCACCGGTGCGCTGTCCCAATACGTTGCGCAGCCGCAGGAAGATGAAGACGGCCAGAGCCAGAAAAATGATAGTGTAAATATCCACGTCGCTTCACTTTCTGATCGGTGCTTCACGCAACCCGAAAAACAACCCGGATGGGGCACCAACGAATTTACCTGTCACATGTAGGCACGAAACCCGGTCCAGCCAACACCGCCATATGCCGCGCTTTGAAGCGCCCAAAAGACAGGGTTTGGGGCATTCACGGCGCCTGTTTCGCTTAATTCTACCCGATCCAGCGGTCAGAGCCAGCCGAAACGCAACAGAATGAGGCCTATCGTCCTTGTCGAATGAGGCAAGGCTATGATAGCCACTCGCCCCAACAAAGGCCTGTCCCATTCCCGAAGCGGACGTTTCCGCCGCCAGAGCCTTTTTCGCAGGCAGTTCCCGGACCGGATCGCTCCTCGGGCGATTCCGCTTCCACCTTCTCGGAGAGATCTACTCATGACCAACGGCAACGGTGCACCTCTCGAGAACGCGGCCCCGCCCCAGTTCAACGTCCTGGCGCAATACATCAAGGACTTCTCGTTCGAGAATCCGAACTCTCCGGCTTCGCTGGCGGCCCAGGAGAAGCAGCCCACCATCAACATTCAGATCAATGTCACCGCGAACGCGGTTGCCGAGCATGACTTTGAAGTCTCGCTCTCCATCGAGGGCAAGGCCGAGACCGACAATCTTGTGCTGTTCGCCTTTGAACTGATCTATGCCGGCGTGTTCCGCATTCAGAACGTTCCGCAGGACAGCATGCATCCGTTCATCATGATCGAGTGCCCGCGGCTGCTGTTCCCGTTCGCCCGGGAAATCATCGCGACGTCGGTGCGCTCGGGTGGCTTCCCGCCGCTGATGCTCGACCCGGTGGATTTCGTCGGTCTCTACCGCCAGAACATGGCGCGTCAGGCCGAACAGCAGCAGGTCAAGCCGAGCTAAGGCTTGAACCGGGCTTAGGGCTCAGCGGCGCACCTTCGCGCCGCTTCAGTTTTCCTTGGAAAATTCGTTCCAGACCGGCGTGCCGCCCAGGGTCGCGACGAAGGCTGTGTGCGCGGCGACATCCGCTTCGGTGATGCGCGGCGCAAGCGGAACTTCGCGCTGCCGGCGCGGTGCATCGGTCTGTCCCGTGCTGAACGACTGGCGCGTTTCCGACAGAATAAGCTGCGACTGCCGCGCGCCAATCAGATCGATATAGACTTCCGCCAGCAGTTCCGCGTCGAGCAGCGCGCCGTGCTTGGTGCGGCGGGAATTGTCGATGGCGTAGCGCGAACACAGATCGTCGAGCCGGTTCGACACACCGGGATGTTTGCGGCGCGCCAGCGTCAGCGTGTCGACCAGACGGTCTCGCGGGATCGCCGCCCGCGAAACCTTGGTCAGTTCCGCGTTGATAAAGCCGATATCGAACGACGCATTGTGAATGACCAGCGGCGCGTCCCCGATGAATGTCAGGAAATCATCAGCCACCGCCGCGAACAACGGCTTGTCGGCAAGAAACTCGCTCGACAGCCCGTGCACCGCGAAGGCTTCCTGCGGCATGTCGCGCTCGGGATTGAGGTAGACGTGGAACGTCTGCCCCGTGGGCATGCGGTTGATCATCTCGACACAGCCGATCTCGACCAGCCGATCACCGCGCAGCGGATCGAGGCCTGTGGTTTCGGTATCGAGAACGATTTCGCGCATGAATGTGAGAATGCCGGTTGGTTTAGCGAATCAGCTTCGGCGTCTTGGCATTTTAACGACTTCGCGGAGAATTTCACCGATCTGCTGCCGCACCGGGTCCAGGCCGTGGGATGTGTCCACCACAAAATCCGCCCGTTTGCGCTTTTCGGCATCGGGAAGCTGGCGCGCGAGAATGGCATCCAGCTTCTCGGGGTTCATGTTGTCCCGCGCCAGGATACGTTCGCGCTGGATCTCCGGCGCGGTGGTGACAACCACCACCGCATCGACGCGGTTCTCACCGCCGGTCTCATACAGCAACGGCACATCGAGCACCGCCACCGGCGCGCCCGATTTTTCCGCATCGCTGAGGAACCTGAGCTGATGACTGCGCAGCATCGGATGCACAATGGTCTCAAGCTTTTTCATGGCATCGGCGTTGTTCACGACCATGGCCGACAGCTTTTGCCGATCCACCTTGCCGTTCACCGTACTGCCCGGAAACGCCGCTTCCACCGCCGGCGCAGCCTCACCCTCATAGACCTTATGAACCGTGGCGTCGGCGTCATAGACCGGCACGCCCGCCTCCTCGAACAGCTTCGCGGTGGTCGATTTCCCCATTCCGATCGAACCGGTCAGACCCAGCAGCAGCATCGTCACTTCTTTCATCAAACAGCCAGCAGGTTGCGGCTGCGCAGAAAACCAAGCAGCGGCAGCAGCGGCAATCCCAGAATCGTAAAATGATCGCCTTCGATGCGCTCGAACAGGTGCACGCCGGTGCGTTCCAGCTGATAGGCGCCGACACTTGCGGTGATCGCGTCGCCGGCCTCATCGATATAAGCGGCGATCTCGCGCTCGGTCAGGGCCCGCATCGTCATGCGCGCCACACTGACATGGGAAAACAGCGGCGCACCGTCCTTTGTCACGCTGACCGCACTGTGCAATTCGTGGGTCTGCCCGGACAGCGTTGCGATCTGCGCCGAAGCCGCAGCGCGATTGGCGGGCTTGCTGAAAAGCCGTTCGCCCAGCGCCAGCGTCTGATCCGCCCCGACCACATACCGGCCCGGATGCCTCAGAGAAATAAACTTTGCCTTCTCGCCGGCAAGCAGCGCCGCGATCTCACCTGGATTTTTCAGACCTGATTCGTCCTGGATGGCACGTTCGTCAATGTCAGCCGGGATGGTCTCAACGGCGATACCTGCATTCGCAAGCAGGCTTTTTCGCACAGCACTCTGCGACGCCAGAATCAACGGTTGCCGTTCACGCCAGACAGTCACGTTTGCGATGCCTTCTGGCGCTGGCGATCGGCAAAGAGCTTCATGATTGCCGCGGCGGTTTCCTCGATGGATCGCCGTGTCACATCGAGAAGCGCCCAGTCGAACTTCGCGCTGAGTTTCCGGGCAAACGCAACTTCCTCGGTCACGGCCTGACGATCGATATAGGTATCGTCGCCAGTCTTGCCGATGCCGAGCAGGCGATTTTGCCGCACCTGTATCAGTCGCTCTGGCGTCGCATGAAGGCTGACCACAAGGGGATTCTTCAGCGTTTCAAGCTGATGCGGGATTGGAATTCCGGGCACCAGCGGAACGTTGGCGGTGCGAACGCCGCGGTTGGCAAGATAGATCGAGGTCGGGGTCTTCGATGTGCGGGAGACGCCGACAAGAACCACATCGGCCTCCTCCAGCCCTTCGACGTGCTGCCCGTCGTCATGCATCATCGTGTAGTTCAGCGCGTCGATCCGCTTGAAATACTCGGCGTTGAGGGTGTGCTGCGCGCCGACGCGGCGCGAGGTTTCGGTGCCGAGATAAGCCTGAAACAACTGCATCACCGGACCGATGATCGACAGGCTCGGAATATTGATTTCCTGGCATTTGGCTTCAAGCCGCTCGACCAGATCCTTTTCCAGCAACGTGAACAGTACAATTCCCGGCGCTTCCTCGATTTCCGCGAGAACACGATCGAGCTGCTTCTGACTGCGAACCAGGGGATAGACATGCTCCACCGGCGAGACGTTGGAGTACTGCGCAGCCACCGCACGCGCGACGGTGATCAGCGTTTCACCGGTCGAATCGGAAATCATGTGGAGGTGAAAATAACTGCCGGTGGTAGGCGCCATGGCGTGTCGAACCCGTTTCCGCTCAATTCGGCGGCTGTGAATCGCTGTGAATCCCTGTGGGCATATTGGCCTCGCTCAGGCACCCGTCGGGACCAGCCGGGATAACTCGCCTATTCATTCACAGCGCTGATTTCGGGATGAAATCTAACCTTCACTTCGATGGTAGCGGGGTTGTGTGGATTTGTCTTGGGATAATGGCGGGCCAACAGCAGGCAAATGCTTGAAACCATCGGCGTATTTTCCACGGCCCTCAGAGAGACCAGCAGCGGGTACAAACCGGCGGCTTGTGGACGAACACTGGATAAACACTGGAGGGAAATGCGCGAGCGCTAATCACGGCTACACTTAATCAAACTTAAGAATCTAAAAGGATTCTTTAAGGAAGTGGTGCTTGCGGACAGACCCCTTCTCGCGTCATCTACCGATGCTGCTCAACCCACCGAGCAGAAATTGGTTCCTGCCCGTCGAAACTGGAAAGACCGGTTTCGTGGCAACAATAAGCTCAGCAGAGAAGAAGAAGCGATGTACGAATGGATCAAGGCGCTGCATGTGATCGCCGTGATTTCATGGATGGCAGGCATGCTCTATCTGCCGCGTCTGTTTGTTTATCACTGTGAAGCTGAAATTGGGTCGAAGCAGTCCGAGACATTCAAGGTGATGGAGCGGCGGTTGCTGCGGGCGATCATCGAGCCGGCGATGATCGTGACCTGGCTGGCCGGTTTATGGCTGGTCTGGCAGGGTGGCTGGTATGTTTCAGGCTGGTTTCACGCAAAATTCCTGCTGGTGCTGATTCTGTCGGGCGTTCATGGATTTTTCGCAGCCAGGGTGCGGGATTTCGCCAGTGACCGGAATACCCGAAGTCAGAAATTCTACCGTATTATCAATGAAGTACCGACTGTCCTGATGATCGGAATTGTCATTCTGGTGATCGTCAAACCGTTTTAGGACAACGCGTTGCCAAGTGAAGCGGCAACGACCTGCTTGCGAAGACCCGGACGATTTTCTATATTCTTGTCATCCCACCGAACGCAGGCGGATGTGGTTGAGTCCCGGTCTCATTGTTGGACCGGCCGCCACATCAGGTTCGAAGCCTCCCGGCACCTTCCTCGCTCAAGACCTGCGGACTTCTGATCGCGTTTTTAGTCCGTATGTCGTCAGCAGGCTGAACCTTCCGCTCCCCTCCCCTCTCTTTTTCTCCACATGCTCCACAGGACAACCCCAATGCGGGAAATCAAACTACAGGACCTCAAAACCAAAACTCCGGCGGAGCTTGTCTCGTTCGCCGAAGAGCTTGGGGTCGAAAATGCCAGCACCATGCGCAAGCAGGAGCTGATGTTCGCCATTCTCAAGCAGCTTGCGATCCAGGAAACCGACATCATCGGTGAAGGCGTCGTCGAAGTTCTCTCCGACGGTTTTGGATTCTTGCGCTCATGGGACGCCAATTACCTGCCCGGCCCCGATGACATTTATGTCTCGCCATCGCAGATCCGCCGCTTCGGATTGCGCACCGGCGACACCATTGAAGGCCATATTCGTAGCCCGAAGGAAGGCGAACGCTACTTCGCGCTGCTCAAGGTCAACACGCTGAACTTCGAGGACCCCGAGAAGTCCAAGCACAAGGTCAACTTCGATAACCTGACGCCGCTGTTTCCGGACGAGCGTTTCCGTCTCGAACTCGATGATCCGACACGCAAGGATCTTTCGGCCCGCGTCATCGACATCGTCGCTCCGATCGGCAAGGGCCAGCGCGCGCTGATCGTCGCGCCTCCCCGCACCGGCAAGACGGTGCTGATGCAGAACATCGCACATTCGATCACCGCCAATCATCCGGAATGCTATCTGATCGTTCTTCTGATCGACGAACGTCCGGAAGAAGTCACCGACATGCAGCGTTCGGTGAAGGGTGAAGTTGTGTCCTCGACCTTCGACGAGCCGGCGGTGCGTCACGTTCAGGTCGCCGAGATGGTGATCGAGAAGGCCAAGCGTCTGGTCGAACACGGCCGCGACGTGGTCATTCTGCTCGACTCGATCACGCGTTTAGGACGTGCGTATAACACCGTCGTACCAAGCTCCGGCAAGGTGCTGACCGGTGGTGTCGATGCCAATGCGTTGCAGCGCCCGAAGCGTTTCTTCGGTGCCGCGCGTAACATCGAGGAAGGCGGTTCGCTCACCATCATCGCGACCGCACTGGTCGATACCGGCAGCCGCATGGACGAAGTGATTTTCGAAGAGTTCAAGGGCACCGGCAACTCCGAACTCATTCTCGACCGCAAGGTTTCGGACAAGCGCACCTTCCCCGCGATCGACATCTCGCGCTCCGGTACGCGCAAGGAAGAGCTCATCACCGATCCGCAGTTGCTCAAGAAGATGTACGTCCTGCGCCGCATCCTTAATCCGATGGGCACCATGGACGCGATCGACTTCCTGCTCGACAAGCTCCGCAACACCAAGAACAACTCAGAGTTCTTCGACTCGATGAACACCTAAGAACTTCTGACCGCCAGCAGCGGTCAGAAGTTGTGCGATGCCCGGCCCATCAGTGCGAAGCATGTCTTCGTATCGATGCGCCGGGCATTTGCATTTTCGGCCTACCAAGTCAGGATGATTGCGCTGCTCGCATCGGCACAAGCTGCGGCAGCAAGGGAGGTTGTGTCTTGTCGTTAAATCCCAGTCTTCCGCTCGGCGCTGCTCTGCCCGGCTGGACGCGCCGTGCGTCGCCGCAACCGGTCACGATCGATGGCCGCACCTGCCGTATCGAACCGCTCGATGTTGCGCGTCACGGTGACGACCTGCTCGCGGCATTCAGAGACACCGATGAAGCATCGTGGGTGTATCTGTTCATCGGTCCCTTTGCGGATGACGCCGGCATTCTGACCTGGCTAACCGAAGCTGCGAACAGCAAGGATTACATTTACAGCGCCATCATCGACCGCGCGTCGGGACGCGCCGGTGGCGTTTGCGCGTTCATGCGGCCAGATCCCGCCAATGGCGTCGTTGAGATCGGCAGCATTCATTATGCCGACACACTCAAACGGACGCCCGCCACTACCGAGGCGATGTATCTTTTGATGCGCTATGTGTTCGATGAGCTCGGCTACCGGCGTTACGAATGGAAGTGCAATTCGCTCAACGCGCCATCGCGCCGCGCCGCGCTGCGGCTCGGATTTCGCTTCGAGGGAATTTTCCGCAATCATCTGGTGGTCAAAGGCCGCAACCGGGACACGGCCTGGTTTTCGATTCTCGACAGCGAGTGGCCGGCACTGAAAGGCGCTTACGAGAGGTGGCTGGTGCCGGAGAATTTCGACCGGGACGGGAGGCAGCGCGTGTCGCTCTCGGAGATGATGATCGCAGCGCGGGTGAACTTTGATTGTGCATCGCAATATGGAAAATTATTGCGGTGGGCGCTGCAGCATATTGCACCGCAGCAATTATAGAGTCACGGCCTTCGGGGATTTTTCGTTGCCTGCCGGACGGGTGTCCGACAAATAGGCATGCATTCCGCTGACCAGACCATCTTCGCCCTGTCGTCCGGCCGTGCCCCGTCGGCGATAGCCATCATCCGCGTGTCTGGCCCGCAGGCGAGGGCAGCGGTCGAGCGGCTGTGCCGGAAACTGCCGACGCCTCGCGTGGCGCATCTTGCGACTTTGCGAGACCTCGACGGCAGCGCCATCGACGAATCGGTGGTGCTCTGGTTTCCAGGTCCGGGCAGCGCGACCGGGGAAGACGTCGCAGAATTTCATGTCCATGGTGGACGCGCCGTCATTGCGGCGATGTTCGATGCGCTTGGATCTATCGACGGCTTGCGTCCCGCGGAGCCGGGCGAGTTCACGCGCCGGGCGTTCGAGAACGGCAAGCTCGATCTGACCGAAGCCGAAGGTCTCGACGATCTGATCCACGCCGACACCGATCGTCAGCGCCGTCAAGCGTTGCGGCATCTGAAGGGTTTGCTTGGCGTGCGCGCCGAGACCTGGCGGCAGCAAATCATTGAAGCGTCGGCGCTGATCGAAGCGGGGATCGATTTCTCGGACGAGGGCGATGTGTCGGCAGAGCTTGTCGCGCCGGCGCTGCGCAGGATCGCAGCGCTCAAATCTGAAATCGAAGAAACCCTTTGTTCATCGGCACAAAGTGAACGCCTGCGCGAAGGTCTGACGGTTGCGATCGCCGGTCCGCCCAACGCCGGCAAGTCGACGCTGCTCAATCGTCTTGCGCGGCGTGAAGCTGCGATTGTTTCGCCGCATGCCGGCACCACGCGCGATGTGATCGAAGTCCATCTCGATCTCGACGGCTATCCGGTGACGCTGATCGACACCGCAGGTGTGCGCGACACCCATGATCCGGTCGAGCAGGAGGGCGTGCGCCGCGCGCGCGATCGCGCCCGCACATCCGACCTGGTGCTGTGGCTTATTGATGCGAATGACAAGGCCGCGCCGTCGCCGCAGAACGAAGGCGATCACGCGCCGGTCTGGATCGTCCGCAACAAGGTCGATCTGGTTGCGGCGAAGGGCGAGGGCGGGGCTGGGGCGCAGTTCGACATTTCCGCCGCGCAGGGCGACGGCGTCCCGGAGTTGATCGCGGCGCTGGTGGCCTATGCCCAGGATTACTTCGGGGCGGGCGAAATGGCGCTGGTCAGCCGCGCCCGGCACCGGACATTGCTGCGCGAGACCGTGGCGGGACTGGACCGGGCAGGGCGCTCGGCCGGAAAGGGAGAGGAGCTTCTCGCGGAGGAGCTACGAATCGCGATTCATTCATTGGGCCGTTTGACCGGACGGGTGGATGTCGAGGACATCCTCGATGTGATCTTCCGCGAATTCTGTATCGGCAAGTAGGCCATTGGCCGACTGAGGTTCTATGTCGGCCAATGGCCCTGTTTCACGTGAAACAGGCGGCGGAACCCCTTCATTGTTTCACGTGAAACACGTCAGATCGATTTCCGTCTTTCAGCTTTCGCACCAACGCGATAGAAGTCTGCCCATGCAGACATTCGACGTCATTGTGATCGGAGGAGGCCACGCCGGCTGTGAAGCCGCGGCGGCGTCCGCGCGCGCGGGGGCCAAAACTGCGCTTGTGACCCATCAGTTTGCAACCATCGGCGCAATGTCCTGCAATCCTGCCATCGGAGGCCTTGGAAAGGGCCATCTGGTCCGGGAAATCGACGCCTTGGATGGCCTGATGGGCCGGATGGCCGATCGGGGCGGCATCCAGTTCCGGGTTCTGAATCGCCGGAAGGGGCCGGCTGTGCGCGGTCCCCGTGCCCAGATCGACCGTAAGCTTTATGCGGCGGCGATGCAGGCGGAAATCCGGGGCACGCCCAACCTGACCGTGATTGAGGGCGAAGCCGACGAGCTTTTGCTGTCCGGGGGCCGAATCTGGGGGATTCGTCTTGGCGATGGGCGGGAATTTGCCGTTGGCGCTGTGGTCGTGACCACCGGGACCTTCCTGCGGGGGCTGATTCATCTCGGTGAGGAGAACTGGCCCGCAGGCCGGGTTGGGGAAGCGCCGGCGATGGGTCTATCCAGATCCTTTGAGCGAGCCGGATTTATCCTGGGCCGTCTCAAGACCGGGACGCCGCCGCGGCTCGACGGATCGACGATCAACTGGTCGGCGGTGGAAATGCAGCCCGGAGACGATCCGATCGAGCCGTTTTCGGTGCTGACCGACCGGATCATGACCCCGCAGATCGAATGCGGAATCACCCGGACCACCAACGCGACCCATGAGATCATCCGGGCCAATGTCCATCGCTCGCCGATGTATTCCGGCCAGATCAAGAGCTCCGGGCCCCGCTACTGCCCCTCCATCGAGGACAAGATCGTCCGGTTTGGCGACCGCGACGGACATCAGATCTTCCTGGAGCCGGAAGGGCTGGACGACACCACGGTTTATCCCAACGGCATCTCGACCTCGCTGCCGGAAGAGGTCCAGCAGGCAATTCTGGCGACCATTCCGGGCCTCGAGCAGGTGAAAATGGTCCGGCCGGGCTATGCCATCGAATACGACCATGTCGATCCGCGCGAACTGGATCCGACCCTCCAGACCAAGCGCGTGCCGGGCCTTTTCCTGGCCGGACAGATCAACGGCACCACCGGCTATGAAGAAGCCGGTGCGCAGGGTCTCGTGGCCGGATTGAATGCCGCGTTGCTGGCCAGTGGCGCTGAACCGGTCGTGTTCGACCGCGCCGACGGTTATCTCGGCGTGATGATCGACGACCTGACCTCGCGCGGGATCACCGAACCGTACCGGATGTTTACCTCCCGGGCCGAATACCGTCTGACCCTCCGGGCCGACAATGCCGATCAGCGCCTGACCGAACGGGGCATTGCCCTGGGATGCGTCGGCAGCGAACGGGCAGGGCGTCACGCTGCCAAGATGGCCGAACTTAACACCGCGAAATCACTGGCGAAATCCCTCTCCGTAACACCGAACGAGGCCGCAAAGCACGGTCTGATGCTGAACCACGATGGCCAGCGCCGGACAGCATTCGAGCTGCTGGCCTATCCGGAGGTCGAGTGGGCCAGCGTCGTATCGATCTGGCCGCAGCTTAACGGGATTGACCCGAAGATCGCCGTCCATCTGGAGATCGATGCCAAGTACGACGTTTATCTGGCTCGTCAGGCGGCCGACGTGCAGGCCTTCCGCCGCGACGAAGGTCTGGTGCTGACCGATGTCGATTACGGCGCCGTTCCGGGCCTTTCAAATGAGGCCCGGCAGAAGTTGGAGAAGGTTCGGCCCCGGACCATCGGGCAGGCGGGCCGGATCGAGGCCATGACTCCGGCAGCGCTGGCAATTCTTGCGGCCTATCTCCGCCGTGAGGCACGCCGGTCTGCCGTCGCATCGGCCTGAGGCATCCCATGGCCAAAGCGGCCCCCATTTCCATCCCGGCTTCGGACAAGGCGGCGGCATTGGCGCTCACGCCTGTTTCACGTGAAACAGAGGCGCGGCTCGATCGCTATGTCGATTTGCTGGTGGCGTGGCAGGCCAAGACCAATCTCGTCGCGCCCTCCACGCTTCCGCAGCTTTGGACCAGGCACATTGCCGACTCGCTCCAGCTTCTGGATCTCGTGCCGTCGGCAAGACGTTGGCTCGACTTCGGCAGTGGCGGTGGTTTTCCCGGGGTGGTTCTGGCCTGCGCGATGGCGGAGCATGAAGGCGCGTCCGTCCAGCTTGTCGAACGAATCGCCAAGAAGGCGGCGTTCCTGCGCGAAGCGCTGCGGGTCACCGGTGCGGCCGGCTCGGTTATCCTCGCCGACATCGGGGATTATGTGGATAGCTCAAAGGCGCCGATAGATTGCGTCACAGCGCGCGCGGTGGCTCCACTACATATGTTGCTGGGCTATGCAGAACCCTTGGTGCAACGAGGCGCGAAGGCACTCTTTCTAAAGGGACAAGATGTAGAGTCTGAATTGACGGAAGCTACTAAATACTGGAATATCGAGCCCATTTTGCATTCCAGCCGCACAGGCGGACACGGCTGGATCGTCGAGCTCAACACCATCGAGCGGCGATAATCGTCCGGCAGTAACAGGTACAAGGCGGCCAGGCACATGGTTGGCATCGGCGGAATTTTTGAGGACGAAAACGGCGCGGCGACGGGCGAGCGGGGTCATCCCCGGATCCTGGCGCTGGCCAATCAGAAGGGCGGCGTCGGCAAGACCACGACCGCGATCAATCTCGGGACTGCGCTGGCTGCCATCGGCGAGCGGGTGCTGATCGTCGATCTCGATCCGCAGGGCAACGCGTCGACCGGTCTCGGCATCGATCGCCGCAACCGCAGCTGCTCGACCTATGACGTGCTGGTCGGCGAAGCAAAGCTGCGCGAGGCGATCATTCCGACCGCGGTGCCTCGCCTGCACATCGCGGCTTCGACCATGGATCTCTCGGGTCTTGAACTCGAACTCGGCACCACGCGTGATCGTGCGTTTCGTCTGCGCGACGCCATCGCCGATCTCAACGTCAATGTCGCGCCGGACACCGACTACACCTACGTGCTGGTCGATTGCCCGCCGTCGCTCAACCTCATCACCGTCAACGCCATGGCGGCGTCTCATGCCATTCTCGTTCCGCTGCAGTGTGAGTTCTTCGCGCTCGAAGGTCTGTCGCAGTTGCTGCAGACGGTGGAGCAGGTGCGCTCGACGCTCAACCCGACACTGTCGATTCACGGCATCGTGCTGACGATGTTCGACTCGCGCAACAACCTGTCGAACCAGGTCGTCGCCGATGTGCGCCAGTTCATGGGCAAGAAAGTTTACGACACCATGATCCCGCGCAACGTCCGCATTTCCGAAGCGCCGTCCTACGGCAAGCCGGTTCTGGTCTACGATCTCAAGTGCGTCGGCAGCGAAGCGTATCTGAAACTCGCGACTGAAGTCATTCAGCGCGAGCGCGAGTTGCGCACGCACTGATCCTGCGACGTGAATGCTGGCGGCGATGAAGATCGCCGCACCGAAAAGTTTGTGAAGCAGGAGTGCGTGAGTTGAGTGCGAGGGAAGCGGCAATGGCCGAGGAGCGTTCGCGACTGGGTCGCGGTCTTGCAAGTCTGATCGGAGATGTTGGCGGCGAGGCGGCGCATGTCGACCGTCCCGCCCGCACGCCGCGGCGCGTTCCGATCGAATTTCTGAAAGCCAACCCGCGCAATCCGCGCCGGACTTTTTCCGACGAAGAACTCAATGAACTGTCGGCGTCGATCAAGCAGCATGGCGTAATTCAACCGATCGTGGTGCGGCCGGTGAAGGGCGCGCAGGATCGTTTCGAGATCATCGCCGGCGAGCGGCGCTGGCGCGCGTCGCAGCGCGCCGGTTTGCACGATGTGCCGATCGTCACTGTCGAAGTGAACGACAGCGACGCGCTCGAAATCGCGATCATCGAGAATGTGCAGCGCTCTGACCTGAACGCGATGGAAGAAGCGCAGGGCTATCACGCGCTCGCCGCGGAGTTCAAACGCAGCCAGGAAGACATCGCCAAGATCGTCGGCAAGAGCCGCAGCCATGTCGCGAACATGATGCGCCTGACCAAGCTGCCCGATCAGGTTCAGGCCTACATCGCCGAAGGCAAACTGTCGGCTGGTCACGCGCGCGCGCTGATCGGCGTGCCGGATGCCGCAGCCGCGGCAAAGCGGATTGTCGAGGAAGGTCTGAACGTGCGTCAGACCGAAGCGCTGGCGCATGAAGAAGGCGTGCCGGAGCGCGGCGCCCAGAAGGCGCGCGGTGGCGGTTCTGCCAAGGTCAAAGATCCCGACACCATCGCGCTCGAAAAGCGCGTCAGCGATGTGCTCGGCCTGAAGGTCAGCGTCGATCACCGCAATCCGGGCGGCACGGTGCAGATCAAGTACACCGATCTCGATCAACTCGACGAGATTTTGCGGCGGCTGGAAGCAGGCAAGTAACTGCTTCGGCAAAAGATGTCATGGCCGGGCTTAGCCCGTCGAAGACGGGCGTGAACGCCCTTTTGTCCCGGCCATCTCGACCAATTGAGCAGAGTGCCTTGGTAATCGGAATCACCGGACAGGCCCGGTGATGACAACCGAGTAACGCCTACCCTCGCCGCCGCGTATTCACGGCAATTGCAAGCAGCGCACGCTGTGCAATGACTTCCGCCAGCGACGACTGCTTGCGCATGTCGAACGCCGCGTCGGCCAGTTGCGCCATGACCCGGGCCATACGCTCGGAACTGGTGTTGCGCAGCGCCGTTTCGACCAGAGTCTTGCGCGAAAAGTGCAGCCGCGGAAATCCGCTGTCGAGCGCCTCAAGTTCGCTGCGGCCCTCTTCGATCGACAGACGCGCCTTGTGCAGCAGCGCTGCGTGGCGCTGCGCCGACATGATAATCAAGCCCGGATAGGTGCCTGCGGCCATCGCCTTGGCGAAGGCCGTTTCGACATCGGCGGCACGTCCCGCAAAGGCATTGTCGACGATCGGATCGAGCGCCAGGCCAGATGCGTCGGTCACGATGGCCACCACGTCATCGAGTCTGACCTCGCGCTGACCATGGGCGTAAAGCGCGACTTTCCGAATCTCGTTGCGTGACGCCTGCCGGTCGCCGCCGAGCAGCGACGTCAGCGCTGCGCGCGCGTCCGGCGCAATCTTCAGATTCGACAGCCGCAGTTCGTCGTCGATCAGCTTCGCAAGATCGCGCTCGGTGTCGGCGTAGCAGGCGATGGCCACGGCGGTCTTGGCTTTCTCGCAGGCTTTCCGCAGCGGCGCATCCGGGCGCAGTTCGCCGGCCTCGATGACGATGCGGCAATCCTTCGGCTGCATCTCGGCCAGCGTATCGATGCCGCTTGCGAAGCTGCGCGAGCCGGCGCGAATCCGGATCGCGCGGCGGCCGCCGAACAGCGGCACAGTCATGGCTTCGTCAACCAGCCGTGACGGCTCGGCGGCGAGTTCGTCGCCGTCCATCCTGACCAGGGAAAAAGGATCGTTCGGATCGTCGACGGCCGATGCCATCAAGGCGTCGGCGCGTTCGCGCACGAGGCCAGCGTCGGGACCATAGAGCAGGATGATCGGCCGCGATGGATCGGGCCGGGCCAGAAACGCGTCGATTTCTTTCCCGCGAAGCGCGACCACAATTATCTCAGGGCTGAGTGTCGATCAGGTGCCGGCGATGAAGAACGATGCGAGACGCTGGCTGATATTGTCGGCGATGACCTTGGCAGCGCGGTCTTCGGCGTCACGCAGTCCGCGCGAGCGGGCGAAGCGTTGTGCCTGTCCCGGAATGTCATAGGACACGCGCGAGAAGGTCGTACCGGTCAACACCGTCTTGTCGGTGGCGTTGTCCTTCAGCTCATAGGTCGCATCGATGCCATAGTTTTCGATGTCGGGCCGGGCGGTGGTGGGATCGACGATGATCGACAGGCGGGATGTGGTGAGCCGCATCACCAGACGGTGGGTGGGCGGTCCGCCGACGGCACTGCCGTACATGCTGAACATCAGATTGTTGCGGATCTCGACACCAAGCCGCGCCTCGCGTGAACCGTTCGGCAGGTTGAGCGGGGGAACCTCGACGCCTTGCAGCTTCTCGCGCAGGGCCGATCCGCCGGTCGCGCTCCGCTCGCCGTACATCGGCTGGAAGCACCCGGCCGTCAGGGCCGCAAGGGCAGCCACGGCGAGGAGCCGGACAGCGATGCGCTTATCAAACCACGACATTCACGATCCTCTGCGGAACGATAATGACTTTTCGGGGAGATTTCCCGTCCAGTGCCGATTTTACTGCATCGAGTACCAAAACGGCAGCCTCAATTTCCCCATTTGAAGCATTTCGGGCGACCGTGACATCCGCGCGTTTCTTGCCATTAACCTGCACCGGGAGCGTAATTGTGTCATCGACCAGCAATTTGGCTTCGGTTTCAGGCCAATTTGCCTCCGAAACCAGTTCCTGATGCCCCAGAGCCTGCCAGCATTGCTCGGCCAGATGCGGCATCATCGGGGAGATCAGCCGGACCAGGATGTCGAATGCCTCCCGCGCCGCCGCTGCGACGGCGGGATCGGTCTGCAGGGATTTCGCCGGCCCGTCGACGACGTCGCCCAGCGCGCCGACGAAGGTATAGAGCTTTGCGATCGCGGTGTTGAACCGCAGCCGTTCGATCGCGGTGGAGACATCCGCAAGGGTGCGGTGCGCGATGCGCCGGAGCGCCATCGCGCCGTCGTTGTTTTCCGGGATGGCCGTCCCCGGCTTCGGCAGAAGCGGAGCGGCGGTATTTACCAGCCGCCAGATGCGCTGGACGAAACGGCCGGCGCCCTGCACGCCTTCCTCGCTCCAGATCACGTCGCGGTCGGGCGGCGAGTCGGACAGCATGAACCAGCGGGCGGTGTCGGCGCCGTAGGTGCCGATGATGTCGTCGGGGTCGACGGTGTTGCGCTTCGACTTCGACATCTTTTCGATCGGGCCGATCTCGATCGGCTCTTTCGTCGTCAGCAGTGTCGCGCTGCGCTTGTCGCCGACGGTCTCGATGCTGATCTCGGCCGGCGAGGCAAAGGTGCCGTCCTGCTTCTTGTAGGTTTCGTGCACCACCATGCCTTGCGTGAACATGCCGGCGAACGGCTCGTCCATGCCGATGTGCCCTGTTGCCTTCATCGCGCGGACGAAGAAGCGGCTGTACAGCAGATGCAGGATCGCATGCTCGACGCCGCCGATATACTGGTCGACCGGCATCATGCGATCGACGACATTGCGTGTCGTCGGCGCGTTCTCGTTCCACGGATCGGTGAAGCGCGCGAAGTACCACGACGAATCGACGAACGTGTCCATCGTGTCGGTTTCGCGTGTCGCCTTGCCGCCGCATTGCGGGCAGGTGACGTGCTTCCAGGTCGGATGATGATCGAGGGCATTGCCCGGCTTGTCGAAGGTCACATCCTCCGGCAGCACGACCGGCAAATCCTTATCCGGCACCGGCACCACATCGCACGTCGGGCAATGGATCACGGGGATCGGACAGCCCCAGTAGCGCTGGCGCGAAATCCCCCAGTCGCGCAGGCGGAAGTTCACCTGCCGCTCGGCGACCGGTGTATTGCCGCGCGTTGCGCTCTCGAGGCGCCTGGCGACATCTTCCTTCGCCTCCTCGATGGTCATTCCATCGAGGAAACGCGAGTTGATCATGCGGCCTTCGCCGTCATAGGCGGTGTCCGTAATGACGAACGATTTCGGATCGACGTCCGGCGGACAAACCACCGGCGTATTTCCGAGACCGTATTTGTTGACGAAATCGAGATCGCGCTGATCGTGCGCGGGGCAGCCGAAGATCGCGCCGGTGCCGTATTCCATCAGCACGAAGTTGGCGACATAGACGGGCAGCTTCCAGTCCGGATCGAACGGATGCACGGCCTTGATGCCGGTGTCGAAGCCCTGCTTCTCGGCGGTGTCGATGATTTCCTGCGCGGTGCCCTGACGTTTGGTCTCGGCAATGAATTCGGCGAGCTTCGGGTTTTTCGCCGCAGCCGCCTGCGCGAGCGGATGATCCGCGGCGATCGCCATGAACTTGGCGCCGAACAGCGTATCGGGCCGCGTCGTGAAAACCTTGAGTTCGTTCTCGCCGCCGGGGGCGGTCGCCGGGTCGAGCGCGAAACGGATCAGCAGGCCTTCGGAGCGGCCGATCCAGTTGCGCTGCATCAGCCGCACCTTGTCGGGCCAGCGATCGAGCGTGTCGAGCGCGTCAAGCAGATCCTGCGAGTACTTCGTAATCTTGAAGACCCACTGATTCATTTCACGCTGTTCGACGACGGCGCCGGAGCGCCAGCCGCGGCCGTCGATGACCTGCTCGTTGGCGAGCACGGTCATGTCGACCGGATCCCAGTTGATCTTGCGCTTTTCGCGCTCGGCGAGTCCAGCCTTCATGAAATCCAGAAACATCTTCTGCTGATGTTTGTAGTAGCTCGGATCGCAGGTCGCGAATTCGCGCGACCAGTCGAGCGACAGCCCCATGGTCTGGAGCTGCTTCTTCATCGCGGCGATGTTCTCGTAGGTCCATGCCTTCGGCGCCACCTTGCGCTCGATCGCGGCATTTTCGGCCGGCAGGCCGAAGGCGTCCCAGCCCATCGGATGCAGCACATTGTGGCCCTTGGCGCGCATGTAGCGCGCGACCACGTCGCCCATGGTGTAATTGCGGACGTGACCCATGTGGATGCGCCCCGACGGATAGGGGAACATCTCGAGCACGTAATATTTCGGCCGGGGATCGTCGTTGCGCGTGGCGAAAATCGCCCGCTCGTCCCAGAGCTTTTGCCAGCGTGGCTCGGATTCGCGGGCGTTATAGCGTTCGGTGCTCATCGGATGGGTCGTCTGCCAAAGGGGGATTCAGGAGGCGGCAGACTAGCCACAAAAGACCGCGAGGGGTCAACGCTTTAGGCGCAAATATGGCCTGCGCGGCCCTTAGCCGGCCAGGGAAACCGGCTGATCGGCAGGCAGGATCAGGCCGTGTTCGACCACCGTGTTCCGCCCCCGGCGTTTGGCCGCATACAGCGCCGCGTCCGCGGCCTCGATCAGATCGTCTTGCGGCTGGGCGCTGCCCGGCGTGACCGTCGCGATGCCCACGCTGACGGTGACGTGCTTGAAATCGCTGGTGACGTGCGGAATCGTCAGTTCTTCGATTGTTGTGCGAACTTTTTCGGCCACCTGCAGCGAGCGGGCGGCACTGCTGTTCGGCAGCAACAAACAGAATTCCTCGCCGCCATAACGGGCTGCGAAGCCGGCATAGGCATCCGCGATTGTCGACAGCGCCTCGCCGACGCGGCTGAGGCAGGCGTCGCCTTCGGGATGGCCGTAGGTGTCGTTGAAAAGCTTGAAATGATCGACGTCGATCATCAGCAGCGAAAGCCGGGTGTCGGATTGCAGTGCCTTCATCCACTCGAATTCGAGCCGGCTCTGGAAGCCCCGGCGGTTGGCCAGCCCGGACACCAGGTCGAGCGATGCGATGACGGTGAGCCGGTCGTTGGCGGCGGCCATTTCGCGCTCACGCTCGGAGAGTTGTGACGCCATTGTATCGAACGCCCTGGCGAGCGGAATGAACTCTCTTGGCAGCGAGGCATTCGATGCCCTCGCCGAAAATTCGCCGCGGCCAAAACGATTGGCGGTGTCTGTCATCGCGCGGAGCGGCCGGATGATGAGGCGCTCGCCGGCGAACCAGGCACCGAGCAGCGTCGCGAGAACCACGATTGCAAGCTGGATGTATGCAGTCCGGATGTCACGGTTGATGTCGCTCAGCATCAGGGACTGATTGACGCTGACAATCATGCGGGCCTTTGTGCCGGTAACCCGCGCGAACGATACGGCCTTCTTCTCACCATCGGCCGATTCGAAGGAGATCGATCCATATTCGCGATCGAGATTGATTTCACGCAGCGTGACCGCTTCCAGCAGCGAGGTGTCCTTAAGCTTCTGCCCGATCAGATTCATGCTTTCGGGTGGGGACGCCAGGATCGTTCCCGCGCCGTCGACAAGGACGACCGATACGCCCGAACGTCCGCCGCGATTCACCAGCAGCTGCGACATCCATTTCAGATCGATCGCAGCGATGACCACCGATTCCTGCCGGCCGTCCACCGCCGAAACCGGATACGCAGCAATCATCGTCGGCAGGCTGGTAATGCGGCTCGGGATGAAGTCGCTGAGAACGAAATCGTGAAGCTCGCGCGCCTTGAGGACATAATCGCGGTCGCTGAGATCAAAGCCGACGATGCTTTGCTTTGTCGAGCAGTCGATCTTGCCTTCCGGGCCGATGATCGAAAGGTTTCTGATCCACGGCAGATCGACCCGCATGCTGGCGCGCATCACCGCGCAACCGCGGCCCTGCTGGGAACCGGCGGCATAGATGTAGGCGGAGGATTTCACAACGGCCTGCACCGTCGATATGATTTCGCGCTGCGCATCCGCGGTATGTTTTGCGAGCTCGGAGAGTTCGTTTGCGGCCTGCATCATCTGCCTGGAGCGCGAGTCTTCCAGCAGGCGGACGCGGTCGAGCATCAACGGCACGACCAGAATCAACGCCAAAAGCACAAGACGGGCACGAATCCCGAATAGCGCCTTGAGTTTTGACGTGTTGCGGCCGAAGCTGGCGATTGACATCAGTATTCCCTTGCCCCACGCCAACACTACAAAAAAGGGTTCAAGGACCCTTTTTTGAATTCGCTAAAATTCGAATGATCCTTAATTTGAAGGCAAGTTTACATCGATGGCTGTGGATAATATGCCGCCGGTAACATCTGATTCACCAAGCGGTCTCGCCGGGGTGGAGCGCGAGATTTCGCGCGCTTGCAAGGACGCGCGCCGTGATCGCTCCTCGGTGACGCTGGTTGCGGTGTCGAAGACATTCGATGGCGACGCCATCGCGCCGGTGATCCGCGCCGGTCAGCGTGTGTTCGGTGAGAACCGGGTGCAGGAAGCGAAAGCCAAGTGGCCGCCGCTAATGGCCGAACATTCCGGTCTTGCGCTTCACCTGATCGGGCCGCTGCAATCGAACAAGGCCAAGGAGGCCGTCGCGATGTTTGACGCCATTCATTCGGTGGACCGCGCCAGTCTCTGTGAGGCACTGTCGAAGGAAATCGTTAAGCAAGGCCGTCATCCGCAACTGTTCGTTCAGCTCAACACCGGCGAGGAGCCGCAGAAAGCGGGGATCGCCCCGGCGGATGCCGATGCATTCATTGCGAGATGCCGCGACGTCTACGGTCTGCAAATTTCCGGACTGATGTGCATCCCTCCGGTCGAGGATCCGCCTGCGGCGCATTTCGCGCTGACCGCCAAGATCGCAGCGCGCAACGGACTGAAATTATTATCGATGGGGATGAGCGCGGATTTCGCCACCGCGATTCAGCTCGGCGCAACCCATGTGCGTGTCGGCTCCGCGATCTTCGGAAAGCGGTAGTTTCTGCACGAAGAACTCCATCGTCATTGCGAGGAGCGCCAGCGACGAAGCAATCCAGCTTTTTGCTACAGTGGATTGCTTCGCTTCGCTCGCAATGACGAGTAGCTTGCAATGTCACCGATCACGATCTTCGTCTGCGGTCCGATCCGTTCCAGCAAGCGCAGCATCCCATTGCGCGTCAGCCCGATGCAGCCGGCGGTTGGCGAGAATTTTTCGCGGGCGAGATGCAGGAAAACCGCGCTGCCCCGCCTTGCGATGCGCGGCCGGGTGTTGTGGTCGATCTCGATGATGAAATCATAGAGATGATCCTCCCGCGCCAGCCGGTCGCCGTCCTCGCCCGGCGCGCGTTTGACCGCGCGATTGTAATGCCGGTCGGCGGGATTTTCCGACCAGGCGTCCGCAGGGCCGATCGCCCGGACCGGAAGATAGGTTCGCGGCCGGGGGTGCCTGTCGGCGCGCCACCACAGCCGCACCGGCCGGAATATGCCGCGGGGTGTTCCGCCATCGCCTTCGAACTTGTTGGCCTTGATTCCGCCGCGTCCAAGCGCGACCGGTAGGATATGGGTGCCCGCCACCAGCCAACCCTGGTTCGGCCGGCCGGCGGCAGCATGGACCCTGACAGCGGAAAGCGGCCGATCACGCAACGGTGTTCGATAAGCCCTTGGAAAGCCTAGATTTCCCATAATTGGTTCCCGTGACTGCGTACAACTCCGGCTTGCGCTTTTGCCTGCAAATGCTCTATTTCGCCGAGGTTCTTCGAGATCGCTCTCCGGACCCTCTATATACAAGCCGAATTTTAAAGGACTGGATGCAATGGCCAACGCCCGCAAGATCCTGATCGTGGACGACGATACCGATCTGCGCGATGCCCTGGTGGAGCAGTTGTCGCTTCACGAGGAGTTCGAGGCATCCGCCGTCGATACCGGCGCAAAGGGCGCGCTGGCGGCGAAAAGCAACTCGCCCGACCTTGTGCTGATGGATGTCGGCCTGCCCGACACCGATGGCCGCGAGGTGGTCCGCAGCCTGCGCAAGGGCGGCTTCAAGTCGCCGATCATCATGCTGACCGGCCACGACACCGATTCGGACACGGTTCTCGGGCTCGAATCGGGCGCGAACGACTATGTCGCGAAGCCTTTTCGATTCGCCGTGCTGCTGGCCCGCATCCGTGCGCAGCTGCGCCAGCATGAAGCCAGTGAAGACGCGGTGTTTTCGGTGGGTCCGTACAGCTTCCGCCCGGGCTCGAAGATGCTGACCGGCGCCAATGCCAAGAAGGTCCGGCTCACCGAGAAGGAAACCGCGATCCTCCGTTTCCTTTACCGCGCCGGGCAGATGCCGGTGTCGCGCGAGACCCTGCTCCAGGAAGTCTGGGG